>Ga0307515_10012109_pt1 | contig 16266 bp, 9 predicted proteins | sample 17_EM_MG_FD_194513 | JGI IMG/M metagenome (GOLD analysis project Ga0307515, IMG submission 194513) | Populus trichocarpa ectomycorrhiza microbial communities from riparian zone in the Pacific Northwest, United States - 17_EM | ecosystem: Host-associated > Plants > Roots > Unclassified | place...
TGCAGCCAGTGATCGTGCAGGTCACGCTGCTACTGGCGGCGGCGCTGCTGGCGGAAGCCAGCCTCAGCTTTCTCGGCCTCGGTATCCAGCCGCCAAACCCGAGCTGGGGCGCCATGCTGGCTCGTGCCTACCAGTATATGGAGATCGCGCCGGAGCAGATGTATGCCCCGGGGCTTGCCATTCTGGTGGTCTCGTTGGCATTCAATGCGCTCGGAGAATCCTTGCGTATCGTGCTCGATCCGACCATGAAGGATCGTTAGAGCATGACCCGGAAAAGTGGACACCGGTTTTCCGATAAGGTCATGCTCAAAAAGAATCTTCAACGGAAGTATTTATGCCCTTTCAGAAGCTATTGATCGCCAACCGCGGCGAGATCGCCATTCGTATCGCGCGGGCCGCGGGCGAGACCGGCCTTGCCACCGTCGCGATTTACCCCGCCGATGATGCCCAGTCGCTGCACGTCCGCACGGTCGACGCAGCCCACGAAATCCCCGGCCGCGGCGCGCGCGCCTATCTGGATATCGAAGCGGTCGTCGCCGCGGCCAAGGCCACGAGCTGCGATGCGCTGCATCCCGGTTATGGCTTTCTCAGCGAAAACACCTTGCTCGCCCGGCGTTGCGCGGAGGAGGGGATCATTTTCGTCGGGCCTTCGCCGGCGGCGCTGGATCTGTTCGGCGATAAGGCCAAAGCCAAGGCGCTGGCGAAAGAAACCGGCGTGCCCATCATCGAGGGCACCAGCGGCCCAACGACGCTCGAAGAGGCCAGGGACTTCTTTGCGTCGATGGGCGCCGGTGGTGCCGTCATGATCAAGGCTATCGCCGGCGGTGGTGGCCGCGGCATGCGGATCGTCGATGACGCCGCCAAGCTGGAAGAGGCCTATGCGCGGTGCCAGTCCGAGGCCAAGGCGGCCTTTGGCAGCGACGGCGTCTATGTCGAACGTCTCATTCGCAACGCCCGTCATATCGAGGTGCAGATCATCGGCGACCACCATGGCGCGATCAGCCATTTGTGGGAGCGCGAATGCACCATCCAGCGGCGGAACCAGAAGCTCATTGAAGTGGCGCCGAGCCCGTCGCTGAGCAACAGTCTGCGCACCCGCATCATCGACGCTGCCCGGGAACTCGCGGCTGCCGCGAACTACGACAATCTCGGCACGTTTGAATTCCTGGTCGATGGCGACGCCAAAGGCGATGCACAGGCCTTCGCCTTCATCGAAGCCAACCCGCGGCTTCAGGTGGAGCACACCGTGACCGAGGAAGTGCTGGGCGTCGATCTGGTGCAGGCGCAGCTTGCCGTCGCCGATGGCGCCACGCTGGGCTCGCTCGGCCTCGCACAGGCCTATATCCCGAAGCCGCGCGGCTATGCGATGCAGCTCCGCGTCAACATGGAAGTGATGGACGAGCACGGCGTCACCAAGCCGGCCGGCGGCACGTTATCCATGTTCGATCTGCCGGCCGGACCCGGCGTGCGCGTCGATACGTTCGGCTGTTCCGGCTACAAAACCAGTGCGGCCTTCGACTCGCTGCTTGCCAAGGTCATCGTGCATGCGACCGGCCCGAACTGGACCGACGTGGTGCAGAAGGCCACGCGCACGCTCCGCGAATTCCGCATCGGCGGTGTCGCCACCAACATTCCGTTCCTCGGCGCGGTGCTGGCGCATCCGGATTTCATCGCCAACCGCATCAATACCGGTTTCATCGATACGCATGTGGCCGCGCTGGTCCATGTTGCGAACGATCTTTCGGCCCCGGAGCTGTCGGAAGCGGGCGCCGCTGTGACTATTTCAGAGGCCCGCGAAACCTCGTCGGGTCCCGTCGGCTCCGTGCCGGTGCCGGCACCCTTGCAAGGCACGATCGTTGCGATCGAAGTCAGGGAAGGCGATCTCGTCCGCCCCGGCCAGCAAATCGCCGTGCTCGAATCCATGAAGATGGAACATCTCGTGACTGCGCCGCACGGCGGCAAGGTGACAAAGATCGCGGCCGAGGCCGGCGTGACCCTGATGCAGGACGAGGCGATCCTGTTCCTCGAACCGGCCGAGATCGATGCCCATGATGTGGTTGAAGATGAAGATGTCGACCCCGACCATATCCGCCCGGACTTGGCTGAACTGATCGCGCGCCACGCCATCACGCTGGACGAGAACCGGCCCGCCTCGGTCGAGCGGCGCCGCAAGACCAATCAGCGCACCGCGCGGGAGAACGTCGCGCAGCTGGTTGATGACGGCTCCTTCGTCGAATACGGATCGCTGGCAATTGCCGCCCAGCGCCGGCGTCGCAAGGTCGACGACCTCATCATGAATACGCCCGCCGACGGGTTGATCTCGGGCGTTGCGACCGTCAACGCGGAGAAATTCGGCGCCGAAGGTGCGCGCTGCATGGTGATCTCCTACGATTACACCGTGCTGGCCGGTACCCAGGGCCACATGAACCACAAGAAGATCGACCGCATGCTGGGCCTTGCCGAGCAGTGGCGGATGCCGCTGGTGTTTTATGCGGAAGGCGGCGGCGGGCGCCCTGGCGATACCGACCGGTTAGGGATGACCGGCCTCGACGGGCCGTCCTTCGTGCAATTCGCGAAACTGTCGGGACTGGTGCCTGTCATCGGTGTCGTCTCCGGCTATTGCTTCGCCGGCAATGCCGCAATGCTCGGCTGCTGCGACGTGATCATTGCCACCAAGAACGCCTCGATCGGCATGGGCGGCCCGGCGATGATCGAAGGCGGCGGCCTCGGCGTCTATCATCCGGCCGAAGTCGGCCCGGTGTCGTTCCAATCGCCGAACGGCGTCATCGACATCCTCGTCGAGGACGAAGCCGAAGCGACGACGGCTGCGCAGAAATATCTCTCCTACTTTCAGGGCGCGGTGACCGACTGGAAAGCGCCGGACCAGCGGCTGCTGCGGCGCGCGATCCCGGAGAATCGCCTGCGGGTCTATGACATCCGAACCGTCATCGACTTGTTGGCCGACGAAGGATCGGTGCTCGAAATCCGCCGCGACTTCGGCGTCGGCATGATCACCGCCTTCATCCGCATCGAGGGAAAACCGTTCGGGCTGATCGCCAACAATCCAAAGCACCTCGGCGGCGCGATCGACGCGCCGGCTGGCGACAAGGCCGCGCGCTTCCTGCAGCTCTGTGACGCCTTCGACGTTCCGATCGTGTCGCTGTGCGATACGCCAGGCTTCATGGTCGGGCCCGAGGCCGAGAAGACCGCGATCGTGCGCCATGTCGCGCGGATGTTCGTGACCGGCGCCAGCCTCACGGTGCCGCTATTTGGGGTGGTGCTGCGCAAGGGCTATGGCCTCGGCGCGCAGTCCATGATCGGCGGCGGCTTCCATGCGTCCTTGTTCACGGTGGCATGGCCGACCGGCGAATTCGGCGGCATGGGCCTCGAAGGCTATGTCCGGCTCGGCTTTCGCAAGGAGATGGAAGCGATCGCCGACCCCGACGAGCGCGAGAAATACTACAAGGCTAAGGTCGCCGAGCTCTACGCCAACGGCAAGGCGACTTCGATCGCCTCCGTGCTTGAGATCGACGAAGTCATCGATCCCGCGGATACGCGGCGCTGGATCATGGCGGGGCTACGATCGGTACCGAAGCCCGAGCCGCGCAGCGGGAAGAAAAGGCCGTGTATCGATGCGTGGTAATCTCTCAATCCGTCATCCCCGCGTAACGGCTTTGCCGTTATCGCTGGAGGTGCGAGCGTAAGCGAGCCTCGAAGGATGAGCGGCCACGGGCCGTCGCCCTTCGAGGCGCGCAAGAGCGCGCACCTCAGGGTGACGGATTACACGAAGCCGCGCCTACCCCAACCGCAACTCATCATACCCCTTCGCTGCAACCTCATCACACCGCGCGCGGTAGGCCGGCGCGCTGCCGCTGTAGCGGGCGATGATGCGGGTTTGCTTGCCTTCGACGTTGGAGTTGATGCCGGTCATCCATGAATTGACCTCGTTGGACAACAGGCCGACGCCGAGCGCCTTGACGTGGTCGGTCCACGATTCCACACCGGCGGTAGTCGCCTCCAGCCGGGTCAGATTGTTGTCCCGCGCGAAACGCATCAGCCCGGTGACCCAGTCGACGCTGTATTCGATGCTGCGCGGGATATTGCCGAGCGCGGTGTGCGGCCCCATCAGCATCATCATGTTGGGAAATTCGTGGACCATGATGCCCAAATAGGTTTGCGGCCCGTGCTTCCACTTTTCCTTCAACCGTGCGTCACCCGCGCCGCGGAAGTCGATCTTGTCGAAACTACCGGTGAGGGCGTCGAACCCCGTCGCGTAGATGATGATGTCGAATTCGAATTCCCGCGCGCTGGTCTTGATGCCCGCAGGCGTAATCCGCTCGATCGGCGTCTGGGTGATGTCGATCAGCTCGACATTGTCCCGGTTGTAGACCTCGTAATAGAAGGTTTCGAGCGGCAGCCGGCGGGTGCCGAAACCATGGTTCTTCGGAATCAGCTTTTCGGCCACCGCCTGATCTTTCACGCGCTCTCGGATTTTCCGCGCCACGAAATCGCTGATCGTCGCATTGGCCTTGCGGTCGGTCAGGATGTCGCGGAAATTGCCCTGCCAGATCCCGAAACCACGCTCGCCATACAGCTTCTCATAGAACGCCTCGCGTTCCTCGTCCGAGACTTCGAACGTGCCCCGCGGGTCCGGCGTGTGCAGGAAGCAGGCAAACGTCTCCTGGCAGCGGGCGAACATTTCGGGATAACCCGCTTTGATTTGCTTCTGGGTCTCGGCGTCGATCTTGCCGTTATGCAGCGGCGCGCACCAGTTCGGCGTGCGCTGGAACACCGTGAGATGGCCGACATCCCCGGCGATGGTCTGGATGGTTTGCACGCCGGTAGCGCCGGTGCCGATCACCGCGACGCGCTTGCCTTTGAAATCGACGGGATCGTGCGGCCATTGCGCGGTGTGGAACGACGGGCCCTTAAAACTATCGCGCTCCGCGATATTGGGCAGCGTCGGGGTCGACAACGGGCCGATCGCGGTGATCAGGAAGCGGGTGCGGAAGTGACTGCCGTCCTCCAGCGTGACGGTCCAGCTCTGCGTACCCTCGTCGTAATGCGCCGCCGTGACCCGGCTTTTGAACTGGATATCGCGGCGCAGGTCGAATTTGTCGGCGACGTGGTTGAGATAGCGCAGGGTTTCCGGCTGGCCGGCAAAGTGCTCGGACCAGTCCCATTCCGCCAGCAACTCCTTCGAGAATGAGTAGCCGTAGGAATAGCTCTCCGAATCGAACCGCGCGCCGGGATACCGGTTCCAGTACCAGGTGCCGCCGACATTGGTGCCGGCCTCCAGCACACGCACCCGCAAGCCCAGCTCGCGCAGGCGATAGAGCTGGTAAAGGCCCGACATGCCCGCGCCGATGATGATGGTGTCGTAATCCAGATCGGACGGGCTATCGGCTTGGCGCGAAGGGGCCACGTGGCGGTTCTCCCGGGGACTATTGGTTACGCCGAGGCTAGCCGGTCTTGCGGCCGCGAACAAACCGCGGAAAGCGCATCTGGTATGTCAAGGGATAGACCGCCGGCCGGCGCGGCCCGGCTTTACTCGACACCGTTTCTACCCCTATCGTCAGGCCCCGATCGCCCCTCAAGCGGCGACGGGCAAGCGGGAGCGAAGCGATGGCCCAGGCGCTGCAGCGCAGGCTGAATTCGATCGATGTCAGCGATCCCAGGCTGTATCAGGACGACACTTGGCGGCCGTTATTCGCCCAGCTGCGCCGCGACGACCCCGTGCATTATTGCGAGGCCTCGGCGTTCGGGCCCTATTGGTCGGTGACGCGCTACGACGATATCTTTGCGGTCGAGCTCGACCACGAAAACTATTCGTCGAGTTCGGACCTCGGCGGGATACAGATCACCGATCAGCCGAAAGGGCAGGAGTTCGCGAACTTCATCCGGATGGACCCGCCGGGCCATACCGCGCATCGCCGCACCGTCGCGCCGATCGTGGCACCGTCGAACCTCGCCAACCTCGAGGCGCTGATCCGCAAGCGCACATCCGACGTGCTGGACGCGTTGCCGCGCAACGAGACCTTTGACTGGGTCGCGCGGGTCTCGACCGATCTCACCAACATGATGCTGGCGACGCTGTTCGACTTTCCCTGGGCGGACCGTGAGAAGCTGACTTGGTGGTCCGATGTCGCCATCGCCAATGTTGCCGCACCCGATGCCGTCGTGCATTCGGCGGAAGAGCGGATCGCCGAACTCGGCAAAATGGGCGAATATTTCCGCAAATTATGGGACGCCCGCGCGAGCGCCGCGCCGACCTTTGACCTGATCTCGATGCTGGCGCACTCGCCGGCGACCAGCAATCTGCAGGCTCGGGAATTCATCGGCACGATTGCGCTTCTGATCGTCGGCGGCAACGACACCACGCGCAATTCCATGACCGGTGGCCTGATGGCGCTGGTGGAGAACCCCGAGCAGTTCGAGCTGGTGCGCGCGAAGCGTGAATTGATCCCCAATCTGGTCTCCGAGACCATCCGCTACCAGAGCCCGGTGCTGCATATGCGCCGCACCGCGCGCAACGACGTCGAACTCGCCGGCCGCCGAATCGCAAAAGGCGACAAGGTCGTGATGTGGTACATCTCCGGCAATCGCGACGAGGACAAGATCGATCGCCCCGACGAATTCATTGTCGATCGTGCCAAACCGCGGCAGCATCTCGCCTTCGGTGCCGGCATCCACCGCTGCGTCGGCGACCGGCTCGCCGAACAGCAGATACGTATTCTCTGGGAGGAAGTCTTGCAGCGGGATCTCAGGTTCGAAATCATGGGGCCGGCGCAGCGGCTGTGCTCGAATTTCATTCGCGGCATTCGCGAGTTACCGGTACGAATTGTGAATTAAGCCGTCATTCCGGGATGGTCCGAAGGACCAGACCCGGAATCTCGAGATTCCGGGTTCGATGCTTCGCATCGCCCCGGAATGACAAGAGGAACCCGAATGAAGAACGATCCCGTTGATGTCCTGATCATTGGCGCCGGAGCTTCCGGCGCGGCAGTCGCCTGGAGTCTGGCCGATACCAAGATGCACATTCTCTGCCTCGACCAGGGTGGCTGGATGAATTCATCGGAATATCCGAGCACCGGGCGCGACTGGGAGGCGAAGTTCTACGGCGACTGGTCGACCAGCCCGAACATCCGCGGTCGGCCCGAGGATTATCCCATCAACGACGACAATTCGCCGATCAAGGTTGTCAACTTCAACGGCGTCGGCGGCTCCACGGTGATGTACACCGCGCATTGGCCGCGGCTGCATCCCTCCGATTTCAAGGTCAGGACGCTCGACGGCGTCGCGGATGACTGGCCGATCGATTACGACGCGCTGACGCCGTTCTTCGAAGAGAACGACCGCATGATGGGTGTCTCGGGGCTGTCAGGCGATCCGCGTTCGCCGCTGACGTACCCGCCAATGCCGCCGCAACCGCTCGGGCTTTCCGGCCCTGTCATCGGCAAGGCCATGAACAAGCTCGGTTGGCACTGGTGGCCGTCCGACACGACCGTCGCGACGATGGACTACGAAGGCAGGGCGCGCTGCATCAATCTCGGCCATTGCACGCCGGCCTGCGCGCAAGGCGCCAAAGCGTCGACCGACATCACCTATTGGCCGCACGCGATCCGCGCCGGCGTCGAGCTCAAGACCCATTGCCGCGTGCGCGAGATCCTGACCAACGAGGACGGCATGGCCTCGGGCGTCGTCTATTACGACAAGGATGGCGTCGAGCAGTTCCAGCCAGCGGAGGTCGTCATCATCGCCTGCAACGGCGTCGGCACACCGCGGCTGCTCTTGAACTCGGTCTCCGGGCGTTTCCCGAACGGACTCGCCAATTCGTCCGGCCTGGTCGGCAAGAATTTGATGTTCCATCCCTATGCGCAGATCTACGGCTTCGTGAAGGAGCCGACCGACTCCAACCGCGCGCCGCCGACCGGACTCTGGAGCAAGGAATTCTACGACACTGATTTGTCGCGCGGTTTCGTGCGCGGCTATGGCATCCAGTTCGTCCGCGGCGCAGGGCCGGTGTTCGAAGCCGTTGCGAGCGAGCAGAAGGGCATCTTGCCGTGGGGCGCGGATCACCACCGCGTCTTCCGCAAGCTCAATGGCCATCGCATCGGAGTGTCAGCGATTTGCGAGGACCTACCCGAGGAACACAATCGCGTCACGCTCGATCCCGTGCTTAGGGATAGCCACGGCATTCCCGCGCCGAAGATCGATTACACGATCAGCGAGAACAGCCGGAAGATGATGGAGCATGGACTGGCGCGCGGGCGCGAAATTCTCGAAGCCGCCGGCGCCACCGACATCTGCTTCAACAGTCCGATCCCATGGGGCGGCTGGCATCTGCTGGGGACCGCGCGGATGGGGACCGATCCCGCGCGTTCCGTGGTCAACGAATGGGGCCGGTCGCATGACGTGAAGAATCTCTTCATCGTCGACGGCAGTGTGTTCGTGACGTCAGGCGGCGTCAACCCGACCTCGACGATCCAGGCGATCGCGCTCTACGTCGCCGACCAGATGAAGCAACGCCTCGCCAATTTGTTCGATTGAGGAAGTGATGTCCGCAGCAAATGAACTGACCTCAGCCCAGCGCGACGATCTCCGTAACCTCGCGGCGATGATTATTCCCGCTAGCGAGGAATACAAGGTGCCCGGCGCGGATGATCCTGCGATCCAGGCCGACATGCTGGCGACGCTCGGGCGCGACACTGCACAGGTAGCGCGGGCGCTCGATCACCTCGCGCGCCTTGCGGGGAGGCCGCTCGCCGATCTCGATCCGGCGCGCCGCGATGCGGTAGCCCAGGAGTTCCGCGCCTCGGGCGGAGGGGCAGCCGCAACCCTCGTCCGCGTCGTGCTGCAATGCTATTACCGCGACGACCGCGTGTTGCGCTCGCTCGGCCTGGAGCTCCGCGCTCCGTTCCCGCAAGGCTACACGCTGGAGCAGGGCGACTGGTCGCTGCTCGATCCCGTCAAGGTGAGGCCGCCGAACTTGCGGCGGGCGACGTAGCCTCAAGGCAGGCTTGCGTCCAGCTTGAGGCTCTTGCGGCGAAGGTGTCCCGTAACCATCTGAGTTGGCCTAAGGATTTTGGCCATGTTGGATTTTACCTCAGATAACGCCGATGACGGATCGTCATTGCGCGCGATGGAACACGCTCCCGATAACGACCAGGCGTTGCTCGACGCCTATTCCAACGCCGTGATCGGCGTGACGGAACGCGTCGGGCCTGCCGTCGTGCGCGTCGAAACCGGCCCCAAAGTGCGCAACGCGCGCGAGCGCGGCGGACTTGGCTCGGGCATCGTCATCTCGCCCGATGGACTGGTGCTGACCAATAGTCACGTGGTCGGATCGTCGAAGGAAATCAGGCTGCGGGATACCGAAGGCTTTGTCACCGACGCCCATGTGCTCGGCGTCGATCCCGATACCGATCTCGCTTTGCTGCGCGCCGACGGTGCGCGGGATTTACCCTACGCCTCGCTCGGCAATTCCAGGAGCCTGCGCCGCGGCCAACTCGTGGTTGCGATCGGCAATCCCTTAGGGTTTGAGTCGACCGTGACCGCCGGCGTGGTGTCGGCGCTGGGCCGTTCGATCCGCTCGGTGAGCGGACGGACCATCGAGGACGTGATCCAGACCGACGCCGCGCTCAACCCCGGTAATTCCGGCGGGCCGCTGGTGTCGTCGTCGGCAGAGGTGATCGGGATCAACACCGCGATCATTCAGGGCGCGCAGGGCATCTGTTTTGCGGTCGCCAGCAACACCGCGCAGTTCGTGCTGTCGGAGATCATCCGCCACGGCTATGTCCGCCGCGCCTATATCGGCGTGTCCGGCCAGACCGCGCCGATCCCGCGGAGGCATGCGGTGGTCGCTGGTGTCGACAACACCATGGGTGCGCTGCTGGCGCAGATCGAGCCGGAAGGTCCGGCGGCGCAGGCCGGCCTGTTGCCCGGCGACGTCGTGATCAAACTGGATGGCGTCGAGATCAACGGCGTCGATGACCTGATCCGCGCACTCGACCGCGACCGCATCGACCGCAAGCTCGAAATGGACGTGCTGCGCATGGGCCGCCTGCGCGCGATTGATATTCATCCGGTGGAGCGGAAGCGCGCTGCGCGGCAGTAGTTACTGCTGCAACGCCGCCAGCAACTCATCCGGCGCTTCGGCCATCATCATGTGGCCGGCGCCGGGCAGCACCACGATGCGGGCGTTCGGTGTTACTGCGGCCAGCGCCTTGCCTGATTTCGCAGGCGTCATCATATCGCGCTCGCCGAGAATGAATGTCGCGGGCACCTGGACCGCAGCGGCGGCGGCGAGCCCGTTCTGGTACGAATTGCAGGCGTTGAGATCGTTGTAGAGCACGCCGGGGCGGGTTTGTTGCAGCACGCGCTGTGCGCCCTGGTGCATCCATAATCCCGGGGCGAGGCTGCCGCCGAGTTCGGCCTTGAAGCCGAGACCCCAGATCGAGACCATGTCGATCGCATCAGGGTTGTTGAATTCCGCGGCCTTGAGCAGGTCGGGGCCGACGGTCATCGTGGCGGCGGTGCCGATCAGGCTGAGCGCGGAAACCTTGTCCGGATGCCGCGCAGATGTTTCCAGCGCGATCAGCGATCCCATGGAATGGCCTACCAGTTTTGCCTTTGACGCACCGGCGGCATCCAGCAGTGCCGCGGTCCAGTCGGCCATGTCTGATATCGTCGACAGCGCGTTGCCGGACGAGCGGCCATGGCCCGGCAAATCCGGCGCCAGCACGGAATAGCCGTGATGGGCGAACCAGCGGCTGTGCAGCGCCCAGGTCGAATGATCGAAGCCGGCGCCATGCAGCATCACCACCGCGGGCAAAGACGGATCGAACGGCCGGCCGCCGGTGGCCACAAAAGTATCGGACCCTTTGACTGAGAGTTGCATGGCTCAAACCTTTTGCGATGCGCGAAGCGCCTGGCCGAGATCGTCGATGATATCAGCCACAGCCTCGATGCCGACCGACAGCCGCACCAGTTCCTCGCCGATGCCGGAGGCCTTGAGTTGCTCCGCATCCATCTGCTGATGCGTGGTGCTGGCGGGGTGAATGACCAGCGTCTTGGCGTCGCCAACATTGGCGAGGTGGCTGACCATGCGCAGCGTCTCGATGAATTTCTTGCCTGCGGGTCGGCCGCCCTTGACGCCGAAACTCACGATCGAGCCGGCGCCCTTCGGCAACAGCCGTAGTGCAAGCTGGTGGTCGGGGTGATTTTCGAGGGCCGGATGCAGCACCCACTCGACCGCCTTGTTCGACTTCAGGAATTCCAGCACCGCCAGCGTATTGCTCATATGGCGTTCCATGCGGACGCCCAGCGTCTCCACGCCCTGCAGCAGCTGGAACGCATTGGTCGGCGACAGGCACGCGCCGAAATCGCGCAGGCCCTCGGTGCGGGCGCGCATGATGAAGGCGGCCTGGCCGAATTGCTCGTCGAAGACGATGCCGTGGTAGCCGGCATAGGGCTCGGTCAGCACCGGGAACTTGCCGGAAGCGTGCCAGTCGAAATGACCGCCGTCGACGATGACGCCGCCGATCGCGATGCCGTGGCCGCCGATCCATTTGGTGGCGGAGTTCATCACGATGTCGGCGCCGAGTTCGATCGGCCGGCTCAGGAACGGCGTCGCAAAGGTGTTGTCGATCAGCAGCGGAATCTTGGCGTCGTGTGCGATTTCCGCGACCGCCGGAATATCCAGCACTTCAAGGCCGGGATTGCCGATGGTCTCGCCGATCACGAGCTTGGTGTTCGGCTTGATCGCGGCGCGGAACGCGTCGAGCGCGCGCGGTTTTACGAAGGTCGTCGTGATGCCGAAGCGCGGCAGCGTGTGCGCCAGCAGATTGATGGTGCCGCCATAGAGCGAGGAGGAGGCCACGATGTGGTCGCCGGCGTTCAGCAGCGTCGCGATCGCCAGATGAAGCGCGGCCATGCCGCTCGCGGTGCAGATCGCACCGACGCCGGCTTCCAGCGCGGCGAGCCGCTCTTCGAGCACGGCGGTCGTCGGGTTCGATATCCGCGTGTAGATGTGGCCGGCGCGTTCGAGGTTGAACAGCGCCGCGGCATGGTCGGAATCCTGGAACACATAGGACGTGGTCTGATAGATCGGCACCGCGCGGGCGCCGGTGACGGGATCTGGGCGCTGGCCGGCGTGCAGGCTCAGGGTTTCGAAGGCAGGCGGCTTGGGTGCGGGCATGCGGGGCTCGTCCAGTCGGGGGTGGCCAGGAATTAATTGAGTAATTGAGTGTTGCCGTTTCAGACGTGCACGGCGGCGCGGACACGGCCGACGTTTCCGAACACGCGCAAGTAACGCTCGACCTCGGACGCCGAACCGGTGGCCTTTTCCGGATTGTCCGACAGCTTGACCGCCGGTCGTCCATCGACCGACGTTACCTTGCAGACGATCGAGATTGGATCGAGATCAGCCGATCCATCCGGCGCACAGCCGACGAAATCATTGGTGAGGTTGGTGCCCCAACCGAAACTGACACGGACGCGCCCGGTAAAATGCCGATAGGTTTCCTCGATCGAGCCGACATCCATGCCGTCGGAAAACACCAGCAGCTTCTCCCTGGGATCGCGGCCCTTCTGCTTCCACCATGTGATGATGTCTTCGCCGGCCGCGATCGGCGGCGCGCTGTCGGGGCGAAAGCCGGTCCAGTCGGCGACCCATTCCGGCGCGTCGCGCAGGAACGGTTTGGTGCCGAAGGCGTCGGGCAGGGCGATCAAGAGATTGCCGCCATAGGTGTGGCGCCATTGATCGAGAATGCGATAGGGCGCCCAGCGCAATTCCTCGTCGGAATCCGCCAGGGCGGCTGCGACCATCGGCAGTTCATGCGCGTTGGTTCCGATCGCTTCGAGATCATTGTCCATCGCGAGCAGCACGTTGGAGGTGCCGGTGAAGGACGAGCCGAGCCCTTCCTTGACCGCCTCGACGCACCAGCGCTGCCACAGGAAGCCATGACGGCGGCGGGTGCCGAAGTCGGACAACCGCAAGCCTTCGAGCTTGCGTAGCCGCTCGACCTTGGACCAGAGCTTTGCCTTGGCGCGGGCATAGAGTACGTCGAGCGCAAACCGCCCCTGTCCCTTCAGCGCCTGCCGCGAACGCAACTCGTTCAGGATCGCCAGCGCCGGAATCTCCCACATCGTGGTGTGGGTCCACGGCCCGTGGAAATGCAGCTCATACTGGCCGTCCACCTTGTTCAGCTCGTATTCGGGCAGGCGGAAATTGGCGAGCCAATGGATGAAATCGGGCGAGAACATCTGGGTCTTGCCGTAGAACGTATTACCGGCGAGCCAGATCAGTTCCTTCTTGGAAAAGCGGATGGAGCGGGCGTGGTCGAGCTGGGCGCGCAATTCGCCTTCGTCGATGATTTCGGCCAGCCGGACATGCCTGCTGCGGTTGATCACCGAAAAGGTGGTGTTGGTATCCGGGTAGAATTCCCGGATCATCTGCAGCATCAGCAGCTTGTAAAAGTCGGTGTCCAGCAGGCTGCGCACGATCGGATCGAGCCGCCAGCCGTGGTTGTAGGTCCGGGATGCGATATCTGTCACTGCCATGGCGGAACTCTATCGCGCTCGCGGCCGCCCAACCAGTGGGTTTTGGCGGCGGCATGGCAGGTCAGCGGGTCATTTCCTGCCGGATTCGCCCAACGGTTGCGTGGATATCGGCCCAAGCCGGCCTGTCCGGGGCAAATTGCCGCCGCAGATAGGTGGCGAGTTCGGCGACCTGGCCATCGGTCAGGCTGTCCTTGAAGGCCGGCATATAACCGAGGTCGCTTGATACCGGCGATGCAATGCCGTGCAGGATCACCTGGATCAGATTGTCGGGCGCCGTGCTGTGCAGATTGCTGTTCAGCGCCAGTGAGGGCCGGCTGCCGAACAGGGGCGCGCCGCCGACCTCGTGGCAAACCGCGCAGGCGCCTTGATAGAGCCGCGCGCCGACGCTGGAGGCCGGTGCAATCCTGGTGCTGGTCGAAGCTTCGAGTTTGGCGGCGAGGGCGTGCTGTGCCGGCTGATCAGTGGCGGCGTCTTTGAACGAGCCGAGATAGACCGCCATGGCGCGGATATCCTGATCGGGCAGCGCTGCGAGTTCCTTCACAACCGGCGCCATCGGGCCCGCGGCAACGCCGTGCAAGCGGGACTCGCCGGTCCGCAAATACGCGTAGAGCTCATCCTCGCTCCAGGGGATCGGCGCCTGCGACAGCGACGTCAGCGCCGGCGCCTCCCAACCTTCCGCAAAACCGCCGGCCAGATAAGCGGTTTGCCTTTCCGCGCCCAGTGCGTTGCGCGGCGAATGGCAGGCGCTGCAATGGCCGAGGCCTTCGATCAGATAGGCGCCGCGGTTCCACTGTTCCGACTTGGTCGCGTCCGCCTGGAACGGCTTGGGCTGATGGAACAGCGCGTTCCAGCCCGCCAGCAGCGGGCGGATGTTGAACGGGAACGCGAGTTCGTTGGCCGGGTTTTCAGCGCGCACCGGCGATTGCGCCATCAGGTAGGCATAGAGCGCCTGCAGGTCGGCGTCGGTGGTTTTCGCGAAATGCGTATAGGGGAACACCGGATAGAGCTGCTTTCCGTCGCGATGGATGCCCTCGCGCATCGCGCGTTCGAAGGCGGGATAGGACCACGCGCCAATGCCGGTCGCGACATCGGGCGTGATGTTGGTGCTGTAGATGACGCCGAACGGAGTTTCCAACGGCCGGCCGCCGGCATTGAGCACGCCATTGATGCTGGTGTGGCAGACCGCGCAGTCGCCGAGCGCGGCGAGCTGCTGGCCGCGCGCGATGGTCGCCGCCGAATAGACCGATGCATCCGGCCGCGCGATCGGCGCGATCGCGCGCCATGGCAGTACGGCGGCACCAATACCGATCGTGGCCGCGCATAGTGCCGCGGCGGTTGCCAGCACGCCGCGCCGTCCAGCGAATGGATTCTGCCATTTGTCGGATGCCGGCGTGGGCTGGGGCGCGGGAAGGGCCTCTGGAACCGTCGGCGCGTCGCCGCGCAATCCCCGCAAAATGCGTTCCGGCGTGAACGGCAGTTCGCGGAACCTCACGCCGGTCGCATCATAAATCGCATTCGCAATGGCGGCGGCACTCGGAACTGAGGCGGACTCGCCGACGCCGAGCGGCGGCTGATCCTGCCGCGGCAGCATCAGCACGTCGATCTTGGGCACGTCAGGGAATTTGATGATGGGGTAGGCGCCCCATTCCCGCGCGGTGACCGACGCGCGGTCGAACGATACTTCCTCCATCAGCGCACGGCTGGTGGACTGGATTACGTTGCCGTGGATTTGGTGGCGGACGCCGTCCGGATTGATCATCAGGCCGGAATCCTGGCCCGCGACCACGCGCGTCACGCTGACATCGCCGGTCGCCTTGTTGACCGCGACATCGGCGATCCAGGCCGACCAAGCCGCGCCATAGCCCGGAAATTTGCTGTGAACGTAGAGCGCATAGGCAAAGCCGCGCCCGCGCACGATATCGCCTTCGGCTTCCGGCTCCTGTCGCACCGGCCGTGGCGTCCATCCCGCGCGCTCGGCCACCGCATTGACGAGATCGACGGCGCGCGAATCTTTCAGATAGCGCAGGCGATATTCGATCGGATCGACGCCGGCTTCAGCCGCGAGCTCGTCGATGTAGGATTCATGCGCGAATGTATTGGGCAGCGCCGAGACGCCGCGAAACCAGGAGGCGCGCACAATCGGCGGCATGTCGTGCGCGACGACGCGCATATGATCGTAATCGTAAGGCGGGATCGCGGTGCGGTCGCCCATCTCGAGCACGGCAGGCTGCGGTGCGATCCGCCCCGTCAGCAACAGCGCCAGTGTCGGCGCGGCGTTGGAAGGATAGCGGGTCACAAAATCATATCCGGCGACGCTGCCGTCGGCGTTGAGCCCGCCATTGACGTCCATCAATTGCGCGGTGCCCTTTGGCTCCCAGGCGTGTTCCTGCTCGCGGGTCAATTGCACGCGCACAGGGCGCCCGACCGCGCGTGACAACAACAACGCATCGGCGGTGACATCGTCAGCGCAGTTGCGGCCATAGCAGCCGGCGGCTTCCATCCGGATCAATTCGATCTCGGCTTCCGGCCGTTCGAGCAATAGCGCGAGGTCGCTGCGCAGGATGTGCGGATTTTGCGTGCCGGACCACACCCGGATCGCGCCATCCTGATAATCGGCGACGGCGCAGGAGGGGCCAATCGAGCCGTGCATCTGGTAGGGCCAGACATACGTCCGCGCCATCGGTTTGGCGGTGGACGCAATGG
>Ga0307515_10012111_pt1 | contig 16265 bp, 15 predicted proteins | sample 17_EM_MG_FD_194513 | JGI IMG/M metagenome (GOLD analysis project Ga0307515, IMG submission 194513) | Populus trichocarpa ectomycorrhiza microbial communities from riparian zone in the Pacific Northwest, United States - 17_EM | ecosystem: Host-associated > Plants > Roots > Unclassified | place...
TCAGTTAGCAAGGTGGAGGTATTGGAAGGATCAATGGAAGGCAAACATTTAGTTATAACCTGTTCATTGACCGTGAATAACCAAGAGATACCTACGCATGCGCTGATTGATTGCGGAGCTACTGGCATTGCATTTATGGATCAAGATTTTGCTCGCCATCATCAGATACCACTTCAAGAACTGAAAGAAAAGAAATAAGTGGAGGTCATCGACGGAAGACCTATTGAATCCGGAGATATCACGCATATTGCCAAAGTTGGAATGAAGATACAAGAACATAAAGAACAGTTACCCATGTTCATTACAAAATTAGGCCATTATCCAATTGTCCTCGGAATTCCCTGGCTACGGCTACACGATGTAGCTGTGCGTTTCGCATCTAATACGGTTACGTTTGGTTCATAATATTGCATTACGCACTGCCATGATACATCAGTAACGGTACAAGGAGTTACAGAAGAACCGCCAGAACCAGTATATCAAGTAAAAAATATATTTGAACCGAAAATTCGACCCTTAAGGCCGTTTCGTGGGGATATTGCTATGCTTAATGGAACTTCGTTTTTCAGGACTGTCAAGAAAGGAAAACTTACGTTGTTTAAGGCTTCCTTATATGACATCAACAAAGCCATCGAGGCAAAAGATTTGAAAGAACGCCCCCTTGAAGAAATTATCCCCGAACAATATCATGAATTTCTCACGCTGTTCAACAAGGTGCTGGCAGACCGGTTACCACCACATCGACCTGCAATTGATCATGAAGTTCGATTGAAGGATGGAGAAACGCCAACGTGGGGACCATTGTATTCAATGTCCAGGGCTGAGTTGGTCGTCTTAAAAGAATGGCTGGAGGAGAATATGTCAAAGGGATTTATTCGACAATCATCTTCGCCTTTTGCAGCCCCAGTGTTATTCGCAAAGAAACCTGGAGGAGGGCTGCGATTCTGTATCGATTATCGGGACATTAATAGTAAGACAATAAAGAATAGATACCCCCTTCCATTAATAAAAGAAACGTTGAATCTTTTAGGGAAAGCCCGGATATATACGAAGTTAGATGTTAGAGGAGCATATAATCTACTTCGGGTTAAGGAAGGGGATGAGCATAAGTTAGCGTTCCGGACGAGATATGGACTGTATGAACCTACGGTGATGCAGTTTGGCACAACAAACGCACCAGCAGATTTTCAAGGATATATCAATAATGCCATTAGAGAAGCCCTGGATGATTTCGCATCAGCATATTTGGACGATGGTTTAATTTATAGTGATTCCGAGGAAGAGCATGTCGGCCATGTTAAATGGATTATGCAACGGTTACTGGAGGCAGGGCTGTAGCTTAAGCCAGAGAAATGTGAATTTCATAAGGAGACAGTAAGGTATTTGGGATTGATTATATCAACAAAAGGGATTTCAATGGATGAGGATAAGGTTGAGACCGTACGGAATTGGAGCAAGGAAAAGAAGACGGAAAACGGACGATTAAATAATCTTTTTGAAGTACAACAATTCCTGGGGTTTTGCAATTATTATCGACGATTTATCTCTAAGTATTCTGAAAAAGCAGAGCCGCTAATCAGGCTTACGAAGAAAGATGAGCCGTTTGTATGGGGGTCAGAACAACAACTCGCTTTCGAGATGATGGTAAAGGCGTTTACTACAGCACCAGCACTTTGACATTTCGATCATGAGAGGGAAGTGATTATCGAAACAGATGCGTCCGATTATGTCTCCGCAGGAGTGTTGTCTCAGCAGGATGACGAAGGGATATTGCACCCAGTAGCCTATTTTTCAAAGAAACATTCACCAGCGGAGTGCAATTATGATATATACGATAAAGAGCTAATGGTGATTATCAAGGCACTCGAAGAATGGAGACCTGAGTGTGAGGGTGCTCGATACCCCTTAAAATTGATAACTGATCATAAGAATCTTGAATATTTCATGACAAAAAAGCTTTTAAATAGGAGGCAAGCACGGTGGTCCGAGTTTTTAACGCAGTTTGAATATAAGATTGTCTACCGTCCGGGGAAATCGAACGGGAAAGCAGATGCGTTAACAAGGAGGCCGGGAGACCTCCCTGAGGGGGGGGATGAAAGATTAAAAAATATGGAACAGGTTGTTTTAAAACTGCATAATCTTCCGGAACAATTGAGGATATCAGCCAACGATATGCCTGAACAAGACGTTCCTTCGACAACCGACCTTTCTACTCAAGCATATATGGACGATCCGCTACCTAAGAAGATATTGGAGGCTATTAGACAGGGAGGTAGCTTGAGGGATATTACAGTAGCAGAGTGCATAGAAAAGGAGGGACAGATATGGTATAGAGGGAGACGGTACGTTCCTGAAGGAGACCAACTACGGTTGCGATTAATACAGGAGCATCACGATACTGCGTTAGCTGGGCATCCAGGATGAGCAAAAACCTTCGATCTTTTGCATAGACAATATTATTGGAAGGAAATGCGGAGACAGGTCGATCAGTACGTACGAAACTGCCATAGCTGCCAACGATCTAGGACCACAAGGCATGCAACGTTCGGAGTACTTCGACCCTTATCTGTACCGGAGAAACCATGGGAAGATATTTCAATGGATTTCGTGGTTGGGCTTCCAGAGTGCGAGGGGTTCGATGCAGTTTGGGTAGTAGTGGACAGACTTTCGAAAATGCGTCACTTTGTTCCCTGCCATACAACAATAGATGCTGTAGGATTAGCTAAGTTATTCCTTCGAGAGGTCGTACGCCTCCACGGATTGCCAAAGTCCATTGTCTCGGACCGAGGACCTCAGTTTGCCTTGACCTTTTGGGGACAGATATGTACCCGGTTAGGAATCGATCGACGGATGTCTACAGAATTTCATCCACAGACAGACGGACAGACTGAACGAATGTATGCAGGAATGGAACAGTACCTTCGTATATTCGTTAACCACCAACAAGATGATTGGGTGCAGTGGTTACCCCTTGCTGAGTTTGCTGCGAATAATGGATTATCCGAGTCGACTAAGTGTACCCCCTTTTTTGCAGTTCAAGGCGTGGATCGACGGATGTCATTCGCCGGAGAACCGACTCAGGAGAGGGATCAACGACGATGGGAGGCAGATCGGGTCCAGGCTGCAATGGAACAGATTCACGAGCACCTGAGAGTGGAGATGAAGCGGAGTCAAGCAGTACAAGAAGAAGGTGCAAATAGAGGACGTATTCCGGGACCCAATATTCAGGTCGGATCTAAGGTATGGTTGGATGCACGACATGTACGAACAACTCGCCCTACCCGCAAATTAGATTGGAAACGCCTGGGACCTTTTCGGGTACAAAAGCAAGTATCCCCGTATGCTTATAAGCTGGATTTACCGGTGTCAATTCGGATCCATCGAGTACAACCTATTTCGCTTTTGGACCCCGTTGTTGAGGATCCATTGGAAGGGCAGATAGTACTCCCTCCACCTACTGTTGAGGTTGATGGCGAGGAGGAGTATCAAGTATCGAGCGTTGAGGATAGCCGATTGTATCGGAGTCAGTTACAGTACCTTATCCGATGGATGGGTTATAATTCCCTTACTTGGGAACCAGCGAAGTTCGTCGATGGGTTACAGGCTGTGGACGAGTTCCATAAACGGTATCCAGGGAAACCCGGACCATTGGAGAATGTTCTCGGAGGACCTCGAACCTAAGGGGGGAATACTGTCACGGCGCAAGAGGGTACGGAGAGATTTGGGAATAATAGAAGAAAGATACGGAAGGTGTGGAAGGAATTGTGTTACGGAAAGACGGAGACGTTGGAAGACGCGGAGGAAGCGGCGAGATGGTGGCGGTATAATTTAGTAAGATAAAGAAGTAGTTTGAGGTGTTGCGACGTGAGGTGAGGTGGCGTGGTTGTTACGATAAGGAATAACGAAGTTGTGTATAAGATCATGGGATGAGATTCGGCTGGTACATCGGAGCATGAGGAATGGTTCGAGGGTGGCAGACGAATTGTATATAAAGAGAGTGTTGATGGCGTTGGAGGATTTCCTTTTCTTCTCTCTTTACTTGTTCTCTTGTATAGCAAAGCAAGTTACAACTTTGAAACAGCTTCGACTCTTGTCTTGTCTTGTCTTGTCTTGTTCTCGATATTACATTATTGTCACCAATATCACCTGCGCCCGATCCCGCCCGTTACAACGTGCCACCATTACAGTATCCCTCTCTTTAGGCGCAGACCTCCTGGGCTGCCAAAGTCTTACAAAAGGAAAGGAAAGGAGAGGAAAGCATTAAACAATCGTGCCGCATACATGCTCGTACAGTCTCAAACGTCCCACTACCGATCAGTACCGCTCAGGATGACCATTCGGCGGATCCGGCGCACAGGGAAATTCCACCTCCACTCGACTGTGATCCGGAGGTGGTAAAAACCCGTGCCGACGCCATTTGTACTGGGCCGAGATCCAAAGAAGTAATGAAGTATGGAGAAGAGAAGAGTTACCGAAGAAAGGAACGCCCAATTGATAACTTTCCTCCAGTCCTGAGTTCCGAAACTCTATTGGCCCATTTCCGCCGCTCCCGAGTCTCGGACCTCAATTCCTCCTTATCTTCACTCCCGAACTCATACAGTATCTGACCTGCCATCCAGTACTGCACTCGTAGTTCGTGTATCTTGGCGGAGGTCACTGTCGGAATTTGTCAGGGTGGTAGAGCTTCCGCTCATGGCTTGGCATCGATGGGAGCATCCGCTGCCGGCATCGGTCGTAGCCGTCAATCGTATACATCAATTGCGTGTAGTCTCGTTCATAGACACCTAACACGTAAGTTACTCTAAAATGGTTATACTTACCAAGTTCAAGTGCACTAGCGCTGTCTGAGCTCTGTGTATAGCTTCCGCATGCTCTGTAGAATATATCTTGCAGCCAGTAGTTATCGGTAAGTGTCATTGACTCAGATACTGCTTGACTAGGCCAGTCGTCATTGGAAGTCCGCTTCGGTGACCATCTGGTCCACTTCATGGTTGTGCTCTCGACAGGCAGCTTCAGTAGAATCTTGGTCGACTTCATAGACTTGCCAGTCGATTTCTTGGTAGACTTATCGGTGTGTTGCAGTAGACTGCTTCTAGGTGGGCTTTTGACTTGTCGGTTGGACTTCTTTGTAGCCTTGTCGGTGCGTGTCTCAGTAGACTGCCTCCAGGTGGGCTTTTGACTTGCCGGTTGATCGTGTAGACACGGCAATCGCCCTCTTGTGAATTTTCGTTGCTCCGTCGACGACTTCTCCATCATATTGATTGTCAATTGCCATCGTGGCTCGGTAGCAGTGTAACTTTGATCTCGGAATTGATATTGGGATCGATTGGTGATTCGATATGTTATTTAGTTCGGCTTTCGCTTGATCTGCGGACCAGCTTCCTTCGGCTTCGGTCGTCCTTCTGCATCGCCCGCTGTCCAGCGACTATCCTGACTTGCTCTGCCTGTTGACTTACTGTCATATGAGACGTCCCAATGCGCTCAATGTTGACATCCTTGCAATGGCTATGCCTCATCGTGAATTGTTCTGCCTGTTGACTTACTGTCGTATGAGGGGTCCCAATGCGCTCAATCTCGACGTCATTATAACGGCGTCTCGTCGTGGCTTTGGGCAATGATGTGAGCTTTTGCTCCTGGCATTGTCATAGCGGTCGGTTCTCATATGTGACTCTCACTGGTGACCATTTGAGGGTGGTAGAATGTGCCAATTGCATCAGCATTGGCGGTATGTCATTGATCCATATCTAACACATAAGCTTCACACTGGGTGGTCATACTCACCGCGATAGGAGCGCGCTTCTGCTCTCGGAAAGCCGCTTTGTACATTGCATATGCAGATTTCGGCATCTCTTGATTCGGCATTTGGTAGGGTCTCAGTGAGCCGCTTCTCCCTGTGGCCATCTCTGTAGGCAGCTTCGGTAGAATATCCGTTTGTTTCTTGGTAGTCATTTGGTAGGCCTCTGGTAAGGTGGTTTGGCATTCATTTCGGTATGCCGTTCGGCGATAGTTTTTGATCCTTCAGTACATCATTCAGTAAGCATCTCGCTCAGTGGCTTTGTACGATAAGGCTCCTGGTAATCCTCTGGACCTCCATGTGAAGTCCTTCTGCAGTGATATCCATCGCTGTGAGATCTCGGTGATCCTGTCTTGATGCCATTCGGTAGACTATGCTGTACACTCAGTGGTCATTTTCGATCTCCTTTGGGACCAATTCGATAGCCATGTCGCAGTCGTTCGGTATCCCGTTCGGCATGGATCAGGCTCATTTGACGTGTCATCTCTCTGGTGTATTTACAGGTCTACTGGACGTCCATCGTATGCTAGGTGAACTTATCGTCTTAGATCGCGGGGTGCGCTTGCTGGCTCTCCTCGGGGGTGCTTATTGATTCATCTGTAGGTGTGCTTGCCATCACTTGACTTGGTTGACTTATCGTCGTTCTCTGAGTCCACTAGTCGATTCATGTCCAGGTGCACTTGCCGCTGCTAGCATTCTCAATTGGTGACTGGATCATACGGTGCATCGTTCCTGCACTTCCGGTACGGTAATTGTTTGCGGTAGGGGTTGCGATTCCGGTATGGTCATCCTCTTCTTGTAAAAGTTGTTGCTCCGCTGGCGACTAATCTCAGATAGCTTCGTTGGGAACATCGATTGGAAGGGCTTGATTCGGAAGTCGATTGCAGTCGTCAATTGTCATCATAGTTGTGTAGCTTGGGAATGCCGAGTCAGAGTCGGGATCTTATTCAGGAGTATTCTCAGTGATATAACTTCGGAACAGATTTGGCATTGTATTCGGTATTGTAATCAGCATTGTAATGGGCATTGTATTCACTGCCGTACGGCACTTGATTTGGTCTCCTGAAAAGTAGTCGGGATTGTACTCGGTACAGCAAGGCCGCCAGTAAATCGTTTATCTGCATCTCTGCACTCAATTGCTAGTCTTGTAGATTCTCATCGAAAGCAAGTATTCTAGATAGGGTAGATTTCCACATAACTTCGTGTATGTCGCCATAGTCAAAGATTGATTGTAATCCGTCTCTGAGCATTAATGCATCACAGGGATGTGCATATCAGCTGCTTGTAAGTCCAATTCTCATAGTCTCAATAATAGCTTCTGCAGGAACGTCGTCTCTCGTATCCGGGACATTATCTCATGCCCAGGCATCCAATTGCTTCATAAGTCTTCGATGTTCCAAAGTGCGCTCTTCGCTCTCAATTGTCATTCGTCTGTCGGGAATATCTCCGAACTGCTCCATCTATGTTAGCCAAAGGAATCAAGACAAATGATGGAAGTGGTGGAAGGGAACATCCAGGAGGCCTTGTCATTAACGGTTCGCCCATACAGAAGCCAAGCCCCGCTGTCCATTCACTCCCTTCGGGTCTCGGCGAGCCGGCAGCAGTCATTCAAGCATCTCCTCGGAGGGGCTCTTCTGCCGCAACTACCGCCACTGCTCTCTGCTCGTCGCGTCCAGTGCTTGGGTCTGTATCACCTGGTGAATCCAAGGTGATGTCTGCCAAAGTCACTCCCAGCAGCCCTATGCATTCCCCAGTCTGTCGGGCAAATACTACGATGACTTCAATGTTACTTACAAGATCGTCGAATGCGGTTGCTCCAAGTGTCTGTATACCCGGACCGTGCCCCAGAAGCTGGTCATTGACATTGTGGTTATCATTATCAGCTTGTGAGACCTTCAATGCCACTGCCGTAGTCATCGGTGTCATTCCTTCGCTCCACTCACACTCGGTGATCGCAGGGAGTTAATCGAGCCCAGTCGATGTCAGAATTTTGTTTGGGAAACCATGGTAAGCCAAGGACTAAATCGTATGCGTGCATTGGCACGACTAGCACGTTTGATCTGTCCACCAGTGTGAAAGAGTCCACGCACTGGACTGTGATCCGCGTCTTCCGGCTGTCCTTTGCATGTTGCATCACACCTCCGGTCATGGCGAGGGTGATGATGTGTGCCGCCTGATGTGATATTCCGAGTCGCTTGAAAAGCCTCGGTGTCTTTATATAAAGATGCTGGTTGCGCCGCAGTCGATAATAGCACATAAGCATTGCATCTTGCCACTTCTGTCCGGTATTGTACATTTTCATCCAGAGTCTCCATTGTTGCCTGCACCGCCACTGCCGCCAATAGTTTTTGTTTGCTGAGTGTCAAAGAATCGTTGGTGCTTGATTTGCCGATTGCCGCCTTTGTCATTAATGTAATTGCAGTCGAAGATCATTCAGAGGGTAGGTGAACTTCGATTGTCCATAATCCTTGTGCCCTGAGAGGTCATCATAGTTATCGTAGTCGATCTGCGGAATTGTGTTGGTCTGTAACTGTAAATGCACTTCACGCTGCATAATGTATCGCTGCTATAAGTTCGCTTCAATTGAGGGAAAGCTTCTCATCCTCAATGTCCTTCAATCGTGGAGTGACATCTCCATAAGTGCACTTCGCTTGTGCAGATGTTCGTGGCAGTAAGAGTGCTTGATTTGTAGGGTGTCTCCTCCATAAGTGCACTTCATTCATGGCAGATCCTCCTCCGTAGGTACAAGTAGCCGTAGGTTGGCCCTAGAATTCTTCTGCAAGTGGGCTTCTTCGAGATTGCTAGAGCTGTAGGTGTACACGCAAACTGGGATAGGTGCACTTTGCTGAAATAGAAGGATTGTAGTCGTAACTGTGCTGACTCATAAAACATCTCTGACTTTGCCTTTGATTCATGATATGGACGCATTCAGGGGTAAGATCACTCTGTCCATTGTAGGTGCTGGGGCTGGTGATTGCACTCAATTGATCTTGTCCCAGACTCACGATCATCGTCTTCTATGTCGGCGATGCGCCTTGTGTGCCAATTGGTCTCTGAGCTCTCTAGGTTTCCGCCGTGAATTGACGCGTTCAGGGGTGCAGTTGTGACTTCTCGGGTGTCCGGTGGTCAATTGCAGCCATTGGAAGTAATCGATGTCGTCCTGAACTCATCTGGATCGATCGTATGCGATTTTTGTCATTGGATCGGTGGTGTCCTGTACTTGTGATAATCATCCTCTTTGCCGGTGACACGTCTCATGTGCCAATGGGTCTCTGAACTCTACTCCACTACCGTCAGGTGGCTCAATTGAATGATGAGATGATCCAAGATTGGTGCTGCGCAGTATTGATGCTTCGATATCTCGTTTGGAGGGCATTATTCTGAATTGTTGACTCCATGGTGTCGCATCGGGGAAAGGGTGTAAACTCGCGAAATCACGTGAGCGAAACGTATCCGTTCACTGAAAACATGATAATAGTGTAAGGGCACGTATGCCTGTGTCTGGCCTCATAGGTATATATATGGTAGTTATAGGAATACGGTTGCTGTCACTGCGCAAGAAGGTACGAAGATACTTAGGTATAATAGGAGAAAGATACGGAAGGTGTAGAAGGAATTGTACGACAGAAAGGCGGAGACGTTGGGAGACGCGGAGGAAGCGGCGAGGTGGTGGCGGTATAATTTAGTAAGATAAGGAAGTGGCCTGAGGTGTTGCGACGTCAGGAGAGGTGGCGTGGTTGTTGCGATAAGGAATAAAGGAGTGGTGTGTAAGATCATAGGATAAGATTCGGAGGGTACATCGGAGCATGAGAGATGGTTCGAGGGTGGCAGACGAATTGTATATAAAGAGAGTGTTGATGGCGTTGGAGGATTGCCTTTTCTTCTCTCTTTAGTCGTTCTCTTGTATAGCAAAGCAAGTTACGACTTTGAAACAGTTTGGACCTTTGTCTTGTCTTGTCTTGTTTTCGATATCACATTATTGTCACCAATATCACCTACGCCTGACCCCGCCTGTTACACTAGAACGAGTCTTACAACATCGTACCTGATATTGAATGTGCCTGCATCCCTCGACAGGGTGTAAGTATTGTTCCGAACCTTGCTCCGTTTCCTGTTGGGTTTACCTAGCACCAAATCATCGTTGGATACACGTTTGCGACGATTTCGTCGACGAGTTACGACGACTTACCAGATTTGATATCCATCAATACCCGCATCGATCACCATATTCGAATGCACCAGTACGACAGTAAGTGCACTTCTCGAACAAATTGGCTTGATCTTGCTGGAACCCCTTGTCTTGTTTTTGAACCCGAACCTTTGAACGCTTTTGAGAGTATCGAAGAGATACTTAGAATATCTTTCGAGGAAGAACCCCTTGAAGCTTATTTTTGGGAACAATCAACTGTTCCCTCCCCGTGGAACACTTATTGGACAGACGCAGCTCGAGAGGGCGGCGGACTCGACATTAACGACCCTGTGTTTGGACCGCATTGGACGCGGTATACAGGAGCACACGCCTGGTTTCCTTGTGACCCCGAACAACCGTGCGATTGCGAAGGGCATAACTGCGCCGGAACACATTCGACAATCGGACACGCAGCAGCAGCAGCAACAACAGCAAAATCTGTTGGGATTCCGCTGAGTGTTATTGTACCCCCGACTCCGACCCCCTCCGAGATCGACGCATATAATTGGCACTGGTAGATGTGCTTCATTCGTTGCAATGTCAAATTCAACGGAACCCCGAGCGGCCCTGGTATCCATCGAGGATCAGGGCGCCATCATGGCACTCATCGACATAGACAAAGACAACGTCGCGTACGAACAGCTGACGGAGGCGTTTGCGCAGACGCAGGAGGTATTGATGCGGGTGGCACAATACTCCCAACCAATCCGAGAGGTGCAGATGATCTGCGAGCACCCACAACAGATAATCGACCTACAGCGACAGATCACAGACCCACAGGTGAGACAGTTCCTGCCCCCGCAATGCGACCACACCGAGCTGGAACGACAAATACAGACCCTGAGGGACGAACGGGACGAAGCCCTGAGGAGACCACTGGCTCCAGGAACCAACGAGGACTTGCGACAGGAACTGGACGACATGACCCGAGATGCACGGCAATCTGGAGAGGAAGTCCGCGGTTTGAGGACGCAGTTAGCGAACGCATTGACATTGGCAGCCAGAGCGGCCCCAACTATTCACCAGGCTCCGGAGGACAGAGGCCAGAAATTTCCCGACTCCCCGGACTTTTCAGGGTCGGATCGAACTCAGTTGAGAGGCTGGATTGCTCAACTCCGGATGGTCATACGACACAAGCCCGCCAGCTTTCCCGACGAACAGTCGAAGATGCGGTATGCATTCAACCGCCTGAGGGGAATAGCCTTAGGCCAGATTTTGCCACACGTCCGAGAGGACGGAACGATAGGGCTGGAGGACCTACCAGGTTTTATACAACTCCTGGAAGCAGCTTTTGGGGATCCAGATCGAATAGCCACCGCCGAACGAAAGATGCGGGAGATTAAACAAAAGAACCGTGAGTTCTCTCAGTACTATGCTGAGTTTCAAGTTATTGCTGCCGATCTGGATTGGAATCCCTCGGCCCTTCGAAACGCTTTGAGGATAGGGCTGTCTGAAGAAATGAAAGACTCCTTTACCTATAGCGATATGCCTGAGGAACTCCCCGCCTTTGTGACGGTTTGCCAGAAGCGGGACAACCAGATACGACAACGATGTGCAGAGAAGGCAGCACAAAATAAAGGAAGTGGGATAGGTTTCGCTTCCTCCAGGCCCCCTCCGGCTCCAAAAACCCCGGAAATAGCCCCTGCCGGAATGGTCGCCGGATATACTGGACCAGCGCCAATGGATCTCAGCGCAGGCAAGAGAAGGATTTCGGCAGAGGAAACAGCGAAGAGGTTTGCGGATGGGAGGTGTTTATACTGTGGTGGGTTCAACCACAGGGCAGCAGAATGTGCGGCGAGAAAGAAGGCTCAGACCTTCAAGGCGGCTGGAGCAGAAGTTAAGGAAGTAGGAACCAGGGATGGTTCCGAGGAATCAGGAAAAGATTAGGTCAACCCAAGCAGGATGGCGCTTTGGTTGACGGAAAAAGTTTTGTTTTAAATGCTTTGAGATGCTTTGGAATTTCGCGATTGTCAGTTAGCAAGGTGGAGGTATTGGAGGGATCAATGGAAGGCAAACATTTAGTCATAACCTGTTCATTGACCGTGAATAACCAAGAGATACCTACACATGCGCTGATTGACTGCGGAGCTACTGGCATTGCAATTATGGATCAAGACTTTGCTCGCCATCATCAGATACCACTTCAAGAGCTGAAGGAAAAGAAACAAGTAGAGGTTATCGACGGAAGACCTATTGAATCCGGAGATATTACGCATATTGCAAAAGTTGGAATAAAGATACAGGAACATAAGGAACAGCTACCCATGTTCATTACGAAATTAGGTCATTACCCAATTGTCCTCGGAATTCCCTGGCTACGGCTACACGATGTAGCAGTGCGTTTTGCATCTAATACGGTTACGTTCGGATTACAATATTGCATTACGCATTGCCATGACACATCAGTAACAGTACAAGGAGTTACAGAAGAACCACCAGAACCAGTGTATCAGGTGAAAGACATATTTGAACCGAAAATTCGACCCTTAAGACCGTTTCGAGGGGATATTGTCATGCTTAATGGAGCTTCGTTTTTTAGGATCGTCAAAAAGGGAAAACTTAAGATGTTTAAGGCTTCCCTATATGATATTAATAAAGCCATCGAAGCAAAGGATGGGAAAGAATGCCCCCTTGAGGAGGTTATCCCCGAGCAATACCACGAATTTCTCCCGCTGTTCAATAAGGTGCTGGCAGATCGGTTACCGCCACACAGACCTGGGATTGATCATGAGGTTCACTTGAAGGATGGAGAAACGCCAACGTGGGGACCATTGTACTCAATGTCTAGGGCTGAGTTGGTCGTCCTAAAAGAATGGCTGGAGGAGAATATGTCAAAGGGGTTTATTCGACAATCATCTTCGCCTTTCGCAGCCCCAGTGTTATTTGCAAAGAAACCTGGAGGAGGATTACGATTCTGTATCGATTATCGGGATATTAATAGTAAGACAATAAAGAATAGATACCCCCTTCCGTTAATAAAAGAAACGTTGAATCTTTTAGGAGGAGCCCGGATATATACAAAGCTAGATGTCTGAGGAGCATATAATCTACTTCGAGTTAAGGAAGGGGATGAGCATAAGTTAGCGTTCCGGACAAGATACGGTCTTTATGAGCCTACGGTGATGCAGTTTGGCACAACAAATGCACCAGCAGATTTCCAAGGATATATCAATAATGCCATTAGAGAAGCCCTGGACGATTTCGCCTCAGCATACTTGGATGATGTTTTAATTTATAGTAATTGCGAGGAAGAGCATGTTGGCCATGTTAAGTGGATTATGCAACGATTACTGGAGGCAGGGCTGTATCTTAAGCCAGAGAAATGTGAATTCCATAAGGAGACAGTGAGGTATTTGGGATTGATTATATCAACAAAAGGGATTTCAATGGACGAAGATAAGGTTGAGACCGTACGGAATTGGAGTAAGGAAAAGAAGACGGAAAACGGACGATTAAATAATCTTTTCGAGGTACAACAATTCCTCGGGTTCTGCAACTCTTATCGACAGTTTATTCCTAAGTATTCTGAGAAAGCGGAACCACTAACCAGGCTTACAAAGAAAGATGAGCCGTTTGTATGGGGGTCAGAACAACAGCTCGCCTTCGAGGAAATGGTAAAGGCGTTTACTACAGCACCAGCACTTCGACATTTCGATCATGAGAGGGAAGTGATTATCGAAACGGATGCGTCTGATTATGTATCCGCAGGAGTGTTGTCTCAGCGGGATGATGAGGGGATATTGCATCCAGTAGCCTATTTTTCGAAGAAACATTCACCAGCAGAATGCAATTACGATATATATGACAAAGAGCTAATGGCGATTATTACGGCACTTGAAGAATGGAGACCTGAGTGCGAGGGTGCTCGGTACCCCTTGAAGTTGATAACTGACCATAAAAATCTTGAATATTTCATGACAAAAAAGCTTCTAAATAGGAGGCAGGCACGGTGGTCCGAGTTTTTGACACGGTTTGATTATGAGATCGTCTACCGTCCGGGAAAATCGAATGGAAAAGCAGATGCTTTAATGAGGAGGCCGGGAGACCTCCCTGAAGGGGGGGATGAAAGATTAAAAAATATGGAACAGGTTGTTTTAAAACCGCATAATCTTCCGGAACAATTAAGGATATCAGCCAACGATATGCCCGAACAAGGTGTTCCTTCGATAAACGATCTTTTCACTCAAGCATATACGGACGATCCGCTACCTAAGAAGATATTGGAGGCCATTAGACAGGGAGGTAGCCTGAGGGATATTACGGTAGCAGAGTGCATAGAAAAGGAGGGACAGATATGGTATAGAGGAAAGCGGTATGTTCCTGAAGGAGATCAATTACGATTGCGATTAATACAGGAGCATCATGATACTGCGTTGGCCGGACATCCAGGACGAGCGAAAACTTTCGATCTTTTACATAGACAGTATTATTGGAAGGAAATGCGGAAACAGGTGGATCAGTATGTACGGAACTGCCATAGCTGCCAACAATCTAGGACCGCAAGACATGCAATGTTCGGAGTACTTCGACCCTTATCTGTACCGGAAAAACCATGGGAAGATATTTCAATGGATTTTGTGGTTGGGCTTCCAGAGTGCGAAGGATTTGATCCAGTTTGGGTGGTAGTAGACAGACTCTCAAAAATGCGTCACTTCATTCCCTGTCATACAACAATAGATGCTGTAGGGTTGGCTAAGTTATTCCTCCAAGAGGTCGTACGACTCCACGGACTGCCAAGGTCTATTGTCTCGGATCGAGGACCTCAGTTTGCTTCGACCTTCTGGGGACAGATATGCAATCGGCTAGGAATTGATCGACGGATGTCTACAGCATTTCATCCACAGACAGACGGTCAGACCGAACGAATGAATGCAGGAATGGAACAGTACCTCCGTATATTCGTTAACCATCAACAGGATGACTGGGTGCAGTGGCTACCCCTTGCTGAGTTTGCTGCGAATAATGGATTCTCCGAGTCAACTAAGTGTACCCCCTTCTTTGCAATTCAGGGCGTGGATCCACGAATGTCATTCGCCGGAGAACCGACTCAGGAAGGGGATCAACGACGGTGGGAGGCAGATCAGGTCCAGGCTGCAATGGAACAGATTCATGAGAACCTGAGAGTGGAGATGAGACGAAGTCAAGCAGTTCAAGAAGAAGGTGCCAATGGAGGACGTATTCCGGGACCTAATGTTCAGGTCAGATCCAAAGTGTGGCTGGACGCACGACATGTACGAACTACTCGCCCTACTCGTAAGCTGGATTGGAAACGCCTGGGACCTTTTCAGGTACAAAAGCAAGTATCCCCGTATGCTTATGAGCTGGATTTGCCGGCATCAATTCGGATCCATCGAGTACAACCTGTTTCGCTTTTGGATCCCGTTGTGGAGGACCCGTTGGAGGGACAGGTGGTACCTCCTCCACCTCCTGTTGAGGTTGATGGCGAGGAGGAGTATCAGGTATCGAGCGTTGAAGATAGCCGAATGTATCGGAATCAATTACAGTATCTTATCCGATGGACGGGTTATGATTCCCTTACCTGGGAGCCAGCGAAGTTCGTTGGTGGGTTACAGGCTGTGGACGAGTTCCATAAACGGTATCCAGGGAAACCCGGACCATTGGAGAATGTTCTCGGAGGACCTCAAACCTAAGGGGGGGATACTGTCATGGCGCAAGAAGGTACGAAGATACTTAGGTATAATAGGAGAAAGATACGGAAGGTGTAGAAGGAATTGTACGACGGCAAGGCGGAGACGTTGGGAGACGCGGAGGAAGCAGCGAGGTGGTGGCGGTATAATTTAGTAAGATAAGGAAGTGGCCTGAGGTGTTGCGACGTCAGGAGAGGTGGCGTGGTTGTTGCGATAAGGAATAAGGGAGTGGTGTGTAAGATCATAGGATAAGATTCGGATGGTACATCGGAGCATGAGAGATGGTTCGAGGGTGGCAGACGAATTGTATATAAAGAGAGTGTTGATGGCGTTGCAGGATTTCCTTTTCTTCTCTCTTTACTCGTTCTCTTGTATAGCAAAGCAAGTTACGACTTTGAAACAGTTTCGACCTTTGGCTTGTCTTGTCTTGTTTTCGATATCACTGTAACGGGCGGGATCGGACGCAGGTGATGTAAATATTGCAGGACTAAACTCAAAGTGCGTATCGAGAGACAAAGATCAGAATATGTTTCAAAGTTGGACTATTGCTTGCTATACAAGAGAACGAGTAAAGAGAGAAGAAAAGGAAACCCTCCAACACCATCAACACTCTCTTTATATACAATTCATCTGC
>Ga0307515_10012112_pt1 | contig 16264 bp, 2 predicted proteins | sample 17_EM_MG_FD_194513 | JGI IMG/M metagenome (GOLD analysis project Ga0307515, IMG submission 194513) | Populus trichocarpa ectomycorrhiza microbial communities from riparian zone in the Pacific Northwest, United States - 17_EM | ecosystem: Host-associated > Plants > Roots > Unclassified | place...
ATCTTTACCTATCCTTTAATAATAGATTAAAGGACTGCTTGCACTACTACACTAGTCTATAAATTTTAGACTATTACTTTCGCACTCTAGAAGTAGTTGGACTATTATAGCATCCCTATATACTTTAGCTATAGATAATAGCGTTCTACCTAATAAGTCCTTTAAGTTAATATTAACACCCCTATGCTTAACTAGAAGTTATACCACTATACTATACTTATAATTAACAGCCTATAATAGTAGTGTCCGACTAAAGCGGTTTCTTATATTAATATAAACATGTTTATATTCTAGAAGCAGTTAAACTACATCTTTATACCCCTTTTCTGCGGCTAATAATAGTAGTGTCTAGCCGTTTACCTACTTATAGTTCACATTAACGCTTTCTAAGAGTAGCTGCACTACTGCCGTCCGCCTAAACTTTACGGCGCATAATAGCTTATGGGAAAAATCCTCTAGGTTAAAACTACTAAGTCTACTTCTAATTAATAGCCGTACTACTAATTTATGTCTATTTCTCACTACCCATAATAAATCCGCACGCCCGTAATATTAATATTAAGTTACCACTCCAATTTTAGCAGCTTTAAGAGATTTTTAAGTAGTTATATCTTATCCTTATTTCGCAGCCCATATTAATACCATGCCATCCTTCCGTTTAACGTTATGGCGATAAAGGTAGGGATTTAGAATACTATAGAGGCAGTTATTTATCCGGGCGAAAGCGTTAATATCTCCCTCTACTTATAGGTTCTTGGCTATTAATAATAATATTTCATTTGGTAGATTATATAGCAATATTCTCTATAACTATTTATTAGGACCGCAAGTAGTTATACTTAAGTAGCGAGAATACTTACTACTAAAGTGGAAATTCTAGCCAGGGCAATTATTATAGCTTAATTAAAGGACCTATTATATCCCTTAAAACTAAGGGTTAATTTTTCTAGAGAACAAATTCGTGTTAGCGTAAATTAAAATTAAGATTTCTTAAGCGCTGTGGCTTTAGGCGGCACGTCCTTAGCATACCACTATTAACCACTTATTATTCCCGCCGATGCTATAGTACGCGCTAAGCAGAAATCTAATTTAAGATTCCTAAATCCGTTCTACACGTATAAGATATAAGTAGCAGTTATTAGTGGTCCTTATATTCTAATTTACAAACTCTTTATTCTAATCTTTACTCTTTCCCCTTATACGTCTTTTATAAGTTTGGAATATACAGTAAGCTCTTATAATTCTTTAGCAACCTACCTAAACTTTACGAAACAGTATATAAGCCTATAAAGGATCCTTAAATACTAGATTATACTACTCCATAGTCTAAAAGATAAAAGAGAAAGTATGCTATTAATTTAACAAATTCTCCGCTTCTTAAAATGTCACTAAAATCGTTACCTATTAGCATATATTATTCCATACCCCTTAAAGGTTCTTTATAGGCGTCGCCTATTAAGTAGATTCTGTTCTTTCTAGAAGGTAAGGCAACTAGAACTTCTATGTAATAATATAACACCCTAAGGATAACCCTACGGCTAACACTAAGATAGTTAAGCTATAGTAATATTATGTCGGATAAACAGGGCCCTAATAGATCTCCAATAGGCAATGCTTCTAAAGAAGATGGAATAAGACCTAGAACTAAAACAACTCTATTAAATAAGGGTAAAGTCTACGCGCAAACTCTAGGAAAACGGCAATAACTTAGGTTTAGTAGACGAAGCAGCACGTTATTTAAAAAAGCTAATAAGCTTAGCGGTCTAACTAAAGCTGAAATATTTATAATAGTGCGTTATAAGGGAAAGCACTTCGTCTATATTTCTAATAAGAGCTTGTCCTGGCCAGAAAAGCTTCTATAGGTAAAAGATCTCCTTAGGAATTTCTTAATATACTATTACTAATCTATTATAGGGATCTGAGGTTGTTGTTATCCCTACTAATATTAAAGCTATTAAAGCTTGGGAGTGCATATTTTAAGTTAAGCTTTAATAGGTATTTTCTAGGGGATTTAATAAGGATATTAAGTTACTGCTTTAGACTATCTATATATTTACTACAAATTTAAATTTTAAGTTCTATTTTATATTTAATAGATACAGTTTTTAATTAGCAAAGCGTAACCATGCTTTAAATTCGTAAGTTATAATTTAATTTACTAAATTTTTTACTGCATAATTTAAAACCTAATTCGCCATTAAATAATTAATATATCTATATAGGTAGTATATATTTCAATTTTACCCTTTAGTAATATAGGTGGGCTTATAACTATTAGCTAATCCCAAACCTAGTATAATATATAGAGACTTCCTCTAACTAAATCTTTAGGGAGAGTAACTTCTATTCTATACTACAAATCGTTCCCTTTAAAAGACTTATAATGCCACTATATCAAAACCCTCCGGCGGTTTAATTCTGGGCTGCTATTAATTTAGTAGCAGGTACCATCGTCAAATAATGCTTCTTTAAGAAGACGTCCTCTAGCATTACCGCCGCTGCTATCCGGCGTCTATATATTATAAATCCCCTTAAGAGTATCTAATAATAAAGACTAATCCGTTTTATAAATAAAGATATTTTTGGAGGAAATTTTACCGGGGGTCTAATTAAGTAGGGTAATATGGCCATTCTCCTAGTATATTAGCAGTAAAGTACTACTAGAATAGGCAGATAATATTAGACTTCCCACTATCTAATTAGGCTGCGATTAACTATCTTTACATATAAGATCAGTAAATAGAAGAATATTATTATTACGAGTATTAGAAGGAAGAAGATATATTATAGACAAATCTTTAAATTCGGGGGTCCGTGGCACTTATAATAAGTTTAGCTAAATATTAGAGTTCTTATAATAAGTATTTCTTACTATATCCTTAAGAAAATTTAGGAAATCCTTTAAGTACTTCACCGGTAGCAAGAACTAGTATTCTCTCCACCTATATATGCGCGGATACGGATTATAAAAATTAAACAGTAATATAAAATATCTAAGCTATATATAATATGGCTGTTAGTATTAATAAGGTGGCGTTATAAAATACTATAGAAAAGACTACCTTAGAATAAGTTTATAGTACTGCTATAAAAAAGCCTAAAGGGAATGCGCAGAATTTATATAGGCAATATTAGACTAAAAACTTAATATAGTTTACTGTTCCGTGTTCCTAATAATTTTATTAACTTTTTTATTTTCAGTCTTTAGGTTATTTAATAAATATAGTAAGCATAAAAAGTACCCTATTTACTCTTAAGGGGCTATATTAATAACTAATGTGGGATTAATAGGGACATTGTTTAGTATTAGTTACATAGGGCACTAAATTTTTAACCCCGCTTACCTATAAACAAAATACGCACGTGCTAGATATCTATCTACTTCTATTAGACCAACCCTCCACGTAAAAATTGTCAGGTATTCACCCTAATTATTACTTAGATATGCCTCTACCTTAAGTATAATACGCTTACTAGTATCTTTACGCTTTCCCTATTACATTTTATTTATAATTCCCCTTTTTCTTTTAAGAGACACCACCTCCTTTCTTAGCTTCTAGTTAGCCTTCTCTAGTATCTTAATTTTAATTTCAGTCTATAAATAGCTTATCTATAAAGCGATAGCATAACTAGGATTACTACTATTAAACGTATTATTAGTAATATCTAAGACGGTAAGTCCTAACCTAACTGCGATATATTTATATACTTACAATAACTTCTAGGTTATAACGCCGAGTTAATCTCTCTTACACTTTAATTTGGAGCCTCAGTGGTTCCAGTTTTAGCTTTAGCTTTAGTGCCCTATTAATAAGGCCTCTTACTGCTATAGCATGGGAAGCATTCCTTATCCTTAGAAGCGCCTTTCCCCCAATAGGCACGCCCTTTACTCTAGATCTCTCTGCATATCTTTCTCCGTCACTTATTATTTTGCTATTACTTATATCAATTATTCTTTCTATAACCTTTATTATTAATATTTAATTAGCTGACTTTAGGACGGAATATATACTATAGATTACTTAAAAAGTGTTTTATGTAGGTTCCTAGTAAGGGGACGTAAGATCCTTTTATATCCTCCTTCCTACCTATATATAGGGCTAGACGGATCCTTAAACCCCACTAATAGCATAATTAATGCTTATTGCCATTCTACAGCCTGGACTAACGTAAAACGTATAGATTACAACGCATAAGCTTACTCCGCCTCTATAAGAGTAAGGCATTATATAGAAGAGGCTATCGCTGCTTTCTTTCTAACACGCTAAACCGTATCCTATATATAGCTAAGCCCGCTTTACTAATATTCTAAAATTTAGTTAGATAGGATCTTAATCTATATATCTTAGACCATAGCTTCCTATACTATAGCTAAGATGTTTATAGATTTATCTGCAACAGTTAAAGGGGCTTAAAGTATTACTATAAAGCCATTATTAAACGCCATCTTACTTAGCTGCCTTTAAGAGTAACGAAGCGCTAAATTATAATAGGTGCAAAGAATCCTAGCGCTTTATACTTAGAGCTGCTTCTAGTGACTTTAGTAGTATATTAAGACTACTTATAATCTAATAAGTAATAGTAGCTAAGCACTGCTTATAAAGCCAGAGACTAGTATGTTAGTTCTTCTACACTAATACAATATATTTTAGTTAGGTATTTATATTTAGTAACAGCTTAGCTAATAATTACCCCTAGCAATGCCTCCTTTAATTTAAATAGCCACTATTAGATTTAGTTAAGCAGCCTACACTTTTAGGCGCAGATAGTACGCTAAATAAGGAGTAATTATAGCCAACGGATATTACGCGCCAGCTTTAGGGTAAAGGGGCCGCTGATATACTTTACCTCGTTTAGGTAATATTAGTCTTCCTTTCTAAACTTAGCCTTAGCTCTATTAAGCAGTAGAGGAAATATTATAAAGGTAGCATTTACCTTACCTCTAAATGTCCTTAGATTAAGCTACCTTTCCTTTAAATACTAAGCCTTGCTAAAATATAGTTCTTTTCTATACTCGTTAAATAAGTCCTATTATATATAATGCCTAATAGAGATTTAATCAGGTCTGGAGCTCTTGCTACACCCGGCCCAAAAAAGACCAAAACTAACCAAAAGAACCCTGAAAAAACACCTAGAGAATCCCCCTGAGATGCACGCATTGCAGGGGAAGTACACGTCGAACGACGGTGGTTCGCACTCGCGCGCGTCCACCAGAACCACGCCCAGCAATGGCCCTCCATAACAAGAACGGGCGAATACCACACCATAAAGCGGAAAGACCTCTATTAAGAAGGCATCTAATAAAATATAAAGCCTATTGGACGTGTCTAGTATCTATAGTTGTAGGGGAGCAACTGTTAGCTATAACGAACTAATATAGCTAGCAGAATGGCTCCGCCAGTCTAGCGAACCTTAGGCGCCCCTCTAGCAAACCCTTAATTAAATCCTCTAACGGCTAAGCAAAATTAAAAATAAATAAAACCCTTCCTTACCGGCGAACCGCACCTAGGCTGCTATAGCTATACTTTTACAATATAGGGAACCTACCCCCCTAAAGATAATATCCGGGTATATAATTATAATATAACCAAATATAGAAAAAGCAGAGGGGCTTAGGGGATAATTAGAAACAGAAGTCCTTATAAAGATTCGTAAAGAGGTTTATAACACTATTATAGTCTAACACCTTAGGAGCGGAGATATTAGAGTTACCCTAAGGGACTAATAGGTAAAGGAACGAGCCGTAAGGGTAGGGGATAGGCTAGGAGAATATATTGGCATAAAAGTGCTCCGCAAAGATTACCTAGTTAAAGTCTTAGCGGTTCCCCTAAGCCTTAGGGTAGAAAAGGGATGCCAGGCGGATAATATAGTAACTATATATAAGATAGTAAAACAAATGGAACGCCTTATACTAGGATTTAAGATTACCTAAATCTAATAGCTATAATAGGAAAATATAAACTAAGCATATAATAAGAATAATAAAAGAATATAAGGGTCGCTAGAGACTTGCTAGGGAGGCGCCGGTCGAACGCATAGCTCCCTTATTATTAGCACACATATACTAAGAATATAAAAACTCTTTATCTAAAAAGGTATTATTATAAATGGCCTTATATATAATATAAGGCTCTATAACCACAGACTCCGCCTAAAATAATACTATCGCTATATATAATAGGGATACACCTAATCCATATACGCAGTATAGGTGTGCTGCGGCCACTATATAGGCCCCTACAATATAAGATATTACTTAAATTAAGACTAAATAAAATGCGTAAACTACTACTAAAGCATATATAAGGTATGGGAGAGAAAAGACTACATTAAATACAGGAGATGAAAGGTAAGGGCTTAATAGCTACGGAAATAACTGCACGCTAGGTTATATAAATGGAAATAATAGGCGATAAGCTAGGGGGGCACAGGTACCTTTCTAGCGTTTCCTACCTTTAATACTAGGGGGCTAGGCCAGCCATCCCAAGCCTTAATAGGCCAGAAGCGACGCTACGCGATATTACCAGACCGTATAGGGATATAAGGGTTATAGGGAATATAAGGGAGAGGACGCCCTATAGAAAGACCCTTATAGACAGCTACAGCAAGCTTAAAACTAGGATAATTAAGAATTAGACTTAATGCGGCAAATATAACATTCACAGCCAACTCTTAAAGGGTATATAGCTAATTAGTAAGAACAGGGAAAGAACTGGAGATAATAACAGATTTAGATATAGAAGCGCTAGTAGGAACACAAAATATGGGAATAAAAAGCTCTATATAAAATAAGTAGTAACTAGGGTATGAATACAAGAGATAGAAGTTCTAAATGTCCTAGAGAAAGTAGAAATAGAAAAAGTAAGGAATAAAGGAGAGGCGAAGGACCCTCGCTGGGGGTCCGCCACCTATCCATTATATAGTATAACTACAGCAATACAAACCACCGTCTTGTAAGGCCCTTACTAAATAGCCTAGACCTAAAGAAATACTATATCCTTGCTATATAAGAGCCGTATTATAATACCTACACACAATTAATATACTACCCCTAAGGATTCTAGCTCCTATATAAACCAAAAGCAGCTATATACGTATGCTTTATAATTAGCAAGGCTATTAGCCTATCCTTATAGTTATAGCAGGCAGTTAACCTAGATATTATAGTAATAATAATCTAGATATATAGGGGACTAGTACAGATTATTAATATGTATAACCTTAGGGTCGAAGGGGTCCTATAAACAGAGAATATTATATTAGTAATAAGCTTACTAAAAACTAAAGGCATAAAGTCTATCCTATTAGGAGATATAAACCTCCACCACCCGCGGTAGGGGGGTATTTATATTGCTGCTAAATAATAGGTAGAGTGCCTATTAAGAGCTATAGACACTAGGGGCCTTAAGCTAGCCACCCCTCTAGGAGCAATTACATGGCAATAAGGCACCGCTAGAAGTACAATTAACCTTATATTTATGGACAAAGGCCTATACTAGAGACTTAAAAGGTATAAACCCGAAGAAGAATAGGCACTCGCCTTAGACTATATCCCCATCCAGATACAGCTAGATCTAGATATTAAGGCGCAACTAAATAGCAAAAAATACGTAATAAGAAAGCTAAAGACAGACAGCTTTTTTAATATAGTTAAACAATAACTTTAAGACCTAAAAGAAATCCACCCGATACTAAACAAGCAAGGCTTATTAGCTACCCCTAAGGAAATTAACTAAAGACTAGAAAGGATCTAGGCAGCAATTAAAAACGGGCTAGAAGAGCACTACCCGGTCTTAAAACTAGGCCCCTACACGCAACACGCATGGTCCGCATAATACGCAATTCTTATCGCCAGCTAATAACAAGCAAGAAGAAAATACATAAGTAGCTATAATCCTAAAGACGAGAGACAATACAAAAACACAAGAAACTAGCTAAAGAATACCCTAAAAAAAGAAGTAAGGAATAGCTGGAGACGGTTTATAAATAAGTATACTACTAACCCGAGCCTCCCCCATAACAAAGGTCTTTGGAGGATAGCAAAATGGGTAAAAAAAAAGGCGGGACGTCTAGTAGAAGACCCACACCTTCCGCCCCTACAAAGACTAGGTGAATTACTAGCTATAAGCAACAATAATAAGAAGGCAAAGATCCTTATAGAAAGATTTTTCCCTTAACCAGCTTTAGTAGACCTTAGTAATATCACAGGCGAAGCACCGGTGACTTGCCTAAGGGTTAACAGTAATATAACAACCGAAGAAATGGCTAGAACTATTAGCCGCCTTTTAAACAATATAGCACTAGGACTAAATAGGATCCTAAATAAAGCCCTAAAGACCTGCGGACTACTAATAGCACCTTAGCTTGCGGATATAGCTAAAGTATACTTTATAATAGGCTACTACCTAAGACTCGGAAGAGCTATAATAACGTTTATCCTACATAAAGAAGGTAAAGTAGACTACTTACTCCTAGGAAGCTACCGCCCTATTGCCTTAGAGAATACCCTTAGTAAGATTTTAGAAAGGGTAATAGCGAACCGCATAGTAGACACGGTTAAGGAATATGCCCTACTACTATAAAGCTAAATAGGGGCAAGAAAGAACCGCTTAATACTATTAGTACTTACGCTACTCGCTGCCACTATTAAATCTACATGGGCGATGTAAAGGGACTTTGTAGTATTAATGCTTAGCCTAGATATTAGTGGCGCCTATAACAATATACCCTATAAGCGTCTTCTATATATCCTTAGGGTAAAAGGCTTCCTAGAATGGATTATATAATTTATTTAAGGGTTTATAGGTTAAAAAGAAATATTACTAATCTTTAGCGGATACTAAAGCCCCCCTATTATAGTTATAACAGGAATACTATAAGGATTACCCCTCTTGCCTATACTCTTCCTTTTCTTTATAAGTAACCTACTTAACTCCTTTAAGGAAGGGGCGACCTAGGGGATAGGCTTTGTTAATAATATAAACCTAATTATATACGGGCTAATAGCCGTAGAGAATTGCAGAACACTAGAGAAAGTATATAATACCTATATAAAATGGGCAAGACAATATAGAGTCCAATTCTCACTAGAGAAATACTAGCTAATTTACTTTATAAGAAAACGCAACTAATCTATAGATCTCTAGCATATAATTCGCATTTAAGGCTTTAGGGGTTAACCAGTTTAGGGCCTAAGAGTATTAGGAGTATGGGTAGATAGTAAGCTTTAGTGGAGCGCATATGCGGTATAAGCGGCCCGTAAGAGCTAAGTATAGTATATCGCATTATCTAGGATCGTCAATTCTATATGGGGTCTATGCTTCTAGAGGTCACGCCTACTATATATAGCAGTTGTCCGGCCAACTATAACGTATAGGTCTAGTATCTGGGCCATTAGAGAATCTAAGAAAGGCCCCCCTAAATCGCTCCTTAAACCACTCTAAAAGGTCTAAACAGCCTACCTTTAGAGTATAATAGGCGGATATAAGCGAACGGCTACAGCTCTACTTAAGAAGGAAGCTAATATTCCCCCCCTATAACTATATATTAAAGCCGCTATAATATAAAGGGCGTAAAAGGAACATAACTTTAATGTTATAAAGTATATTAAGACACGCCTAAATAAACTATGGAGGGACCCTAGGGCGCCTTATAGGAGAATAAACTAATAACCCTAAAGTAGGGAAGATATATTGGAGAAATAGGTAAAGAAAGTAAAAGAAGAATAGTGCTGCTTTAGGGCCTAGGCCTATATAGAGGAGAAAGGGAGACGCGTAAGAGGCTAGTAAGGATAATAGTAAGAGAGAGAAAGGAGCTAAAGTAGAGTATAAAAGAATACTAGGAAACCATCTACCGTAATATAATACTGGCTGGACTAACGCTAGAGAGGTGTGTAGAAGTTAAAGGTATAGAGGCTAACTAAGGCAAGAGGAACCTAAGCCGTAGCATGGTTAACGCTATGGGGGGTAAATACCCTAGGGCTCTAAAAAGGCCTAACAAAGGCAGAAAATATAATGGCAACGCTTTTAAGAATAGGAATAATAGGACTAAAAGACTGGCTCTACTGGGTAGGTGTCCTAGTAGGTAGCCTAAGATGCGAATGTAGCTGACTAAAACAGACACCAAAACACGTAATACTATTATGCCCCTTACGCACTAACCGAGAAGTAATACTCTTAGTAGCTGGCATAGAGAACTATAAGACACTACTCTTAATACAAAAAGGCCTTAAGGCGGTTACCTAGTGGCTTATTAGCTAAAATGTACTAAACTAGTTCTGGGTCGCAAAGAAAATAACAATAAAGGGCGGGGGGGCGAGCAACGGGCGCCCCCTAATAACTCTATAGTAGTAGAGTAAAGTATACAATACTAGCGCGTCCGTAGGCTAGTTACGGCAGCAGTGGTTCCTAAGGAGGTTAAAAAGTAAGGTAGTAGGAGCACTATAGGTAACTCGCAGGCGCCTCGCAGGCGCCTTATAGGCGAGTCCCAAGAGGCAGGGAGATAAATCACGGGGTTTTCTCAAGTTGAGTCTTTCTTAAGTTAAGTTTTCTCCCCACATATAAATAAGGAGTAGTCCGCGTGGGCCCAATAGGGATCCGAATCGGACGTTAAGCAATGAATTATTATTATTATATATAATGCCTTAAATAAACCTAAATTGGATTACTAATAATTTTTATAGGTTTATAGGAAGAGCTTAAAAGAAAATCCGTGTATACCCTAACTTTATATATTTTACACCTTATAATTAAAAATAGGAAGAGAATAGTAATAAAGATAGTAATAAAGAGACGGTGGTTTTAAACTGTAGTAATAAGTTACGGAGTTCTAGCCACCCTATTAATAGATTACGCTAGAGTAACCCAGTAGAAGGGCGAATTAATACTACTAACATCAATAAACTAAGCCGGAGTAATAATAACGGATTATTAAGTAATAATGGAGAACTTGGGATTTGGTATAATTTAGTAAGCAAGACTCTATAGGTGTAATGCTATATAAAAGAATAAAGTAGAAATTTAATAAGAAATTATAGGACGCCTATAGAACGCCTAGTAGTTTGTCTACGTCCTAAAATCCCTACTTTTATTTCTCTTAGCTTAACCTCTTCTAAGCTCTATATAATTTATAATAATCTCTTAAGTCTCTTAACACGGGCGAAAGATTTTATTCACCATATTACTAATAAAGGATAACTAATATATAATAATAACCCTAAACTCTATAAGTTTCTTTCTAAGCTTAAATACTTACATCCTAAACAAGTACCAGTCGTATTTAAGGTTAGTAGGCTTATAAATTCACATATTAAAGAGTTAAAGAATAATATCCAGTATATACTCTTTAGCGCTTATTCCATCTATTATAATCTACTAAGTAGAATTGTGTACCTCTACTAGTGTAGTAGGAAAGGGTTAGGAGGAAGTATAGTAGAACTTCTACTTATCGCCAAATTCGTAGGGCTTCTCCTGTAGAAATTTCTCTAGTTCTTTAAGATTAAAGTCGTTTTTATTTTTATATATTTTCTATTAGTACTTTCTCAGCACCTGCTTTATATCTGCACTTACTAGAATAGTTTTCCAATTACTACCCTTTTCTTTTAAAGAAGCTTCTTAAATTAGGGCTTAAAAATTAGTTTACCCTCTATTAAGGGTTCTAATACTATGCGATTAGTTAGATAAGAAGACTATTAGGAGGTATAACCATTAATAGAAGTACTTTCTCTATTGCCTCTATTTGGTTTTTAGCTAAAATATAGCTGTCTTTTAATTGTATTTAAGCTTTTTATAACATAATCGTAATGCTACTACTCTATATTATAAAGCTTCCGGATTTCCATACGCAAAGAGCATACAACTACGGTTTATTTAGTAAGTATATTAATCTTACTTTCCTATAGTACACTTTTATTTAATAATCGTATTAAAGCTATAAAAATAATTTACTAATTCCAAAACTAAAGCTTTACTTACTTATCCGTTATTTCTAGTAATCTACACCCATTTTGCTAATAACCCCACACTAAACTATTTTAAAGCTAAAAAATTTAGCAGTATTTTTAGCTCTTATTAGCATTAACACAAAGAAGCTTATATAAACACCGCATATTTTAGCGGCTAGAGAAGAGTTACTCTAAAATTAATATTTCTGCCTAAATCCATATAACATAGGTGAAAGCAATGCCACTTTCTAAGCGCTATGCTATGGTTTCTAAGGCATACAGTATAAGTAAGAGTTAGGAGATAAAGCTATAGCGCATTTGGCCGGCTCTACCGTAACTAAGAAAAAGTTTAGAAATATAGTTCCCACTCTATCTAGAACCGGATAAGGGGCTCTACGTACTAGTGTTTAGGGGTAGCCCTAATAAGTTAATTATTGCTTAAAGCTAATAATCCAACTAAGCCAAGTTTTACGCTCGGAATTAAATAGGGGACTTATTTAATATTATAAGAAGCTTATATATTCTATATAACCTTATCTTTATAACTCTCTTAAATATAATATATACTCGTGTTTAGCAAATTAATCTAAAAGGCCTATATAACTCCGCGCAGTCTCGGAAATCTTATTATTTCCCTTAAAACAGATACAAAAGCTCTTCTACAGGTCCGTAAGCATCTTTCCTACGCTAGAAAAAACCCTAGATCTCTATAATAAGCGTATATCTATAACCTCTTCTTATATATTCTTTTTAAACTCTTTAATTTCTAGGTACTAATATCTCCTAATGATCTCTAATATATTAAACCAATCCGCCTATATCTACTCCTACTTTAATATAACCTTATTAGCTAGGGCTGTTAAGTTATACTAATCACTATATTATAGCATCTTATTGTTATTTAAAGTTGTTAATTACCTCCTAGTTTGAGAAAACCTTTGGTATTAGGTAGACTATATTTTATATATATAATAATCCACCTTATTATTAATAATAATTGGATCTGCTATCTATTAGTTTACTTCTATATCTCCTCTATTTTTAACTTTATATACCAGCTAAGGATCTTCCTAGGCCCCGATTTTCGTCGTCTAATACTTCTTAGGGGCTCTAGGGCTGTTCCTAGAGCTTAATATCTTCTACATAGAAGTACCAGTCGTCCTCCTCATTCGCCTAACTATTTAGCTCTTCCCTTAGTTACTTATCCTGGTGCTTATCTAGCTACTTATTTAATTAGCTATCTAGGTATTAGTTTAGCTACTCCTCTAGCAACTTGTCTAGCTACTTATATAGGAACTCGTCTAACCGCTTACTTAGTTACTTATCTAGATGCTTATCTAATTAGCTATTAAGGTGTTAGTCTAGCTACTTATTTAGCCACTCGTCCAGCTACTCCTTTAGTTACTTATTTCTATGCTAACCTAGCTGCTTGTTTAGTAGCTTATTAATCTACTTATTAGCCTATTTCGCTAGTTACTTATTTAATACAAAGTCTCCTAAGGGAGAGAACACTAAGGTTTTATCTAACACACTAACACTATTAGGTGGGTTGTCTGAAATAGATTTCTTTAATCTAATATATTAGTCCAGATCCTATATTATTTCATTAAATAAAGCGAAGGCTAGATTAGGATCGGTTTAGTTACCTTTAAAATCTTCTAAATTTAAGCAGTCTGCGCTAAAAGTAGGCTTATATAGAAAATTCTAGAGCAGGACGTTATCTATGTCTATATTATTAATAGAAGCGTCTATATTTTTAAAGACTATATTTACAGTTTTAACCATAGCCACGTTTAAGCCGTAATTATATTAAAAGTCATTTATATAAGGAGAGAGAATGTTAGCTTCCTAAGATCCAGATATTAGGTTAGGTTTAGTAAGAATAGGATCTTTAGGGTTTACTATTAAGGGATCCTAAATCTATTCTAGAAAGATATAGTCCGTAAGGGTAAATATATTAAATAAATTGTTTATATTAGAGGTGGAACTCTTTTAACGTAACGGTTAGAAGCTATAGTTAATAGTTGTTAGATATAGTTAATATAGAAAAAAGCAAACTTAATAGCTTAAGTAGGGTTTCCTTATTCTAGTTATAACCTTTACTATACTATATAACATTAGCCTCTACACTAGACACGGAATAATAGAAGTAGTGCTATAGGGGGGACGGTATTAGCTTAGCCGCGTCTATCTCTATAAGCTTCTAAGCCAACTATCTAGGAATATCTCTCCGGATCTTCTCTAGGCCGCTTATAGGTAGCTTCTTCGTGTAACCTCCCTATAGGGTTTACCGTAGAACGCCTATTAAACGTATAAAAATCTATTTAAACTATAGCTGTACCGGAAAGCTCATTTAATTAGATATATAATAGATTTATTACCGCCGTAGAGATATAAGACGACTAGGTAAGATTAAAAAATACTAACAAACTAGCCTAAATATCCTAAAGAAGAAACAATTTGGGCAATGCGCTCTGCTTTAAAATAGTGCCGCCGCAATAATAAGGCGCAATTTCATACTCTCTACTAGCTAAAGCCGTCCACCTATAATCTCTTGTTGTTATTAGCACTTATATAAAATTTAAGACACTATAAGTGTATAAAGTATAATGTGAAGAGAAACATAAAGTCCGTATAAAGCCTTAGAGGCTTATACTACCTTATACCTTTATATATAAATCAGGCTCGCGCTATTTATACTTAGGACCCTAGGAGTAACTTCTTTATTACCTAATACCATCGGCATTTCTATCTTTAAAAAAAATGGACGATTTAAAGGATCCATAGTATAATGGTAATGGCTTACCACCTAGGGAACGTTTAGAGTGCCCTTTTAACTTAAGGAACATGCCGTATAAGGGATATTTAGTAATTATTAAACCGTAAGTTCTTATTTAAAACGGCGTTTAAGTTTATAGGCTAACACCATCTCTAGTCTTTTTACGGCATAACAACAGGCCGTAAAATTAAGGTACGCTAAAATATTATAAACCCTTTATTCGCGGTAAGCTAACAAAGAAAAACTAAGATATTTATTATAGCTTTATAAGGATATTTCTAAGCCCTATAATAGAAAAGTTAGTTTTAAAAAAGAGACAGGCATATAATATAGCTTTAACTTAGGATTATAATTCCGGGTAGGATACAAACCTTAGAATCTTACGGCGTGAGAAATCCTTCGCATTGTCTTTCTAAGCGGTAGTAATACTAAAAATCTTATATCCTTATTATATATACCTAATGGCAGCTTTTACAGAAACGCCGTAGAGAGCGGCTTATATATAGCTTACTATAACTAGCCCTAACAAATAATAGTAGAATAAAACTACGAATAGCTTTATATTAGGGAGCTTTAGCATAGATCTTATTCGGCGTTCCTAATATATATAAATGCTTTGCTTATAGTTACAGTTTTCTCTACCGTTAAATAGTTTATACAGCTAATTATATAACATTTAATATTCGCAAAACTATTTTAACCTTTTTTTTTTCTTTAATTTTCCTATACGTAATTCTTTAATCTCTTATTTCTTAAACTAAATTAAACTCGTGGCTCTTAGAACCTAGTTATTCCCTTAAGTAGTATTTAATATCTTAAATTAGAGTATAATTCTATAGTTGCCCCCCTTTTCCATTACTTAAACAAGGTTTTATGCGACGTATAGTGCGTAACCTTCGCTCTTTTAATCCTGTTATATCTAATCTAGAATCTCTAGTAGAGATTACCTGCCAAATATGTTAACTAATAATTCCTATATAGTTTATTATATTATACCTGTGCATTAAGTGCCTTTATCTCTAATTTTAAGCTTTAAATCTCTTTATATAATAGTGCCTCTTCTATTCTACGCTAATCTAGAGCAGCGTAAGCCTCTTAACATAATATAGACCATTCTAAAGCTTATTCGGTTTGTTTCTATATAGCGTTATTAGCCTTAATACGGCGCTTAATTTCGGTTTAAAGTTCGGTTTGTGTTACAGAACCCCACCGCAGGGGCCTCTATAGGAGAGCCCCGTGCTCTCGCGTACACCTCGCGTATAGCTTATGTCAGCTACGCGTAGGTATATCACCTCCTTACGCCCTCGACCCTTACGATTGATCGCGCAACGTCTTGTAGACTCCTCGAATACATACGCTTTGTAGCCACTGCCCCCGTCCCGTGACATTACGTTGCGCCTTTTTTACCACCGACGCTTAGCCTACGACCAATTTTACGTCTCTGTAATACTGCAGGCGCTGCTAAAAGCAGCGTGTCTACGAATTACCTCACTTTATACTTCCAAGGAACCTATAATAGTAAGACAATATCCCTTATTAGCTAC
>Ga0307515_10012113_pt1 | contig 16263 bp, 13 predicted proteins | sample 17_EM_MG_FD_194513 | JGI IMG/M metagenome (GOLD analysis project Ga0307515, IMG submission 194513) | Populus trichocarpa ectomycorrhiza microbial communities from riparian zone in the Pacific Northwest, United States - 17_EM | ecosystem: Host-associated > Plants > Roots > Unclassified | place...
CGACACGGGTGGGTGGGGGGTGGCATGACGGACCACCCAGACCATTTCTTCAACTGTAGGGTCTCACAGTTCAATCGCAGCAGACGCAACGTGGCAAACTGAGCCCAGAATCCGGAAGGGAGGTCGTGTAAAGGCGACACGAGTAAAGACGAGTGAACGGGGTCAAACCCACTCAAGCAGAGGCTCTCGATTTGGTGCGCCCACCGCCCCAGAAAGCGGTCAAGCATGCCTGTTAGCGGCATACTGAAATACTCTAGTGAGATATGCCGCAGTGCTGGCACGTCCCATGTCCCCATCGACTCCAGCAGTGCCTTCGACGGTAAGTGCACGCATAATACTTCTAGATGTGCCAGCGTTGGTGTCTGTTGTGGTGTCGCATCTACACCGATTAGGAAGAGCATGCGCAGACCCGTGAAAGTGCGACAGATCTGCGAGAGCGAGATGAAGCCGTGTGAGGATGACATGGAGATTGAGAGCGCACGTAGCGTCGTATTCGTGTTCGAGCTCGTGGTCGAGCATCCGGGCTCCTGGGTCGTCGTTGTTCCGACGAGGTCATCGAGCGGGTTGTACCCCGGCCTAATAAGCGCACTCCTGATATCGAGGGTGTAAGTCCGCAGGGGGGTCTGATTCGCGGGGCGTTTCAGAATGTGAGAAACCCAAGAGAGGATTGGGGTCGCCACCTCCTTCGAGTTGATTATTGTGGTTAATTTTTCGACGGGGCCAACCCCTCCTTTGGCGTAAGAAGTTGTCGGGTCTAGCTTGTACATCGGGCTCGAGACTTCTTCTAGTGGCAGCCAGCGGTGACTGGTGAAAAGGACAAATTCGTTCCACGCACGACAGACCAGTTGAAGACGTCTGCACTGTGTCAGGTAATCCTGATACGATTTCTCGTCCCTTTGGTGATAAACGTGCAGATACATGAAGGCGAGGAAAGTGTAGGGGGTACAACTGGTGGCAAATATAGGCCAATCATTCGTCTCCATGACCATGAGGAGGATTTGTTGCCATATCTCGACGGAAGCACGCTCCATTGATGGGTACTACTACGCCTCTGTTGCTTATTCTTACTTATATAGTAAATGATAAGCGAGCCACTTGTGAGATAAAGAGATGGAGACATACTTTGAAAGCAGCTTCACAGTGGAGTCAGTGTTCGCTCAAGGAACTGCTGAAAGCTGACCTACTGAGGATGTATGCACCTGTCCAGATAGAATCGATTTATTTGCGACCGGAGGAGGGATCAAGGACCCAGGCGGTGTTATCCGAGACCTTAATAGTGACACTTCGACTGCCCCCAATCCGGTGCCCTTCAAAAGAAAGCAGAGGGCGAGGTTATAGCGCTCGTTTATGTTATATAGGCTCTTGCCTTGATGCCCACGGAACTTGCTGCAAGACCTACAGTATCTAGCCTCTCGCTCCCTCGTTCCCGCTCCCTTTCTACCCTTCCACGTCCTCACCCCCCCATCCTACACATGACCTGGAAAGCAGCCTATCCACACCCCACTCAAGCCGACCCTCATAGGCCGCATTGAGGATGGTATTTTTTGAGGCGTCGATTGAGATCATGGGCACGCAGGGCAGCGAGGTAGAATCTGAAAGCAACAAGTTCAAGTGAGATGACGGTGTAAGCGATGAAAGAAGGGCGGTCGTCAAGGGTTTCGCTGCCCAGCGAGCAGCCACCATGGCCGTCTCTATGCCGTGTTGGATGGCATTGAACAAGAACGAACAACTCCAGAAAGCCTCATTCTCTTCTATACACGTGTTCAGAGACAGCGTGAGTCCATGACCCCACCCACAGCTCGTTCAACGAATACACTCTCCAGATCCAGATTGACGTCTTGTCGAAAACATCGTCATCTTCGTAATTGACACCTACAAGGCCTTCTATTCGTGTATGTTCCAATTGATCTTCTCTGTGGCCCTGTGCTATCTGATTTTCTCCATGTAGATCGTTAACTATGTCGAAAAGGCATTTGATGATATGGCAACTACCCTTGGTAGTGCTTCAAATACCCTTCAAAGCCTCCTCAACTCCACAACTGGAGGCGTCAACTCGGCCTTCGGCAGTATCCCTGGTTTTGGAGATCGCCCACTATCAACATGAACACTTCTCCCCTCTCCGGCCTGTCACTCCCAGATTCCTGGACTGGCCCCATGAACGACCTTAACAACAAGCTACCCACGTCAAATAATCTTCGCACCGCCTTAGCAAACCTAATTAGTACCCATTCAACTCGCTCAAGGGCGAAATCAACAGCACGTTCACCGAAGTCGCCTCAACTTTCAACGCGGCTCAGCTCCCTCTGCCAGCGGTTCGGGCCGTCCAGTTCTGCAATAATGTTGACACCTCTATCGTCGACGACATTGGCGGCCCGTTGGTTTGCATTGCTCAGACCTCAGCATTCATCCCCATCGGACTCGTCGTTGTTTTTGCACTCGTCAATGCACTCGTCGAGTGGTACCGATTCCGCAAAGTTCAGGAGACGATCGACGAGATACGCGAACAGTGGACGGACCCTGCGTCTCCTCGAACAACTTCCCTTCCCACTCTCCAACTCACCGACGAGAACATTCTCACCCTCCATGCTCAGCTCGAGCAGGCCCTCGGCACGCGCACAGCTGGCTTCCTTGCCAGGGTTTTCGGGTTGCAGCCGCAAACCCGAGACACGGTCGCATGGTTTATCGTGTACACCACATACCCTCCCGCGCTCATGTGCCTTCTCATTGGCACCGTTGGTATCGCTGCCACGCTCATCCAACTTGCTCTCATCAAACCTCTTGAGAGCGTGTTTGCGAATGCGGAAGGTATCATCATTGGAAATTTCACCCAGAACATCGAGAACGAGATTAACAATGCCATCGGTATCGACAGCGCGGCGTACGCAGCGGCCGTCAACAAGTTCCTCGATGATACCACCGCGACCGTGAACAACGACCTCTTTGGGTTCACAAACACCGCAGCGAACGCGATTAACAACACCATCGTGCAATTCTACACGCAAATCGAGAACGGCGTGCATTCCATGTTTGACGGTACCGCGTTTTCGGTGCCCATTATCGAATTCCTGCGCTGTATCATCGGCAGCAAGGTGTTTGCGCTGGAGAAGGGCCTGGCGTGGATGAAAGAGAACCAGAGAACCTCAATCTCCGCCTGCCACGCGTCTCGCCCGATGTGCTGAAGCTCAATGCGGTCAACATCAGGGAGCTCGCCGCCCCTGTAGGTACGGCGGCGTCTGGCAATCGCACCGCTGATGAGGAGAGTGGGGTCATGGCCCGCGCATTCGAGTCCTATCGTACCGTCCTCAGGGAGGTGTACATGTTCTCTGCTTTCCTTGGCGCCTATGTGCTCGTCGTCCTCACCGCCATCATCCTCTTGATTGTCAAATCGAGGAGGACTGCCACGCATGGGCCAGTTGAAGTGCGGGAGGTTAAAGAGAAGCCTGCTCCCTAAGGAACGCCGTGGACTTGATGGAGATACTTCTACACAAATGATTTTATAACTGTAAACATGATTCGCACATTGTAATAATCTCATAGGTATATTCCTCTCCTTGGGTAATAAATTGTTTTCACTACGCCGACTTGGGATCCTATCGAGGGGTAAATGAACATATGTTCTCTGTCTTCTTTGGGGTTTTGTACACGCGTCGTTCGTGCCATCATCCACTCGATCCTCAAGTCGAGGACTGCCAGGCCTGCGCCATAAAAAATGCCATATAAACTAGCTAGTAGTCCGTACTTTTGCACAACATACTTCTGCACAACTGATCTCATACTGTAAACGCGATTCACGCATTCTCTCAATCTTGCAAGTATATTCCTCTCCTTGGATAATGGATTGTCTCAATACACGGTATTACAAACACTCAGGCTGCTGTAGAAACGTCCTAGAAATCAAGCCGGGTACACTACAATTCTGGTAAAACCCCAACAGTCTTTTCTATGTTCGCAATCGACGTGCCGTCTCGAATATTTTTCACCACATAGTATTGGCCCGCGTGCGTATCTCCAACTACCAATCTCACGCCATCATGCCAGGTCCATCTCGCGCGGATGTCTTCGACCTCACGCCCCAGGCAACGCTCGACCTCAGACTCCTCCACCGTGAAGATACGACACACGAGGTATCGACACGGGTGGGTGGGGGGTGGCATGACAGACCACCCAGACCATTGTTTGCACTGTAGGGTCTCACAATTCAATCGCAGCAGACGCAACATAGCAAACTGAGCCCAGAACCCGGGAGGGAGGTCGTGTAGAGGCGACACCGGTAAAGACGAGTGAGCGGGGCCAAACTCACTAAACTGGAGGCTCTCGATTTGGTGCGCCCACCGCCCCAGAAAGCGGTCAAGCATGCCCGTTAGCGGCATTCTGAAATGCTCCAGTGAGACATGCCGCAGTGCTGGCACGTCCCATGTCCCCATCGACTCCAGCAGTGCCTCCGACGGAAAGCGCACTTGTAATACTTCTAGATGTGCCAGCGTTAGTGTCTGTTGTGGTGTCGCATCTACACCGACTAGGAAGAGCGTGCGCAGACCCGTGAAAGTGCGACAGATCTGCGAGAGCGAGATGAAGCCGTGTGAGGATAACATGGAGATTGAGAGCGCACGTAGCGTCGTATTCGTGTTCGAGCTCGTGGTCGAGCATCCGGGCTCCTGGGTCGTCGTTGTTCCGACGAGGTCATCGAGCGGGTTGTACCCCGGCCTAATAAGCATACTCCTGATATCGAGGATGTAAGTCCGCAGGGGGGTCTGATTCGCGGGGCGTTTCAGAATGTGAGAAACCCAAGAGAGGATTGGGGTTACCACCTCGTTCGAGTTGATTACTGTGGTTAAGTTTTCGACGGGACCAATCCCTTCTTTGGCGTAAGAAGTTGTCGGGTCTAGCTTGTAGATCGGGCTCGAGTCTTCTTTTAGTAACAGCCAGCGGTGACTGGTGAAAAGGACAAATTCGTTCCACGCACGACAGACCAGTTGAAGACGTCTGCACTGTGTCAGGTAATCCTGATACGATTTCTCGTCCCTTTGGTGATAAACGTGCAGATACATGAAGGCGAGGAAAGTGTAGGGGGTACAACTGGTGGCAAATATAGGCCAATCATTCGTCTCCATGACCATGAGGAGGATTTGTTGCCATATCTCGACGGAAACACGCTCCATTGATGGGTACTACCACGCCTCTGTTGCTTATTCTTACTTATATAGTAAATGATAAGCGAGCCAGTTGTGAGATAAAGAGATGGAGACATACTTTGAAAGCAGCTTCACAGTGGAGTCAGTGTTCGCTTAAGGAACTGCTGAAAGCTGCCCTACTGAGGATGTATGCACCTGTCCAGATAGAATCGATTTATTTGCGACCGGAGGAGGGATCAAGGACCCAGGCGGTGTTATCCGAGAGCTCGATAGTGACACTTCGACTGCCCCCAATCCGGTGCCCTTCAAAGAAAGCAGAGGGCGAGGCTATAGCGCTCGTTTATTTTATATAGGCTCTTGCTTTAATGCCCACGGAGCTTGCTGCAAGACCTACAGTATCTAGCCTTTCGCTCTCTCGTACGTTCCCGCTCCCTTTCTACCCTTCCACATCCTCACCCCTCACCCTACACATGACCTGGAAAGCAGCCCATCCACACCCCACTCAAGCCGACCCTCATAGGACACATTGAGGAGGGTATTTTTTGAGGCGTCGATTGAGATCATGGGCACGCAGGGCAGCGAGGTAGAATCTGAAAGCAACAAGTTCAAGTGAGATGACGGTGTATGCGATGAGAGAAGGGGCGGTCGTCAAGGGTTTCGCCGCCCAGCGAGCAGCCACCGTGGCCGTCTCTATACCGCGTTGGATGGCGTTGAACAAGAACGAACAGCTCTAGAAAGCCTCATTCTCCTTTATACACGCGTTCAAAGAAAGCGTGAGTCCATGACCCCACTCACAGCTCGTTCAACGAATACTCCACTGAGCGCTCTCCAGATCCAGATTGACACCTTGTCGAAAACATCATCGTCTTCGTGATTGACACCTACAAGGCCTTCTATTCGTGTATGTTCCAATTGATCTTCTCTGTGGCCCTGTACTATCTGATTATCTCCATGTAGATCGTTAAATATGTCGAAAAGGCATTTGATGATATGGCAACTACCCTTGGTAGTGCTTCAAATACCCTTCAAAGCCTCCTCAACTCCACAACTGGAGGCGTCAACTCGGCCTTCGGCAGTATCCCTGGTTTTGGAGATCGCCCACTATCAACATGAATACTTCTCCCCTCTCCAGCCTGTCACCCCCAGATTCCTGGACTGGCCCCTTGAACGACCTTAACAACAAGCTACCCACGTCAAATAATCTTCGCACCGCCTTAGCAAACCTAATTAGTACCCATTCAACTCGCTCAAGGGCGAAATCAACAGCACATTCACCGAAGTCGCCTCAACTTTCAACGCGGCTCAGCTCCCTCTGCCAGCGGTTCGAACCGTCCAGTTCTGCAATAATGTTGACACCTCTACCGTCGACGACATTGGCGGCCCGTTGGTTCGCATTGCTCAGACCTCAGCATTCATCCTCATCGGACTCGTCGTTCTTGTTGCACTCGTCAATGCACTCGTCGAGTGGTACCGATTCCGCAAAAGTTCAGGAGACGATCGACGAGATACGCGAACAGTGGACGGACCCTGCGTCTCCTCGAACAACTTCCCTTCCCACTCTCCAACTCACCGACGAGAACATTCTCACACTCCACGCACAGCTCGAGCAGGCCCTCGGCACTCGTACAGCTGGCTTCCTTGCCAGGGTTTTCAGGTTGCAGCCGCAAACCCGAGACACGGTCGCATGGTTTATCGCGTACACCACCTACCCTCCCGCGCTCATATGCCTTCTCATTGGCACCGTCGGTATCGCTGCCACGCTCATCCAGCTCGCTCTCATCAAGCCTCTTGAGAGCGTGTTTGCGAACGCGGAAGGTATCATCATTGGCAATTTCGCGCAAAACATCGAGAACGAGATCACCAATGCCATCGGTATCGACAGCGCGGCGTACGCAGCGGCCGTCAACAAGTTCCTCGATGATACCACCGCGACCGTGAACAACGACCTCTTTGGGTTCACCAACACCGCGGCGAACGCGATTAACAACACCATCGTGCAATCCTACACGCAAATCGAGAACGGTATACATTCCACGTTTGACGGTACCGCGTTTTCGGCGCCCATTATCGAATTCCTGCGCTGTACCATCGGCAGCAAGGTGTTCGCGCTGGAGAAGGGCCTGGCGTGGATGAAAGAGAACCTCAATCTCCGTCTGCCACGCGTCTTGCCCGATGTGCTGAAGCTCAGTGCGGTCAACATCAGGGAGCTCGCCGCCCCTGTAGGTACAGCGGCGTCTGGCAATCGCACCGCTGATGAGGAGAGCGGGATCATGGCCCGCGCATTCGAGTCCTATCGTACCGTCCTCAGGGGGGAGGTGTACATGTTCTCCGCTTTCCTTGGCGCCTATGTGCTCGTCGTTCTCACCGCCATCATCCTCTTGATCGTCAAATCGAGGAGGACTGCCGCGCATGAGCCAGTTGAAGTACGGGAGGTTAAAGAGAAGCCTGCTCCCTAAGGAACGCCGTGGACTTGCTGGAGATACTTCTACACAAATGATTTTATAACTGTAAACATGATTCGCACATTGTATTAATCTCATAGGTATATTCCTCTCCTTGGGTAATAAATTGTTTTCACTACGCCGACTTGGGATCCTATCGAGGGGTAAATGAACATATGTTCTCTGTCTTCTTTGGCGTTTGTACACTCGTCGTTCTCAGCGCCATCACTCACTCGATCCTCAAGTCGAGGACTGCCAGGCCTGCACCATAAAAGCCATATAACTGGCTAGTAGTTTGTACATTCGCACAACGTACCTCTGCACAAATGATCTCATACTGATCCGCGCATTCAATTCTCTCAATCTCGCAAGTAAATTCCTCTCCTTGGATAATGGATTGTTACAAAGATTCAGGCTGCTGTGGAAACGTCCTAGAAATCAAGCCGGGTACACTACAATTCTGGTAAAATCCCAACAGTCTTTTCCATGTTCGCAATCGACGTGCCGTCTCGAATATTTTTCACTACATAGTATTGGCCCGTGGGCGGATGTTCAACTACCAATCTCATGCCATCATGCCAGGTCCATTTCGTACGGATGTCTTCGACTTGACGCCCCACATGACGCTCGACCTCAGACTCCTTCCCAGGGTAGACACAACACACGAGGTATCGACACGGGTGGGTGGGGGGTGGCACAACGGACCACCCGGACCATTCCTTGCGCTTGAGAGCCTCACAGTCCAATCCGAGCAGATGCAACACAGGAAACTGAGCCCAGAACCCGGAAGGGAGGTCGAGTAAAGGCGACGCGAGTATAGACGAGCGAAGGGGGTCAAACTTCCTACAGAAGAGGCTCTCGATTTGGTGCGCCCACCGCCCCAGAAAGCGGTCGACAACGTCCGTTAGCGACGTCATGGTGAAATACCCCAGGGAGACATGCCGTAGTGCTGGCATGTCCCATGTCTCCATCGACTCTAGCAGCGCCTTCGACGGATCGAATACGGATAGTACTTCTAGGTGTGCTAGCGTTAATGACTGTTGTGGTGTCACCTTTACTCTGCGTAGGAAGAGCGAGCGCAGACCAGGGAAGATGCCAGAGATTTGCGAGAACGATATGGGAGTGTGGAATTTGGGTTGTAGGTTCATTGTGGTGATTGAGAGCAAGTGTAGCGTCGTGTTCGTGTTCGTGTTCGTACATTCGAGGTCCTGGGTCGTCGTTGTTCCGACGAGGAAATCGTCAAACAGGCTGTCCCTTGGCGCAGGCATTGTATCTCTATTGAGATGGAGCCGGAAGATGTAAGCCCGCAGGGGGGACTGACCCGCAGGGCGTTTCAGAATGTGAGAAGCCCAAGAGAGGATTGGGGTCATATCCGAGAACTGTATTGACATGGATAATTTTTCGACGGGACCAACTCCTCCGTTGGCGCGAGCAGTAGTCGTCGAGTCTAGCTTGTACATCGGGCTCCGCTCATGTAGTTGCAGCCAGCGGTGACTGGTGAAAAGGACAAAGTCGTTCCACGCACGACAGACCAGTCGAAGACGTTTGCGCTGTTCCACGTATTTGTCATACGATTTCGGGTGCCCATCGTGCCCATCGTGCAGATCTATGAAGGCGAGAAAAGTGTACGGGGTACAGCTGGTGGCAAATATGGGCCATTCATTTGCCCCCATGGCCTTGAGGAGGATTTGTTGCCATATCTCGACGGAAACACGCTCCATTGATGAGTACTAATACGCCTCTGTTGCTTATTCTTACTTATATACCACATGATAAGCGAGCCACTTGTGAGATAAAGAGGTGGAAACACACTTTGAAAGCAGCTTCACAGTGGAGTCAGTGTTCGCTCAAGGAACTGCTGAAAGCTGGCCTACTGAGGATGTATGCACCTGTACAAATAGAATGGATTTCTTTGCGAGTTTGGTGGGTTTATTAGAAAAATTCCATAATGATTTATTATTTGTCTCGAGGAGGGATCAAGGACCCAAGTGGTGTTATAATCACTTGAACCTAATGACCCGAAGAGGCCCTGTCACGGAACTGTCACGGGTAAGCTCCGATCAGTTTCATGTGACCTCGGTCTCTATGTGACCTGGTCTGATGTGACCTGGTCCTGTCACGGAAACCCTCCCGGGGATTGTCGTCTTTTCGCGTCTCGTATGTTAAGATTGGGGTGCTTCACAAATGTATATTAGATTCCTACTGCTAATACATGTAATCTACTATGACCTTTTTGGCTCCATGTATTGTAAACGGTGCACGGCACCATGCCAGTTTGACGTTTGCGCGACTCAGAACAAAAATAAAGTTCGAACACCAAAACATCAGTTTGCTCAGGCTGTAGTGTACTGATTGAATTAGCATAAATCATGTATGCGTTGATACGGGCAGTGGTACGGGTGCGAAGGAACATAACAAGGTTAGTATCGCAATCATCGTTTTTAAACGGTCCATACGCGTTCTGTAGTGAGCTGGAGTCTGATAATGAAATATTAGCTTCTCCTCTGTCCCTTACAACCTCTGTTTTGACTCACAAGGTGCCACCGCCGTCGTTTTGCTCAGGCTTGTTGACAACGGTGTCGGCGTCCTCTCGATGGCGAACACGCCTGGTTGTAGTTTGAGCTGATCCATTGAGAGTAGGTGGAGTTTGGGATGGTTCTGCTTCGGACTGTTGGGCTTGTAACAGTGCCCTCTTCTTCTACTTCCTCGCCCTATCCCTCTCGATGATCTGGACAGAGCTTCCTTCCTTGAGCAGGTGGATGTGCACATTCTCGACATCTTGGTGGCATTGTGGCTGGCTCCGACAAGGTGAAGGTGGTGGGGAGGGTCTTGAGTTGCGCAAACGCCAAACTGGCTTGGTTCCGTGCGCCGCTTACAACACATGGAGCCAAAAAAGTCGTAGCAGATTATATGTATTAGCAGTAGGAACCTAATACACATTTTTGAAGCAGACAAATCTCAACATACGAGACGCGAAAAGACAACAATCCCCGGAGGGTTTCCGTGACAGGGCCTAGCCTAGACAAGGTCACATCAGACCAGGTCACATGGAGACCGAGGTCACATGAAACTGATCGGAGCTTACCCGTGACAGTTCCGTGACAGGGCCTCTTCGGGTCATTAGGTTCAAGTGTTATAATCTCGACACTTCGACTGCCTCAATCCGGTGCTCTTCAAAAGAAAGCAGAGGGCGAGGTTATAGCGCTCGTTTATTTTATATAGGCTCTTGCCTCAATGCCCACGGAGCTTGCTGCAAGACCTACAGTATCTGGCCTCTCGCTCTCTCGCACCCTCGCTCCCGCTCCCTTTCTACCCTTCCACGTCCTCACCCCCCCATCCTACACATGACCTAGAAAGCAGCCTATCCACACCCCACTCAAGCCGACCCTCATAGGACGCATTGATTGAGGAAGGTATTCTTTGAGGCGTCGATTGAGATCATGGGCACGCAGAACAGCGTGGTAGAATCTGAAAGCAACAAGTTCAAGTGAGATGACGGTGTATGCGATGAGAGAAGGGGCGGTCGTCAAGGGTTTCGCCGCCTAGCGAGCAGCCACCGTGACCGTCTCTATGCCGCGTTGGATGGCGTTGAACAAGAACGAACAACTCCAGAAAGCCTCATTCACCTCTATACACGCGTTCAGAGACAGCGTGAGTCCATGACCCCACCCACAGCTCGTTCAACGAATACTTCACTGAGCGCTCTCCAGATCCAGATTGACGTCTTGTCGAAAACATCGTCATCTTCGTGATTGACACCTACAAGGCCTTCTGTTCGTGTGTGTTCCAATTGATCTTCTCTGTGGCCCTGTCCTACCTGATTTTCTCCATGTAGGTCGTTAAATATGTCGAAAAGGCATTTGATGATACGGCGGCCACCCTTGATAGCGCTGCCAATACCATTCAAAGCCTCTCAACTCCGCAACTTGAGGCGTCAACTCGGCATTCGGCAGTATTCCTGGTTGTGGAGATCGCGCCACTATTACCCACTATCACCATAAACACTTCTTCCCTCTCCAGCCTGTCACCCCCAGATTCCTGGACTGTCCCCTTGACCAACCTTAACAATAGCCAGAGTTTTCAGGTTGCGGCCTCAAACCCGAGACACGGTCGCATGGCTTATCGCGTACAGCACCTACCCTCCCGCGCTCATGTGCCTTCTCATTGGCACCGTCGGTATTGCTGCTACGCTCATCCAACTCGCTCTCATCAAGCCTCTTGAGAGCGTGTTTGCGAACGCCGAAGGTATGGTCATTGGCAATTTCACCCAGAACATCGAGAACGAGATTACCAATGCCATCGGTATCGACAGCGCCGCGTACGCAGCGGCCGTCAACAAGTTCCTCGATGACACCACCGCGACCGTGAATAACGACCTCTTTGGGTTCACCAACACCGCGGCGAACGCGATTAGCAACACCACCGTGCAATTCTACACACAAATCGAGAATGGTGTACATTCCATGTTTGACGGCACCGCGTTTTCGGCGCCCATTATCGAATTCCTGCGCGATATCATCGGCAACAAGGTGTTCGCGCTCGAGAAGGGCCTGGCGTGGATGAAGGAGAACCTCAATCTCCGTCTGCCACGCGCCTCGCCCGATGTGCTGAAGCTTAGTGTGGTCAACATCAGGGAGCTCGCCGCCCCTGTAGGTACAGTGGCGTCTGGCAATCGCACCGCTGATGAGGAGAGCGGGATCATGGCCCGTGCATTTGAGTCCTATCGTACCGTCCTCAGGGGGGAGGTGTACATGTTCTCCGCTTTCCTTGGCGCCTATGTGCTCGTCGTTCTCACCGCCGTCGTCCTCTTGATCGTCAAATCGAGGAGGGCTGCCACACATGGGCCAGTTGAAGTGAGGGAGGTTAAAGAGAAGCCTGCGCCCTAAGGAGCGCCGTGGACTTGCTGGAGATACTTCTACACAAATGATTTCATAACTTTAAACACGATTCGCACATTGTATTAATCTCATAGGTATATTACTCTCCTTGGGTAACAAACTGTTTTCACTACGCTGACTTGTGATCCTATCGAGGGGTAGATGAACATATGTTCTCTGTCTTCTTTGGCGTTTGTACACTCGTCGTTCTCAGCACCATCATCCACTCGATCCTCAAGTCGAGGACTGCCAGACCTGCGCCATAAAAACGCCATATAAACTAGCTAGTAGTCCGTACTTTTACACAACATACTTCTGCACAAATGATCTCATACTGTAAACGCGATTCACGCATTCTCTCAATCTTGCAAGTATATTCCTCTCCTTGGATAATGGATTGTCTCAATACACGGTATTACAAACACTCAGGCTGTAGAAATGTCCTATAAATCAAGCCAGGTACACTACAATTCTGGTAAAACCCCAACAGTCTTTCCCATGTTCGCAATTGACGTGCCGTCTCGAATATTTTCCACTACATAGTATTGGCCCGCGTGCGTAACTCCAACTACCAATCTCACGCCATCATGCCAGGTCCATCTCGTGCGGATGTCTTCGACCTTACGCCCCACCTCACGGTCGACCTCAGACTCCTTCACAATGAAGATACGACACACGAGGTATCGACACGGGTGGGTGGGGGGTGGCATGACGGACCACCCAGACCATTGTTTGCACTGTAGGGTCTCATAATCCAATCGCAGCAGACGCAAGGTTGCAAACTGAGCCCAGAACCCGGAAGGGAGATCGTGTAAAGGCGACACGGGTAAAGACAAGTGAGCGGGGTCAAACTCACTAAACCAGAGGCTCTCGATTTGGTGCGCCCACCGCCCCAGAAAGCGGTCAAGCATGGCCGTTAGGAGCATTCTAAAATGCTCCAGTGAGACATGCCGCAGTGCTGGCATGTCCCATGTCCCCATCGACTCCAGCAGTGCCTCCGACGGAAAGCGCACGTATAATACTTCTAGATGTGCCAGCGTGGGTGTCTGTTGTGGTGTTGTATCTACACCGACTAGGAAGAGCGTGCGCAGACCCGTGAAAGTGCGACAGATCTGTGAGAGCGAGATGAAGCCGTGTGAGGATGACATGAAGATTGAGAGCGCACGTAGCGTCGTATTCGTGTTCGAGCTCGTGGTCGAGCATCCGGGCTCCTGGTTCGTCGTTGTTCCGACGAGGTCATCGAGCGGGTTGTACCCTGGCCTAATAAGCGCACTCCTGATATCGAGGATGTAAGTCCGCAGGGGGGTCTGATTCGCGGGGCGTTTCAGAATGTGAGAAACCCAAGAGAGGATTGGGGTCGCCACCTCGTCCGAGTTGATTATTGTGGTTAATTTTTCGACGGGGCCAACCCCTCCTTTGGCGTAAGAAGTCGTCGGGTCTAGCTTGTACATCGGGCTCGAGACTTCTTCTAGTGGCAGCCAGCGGTGACTGGTGAAAAGGACAAATTCGTTCCACGCACGACAGACCAGTCGAAGACGTCTGCGCTGTGTCAGGTAATCCTGATACGGTCTCCGCTCCCTTGGGAAGAAATCGTGCAGACACATGAAGGCGAGAAAAGTGTACGGGGTACAACTGGTGGCAAATATAGGCCAATCATTCGTCTCCATGGCCTTGAGGAGGATTTGTTGCCATATCTCGACAGAAACACGCTCCATTGATGGGTGCTAATACGCCTCTGTTGCTTATTCTTACTTATATAGTAAATGATAAGCGAGCCACTTGTGAGATAAAGAGGTGGAGACATACTTTGAAAGCAGCTTCACAGTGGAGTCAGTGTTCGCTCAAGGAACTGCTGGAAAGCTGACCTATCGAGGAAGTGAAACAATGTATGGACCTGTCCAGATAGAATCGATTTCTTTGCGAGTTTGGTGGTCTCGGGGAGGGATCAAGGACCCAAGTGGTGTTATCTGAAGCGACACTTCGACTGCCTCAATTCCGGTGCCCTTGAAAAGAAAGCAAAGGGCGAGGTTATGGCGTTCGTTTATTTTATATAGGCTCTTGCCTTATTAAATCTTGCTCTAAGGCCTACAGTATCCGGCCTCGCTCCCTCGCTCCCACTCCCTTTCTATTACCCCTCCATGTCCTCACCCGTCACTCTACGCACGATCCTCACGGCTACACCCCGCCCAAACCCACCTTGGCCCTTTCCTCATGGTACGCGACCAGGAAGGCATTTTTTGAGTCGTCGATGAGATCATGAGATCATGGGCAGGCAGAGCCGCGAGGTAGAGTCTGAAAGCAGCAAATTCAAGTGAGATGACTGTGTATGCAATGAGAGAAGAGGCGGTTACCAAGGGTTTCGCTGTCCAGCGAGCGGCAGCGGCAGCGGTCTCTATGCCGCGTTGAAAGAGAACGAACAATTCCAGAAAGCTGTGCTCTCCTCTATACAGATTGCGTGAGTCCATAACACCACCCACGGCTCTCTCGTTCAACGAACACTGCACTGATCACTCTCCAGATTGAAAACAGCATCGTCTTCGTGATTGAAACCTACAAGACCTTCTATTTGTGTATATTTCAATCGATCTTCCTGGCCGGTCTCGCTGGTGCCATCACTGTAGATCCCCATTACCGTCTGCGGCCCTGTCCCATCTCATTTTCTCCATATAGATCGTTAAATATGTCGAAAAGGCGTTTGATGATATGGTAACCACCCTTGGTAGTTCCGCCACTACCCTTCAAAGCACCCTCAACTCCGCATTCGGAGGCGTCAACTCGGCCCTCGGCAGTATCCCTGGTTTTGGAGATCGTGCCACCATACCCACTATCACCATGAAAACTTCTCCCCTCTCCGGCCTGTCACCCCAAGATTCCTGGACTGGCCCCTTGAACGACCTTAACAACAAGCTACCCACTTTAAACGATCTTCGCACCGCCTTAGCAAACCTAATTAGCACGCCATTCAACTCGCTCAAGGGTGAAATCAACAGCACGTTCACCGAAGTCGCCTCAACTTTCAACGCGGCCCAGCTCCCTCTGCCGGCCGTTCGAACCGTCCAGTTCTGCAATAATGTCGACACCTCTATCGTCGACGACATTGGCGGCCTGTTGGTTCGCATTGCTCAGACCTCAACATTCATCCTCATCGGACTCGTCATTGTTTTTGCACTAGTCAATACACTCATCGAATGGTACCGATTCCGCAAAGTTCAGGAGACGATCGACGAGATACGCGAACAGTGGACGGACCCTGCGTCTCCTCAAACAACTTCGCTTCCCACTCTCCAACTCACCGACGAGAACATTCTCACACTCCACGCTCAGCTCGAGCGGGCCCTCGGCACGCGCACAACTGGCTTCCTTGCCAGGGTTTTCAGGTTGCAGCCGCAAACCCGAGACACAGTCGCATGGTTTATCGCGTACACCACCTACCCTCCCGTGCTCATATGCCTTCTCATTGGCACCATCGGTATCGCTGCCACGCTCATCTAACTCGCTCTCATCAAGCCCCTTGAGAGCGTATTGCGAACGCGGAAGGTATCATCATTGGCAATTTCACCCAGAACATCGAGAACGAGATCACCAATGCCATCGGTATCGACAGCGCGGCGTACGCAGCGGCCGTCAATATTGCCGTTGTCAAAAGGGTTGGCACAGCCCCGTCACACAACTGCCAAAAAAAAATTTCAGTCAAACGTGAATTCCTCTCGCTCAGAGTAGTTGCGCGGAAAATGAATGATACAAATATGATGTACAAAAATTTAGCTATCGACTGCATGTATTTTTGAGTGAAATAAATAAGTTGAATTTTTT
>Ga0307515_10012114_pt1 | contig 16263 bp, 14 predicted proteins | sample 17_EM_MG_FD_194513 | JGI IMG/M metagenome (GOLD analysis project Ga0307515, IMG submission 194513) | Populus trichocarpa ectomycorrhiza microbial communities from riparian zone in the Pacific Northwest, United States - 17_EM | ecosystem: Host-associated > Plants > Roots > Unclassified | place...
GGGCAGACGAGGCCGATGGGGGCAGGCGAGGCTGGTGGGGGCAGGCGAGGCCGGTGGGGGCAGGCGAGGCTGGTGGGGGCAGGCGAGGCCAATGGGGGCCGTAAGCCACCGGCCACATGCCCGAGCCTGCCAGCACCGAACACTAGAGAAGCCACCGGGCCAAATCCCTAGTCAACATTTACCAGGGGAGAACGTTAGTAGAAAGTCAGTGCACATCAATCTTTGCCAGATTTACAATTTTCCTATCAATATTCAGACGGTGTTTACCCAATTTGTGCGTGGCATGATTGTGTTTGGTCATTCCGTGCCGTTTTTTACGACAAGTGCGTCTGATCACTTATCCTCGCACCCGAGCACGTAGTCTCGGAACCCTGGTGGACGACCTTCATTGGTTCTGGGGATATTTGCTATGTTGAACTTCGGCTGTAGAATAGTTGTTTCGGAAGTATCTATTGTCTGACGCTGTGGAGAGGACAACGGTGAGCCATTCGCTATGGTGGATGGAAAGCCAAAATACGTCTTTAACGGCGTCTAAATGGTGTCACTCCAGTTTTACGTTTTATCATGGCTGCCTCAGATAATGTACAACACCCTTCTATCATCCACTATATCATCTCCATCACCCACTCGTTAATCGCTCATCATTCGGTTGTCGCTCACTTATCATCTATCATCGGTCAATATCTTTTCAACTCTTGCAGGCGTCTGTGCCTCAACCTCAATCCGTCTCTATTCACCCCACTTACTGGCTATCCACCAGTCGAGATAAAGAGTTATCCAGAATAGCGGAGTATCGACTCAGTTGAGGTGTGCATAAGCGGATAAACTCCGACCTCTGAGTCTCCGATTCATGATAGGTTAAATTTAATTGAATGGCGATAGAAAACTTTTGGAGCATTAGTGCAGAACTAGGTGTAGCCGGAGCATAGAAATTCACTAGTATCATGTCAAGGGAGATACTCTGAATTACACGATATCCAATGACAGCATTCAGGATATCAATATCAGGTTCACTGGCGATCATACAGAATCGGTAATCGGGGAATACAGATCCCAAATTTAAATTTACTGGTGGAATATGCGATCATGGCGGACACGTAATTAAATTTATCTCACATTTAATCCCAAAGCTATAAAGCTATTACTAACTTACAACGACAACATTGGAATGTCATACTTCACGATATATCCATCCCGGCTTTTCTAGTAGCTAATTATTAAGTATAAGCTTCTATTCTTCCCGACTAAGGCGATCACTTGAACCTACTTGGCCCTCCGACACCTCCCTCACTAAGCTTATACCATTTATCTGCATTCACGTCTACTCCATAATTCAACACCACTATCTTCAGTACCCCATATATACGCTGCCTCATTGATCCGTAGATATCGTCCGCAGGTGGCCTTTGAATTGAAGGATAGATGTCGATAACCGCAACATCACTATTAAAGAAGGAGCCATGCTCTGTCCGGAGAAGCTCCGTAATGAAATACATTAAAAGCCAGAAAGAATTATGCACAGCTTAGCAACTACAACTAATCAATCAGAAGAAACTGCTTTCAGAACAGAAGTAAAGAATAAACCTAACACAGGAAGATAATTTATCTTCAATGCGAGCTCATAGACTTTATAAAATGAGAACTTAAATCAATGATTCCAGTAGTCCGAGGGAGGACCAGTCCAGACCGCTCTAAACCAGTCCAGACCGACCTTCCTGCTGGACTGGACTGAACTGAGCCCTACCTCAGACCGGATCAGTACTGCAAAAATCCGTGTTATGGGCCAGTTCAGACCAGTCCGATCACGGTCTAGACCAGTTCAGTCCGACCTTGCTGCTGGATCGGATCGGACTAAGCCCTACTCTAGTCTGGGATCGTCCGGACTGGTGGAATCATTGACTTAAATAACGAAGTTTCAATGAAATAAAAACGTGAAACACAGAACGCACTTAAAACCAACACTCGTAGGCAAATAACAGAGGAGAGCATTTGAACTTCCGAAATACCACTGAATCATTAAAGCAACAGTGTATACAAAAGAGAGCGTGATCTGAGATCCCAGGTTTCTTAGAGAGTGATATTGTGACTCCGTAGGACGACAGCAGCTTAGCAAGCAATAATAAAAGAAATTTTATCAAACTCAAAGGCTGTGAATGAAGGAGACTATCCCATTCTCGATACTTCTAGTTTGTCTTTCCACTGCGCCAAAATATCCATCGATGCTAACGTGAATGGATGGTCTTTGCCGAGGTTGTAGGAATGAAGAGCTACAATTTGTGCCATTAGTGCTATTGTTTTTTTGATGGGACCTTGCAACTTATATTCACGTGCAAGAAAGGTTGCGCCCGGCAGGATATCTATTTGGTTTCGTCCAGGCATCTTCTGAGTAGTCTCAATGATCTGTATGAGCAGCTGTTCGGCCTCTGCCCACCGCTCCTGGTTGAAGTATGCGTCTGCGAAGTCCTGCATGCAGTCCAAAGTGTATGGGTGTTCTTGGCCAAGTACCGTCTTTTTCATCTCGACTACCTGCACAAACAGCTGCTCGGCTTCTACCCACCGCTTTTGATTCGCATATGTCCCAGCGAGATAGTGCATGCTTCCCAAAGTATCCGGGTGTTCTTGGCTGACTACCGTCTTTCTCGTCTCAACGATCTGCACAGACAGCTGCTCGGCCTCTACCCACCGCTTTTGTTTCCCATATGTCCATGCCAGAGTGTACATTCTGTCCAAAGTATCTGGGTGTTCATGGCCGAGTACCGTCTTGCTCGTCTCGACGACCTGCACACAGAGCTGCTCGGCTTCTACCCACCGCATTTGATTCGCATATGTCCAAGCGAGATAGTGCATGCTGTCCAAAGTATCTGGGTGTTCTTGGCCGAGTACCGTCTTTCTCGTCTCAACGACCTGCACAGACAGCTGCTCGGCATCTACCCACCGCTTTCGTTTCCCATATGTGAATGCGAGAGTGTAAATTCTGTCCAAAGTATCTGGGTGTTCTTGGCCGAGTACCGTCTTGCTCGTCTCGACGACCTGCACACATAGCTGCTCGGCCTCTACCCACCGCTCCTGACCAATGTATGCGCGAGCAAGATAGTGCATGCTGTCCAAAGTATCTGGGTGTTCTTGGCCGAATACCGTCTTTCTGGTCTCGACGACCTGCACATACAGCTGCTCGGCCTCTACCCACCGCTTTTGTTTCTCATATGTCCCAGCGAGATTGTGCATGCTGTCCAAAGTATCTGGGTGTTTCACTCCACGAGACTTTTCGTATCCAACTAGCGCACGGTTGCGCAACTCGAGGGCTTTATCGTATTCTCCTTCATCGCTGAGTAAAGTACCTAGTATCGAAGCAGAATTGAGGGTTAAGAAGTCTTCTTTCCCAAGTTTCTTTTCCCTCCAGGTGTACGTGGTGAAGAGCAGCTGTTCTGTTTCCTCAAACCTTTTCTCTTCCCCATAAATATGCGCTATTCCTAGGAGGGCACGCATTGTTGCACGGTGGGTGCTTCCTAGGACGTTTTTCCTTACAGTGTATGTCCAGTTATACCACGCTAAGGCTTCGTCATTTCGCTTTTGTGCATAGATTGACCGTGCTAGGTCGCCAACGATTTCGAGCGATGCAGGGTGATTCTGGGAAAACCTCATTTTTGCCTCAGAAAGTGCCCAACGATATATAGCTTCTTCCCAGCTGTAATGCTGCTGTTTTCGGTAAATTGGTCCTAGCTTGTATGCCAATCGCCATATGTCGCTGCCGGATTCAATATTTGAAGAACACCACATTAGAAAGTAACGCCGGAAGTCTTCGACTTTTCCCCACATCCAAAAATACCAACCTTCACAAATTTCAAATAGCCTGTAGAGATACTTACCGCTGGTTCCCTTGCTAATAATTGGCGGTGGTTGGTTGCTGATTGATTCCGGGTTGGTCGATAAATATGCCACAGCATTGTTAAAAGCGGCGTGGAGGTGTGGTATGATGCGTCGTTCCAAATTTCTATCCATGCTTTGGCCTGTCACCTCTTTCGCCAAACGTACTGCACGAGCTACTAGCTCAAGTGCCTGTCTTGAAAGAGTTCGTTGCAATTTCAAATCAGAACGAGAGCGTGCCTGCGCCCAAGAATGTATCAAAGGGTGAATAGAGAAGGTTTCTAAGTGGTTTCCAATGCTGTTGCACTTAATAAGAGAATAAGCGCATAGAATATTGATGGATGTCTCTACCGAATCTAGTTTATAATAGAAGCAACATTAGTCACACTTTTTCAATAGCTCATATTGGCAACTCACCCTTCTTGGGCAAATTATGATAGCCGAGGCGTAATAGTTCTTCCCATATATCTTCCCTAGCTAAAAAGCCCAACAATTGCAATAGTTCTGCAGCTATTGGAAGGTCTTGTTTGACTGCGGCAAATGATACTTCCCATGTAGCGAGCGCAATGGCGTTCTTTCGATCGCTCCACAGTGGATTTGATTGATGATCGGTATATAATATTGTACGGTTGCGGGTATACATGTTCAAAAAAGACTCCAAAGACCGATTTCTGACAGCCATATGGGATCCTGCGTGTTTGATTGCAAGAGGGAGGCATCCGAGCTCAGACAGAAGTTTCGTGGCTGTATTTATTTCTGCGCTGTATGTTAGCACTAGCTGAGATGTAACATAAATCTTGTAATGCTGTACCAGCCAAAAGGCACTCCTCGGGTAAGTTTGCAATTGCCTTTAGCATCTGGAGAGCGTCATCCATGCTCATATCGTCTACTTCAATGCTTCGAAGAGACCTATCAAAATCTCTTCTTCGACTTGTAACAAGTATGCTTCCGTGTGGGCATTGGGGAAAGAAGTCTTGAACCCGAAAGGAAGCTACATCATCGCAATTATCAAATACAAGCAGCCACCGTTGATTGTGCTCATTCTCAAGCCAATCCCTAACCGCATCGACAATTTGATCGCTGTCCTTGTAGTCCTCAGATACAAATCCATTTGAATCCACCAAACCGGACAAATGCAACTTGGCAGCTATCTCAGTGTAATTCGCTACTCCGGGCTGATACTTCCGTTCATAATGTCTCACAATTCGTTTTGCAGCATACCGGAAGCTACGACGAGTGTCCAACTGGCTGCTGCAATCGATCCAGAATATCGAACTGAATGCTGAGCGTCGAGTGATGGCGTATTCGATGGAAATTGCTGTTTTGCCAACTCCTCCAGTTCCGTAGATAACTAGAGTGCTACGTCGTGGTTCCCCAGAACTTTTCATTAACCTTTCATCCAGCTCGCCCAGTATATCCTTTCTACCGGTAAATTTGTCATCTCTGTCGTAAGGCAATCGAAATGGAACATTGAAGTTATCATATGGTTTGTTTGTAGATTCTATAAGTACATAACCGTAAGTATTATTACCCCTCCAGTATCCTATCATTACGTTGTTGCTTACGAACCCTTGCTTCCATTGTCATGACCCCAGTTAAGCACATCGCTGACCATTTGTTTGAGTCGCCCTGAGATTTTCTCGAATCCTGGATCACCTCGTTCGTGAAATTTGACCATACTTTTATGATCAGCCTGGAGGGAGATTATCTCGGCATTGGCCGTGCCCGGTATGATTGCTGAATCTTGGGGGACAATCTACAAGGACAAATTATCAGCAGAAAGATCACTACTACGGGACTGAGGTATCCTACATGAACATGCCCGTATCCAGGTACTTTTGTCTTGTACACTTCATAGAAAAACTTTATGACAAAGTCCCTACTAATTGATAAGAACCGATCTTGCTGCTCTTGGAGTAGTTCTGAGCTTCTTTGGAGATGTTGTAAAACTTTCGTGTTAGTAGGGGTGGCTACTGAGGCCATCCGCGCAAGAATTGTTGCCATCCCAGCACTAGTTCCCCCTTGGTGAGGGCAACCGATGAACAGAATACCGTAAGTGGAGAGCTTGACAGCTTTTTGGTCTGCGAGGTGACCTTCATTGAGATTGTGTGAATAGCTGAGGGCCTTGAAGGGTGTTAGACAGTTCTCGTCCGAGTGAGCTTTTGGGGTTGGTGAGGTCAGTGTTACTTACACTTTTTACCACAATGCCGCCAAGGCTATGGGCAACGAAGATGATTGGACGCCTTTGTGCCTGTGCACTTATTAGTAGAATAGATAACGACAGACGTCGACAGTAAATTGCACCTACATTGGCCTGGTTCCTCTCGAAAGCTAAGTCAACCACCAAGTCTCTTCCGATCTCATAAATGCTCTGTGTGGAGAGTTGCTTTGAGCCGTGTGTTCTTGAGTCGTAGCCGTAAGAAAAAATGCGAGCCCGTGGTATAACATCAGGTAGGTAATCTTTGATCCAGAATTCGTTCCCAATAGTCCAAGTGGCATTCCAGTGTCCATCCAGTCCGTGGATAGCGACAACGCTATGCCGCGAGGCCCCTTGTTAGCCATGTACTAATATCAGAAGGCCAAATTTTATAGGGTGGGTTAAAGGGCATACTCTACGGTTGGATCCGTGCCTTCAGCTAACAACTTCAAGCCAACTGCGTTTGGGCCTGTATCGTCTTTTGTAGGGAAATCAACGAGTAGGCTCATAACTGTTGCCAAAACTACGGCAATCGCAGAGAATGTAACCCAAACGCCCGTACGCAAAGTTCCAGTAGTAGGCGGCATTGATTCAGTACCAGTCACGATTCTGTCAGAATGTGAATATCGGATGGATAATGATGGGGGCAGTAACAGTAGTCCAACAGCGGAGGCTTTCGTTGACTTAAGTATTTTACAGTATTATGTGTAGCGTTTGAAGATGAGTGTGCATTTTTGAGACACGTCTTCCGCGCAACTCGAGAACCCTGTGGGCAAGTCATTTGGGCTGTGCGTCTGAGATAGCGACCGAAAATAGGAACACAATTTGGATTGACGAGTAATAAATCGTTGCAAACAAGGCTGCAGAATATGTATGCGTCATACCATTCTGTACCCAATCAACCAGGTCATCGAGAAACGGTGCGCTGAGTCTGCCATCGATATATGCCAACACATCAATATCCCAAAAGCATGTGAGCAAGATAACATCTAGCGAACTAATTATAACGTTAGAGTGGTTAAACACGCCCAACGTGGTAGCTACTAGCGGTCCACATATTTGAGTGGCTCAACCCCGTTAGCGGACGAATTTTTCAACCTTCCGATGCTAGTTGTCCTTGCCTTAGCCTGCAGAAAATGCAGTAGTGTTGAAGATTGCAGGTTACGAATGATCTGGCACTGGTGCTCTCCTGCTGTTCGATTGGTTGAATCACTCTATTCGCAATTGTATGATTGCATGTAGCATGAATTCAGAATGAGGTAAGAACTTCCGATAGGATCGGATTTAGCGTAACAATCAAAATCAAACGATCTGATTAGCGAAGGCTTCGTTTAGCGTCGAGTGTGAAGTTCCATTGAAGTTATTGAACTAACGCGATCGAGAGGGGACGAAACACCAACCCCCTGCCTTCATCCTTTTGTACTGTACGTACATTCTGTTCTGATTTCCGCACACGTAACACGTCGTTAAATAGAGTAGGATGAAACCAATTATTAGATAAAGTTTCGCCCAGCAAACTTTAGTAGATACATACTGTACCAAAAAAGCCCTGTTTATTGATGCCGAGTTTATGCTGTATTAATGTTGCATTCTTTGTAAATGGATACATTGGCTGAACTTGTGGGGTATTTCGGAATTTGCAACTATATTAATTGTTTTGAATGTGGGAACAATTTCACAATAATGTAGCACAGAAGACCACATTAGATGGTATATTGATGCCACATTGAAGCTGGATTGCTGTCATATTCAAAAGGATGTGCATTGAGTTAAATAGTAGAGTTACACTACATTACTTCCACATGTGTATATTTCGCAGGTGCTTGCACAGGCCCGCACAGGCCCGTGCATGCCGGCGCATGCCCACACTTGCCTCCGGGCCCAATGCTGCCAGCTGACTGACGTATGGTAAAACAATCTCTGGCATGATTCGAACCTGTTTCGGTGGGTATTGTACACACCCACTAACCACTACACTATGTAGTTTGCTGAACATAACATCATGTTAGGGCTATCTGTAGGTATATTGGTTTATTACTGTCACATCATTGTGACAAGAATGTGGAATGCCTGCCACATCTAGGTAAATGCTCAATACTGCTCAATTAACCAATATTATCCCATTCAACTAAATACTCAATCATTTACAATGTCATATTTGCTAGTGTCTTGTATTACTGTGGTATTTTGAGCTATTCCCCAGTAATTAGAATGTTAAATTTAGTAATATGTTACAATCACTAGACTCTGGGAGTCATGCTGCACTCGGGTAAATGTGGTACTGTAGTCACATCAATAAACGGGGGTTTTTTGGCATAGTACATATGCAGCTTATGCACAGCAGTCTCATCCAATGCTATCATTTAGCTCCGATTTAGCTTCCTGTAGCAGCGCTCTGCAGTTTCATCTAAACTTTACCAACTATAGTCATTCGTAACTATATTCCACACCAGAGACAACGCGACAATCTGCGACTCTGCCACATTATCTTGTCTCACACCAACCCGCCACTTGATACGCTAGTCGTTCCTGCTCTCCAACCCGCAAGGTCTGGTATCAGATATCACCGCTAGACCGTCAACCATGGGCGTACTCAATTTGTTGTCGGACTTGAAGTGAGTGGAAAGTGCGTTGTGTTTATCTACCAGCAAATTTCTAAAGTTTTGATTGGTGTAACACTACCAGATAAATCTGGAACGTCGGTGATGGTATACTTCGTCCCTAGCATTGCGAATATAGACCCGATACTTATAAAACTAGTGTCAGAGAAGTGGCAAGCAACTACACTCTGATTTTATGTTCATTATACTTACTTGTAGATGAGAAAATAATGGGTGGCTGTAAAGAAATCTCAAACGCAATTCTCCGATATGCTATTCCACCACCAGTTGTGTACAACTCCAACTCCGACACAGAAATTTAACCCACAGCAATACCTCATCAGCTACAATACTATCGCCGCAAAATGTAAAAAATCTATCCAAGCCCTTATAATCCTTGATATTTGAATTATTTAGAGATTTTCTTCTGCTGGAGGTGGTGCTTTACACTCTCCCAAGTCAGAGTTGTTCGGTTCCAGGCAGAAAGCGGCTGGGAATAAATGTGGTGCTGCTAAAGCACGTATGGGAGAATCGTGTGTGTAGATTCTATGATACAGTGAAGAGAGAAGGAGAGAAGGAGAAAGATTCGATTAATATACAGAGAATTATAGAGGAAATCTATGATGCTTCGCCACCCTTTGCCACTCTGAGTCACTTGCCAGGATAAGCAACAATGGCTATAACGTGGAACGAGAGATAGCATGTAATCCAGCAAGATCGCTTCTACGTCTGGTGTAAGACAATCATTCCACAACACCTCCCGCGGCTACCTAATCCTTTGCGTCAGCACTCCGCCTTCACCTCTCTCACCGCCTCGACACCCTCGTATGACCTCTGAACCTCCCATTCTCGCCTCTGATCTTGGTGGTGTCTTACCTGTTAGGTACGGCAGGCATGCTCTCATCAACATTGTCGCCTGTGCCGCTGGAGGTTGGGAGTGTGGAGTTAGTAATTGTGTGTGCTGATGCAGTGAGGGATGTGTTGAGGTTGTGAGTAAACGTAAGGAAGACATTGGAGAGACAGCACCGAGTCCAGCTGAAGTTGCAAGGGTTGTGTTCGGTTGTGTTTTTGGGAGTCTTGCAATAACCCTGCTTTTGAGTGTGCCCCACCAGCCGGATCGAGCTCGCCAAATAGATGCAAGGATTGATTATCCTGGCATCAGCAGATGCGACAGAACGTGGGGGCGCATAGAATACCTACCTAAGTACCGATGTAGTCGGCTATTTTTCGTTGAGCATAGCCTGTCCTTCTGTGTCTACAGGAACCAGCATAGCCGCAGCTTGCACATTGTCTTTGGAAAATAATAAAATACTTAAAAATCCACGCGTGGGGAACTCGAGTGATCGTTTGTGATCGGCGAGCGTTCTCATGATTCTGTGCCCCCAAACACACATACTGCTCACTCATCACCACTACCATCACCACCACCATCACCACCACCACCGTTACCATATCACTTCATAGGCTGCAGGGATCGTCATTCATTCAGTTGGGAAGAAAAAGCAACCGGGCTAATTCTGTACAGCTTTCAAGAAATACTCCTCACACCCTGTTGCAATATTTCCTGCTAGAGTAGGCTGCTTGAGCCTTATTACCTATTCGGTTGATGAAGTTTCGCTGAAATACAAATTTAAGACTTTAAATTGACCGCGAGCAATCTTTGAGAAAGAAGCTTTACAGTTTTCGCAGGGTGTCTTGTCATTAGAAGTTATCAAATATTCAGGATTGGGAATAGGTGCCTTTTCTATTGGAAATATGGCGGCTAGGAAGCCGACTAACCGATCAAGAATAGGTAGTTTTGGTAACAAAATTCCAGATACAAACGAGGGCTGGGCATGTTTATTCTCCCGTCAAGTTGATCACTCTTAATCACTCCCAGAGAGTTAATTTGGACAATCGATTTTTCTTGACAACTTGGGTTTACATTTATTTGTCTCGTGACAATGTGGCTGTAATAGCTGTTAGACGGTGAGCGGTTAGAGTTTACTCTTAGAAGTGTAATGACTAGGGACGAGACAATACAGTCGTTCAGCCACGGAAAGTATGTCCTCGACAAATGTGTGACCGCCGACGCGCTCGGCCTCCTGGACTCGGAAGGAGCACGTACGGTGCTGGCAGTCTCTCCTTACTCAGTCCCAGCTGGAGTTCCGCTTCAACAGATGCCAGTAGTGGTGAACCTTCCGACAATTCCTTGCGAAGAAAGCCCGGCACCAGCGCAAGCCACGGAGGTAATTCCCATCACTAAAGTTGCAGGACAACTTTTTTGCGACTTTCCCGCCACGACAGCCTGCAGATAAACTGCAGTTCGATAGATATACCAAAATCTCACTAGTCGGAAAAGTTACAACAAGGTTATTCGGCGACGGGGCTGAACGACGGGGCTGAGTTGCTCTAATGCAACAGCCCAAAAAAGTGAAAGCCTCTCTCGTTTAATATCACGTAACTAACAACCAAACTACAATCAATAAGGCCTACTTGAGTGCAGTCAAACACCTTCTAAAGAATAAAGTTCTTGCTGAGCCTAAGTGCAGTGCTTCACTGAAAACGCCGGCCGAAGTCCCAACAGGGGGTGGCTTCAGCCCATTTGGAAAATTAAAGCGAGCCCAGCCGCATTCTCGGTGGGATGCATTAAGTTTGTACTCCTATGGCTCGACATATTCAGCCGCAGGAAACTTCTCCTTAATCCTCGCGCAACTTCTCATCATTCACAAATCCTTCACGACGACAATGTCTTCCGATCGCTCCCTCACCTCAGTCTATTCAGAAGCTCTCTCGCGCTATGAACAACTTCATCAGGAAGGGCAGATCAACGCGTCACAACTTGCGCTCATCCAGCAACAAACTGGTCTTGCAGATGTGCTCACCGCAGTCAAAGAAGCAGAAGCAAAGAATGAAAACGAGAGAAATGCAGTTCACCGGCGTTTTCATAGCATATCCCCCCAGGTCGTTGCAAAAATCGAGAGGTTCACTGGGGTTGTAGATACAGCGGTTCAGTCTAGTATGTTTATTCCCGCTCGTTAGGTATCATCTCGTTCTGATGTACATTATAGATCCCGCTACATCCGCCCTAGTTTGGAGTTCTATCAAGTTTATCCTAATAGTACTATTCCGCGGCAAACGAATTGAAGCGTTGACACGTTAACAACAAGTAGATTCTTCGAGACCTTCACAGCGCCTACGAAAAAGCATGCGAACTTGTCGAACGTATCTCGCTGTGTCTCGAGAGATATTCAGTATATGTTGACATACTGGGGGTGACGCCGCTTTTACGGGGGAGACTTGTGCGGTTTGTAATGAGCGAGGAACCTATTGCTGGTTATTACTGACATGAAATTAAGTTTCTACGACGATGTTATTGGGTTCTGCCTAGAGGTCACAAAATTCTACGGGAGGTCTAGAATAAGTAAGTGTAACGAATTTGGCAATAGTTATCTGTATTTCTCTCGTGCCTAAAAGCGGGGTGGCTGGTTTCTCGTTCGCTGTCTGGTGGACCGGAATCGTCCGAGCTTTACGGCACTACAACCGCGCCACCACAGCCACATATGTCTAGGTGTGAGAAACATCTGAATGAGAGGTTTACTAAGATATCTATTTGCAGGAACAATAGCCGCTTCGCTATGGAGCTCGTTGCAGGAGCTATTTAGCAATATCGAGGAGAAGATATGCAAACATTCTGAGGAGATTGACCTCGCTGCGCAGGCGGATCAGATGAGGATGATATCCGACGGTATGCATGTGCCGTAATTTTAAACGGTTGTTACAGCTAAATCATAAGTAGGACTGGGACGTATCGGCAAGTTCATTCCAAGTGTCTCTGCTGTTCGTCAAATTTTCAAGTCTCCAGACACCTATCATAAGTGCCCTTGGCGACACATCAAAGATTAAAAAATCAAATAGGGTCTAATCTTATCAGTGCCATCTAATTGCTAACAGGGATGTCCGGAGACTTGAAAGTTCAACGGGCTATTTCTTTGATCATGAATTCTCATTCGCTTTTCTCAACAGAGCAAAGCGGAAGTACCCCCACAGTTCAAATTGGGATATTTAAAGTACCGGATCTATTGAGTCCAAGGTTTACAGGAAGGTATTTTCCAATGGCCAGATAACTGTATAGATGTTGCTAATACTGAAAGGAAGGATGCGCCCGCTGGAAGCTATAAACACAATCGTCACCGTTTCACCGCCAAATTTATCGCCCAGTTCTAAACGAGTTGCGCTGTACGGAATGCCCGGATGCGGGAAAACTCAACTTCTTTTAAAATTTGCAAAGGATTATAAAGCGACCAAGCCCGACTGTAACGTGTTCCATGTCGATGCCACAACCCGGGAAAATCTAGTCCAAGGCTTTGAAGCGATACACGCTCTATTACTGCTGGCAAGAGAAACTCGTCAGGAGATCCTGATTGAAGTAGTCAAAGATTGGCTTACAAAGTCCACCGGATGGCTTCTCTTGGTCGATAATATTGTTTCAACTACTGTTATAAAACACTTCCTTCCGGCAAACGATAGCGGGATTATACTTTTTACCACACGGGACGAACTTGTGGCGAGGACGCTTGGAACATCTGGAAAGCTGGAACTATCGCCTATGGATCTAGACGAGTGTATAGATTTAGTTTTGAAGTGTGCTGGGATGGATCTCGAAGCCGCCAGCCCGGAAGATCGCCAGCGGGCGGCAGAATTGGGCCACGAGGTAGGTGGTTTGCCCCTAGCCATTGACCAGAGCGCAACGTGTCCTTATCCTCGGCGATGGACACTCTCCAAGTATTTGGATCTTTTGCGACGAGAGAAAGTGGAAACTCTCAAGTTAAATCCTTTAGTTAGAAGCTCAAATTTTTACGATACGTTCACGCTTGCTCTAAAGCACGTGCAACCCGTTGCAATAGCCTTGCTGAAACTTATGGCACAGCTTGATTATCACAACATACCTATGGAACTCCTAGAGGTGGCGATAAAGAAAAGAATGGCTGTTCTGGAAGGTCCAGGTGTGGAAGGATGCAGGGCGGATGGAATGTGGAATAGCCGCGCGCTTCAACACATCAAACCAAAAATTCGAGGCTTTCTTAGTCGATTACACGCAGGTGGACCAGATGCTATAACGCAGGCTAGCTCCTCCGATGTGTCCAGAACTAAACGAAATACCCCCGAGACTCACAGCAAGTCGTTAGAATCCCGCACAACACTTCACCTGGTTTTTTCACATTCCGAAGAACTGGAAAACGCAATCTCAATTCTCTCTGGGACGGGCCTTATTGCGCGAAAACAGGAAGGAAACATTTGCCTACACGACCTAGTCCACGAGATGTCGCAGAACCTAATCGACCCGGGCGAACAATCCCTTTTTTCGAGTTTCGCTGTGACGCTTTGCGACTGCTATTTTCCTAGCAATATAGGAGAACCTGAAAATTGGAGAAAATGCGAACAAATCTCAACACATGCCTTGACGACTCTTCGACATGCCCAGGAAGTGGGAATTGAGCTTGCACAGATGTGTAGACTCCGGTATAACCTGGCATGGTAGTACAGATCAAGGGCAAGATTTGACGATGCGTTGGAATTTTATAAGGCTGCCTGGAGTGGTTATAAAAAAATATCCGGTCCGGAGCATCCAGACACGCTATCCGCCATCAACTACGTAGCAGTGGTGCTTGATACACTGGGTCGGTACGATGAATCACTGGAGTGGTTTCAGCGGGCTTTAGACGGCTACAAGAAACAAGGAACAGACAATCCATCCGCTCTGGACATTATCCACGATATCGCGACAGTATTCCAATCCCAAGGAAGGTATGACGAGGCACTGAAGGGATTCGAACGGGCATTGGCGGGTTATGAGAAGTTGCATGGGCAATACCACCCGATGACACTAACCAGCGTCAACAACATTGCGGCTGTGTATCTGACTCAGGCTCGATATGACGAAGCGTTTGTATGGCTCCAACGGGCACTGTCTGGCTATGAGAAGGTTCATGGGAAAGACCACCCATGGACACTTACCACCGTCTGCAACATAGGGGTGTTATTTCATCATCAAGCACGGTATGAAGAAGCACTGCAGTGGTTCCAGCGGTCATTGACTGGCGTGGAAAAGATCCACGGAAAGAATCACCCCTTGGCATTGACCGCAGTCCATAGCATGGCGCTAGTATTTGAAGCTCAGGGGCATTCGGAAAAAGCACTGGAGTGGTTGGAGCGAGCGTTATGTGGATTCGAGATGGTCCATGGGAAAGATCATCCATCAACACTCCTTACCGTCAATTGCATTGCGAAACAATATCAAGCGCAAGAACGCTACGACGAAGCACTTGAGATGTTTGAGCGGGTTCTTGCTGGTTGTGAGAAGGTTCAGGGAAAAGATCATCCATCAACACTACTTGTTATCAATAATATGGCGATAATGGTTCACAATCAGGGCCGAAACGAACAAGCTCAGGTATTGTTTGAGCGGGTATTAGCTGGTTCTGAGAAGATCCATGGAAAAGACCATCCTTTGACACTTGCTGCCGTGTTCAATTTGGGGTGGTCGGTAGCGGCCCAGCAACGGTGTGACGAAGCGTTGAAGTTGTTCGAGCGGGCATTGGTGAGTTATGAGAAAGCGCTTGGAAAAGACCACCCGACGACCCTCAATACTGTCACTGCAATTGCGATCATATTGCAAGTACTAAAACGATATCAAGATGCACTTGATATGTTTAGGCGCGCATTGGCTGCATATGGTATGGAACATCGGAAAGACCATTTAGCGACACTGGATAATATTCGCACTGTCGCGAGGATGAGTTGGTCTGACGAAAAGCATGACATAGCGCTAGCATTGTACCAGCTAGTGTTACCTGATTATGAGAAGATCCATGGAAATGACCATCCAAAGACGTTAGAAATTGTCAATAGCCTCGCAGTTGTGACTACAAATCAAGAGCGCTATGAAGAAGCTTGGGAGTGGTACGAGCGAGCATTGGCTGGCAAAGAGAATGTGCATGGAAAAGACCACCAATCGACACTGAAAACCGTTAACAACATGGGGATTTATTTTGCTTCCCAGGGACAGTATGAGGAAGCCTTGGAATGGTTCGAACGAGCATGGGATGGACGGATGAAGGCACTCGGCGCTGATCACGAACACACCCAGACCTCCGCGAGCTGGATTTCCCAAACTAGAGAACAAATTCAAAAACTGTCCAAGGTAATTCCAAGTTATCAGGATTAGCTGGCACATTCACCTGCCGCCGGCCGGAAGGTATTTCTTCTTTCATTATCCTGTCGCATTACTCCATATCTAACCATTAGCAGCAAGGAAGACTTCATCGCTAAATTGCAGCAAATCCTGTGGTGAAGTTTCGGAGGCTGATTCCTGCTAATATGATTATTATTCTCAATACCGACTTCATTTCTATAAGCTGCATCCAATATAGTGTTGACTATGGATTTGGCCCGGCGGCTTACGGCCCCCATTGGCCTCGCCTGCCCCCACCAGCCTCGCCTGCCCCCACCGGTCTCGCCTGCCCCCACCAGTCTCGCTTGCCCCCATCGGCCTCGCTTGCCCCCATGGCGAGGAGGACGGCTCGGCACTGGTACTCGGCATTGGGCTCCGGCTTTGGCAGT
>Ga0307515_10012115_pt1 | contig 16263 bp, 13 predicted proteins | sample 17_EM_MG_FD_194513 | JGI IMG/M metagenome (GOLD analysis project Ga0307515, IMG submission 194513) | Populus trichocarpa ectomycorrhiza microbial communities from riparian zone in the Pacific Northwest, United States - 17_EM | ecosystem: Host-associated > Plants > Roots > Unclassified | place...
AACCCTAACCCTCCTCCCCTCGCCGCCCTCCCTCTTACTCGCCACCGCACCCACACCCACACCCTCCAACGCACCCCGCACCCCAACAACGGCCTTGCTCTCCCCAACCTTCCACTCGTCCCCCCGCACCACCTTCACGCGCTCGCGCTCGGCCTTCCGCCCCTGTACCTCCCGCAGCCGTTCCTCCCGCCGCCGCCCCCGCACGCAGTCGCACAGACACCCCTCTGTCGCACACGTCCCGTCCGACATGCACGGATCGGCAAACCACGCGCTCAAGCACGCGGTGTGCCCGCCGTGCCCGCACAGCGGACACCACGTCCATAGCACGGCGCGCGGATCAAGCATCGGCTCCGGGACGCTGGGGCTCGGCGCATCGGCATCAGGTGCGGGGGCGGCGTCGGGGAGCGGCGCAGCGGGCGGGGAGCGTTTCCGGCGGTGCTGGTCGGATTTGGACGTGGAGGTCGAGGAGGCGGACGAGGCGCGTAGCTTTGCTTTTTTCTTGGCCACGACGCCCTCGAAGGCTGGATAGCGGCCCCAGCAGATAGGGCAGGGCGCCTGCGCACGCTTGCACGTCTCACAGCGCATTTTGTCGCGCGGGTTATTGATGGGCGAGTTGCAGCTGAGGCACAGCAGCCCGAGCTGCGTGTCCTTCAACGCCTGCTCGTATACGGTCGGGTAGGTCGGATAAGCAAGACGCCGCAGCGACGCGGCCGCGTTGAACAGGCTGAGGCTGTGGAGCTGCGTGTGGTATGTTGTCAGGATCGATTCTGCTTGGTAAGGGTTCAGGCCCGTTTCGAGCAGCTGTGTGACGTGGGTGCTGAGGATGGTTTGGGTTTGCGTGGGGGCCATGCCCAGAGCGTTCAGTTGTTCGGCGTAGGTGTTGAGAATGCCGGTGGCGTCGACTTCGGCGGTACTGGGATCATCGAGGGAGTAGGTGCGGGGCAGGAGAGGTGTGAGGAGAAGAAGCAGAACAGAAGACGTTTGGGCATCGGAGAGGTTGCTGGTATGGAATGAGAGGATCTGCTTGAGAAGGTCGATTACGAGGAATGATGCACCATGTCTACCACTGGCGTGGATATCGAGTCCAGTGGCTTGATAGTCCGCTAAAATAATTGGGTCCTCGGCACTTGGATCGAGTGCAGCTGGGGCGCTCTCCGTAGCGTGTGAGAGCGAAGGTGGTAGCTTGGGTGCATGCGGGGATCTAAGGTCTTCAGGTGCAGCGTCTTCAGGCACGATCGTGCCACTCGCTTCCATTGTTTCAGCATAATCTGCAGAAATTTCCGACAGGTCAGCCTTGCCGCTCAGGTAAACTTCCGACCCGGAACTATCGTGATGAAGCAGTTGATTGTTTTTGCGAAGGGTTTCTATGTCTTGCATGGCCTTATCCTGTTCGACGAGTGGGTCCAAGCCATTGTGGCCAATGGCTGTTTGGGCAGCTTCGTTTGTACTCTGTACTTGACTAGCTTGCTTAGAGGCGTTATCCCTGCTAAATGGAACTGCCATCGGTGAGAATTGGATACTTTTGCCAAGATTACCTGCATGGGCATCAGTGCTTTCGGCTTTTTGATTCAAGAGGTTGCCCAACTGGTGGGGACGATTACTATTGCCGAAGGTGGGGTCCACTGAGTCTATTGGAGGATGTCGCCAATTCTCTGGCATGGAATCCATGCTCCGCGGCTGGGACTTTCCGCTGGCGAACGAGCTTGGCATTGATACGCCACGTTGCGAATCCGTCGATGCGGAAAACATGGCGAAGCTTTCGTCCGAATCGTGTCGATCAAGCCGGGGTGGGATATTGATGTTGATTCCCTGGGCGTTGGGAGGGTCGAGACTTAGCGGTGCCCTGGACGGGGCGCGCCAGCTGCCGATCATCGCACGCCGCTCGTCAAGATCATTTGAGGAGTTATACCAGTGCGGTCCATTGAAACTTGGTCGCCTTAGTGCGAGGGATTTATTTGCAATTTCTGGAGAAATCTGGCCGTCGCCGCTGGAGTGTGGTCCAATAACTGCAGGAGGAAGATTGAGTTCCTCATCGTGATCCGGGTCTGGGAGAGGAGGGAGGCCTCTATCAGATGGCGTTTCAGAACTTGGGAATGGTCTTGCAAGTGGCGTAGCAAGATTGGATGTGCTTTCGGATGTGCCTTGGGGTTGTTCTTTGTCAGTGCCATAGATGGCACGAGCTGCAGGTTTTAGCAGCACGGCGTGCTGTCTGTTATGCGCCAAGGAATCGGTGACAGCGTGTGGCCGAGGATTAGGCGAAGTTAGTCTTTTTCGGTCAAGTCTCCATTTCCTGTGTGCCTCTGCTCTTCGTCTTGTCGCTGTCGAGATAGATGCACCAATAACCCTCCATGTTTCTGCAAGCCTGTAAAATGCAGCGCGTTGTGCATACCCGGCGTTTTGCTCAAATACTCTTTGGAGATCATTAAATGCATCCAACGTTGGTGGATCTGGAAGTGGGATGGTCTTGTACTTCTGCGCGAGATAAGTGAAAATTTGTACACTTGTCGACCCAGGAAGAACGCCCCTGAACGCGATTTGATCTGGCTTGAAAGAGTCGCTGTGTAGGGCCATGGAGTCGGTCAAGAACATGACTTTAGCTGCCGTCTCAGACGGAGGAGTGCTTGCGAATGACTTGGTCGACCTATTGCTTGCTGATCGGCCATGGTGTCTCCGGAAGGAAGAGCTCAAAAAGCTCTCATCGACGCTATCGTCGGCCGAACTTCGCAAACTGTTCTTTTCGGGGCTGCTGCGCTTCTCTCTGCTGTCACTGATATATGCGTCGTCGGCGGAGTACTCAAGGCCTGACCGTCTGCGGCCTGGCCTCTTCTGCGCAAATCCGCTAATCTCACCACTTGGCGATACTGCAAAAGCTTGCATATTGCGACGATCAACTACCTTAGGCGAGAAATGCACATCGGTCTGAGTGAACACGCCTTCACGACCAACAGTCCAGAGGAAATCACGCGAGTGCCAAAGCATATCTGATGGCGCGTTGCTATAACGACTGATTTCTCTGAAAGGTAGGAAAGGTCGTCGAAAATCCCATAGGTGCACTACCGGGTGATCGCGATCATACGACGTTGCTAGTTGAGTGCATTGGTAGGTACCTTGCTCGTAAAATTCTTCAGTCCAACACGGTGGTCTCCATCTTGCTTTGAACACAGGATGTGGTGTTCGAAGGACAAATGCAGGCTTCTGTCTGCGCACTTCGGATGAAAAGTCCCAAACTCTTACAGTCTTGTCAATGCTAGCGCTTAGTAGATGCTTGCCGTCAGGATGCCAGTCAATAGAATTGCATATCTTATCATGAGCGTTGATCTTGAGTTTTGGGCCTCTGTTGATTCGGAAATCCCATCGTTGTATTACGCCATTATTAGTGCCAAAAGCGAACTCAACACCATCAGTAGGTGACCATTGAAGGTCGCGTACTCCCTCACTCAGTCCAGAGTATTTATCTCTGCTCGGACATGTCATGACATCTTTTCTCATATCTCGCAGGTCCCACAGCCGAACTGTGGCATCCTGACTTCCTGAAAGTAGCAAATAGCCCTGGTGCGGATTGAAAGCTACCTTATGCACCTGTCGGTGGTGCTCGTGTAATCTTGCCAGCTCCATGCCGGCCCGGTTGAGGTCGTACAAGATGACTTTTCCATTAGTGGCGGCAGTTGCAATATGTGTGCTGAACTGTCCATGAGACCATTTAACGTCGTGAATCTCTAAAGTCTCTCGGTGCCTGGCAGTAGCACCGGGGCCGGATGTATTATGGGCCGCATACTGGATGATGGCTGCCCGAAGGTTGATGTCTTCAGCGCATTTTGCGTCATTTATGCGGATTGTTTTTAGGATTTCGCGACCTGCAAGTATGGCGTGGGTCCTCTCGCGGTTGATGTCAAGGGCTGAAATCTCAAGCCCTGTCTTATGGCTTGCATCTTGAGAGGAGCCAGAGCTTACCCTAAAATAAAGGATTTAGTGACGGTTTAGACCCAAGTCGGACGTATCGAGGCCTAACCCGTGGTGGTTGAGCCAGGCTGTACCGAAAACGTCCGAATTGCTGCACAGGGCGAGCAGGGACGCCGGCGCACACAGACATACATAGAAACACACACAGGGCTGCCGGGACAGTAGAAGAAACTTACCCTAGGAGCCTCGGCACCAGCGGATTCGGCCTGCCGCCGTCAGGCCGGTTGGCTTGCGCGCTGGGAGGCCGTGAGCCGTAGGTGGTGAAGGGCTGCGTCACGAAGCGGGTGAAATAGCTGCGCGTCGACGCCGCAGGCTGCTTTGCTGGTGGCAGCGGAGGCGGCGGTGGGATCGAGGGCACGACCTGCGCAGAAGAAGTCCGTCGCAATGGGTAATCAGCCATGGCGACGACGTCGGAGGTGGTTGAGCGAGTTCCTGCATTGACGGCGCACATTCATGGCGACTTCTGATGCGGTCTGATGCGGTGAGCGATATTATTAGTGAATCCAGGTGCCGTGTTCGCTGTCCCGGGGACGTTTTGCCGGGAGCTCGCCTTCGAATGGGACGCAGGCATGCAGAGTGACAGACGCCGTGGTGTGCAGAGGAAGCTGGGATGCGGCAGGCCTGGAATGAGTCGCTGTGCGGCCAGCAGTAGGAGCAGCAGCAGGAGTAGCAGCAGAAGCAGTACAGCAGCAGAAACCGCGCCCTAGTCACGCATTCAGCAACGAGCAATAGCCCAAATGAGCCCGGCTATAGTGCCCAGCATCCCACCAGCTTTGCCCGAGCGGCGCGGATCGACGCGAAGCCAAGCCCGCCGAATGCCAGCAATTTTGCTTGTTACGCCACGAGGGCACACGAGTCTAAAACATCCATCATGCGACCTTCGCGTTTCTTTCTCCCTCCAGAGCTTCCCCCGTCTGTGCCCTCTTGTCGCTGCCCTCTCCACACCCGTTTTTATCAGGGCAGACAATGGCCTCCGCCCCGCTCATTCAATCATCAGACCTGTCTGCTGCTGCTACTGCGTCCAAACCCTGGGTGCGGAACCACACAACTCGTTCAATTCTAGCCGTCGTGCACTTCGCATACCCTATCATCCTCCTTTTCTTTTTCCTTCTCGCCTTCACCTTCCGCAGCGTCAGGTCTGCCTCTAATGCTAGTCATAATGCCACCCCGGTGACCCAGAAGGGGCCTGGTGGGAAGCCTCTACCGGCAACAGATCCTTCGCGGAATATCCCTAAGGAAAAACTCGGGGACGACATCACACCGTCTCAGAAACTTCTTTTCGAATGGCTGTCTGTAGCCGCCGCTCTCACATTCATTGGTAATGCCATTAATGTCATCATCCACGCTCTTTACAGCCGCAAGGAGGGGTGGTGGTGCGGCCAAGCTGTAGTGGTAAGCTTACTCCCAATTGCGGAATTACCCCCTCGTTCACGTTTACTGTACTAAACTGAGGTCCGGCAGATCTATCTCGTGGGATCCTTCTTCGTTTACTGCTTGTTTATCATTTCCCTGCTCGATTCGAGACCTGCTCCGAACGGGTCGCATCTAGTGATATGGATCTGTGCTGTGGTTCTCGAAATTATTCTTCTGGCGGCTTCTCTCTCACTATATACGCATACACACCGGGAACCAGGTGTAGGGAAACCTCGGGATGGACCGCTCCGATTTAGAATGACGGAGTGGGAGATAATCGAGGCCATGATTGGTCTTGTGCGCATTCTCTTATTGTTCTCTCTAATTGGGTTTTACTGGGTATTCGTGTCTCGCCAGTGCGTGAAGAAGCAAAGAGACATGCAAAATCTGAGTGAGACCACAAGTCTTTTGGCGGCACAAGAGCATGCGGAGAATGGTATTGCAAATGGGAATGGAAATGGATATGGCTCAACTATGCCTGTTGGCGGGAAGCACTCCCATACTGAAGGCACTCCTGCCGGGTGGAGCAGACCCGTTGGGGTCCCATCAAGAAGTTGGTGGGAGTATATCAAGGGATACCATGTCTTTTTCCCTTATCTCTGGCCCTCGAAAGATCGACGACTCCAGATAGTGGTCATAATGTGCTTCATCATCGTGGTAATTCAGAGAGGTGTCAACCTCTGGGTTCCCTACCAGGTGGGCGTCATTACCAATGAACTTTCGGGTGAGAGCGGGCGGGATGACGGTGGTAAAATCCGAATGCCTTGGGGTGGGATTTGCTTTTATATCTTCCTACGATTTATACAAGGGAACAATGGGGTGCTCGGTGCTGTGCGCTCAACACTGTGGATTCCCATTGGACAATATTCGTATCGCGAGCTCTCTGTGGCTGCATTCGAGCATGTCCATAGCCTCAGTTTGGACTTTCACCTGGGCAAGAAAACAGGAGAGGTGCTTTCAGCTCTTGGAAAGGGTAGCTCCATCAACACTTTCCTAGAGCAGGTCACATTTCAAGTGGTCCCAATGCTAGTCGATCTTTGCGTCGCAATCGGCTATTTCCTCGTGGCTTATGATGCTTATTATGCCCTGGTTATCTCAGTTGTCACCTTCTGGTACATCTATCTTACGATCCGCATGGCCCAATGGAGAGCTGAAATACGCCGAAAAATGGTCAATGCTGATCGAGAAGAAGACGCTGTCAAGTAAGTCATGTGTCATGCCTGCCCGCTATCTCGTATTGATTTTGATTAGAAACGATTCTATGGTTTCTTACGAAACGGTCAAGTACTTCAATGCTGAAGCCTACGAGTTTAACCGGTATCGCAACGCAGTGAAGAAATTCCAAGATGCAGAATACCACGTCTTGTTCTCTCTGAACTTGATGAACGTGACACAAAATATGGTCTTCATGCTAGGCCTCATGGTAACTTGCTTCATCGCTGCCCATCAGGTAACGGCAGGAAAGAGCACAGTGGGTCAATTTGTCATGCTATTGACTTACATGGCACAATTACAAAGCCCTCTCAACTTTTTCGGCACTTTCTATCGGATGATCCAATCGGCAATGATCAACTCTGAACGTATGCTGGAACTCTTCAAAGAAAAGCCAACAGTGGTTGACAAACCGGATGCCGGAACGCTTCCCTCATGCGAAGGCGATATCCGATTCAACGAGGTCCACTTTACTTATGATAACAGGAAGCCGGCTTTACAAGGGTTGGATTTCCATTGTGCGCCGGGCACAACTACGGCTTTCGTTGGCGAATCTGGGGGCGGAAAGTCCACCGTCTTCCGTCTTCTGTTCCGCTTCTACAACGTTATTGCAGGTAGCATTCAGGTCGATGGCCATGATGTAGAGGAACTTACTATTGATTCCTTGCGAAGACATATCGGTGTGGTGCCACAGGACACGGTTCTATTCAACGAAACGCTCATGTACAATCTCAAATACGCTAACCCAGATGCCACTGATGAACAAGTGTACGAGGCTTGCCGAGCAGCTAGCATCCACGATAAAATTATGGGATTCCCTGACCAATATCAGACAAAAGTGGGGGAGCGTGGCCTGCGCCTTTCAGGAGGCGAGAAACAGCGAGTCGCGATCGCACGGACGATCCTTAAAAACCCTCGCATTATTATGCTCGATGAAGCAACTGCGGCTCTTGACACTGAGACGGAGCAGCATATCCAGGAGGCCTTGACGACGCTAGCGCAAGGGCGCACGATGCTTGTCATTGCCCATCGTCTTAGCACCATCACGCGTGCAGATCAAATCCTTGTCTTGCATGAGGGCAAGGTTGCGGAGCGCGGGACGCATGATGAGTTGCTGGAGCGGAAGGGTCGGTATGCGAATATGTGGAGGAAACAGATCAGGGCGCAGAGGGCGGCTGAGGAAGCGAAGGTGCTCAAGGACAAAGCCGACAGGCTGAGGCGAGAGTCTAAGGACGGCGTCGGGCTCGACGACGATGATAGCCCGCCCGAGAGCGAGGATGAAAAGGCGAAGGCTTCCGGAAGCGGACAAAAGTCCGAGGGGCGACAGGACGACGGAGAACGGCGGGTTGAAGATGTTCATAAAGACGACGACAGCATGAGCAGTGGGAGCACGATTAAATAGGTAAGCCTGGCAATTGATGGAGTGCGGTGAGTGGAACGGAGGGAAACGGAAAGAGGATTTTTGCATTTCGCAATTTCTGTTCCTTCGGGAACTCGTAAAAGAGCGGCAAGCGTTTGCGCTCCGATGTCTTGACGGCCGGATGGCATTTTTCGGCATACCCTTCTGGCGGCGCAGGTGGGAACATTCGCGTGTGCATCGGATTATGGGATATGGGCACGGTTTTACGGCCATGAAGCTTATAGCAGATTGCGCAAGCAACCCAGGATGCTCCGTCTCCGACTCTTCTTGGTACGAAATAGATCAGTTAGTTGCTTCTCTAGACAAAAGTTTATTAGACGCAAACGGCGAATCACACTCGTAGGCGCAAAGACTGCTGCACGATTATGATCAGCTGGCGAGAAGATTGGCGGCGGGCTTTACCCCAACAGACGAGTGGGAGGCAGAGCGGCAGACAAGGCAACGAGGTATGCGAGGCAATGGCCAAACGTTTGCAGGTGTCACATAAAGCGGAAAGGCAGAGGATCAGCATCAACAGTAGCAGCAGCGAAGTTCGCAGCAGTAGCGGGAACAGCTGTGGGAGCACGGCGGCATGGCAGCATGGCAGCACATGAACAAGGTGATGGGTGGTGATGGTGGTGGTGAAGTGGTTGATGTTGGCTCACACTCTCGTTACCGGCCACCTGGAAGATCTGTGACGGCTTGTTGGAAACCCCTTGGTCCCGACAGCGCGGGCGGAACAGATCATGGCGTGCAATTCCAATCCAACCGTTACTGCGGATACCCAAACCAGACCTCATCTACGTCGGCCGTCTCCGCTCGGCCACTTCCTGTAAGCCCCCCGTCACCCTTCTCGTACATGAGTGCGATGAGGTATATTAGACCCCGATATTGCTGGCTATGTAGCGTCACACCACTGGCCCTTGCAGCTGCGTCTTTCTGTCTGTGTCATCCATGCCCGCGCGCCGTTGCGGTGCGCTAGGGATGGCACAGTTACGCCTTCTCTGATTCCAAGCCTCTCTGTCAGATCTTCGTTATATCACGTTGACACATCCGAAGCCGTCAGGAAAGGCACAAGAAAAGTGCCTACGTGCCTGTTTGTCTTGGTGCTAGTGCGCGAGACGAAGAAGTGGCATTTCTTTCCCTCCGTCCAAGCCATTTGCCCCGCTCGCTTTTGTACCCACTCCGAGAACCAAGCGGATGTACATCGAAACATCGCGGAGTACTCTCACCTCTGAGAACGCCCCAAGCGCGCTTAGTTCTCCGAACCGTCCTATCTTCTTGTCAGGAGTCCTACGCATAGGGCCCGCTACGTGCCTGCAGCATTGACCTCTAACGCTCTCTCCAACACTAGGATTCCTTGAGCTGCACCTCCCCTTGACCTGTCGAACGATGGACTTTAGTGACCTTCACATTCCAATTGTATGTGTCGCTCCACTTTTTCAAGGCTTGCATCTCTTTTCTCCCTTGCGCAACGCCGTCCAAGGCCATTGTCTACCATAAGATTATCAGTTTTGCGTTTGTCCTGCGTCTAGCTTCCATTCTCAAGCCCTTGGTGTGGTGACCTCGTACCTAGGCTCTGGAATCCTTCTCTGACCGACTGCTAGGATGAAATGTACGCATACACCGAGTACGATGAAGACGATGACAAAGCGACATATTCGTCGTGAGTGTACAGGAAGCGTTACACTCGAACATCACAACTGATACATCCAGAGGGGGCGTACCCTAGCTACAAGCATAACGAGATATCGCTATGAGAATGGAAGGAGATACCATGCGTTTCGTGAGTATATTTCCATCCTTGCAACCCATATCTTGACCCGTGTCTAACACCAAGCAGGCGACGGGGAGTACTATCAGCCCAACGATGCACAGCATTCGAGCTACGAACTCATCGTGTACGTATCTTAACGCTCTCCATTCCAGCGGAGAACGTTTCGCTGACCAGACCTCTGTATTGACTCAGACACCATCTTTGGCTCCTAACTCTAGAGGACAAGTTATTCGTCGCACCTCTTCAAAATCCAAAAAGAATTCTTGACATTGGCACGGGAACTGGGCTATGGGCCGCGTACGAAACTCATTCCTCCTTATGCGGCAACCGTAGTCACCTACTAACATTACGGCACGCCAAGTGATATTGCTGACTTCTTTCCGGAAGCTGAAGTCACAGGTACTTCAAGCATTTTCCCTTTGAATTCCAGCCAACGAGTCCTTCATACTACACCATGATTATTCGCTAAAAAATATTCTGACCAGGCACCGATCTTTCGCCAACCCAAGTCACCGGCGCACCGTACAACGTCCGCTTCGAGATTGACGACTGCTGTAGCGAATGGACGTATCCCGAGAACAGCTTTGATTTCGTGCACATGCGCGGCCTCACGGGCAGTATAGGAGACTGGGGCTATCTGTATGAGCAGGCTTTCAAGTAAGTTTACACCACTCGCTCTTTCCCCCGAGCTTCCACATTACGCTCATTATGGAACTGCATTTACCGACAATTTCCCCTCTCTATCCTGGCGAGCACACGTTAACACGGCCACGAAATCAGACACATCCAGCCAGGCGGCTACCTCGAGCACCTCGAATTCGGCATCTACACCTCTGCCTCGCCCGACTCGAACAACCCAGCCGACGTCTTGTACAGGCGCCTCAGCGACCTTATCTGCGAAGCCGGCGACAAAATGGGCAAGGAGTTCCGCGTCGCAGAGCGCATAGCCGACCGGATGCGGAGAGCTGGTACGCTGCAACCCAATCCCTTCATCCCAATCCAGACCAAACCGATCTCAATACTCCTTCCCCCTACCCTCTCATTTATCGTCCTCTACATCACCCTCGCGAGATCTGTCAATTAATGGCCATGATTTGACCGAACCATGCCTAACACCCTTCTCCACCTAGGCTTCGTCGACGTAGTCGAGAAGAAGTTCATCTGGCCCATCGGGCCCTGGAGCTCCGACACCAAGCTGAAAGAAATCGGGCGCTGGAACCAGCGCAACTGGGAAGAGGGTCTGGAAGGCTGGGTCATGGCGCTATACACGCGCATGCTGGGCGTAAGTGGTCTCCGCCGTAACCCCCCTCATCGTCGGCATCGCTGCTATATTCTCCCTTACCCGGACCGACGAACCATGGTGTCGGGATCCCAATGCCCAATCCCGACTGGATGCGCCTCAACCCGACTGCCTGACCCGACCACCTGACTCCAGCCCAACCACCTAATTGTGACGTTGCCCCGGGGTGGGGTAGTAGTGGTTGCGGATGTATGCTAACTTGGCCTGTGATGATTGTAGTGGTCCGGTACCGATGTCCGGGATTTCGTCGAGGATATGAAGAAAGTGGTGCGAGACCGCAGCCAGCATTTCTGGCACGAAGTGTGCGTCCGCCATCCCCTCCACCTCCTTCCAGCTAATACAACAACCCACTAACATGCCATCTTAGGCGCGTCGTGTATGGTCGGAAGCCCGCTTAGACGATTCACTTGATCGACAGGGATGGTAAGCCACCGGGCTAATTTGAAGGCTATGTGGGCTTGGGTTTGAGTTCGAGGCAAAGGGGGCGGCAAGTAGACTATTTCAAGCAACAGCGGCGGAGGTTGGTCGGCGAGCAACGCACTAGATAAGCAGGGGACATACAACCCCAAGAACACACGCCCACATATACGGGAATAAGACCAGCACTAGAGAAACTCAGAATTGAGCTTTCATTCGCCCCTCGCTACGGAACAGCGTACGCCCGTGAAGTTCCCCCCTGACCCGTGTCCCCAGTTCATGCAGGAAATATGCAGCGTGCAGGCTCGCATCTATAGTTTCAGAAAGCAAACCCGAATTGTCTATGATACAGATATGATGCTCCACTCCCGGACCCAACCCTCCCCCCGGCTGTTCTTGCTATGACTAATTTGGTATGGTAGCATATCTATAGCTCTTCGTCAATGTCCATGTCGCCGTTTATGAGACCGTGAGATGCGCCGTTTGCTTTGGGAACTGTGGCTTCTTTGTCGATCATTTGACGGGAGACGGAGACGATATTGTCTTCGATGAGCTGTTGGCCGACGTCTTCGAGGTCTGTAGCAAGAGCACGTTAGCCCCAACGAACAGAAGGGAAGGGTAGTCCAGTGGCTAGGGGAGGATCTCAGGACTTACGCTTCTTTGGGTCTACTTTCCCCACATATCGCGTCTTGAGCTGTTCCTTCGTTAATTCTGTCTCCTCCTTCACACGCTTCTCGTAGCCTTCTGCCAGCCCAACCAGCTTCTTTAGCCGCCCCCGGTTCAGCTCGCCTTCTTGCCGGAAGTCGTCCATCTGCAACGCCTCAGTCCACACCTGCTTGTGCAGATTCATCAGCATGTTCTCTTCAAGCCCCGTCTTGCGGTAGTTAATGCCGATGGAGTAGTAGTGGCGGTTCAGGCCATGTATCAGCGCCTGGATTGACGGCTTGTTGAGGTGACCGACGTTGGAGGTTGTTTGCCGCGGCTCCTGGCCCATCATCAGTGTTTGCGGGTTTATCAGGCGGAAGGCGTCGATGACGACTTTGCCCTTTACGGATTGAATCGGGTCGACGACGACGGCGACGGCGCGGGGTGTTAGCTGTTCGAAGGATTGCTGCGTGTTGATGTCCACTGACGACAGCCAGCAGCCGAACCCGGGATGCGAGTGGTACCACCCTACCACGGTTTCTGGTCTGTGAAGAATATTCAGTTAGCGGCGGTGCCCGTGGGAGCCGTGTGCGGTGTTTTAGGAATCTAACCTCCCCGTCTGTTTTAGCATTTCCATCATCTTGGCCTGGAATACCGGATCTACTGCCTCCACACTCACGCCCGTACCGCTCTGCGGCATAGCAAATACGTCCACCACCCGTACTGTGTAGTCATCCACAAACTCCCCCAGCATCAGACCCATGACTTCCATGGGCACGCCTGCTCGGCCGTGCCGCAGCATCTTCAGTAAGGCGAGGGAGGAAATGTAGACGGTTTCGGAGTTATCGATGAGACCTGTGTCCTGTGTGCGCGGTCGGTATCGGATTAGCGCCATAGAACTCATATTTTAGGCATCATGATAGAAATGGAGTTGGGGAAGCAGTGGAGGCAATATTGGTAGTTTACATAGTCGTAGGACCTTAGGTGAGTGGAGAACACGCCGAAAGACATGATGTGGCAATTTCAATAGGACAAACGCCGGACAAGTAGTGCATGTGTTTGCTAGAAAACTGACATACCTGTGCAGGGCCACCGCCCATGCCTCCCATACTCTGGGCAGCTGCCAACATTCTACTTAATCGCTCCATGGTGTCCGGTGTTTTTGGGGAGTTAGGAAGTTGCGATGCTCGGGAGATTAAGCTGTAGGTAGGGAAACTGCGGGTTAATGGTGAAAGAAAGGTTTGGTGATGGAAGGCGGTGGATATGGGTCGAGGTAGCTTATGGTGTGGTGTTGCAAATGGCCGGAGCTTGCGCACTTCGCGATGCCTGAGCCAAGCTTTTGTCGGCTCGGCAGACTGGACCCCAGCACTAGTCGCCGTTTCTTCGGAGCAAGCCCAGAGCAATTGTTACCACCACCAAGCTTCCTTCACCACCCACTTCTAAACCCTGTAGCTATAATCCGTCTTCAGGTTCCGCAATCATGGCCGGTAGCGGCCCTCCAATCGACGACATCATTGTCAACGGCTCCGCGCAACCTAAAAAGGTAGCATACTTCTACGATTCAGATGTGGGAAACTACGCCTATGTCGCTGGCCATCCCATGAAGCCACACAGAATACGGATGGCCCACAGCTTGATCATGAACTATGGGCTGTATACGAAGATGGAGATTTATGTGAGTATTTCATTACTCCATTACCTATACTTGAAGAGCTCTCTTTCATGTTTGCGACAAGTCGTTCCTCTCACTCTTAGAATACCAAAAATGACCGCTACTCACTCTGCCCTGTAATCCTCTGAATCAGCCCCTGAACAAAGGCTAATAGCCCTACAGCGCGCAAAACCAGCCTCCAAATTCGAAATGACACAGTTCCATACGGACGAATACGTTGACTTCCTCCAGAAAGTCACTCCTGATAACATGGACAACTTCTCCAAGGAGCAGGGCAAATACAACGTTGGTGACGATTGCCCAGTCTTCGATGGCTTGTTTGAGTTTTGCGGGATTAGTGCAGGTGGCAGTATGGAGGGTGCTGCACGGCTGAATAGAGGGAAGTGCGATGTCGCAATCAACTGGGCGGGAGGCTTGCATCACGCGAAGAAAAGCGAAGCTAGTGGGTTTTGCTACGTGAACGGTAAGTCTCCTCCTAACCGCTTTGCGCACTCGTTGGAGGCAAATGCTGACCTGGATTCGTAATTTGCAGACATTGTTCTCGGCATCATCGAGCTCCTCCGGTTTAAGCAGCGCGTTCTCTACATCGATATCGACGTCCACCATGGTGATGGTGTGGAAGAAGCTTTCTACACCACCGACCGCGTTATGACGGTCTCGTTCCACAAATACGGGGAATATTTCCCAGGTACTGGCGAGCTGCGCGACATAGGCGTTGGGAACGGGAAATACTACTCTGTGAACTTCCCGTTACGAGACGGCATCACGGATGACACATACAAAGGAGTCTTCGAGCCTGTTATCAAGGCTGTTATGGACTGGTACAGACCAGAGGCGGTGGTCCTCCAGTGCGGAGGTGACAGCTTGTCCGGTGACAGGTTAGGCTGCTTCAATCTAAGCATGAAGGGGCACGCCAACTGTGTGAAGTACGTCAAGAGCTTCAATCTTCCAGTCTTAGTCGTCGGAGGTGGTGGATACACCATGCGCAATGTCGCACGTACATGGGCATACGAGACTGGCCAGTTAGTGGGGCAGGAAATGGGTCCCCAGCTACCATACAATGACTACTACGACGTAAGAATGAATCTGAGCTATTTGTTGCTGAGACGCTATTTACTAATAATACTCACAGTACTTCGCACCCGACTTCGAGCTTGATGTTCGCCCCTCCAACATGGACAATGCTAACTCACCCGAATACCTTGAAAAAATCCGATCGCAGGTCATTGAAAATCTCAAACGCACAGCATTCGCTCCCTCCGTCCAAATGACTGATGTTCCACGAAACTCACTTGGTCCTGGGATGGACGACGATGCAGATGATGTAATGGATGACTTAGACGTTGATCAAAATCCCGATGTCCGTTACTCTCAACGCGACTGGGATAAGTACATTTCAAAAGATGGTGAACTATCCGAAAGCGAGGACGAAGAAGCAAACTCAAACATGGGTATTCGCCACCAGCCTAGTCAACCAAGGCGAAGAAACATCATGGACTACCAGAATCCAAACGCTGCACCAGATGATTTCGACAGCCGTCTTGGAACCCCGGACGTTGCGCAAAGTATAAATGGAGAAACAAGTGCACGAGGTACCAAGAATCCTTCACCAGCAGGCCGGAGATCCGCATCACGGGCTTCTTCCGCTCGTCCTCAACCCTCAGGGACAAATGGCACTGGGAATGCTGCAGGAGCTCGAAGCAACGGCACCTCATCCCGCACCCGAACGCCAGCAATCGCTGCAGATGATGACGGTGATGTAGATATGGATGAGCCTTCTGGCCTGGACCGTTCATATTCTCCATCCGGTAACAGCCAGAACTCCGCTGCACAAGACACCGACGCTGCAGCACCTGGACCCTCTACCACAACCACTCACTCCCAAACCGCCAGAGTGGCGTCAAGGTCACGATCCCCCGGCTTCGTCGTCACACCGCCTGAATCGCCAGCCGCGCAGCCAGCCGCAGCCGCACCTGCAGCCACTGCCACAGGCGAAGATGTCGAGATGGCTGAAGACGAGGCTGAAGCAGGGCCCGCAGACCAAGCAACAGAAGTCGCAACGAAGGAAGAAGGGATCGAAGAGCGGCAAGAAGAATACACCAAAGCTGAAGCAGTTACTGAAGCCGCCATAAAGGCCGAGTGATACCCCGCATTCATTTGCAAAACGTAGAATAGCCCTCAGGATATTCTCACTACCTTCCGCGTCCTTGGGAATGTCGCATCTTGCATACTAGGCACTTGAGTTTGGGTGATTCCATTGACTTGTCAAAGGGTGACGAAAAGGAAATGAAGTGATGGCATGTAACTGGTGGGTTGTCCTGACGCTGTCATACGTTACACACTGTTCCACGAAGCGACGACCTTGGTGTTTACAAGGCGGGGCGCGAGGGGGGAAGGGATTTTGTCATATGGCGATAATGGCGTTTAATGTTTTCATTTTATGGTTACCTATATTTGAACGTGTGTAT
>Ga0307515_10012116_pt1 | contig 16263 bp, 1 predicted proteins | sample 17_EM_MG_FD_194513 | JGI IMG/M metagenome (GOLD analysis project Ga0307515, IMG submission 194513) | Populus trichocarpa ectomycorrhiza microbial communities from riparian zone in the Pacific Northwest, United States - 17_EM | ecosystem: Host-associated > Plants > Roots > Unclassified | place...
GGAGCTCGAGGCTCCTTATTGAAACGGTGCCAAGAACCTCATTTCAACTACTGTATACGGTATAGCTTGCAAATTTGACGCGCTTACCGATATGGAGGGGCTCCATATTCAAAAGTCGTCATATTTACCGAACGACAACCTCATATTCATATTTGAGCTTCATATCGGTTAAATATGGAGCCTCCATATTCAATATGAAGTTGCAACCGAACGATCCCTATAAATTGCATAACCAATGGTTTATATAGTCCTTCCTTTAACCTAAAGGCTGCTTTTTATTTGTTGCCTTCCTTAATCCTAATCTAATAGTATACCCATCTCAGATCTATCTTTGTAAAGATTTGCGTATTACCGATCCTATCTTAGATTTCGCTAATTAAGGGTAAAGGATACCTATCCTTTCTTGTAATGCTGTTTAACTATTTATAGTTAATATATAATCTAAGTTTTCTATTCTTCTTTAATACGAACAGTACTAAATAACCTGCTAATAACTATAATGGTCTGATGTATTCCTTGTGTAGGTTTTCCTAAATAAACTCTTTTAGTGCTCTACCTTTCTCTTAGGTAAGCTTATAGGTTAGAAAGAACCTTAGACTTATTCCTAGTTCTAACTCTATTTCGTAGTCCTATACTATATACTTTAACAGCTTTTTACTTTCTAGTAACCATAACTTTTTGCCATATTTATGGTATCTTTTTAGTATATAATCTAACCCTTTCTTAGTTTCTTTATACGTTGCTCTAGCTTAGTACCATACCAACTTAGTTTATTATTATATCTCATAGCATTAAGTATCTCTGATATTGACCTAACCTGTAACCTAATTGATTTTTAGATTATATTCCTATAACTAAGGCATTCCTAACACTGCCTTATTATTTCCTAATAGTAATATATTAAAAGACATCCTAACTAGTCTTCCTTTAATGGTTAACTGAATAGGTCCTATTTTAAGGTTAATAATGCCTCCTCTGTAGGCTATTAGGTCTCCTAAAATTGTTACTAATAGATAAGGGTACTCCTTTTTTTGGTGCGGTAGTTCTATCCTTTTAACTGCTATTAGTGAGATATAGTTCCTTATTGCTCCACTATCTACTAATACTTCGAACTATTAATCTTGCTATTTAACTCGTAAATTTAGGTATTGTTCTTAAATTCCTTTAAGGGTCTAAGGCTCTACCACTGGTTCCCTCTGGTCCCGTAGGCCTCCACTTTTCCTAACTATTAGCTACTAGATCCCGTTTATACTTAGTTTACTTTTAGCTAATACTTAATTTACTTCTTTTCTTTAATATACTATAGATAGGTGTTCTCTAGACATTCCTACCATTATTATTTATCTAGGCATTTTTCCGTAAGGAATCTTCCTGGTTAAAGTATTAAGTCCCCTTAGCTTTAAACTTCTACTAGGTGCCAACTATGTATATACTTAGCGTTTTTGTATTTTGCCTTATCTGGTGCCTAATATATTCTTATTAGGTACTTCTAGTTCTTATCTTTAGGTGCTTTATATATGTTATACGTATCGTCTATATATACGATCTATGCCAATATATAATACGCTTAATGTCTTAGGTTAACTCTTAGCTCGTCTTTATCCTTAAGTTTAAACCTTTCCCGCGCTAATCTGAGCGTTACGACTTCATTCGTAGGTACTAAGATTTGTCTTTTGCTTCTCTAGTCCTCTAATTACTCCTCTAGATCTTTTAATATTATAATTAAGGCTCCTTTAATGTAAGTTATAGCCTTCTTTATAATTAGGTGGTCTTAGATAACTTATTTATCTAGCCACATATAAAAATCTTCCCACTTATTATTATGTTGTTGTTTATACTACTTTTAGTATAGTTCCTTAAGTATATACGGCTTATCTGTAAAGAAGTATCTTTTTATTACTGCGTTATAATAGCCCTTTATATATCGTTCCTTAAACCTAGTTAGAATCCCTAAATCCTCTTCTTATTCTAGTTTAGTAAGCCACTTAGCCCTTAGTGTGCCTATTCTAGGTCTATTAGTAATTCTTTATATAGGTGCTCTATCCCTTATATAACCTGGCATACTAGTTCTTTTATTTAGTTTCTGTTCTTACTATACAGTAATTCTCGCTTTGAATTCTGCTATAGTTTCTTTTTTTCGCGTCTTGTAAGTGGATCCTTAAAATCTTCTTACTTCTTAATTCCTTTGTTAATGGTTCTTATTTATGTGTTAAAGTCTTAATCCTATAGAATCCTTAATCCTAAGCTTACTTCTATCTTAAGTTTTGCTCCTACCTTAGTCTAACTAGGCTTGGGTATTCTTATCTTGTCCTAAGAGTCTTAAATCTTACTTATCTTATCTTAAGAGTCTTATACCTGTAGGAAACTCTATCCCGAGCTTATTTATATATCTTTAAACTAAGCTGCTGCTCTGCTCTATTGGTTTTCGTCCGTTGTGGGTCTTTAAGCTATCCTTATCCTATTTTTGGAATCTTAGATCTCTCTTATCTCGTCTTAAAAATCTTAAGCCTTTGGCCTTTTGCCTTTATTAAGTGGTAAGCTAGCACTAGCAGTTATTTGCTTGCATAATTATCTTTAAATATTACTCCTTTTATCTTATAAAGTAATGGATGCCGTATCTAATGGTGTTATGATACCCGTTACTAAACCTTACTCTATAGCGGTCTTAGTCTCTGCTTCTATTGCGTTATTAAGGTTTAGATACCCCTAGTTAGTTCCTTTATCTTCCTTATCGCTATTAATTAATAAGTACTCCGACTCTATTATTATTGTTACTAATCTCTATCCATATATTACTGTGACATTTTAATCTAGCTTATAGAGTCGATCTTATTCTTTATCTGACTTTTTAGTTCCTTTAAGTCCTCTTAACTCTAGCTCTTGTGACCAATAGCTTGCGCCATACTTAGCGTCTTTATAAATTTGGTATGCGTTATTATAACAAAACGCAAAACTTTAGATTAAACACTCTTTTGTTCCTCACAGTATACTATTATTTCTCTATATATATATATTGTCTGCTAGTCTAGTTCCTTTTATTATATAGTAACTCTGACCATCTTTATAATCCCTAGCAAAATAACCTTATTTCCTGCAATTTATGTAAGCTCTGTCTCTAAACTATTAACTTTACTATAGAGTCCGCCTAAACGTCTTCTGCTGTTAAGATCCCTGGTTTAGCCTATACTCCTTAGTCCTGTGATTACTTAATCCTTAACCTCTAGGTTTCCATAGTTTCTTATTTCCTTTTTTAGGTTCTTTGGTACCGCTTAGGTCTATTAGCTTTGCGCCATACTATAGTTTCTAACTTAGCTTTAGTTGTTGCGTGCTCTGCGCCTTATATAACTATAGAACTCTATTCTAACCTCTCTTAGTCTGTTCCCTTTAGAAGATCCTATTATTAATCTTAATTGCTTAATTAATTAATTCCCTTAGGGTGTTCGTATCTTCTATTAGAATAATTACGTCCTAGACTTTAGCCTTAAGTCCCTACTTATACTATGCTATAAGTGCCTTATTATTCCACTTAACCTACGTTACTAGCGTTTAGAACTATATTATATACTTAATTGCTAAGGTTCGTTACGTAATGTTCTAGAGTTTTCTTTCCGCCGTAGTTATTACCTCCGGGTTTCCGAATATTTGTGTAAGTTGCTCTATAAACCCGTTCTAGCTTGAGAATATAAACCGTACTTCTTGGTTTATTGTCGTTATTCCGTTTACTTATATCTTTATAAGGTAAGGCTTAAACCATTTAAGTACTCTTTCTAATAAGAATAATCCTGCATACGCTATTTAATCTATAAGTGTTGCTAGCTTTGCTCCCTCTTGCGTAACCTTAAAGTGAATTTACGTAAGGAATCCTTTAAGCTTTAATCTTTCTCTTAAGAATCTTTTAATTAATAGTAGCTTAACCTTTGCTACGCCTATCCCGTTAATCCTATTTTTAAGTGCTGCATTATTTTCTGTTAACTAGTTAACTATCTCTTGTAACTGTCTAACCGTCACTGGTTGCTATAAATTAGTATCTACTATACTAGTGTCGTTTCCTAATCTTGAGGTGGTTGCTACCGTCGATAGCGTTATAGTGGCTGCTTTTAGTAGCATATTATTTAACTTATTAAAACCGTAACTAGGTAGTAATTATATAACGGAACCTTGTAGCAAGTACTACAGTGGGTCCTATTAATGGGTTAGGTGTATAGGTATTATAAGTAAGTTAACAACGTAATAATAACTAGTAGAGTAGTTGCCTAACAGATTAACTCTAATTGTATTCTAAGAATTACTATAAGGAAGGAACTATCTAGGTAGGGACTAAGGGTCCTTAAATACACGACCGTACTCCTAAGAAATCCTTCTTATACGTGATGTACGTATTATATATAAGGTACGTAAGTTCCTCTTATTCCTCTCGTTTAATACTTAGCACGTTATACAACTTGCTTACTATTCCTCGTTATATGGCTCTATCGGTTCTATCCTGGACCGTACTTATATTAACTAACTAGCTTCTTCCAACTCCTCTCTAAGTAGTCGTAACATTGTACTTAAAGCGTCCGTAATAAAATATATTTAAAGAATAAGAACTAGAACAAGAACTAAAAAATATATAAAAAAAATACAAACTCTAAAAATAGGACAAGCATAGACTAGAACCCCTAAAGAATTTACCCGAAATTATTTAATATCCTTACTACTATACTAAGAAACATAGTAGCCAGTAAAGTAGCTGTAAAACCTTTAAATACCTTAGATAATAAAATAGTTAATATTTTAAACCCTTAGGCAGAGCTAGTAGTAACTAATAATAAAATTAAATAATTACGAGAGCTACTTAAAGCTAGAGACACCCCTACTTTTATTAGCGACTTAGTTAATTAAGACATAAGCATAGTAAAAGGGACGCGCAAGCCTATACAATTGGATTGTCTATAAACGAGAATCTAAAGCTAGGGAAAGGAAAGGAGAAGAAGAGCAGCGCCGGTTAAAGTAAGGTTCTTTTATATGGTCCTCTAGTCACGTGACCGCAAAGTTCTACTAAGTTCTGCCAACTAAGTTCTGCCAACTAAGTTCTGCCGTTTTCTGCCAGTGCCGTAATATTACTCCCCCCCCTTAGTAAAGCCTGCCCTTAGGCTTTATATATCCATATTATACCTATAGGGCGTTCTTATCCTTATGCTCTTCCAGTAGCTTATTATCTTCGCTATACTAGCACTCTATCTACTTGTTTAGGTACTTTAGGGATTCTAGTTTGTTAGGGTAACGGCTATAGAATTCTTAAAGCTTATAGGGACTGCTAATAAGGTTCTATATAGGGTACTAGGTAAGATCTAGGTTATAGCCTTTCTAACTAACGCGGTACTTTAGCGTTTTCCTTACTAGTTTATAGGCTAGTATTTCTTTAATTTCCTATTCGTCGTCGCTATTAACTTAAACCGGTAGGGGAGGTTTGTTCTTTTGTTTAGGCAATAAGTCGTTTATAGCTTTCCGTAACTTATTTAGTAAGAAGATAGGGTAGACCTTAATTAAATCCAGGAGCTTTACTTTATATAAGTTGCCAATCTTCTTAAGGACCTTATATGGTCCTGCCATCTAATAGTCTAGCTTATAGCTAGGCCGTCCTGTTTTCTAGTTCTTTATTATAACCTAGACTATATTACCTACAGTAAAGTTAGGCTCTCGCCTATGCTTATTCGCCTACTGTTATATTAATTTTTAGGTCTTTTCTAGATTTATATAAGCTACCATCTAGGCTTCTTCTAAGCGCTTGGCGTACTGCTAGGCTTCCTTATAAGATAGTTTTTTGTATACGGTTTGGGGTCCTTCTGGTCTTTTTTAGTTAAAGCTTATACGGGGTAAGTAACCCATTTCTAGTTAAATAGGGGCAAATCTAGTAGAGTTGTGGGGTAGGGTTGCTTAAGCGTAGTCTATTAGGGATAATAGCTTAGCCTAGTTATTCTAGAAGTAGTTAATAAAAGGCTAGAGTCTTTAGTCTAAATATTAATTTACAATCTCCGTCTAGCTATTTGTTTAGGGGTGGTATACTATAGAAAGCTTTAGCTTAATACTTAGGATCCGGGTGAACTTGTTCTAGAAGGCTAATATAAACTGCGGCCTGTAATCAGATATGATAGTATTTAGTAGTCCGTAGATTTGGTAGATATAGTAGATATATAGTTAAGCTGCCTCTTTAGCATCGATATTTTTATAATAGGGGATTAAGAACGGGCGCTTGCTAAAGCGGTTAACTAGAATTATAACTATATTGTATTTATTACGGTCTAGAAGTAGCTTATAGAAGTCTATAGAGATATACTACTAGGGGCGGTCGGGTATTAGGAGGGGTTTTAATAGTCCTAGGGTTTTATTTTATGGAATTGTAGACCTATAACAGTTGTTGCAATTCCGTACGTAACGGTTAATATCCATTACTATTCCGGGCTAGTAGTAGCGGTTACTAACAATCTTGCGGGTCTTATTCTTTTTAGGGTAGGCCGTAGAGACCTAGGTATGTGCTTCGGTAATAAGTTAAGTCCGTAAGTTCTGCTCCTTTGCTATTACCAGCCGTTCTTAGTTTTTTAGTAGTCCACTTTTAAGGGACTAAGGGCTAGTGACGTTCTTTACCTTTTTACGGTACTTCTATAGGGAAGGGGCAGTACAGTTTACTTACAGTAGTTTATTAATAAGGTTAAGTTTTATAAAGTTAATAGGGCATATCTTAGCGTCTAAAGAGTCTGTATTTAGTTCTGCCTATATCTAGGGGTTAAGGTACTCTAGTTATAGTAGCGCCTGGGTCCGTAATAAGATCTTTACGGCTATCTAGTTATTTATATCCTGTTTACGCCTTATAAGAGCGTCCGTACGGTTAGTAGCGCCTAGCCTATATATAATTAGGAAGTTAAACTAAGATAGGGTGTCCGCCTAACGTGCCTATTGGGCCGTAAGGGCCTTTATTATTATAAAATATTCTAAGGCCTTATAATTGGAAACTACCTGAATAGACTTAGGGGTGCCTTTTAGTTGGGCTTGCTAGTGCTAAAAGCTAGAGATAATAGCTAGTATTTCTTTGTCGTAAATCGGGTAGTTTAGCTTAGCATCTACTATAGTCTTTAAATAGTAAGTAATAGGGTGCCATTCTTTGTCTGTCTACTTTTAGGAGTAAACGCCAGCTATAATGCTATCTAAGGCATTAGTTTCTAGCATTAAGGGCTGTTCTGGGTTAAAGTAGGTAAGTAAGGGAGCAGAGACCAGTTATTTCTTAAGCTTATTAAAGGCCTGCCTATATACAGTATTAAAGTAAAAGGGCTGGTCCTTGTGGGTAAGTTAGCTTAGAGGCTAGGTAATCCTACTGTAGTTCTTAATAAAGCGTTAGTAGAAGTTATAGAACCCTAAGAATAACTGCACCCCCTTTACGGTCCTTGGGGGTACCTATTACTTAATTATAGCCGTCTTTTCTAGGTCTACCTTAATTCCGTTCGTACTAATAATAAACCCTAGGTACTTTATACGCTTAATACTAAATTCCGATTTCCTAATATTGGCCTAGAGGCCGGCCTTGTGGAGCCGTTATAGGACTTTATAGATATGCTCCTTATATTCTAACTTATTCTTAAAGTAGATTATAATATTATCTAGGTAGGCTGTATAGAAGTTATTAAGGTAGTTAAAGAGTATATTATTTATATATTGCTGGTACGTAGCTAGTCCGTTAGTTAGTTTAAAAGGAAGTACTTTATATTTATATGTTCTGTAACGGGTCTAAAATATAGTAAAATCTTCTAATCTAGGGTTTATCCTAATCCGGTAAAAAGCCTAACGGATATTAAGCTTAGTAAAGATCTTAGCTCTACTTATTTGGGCTAGAGTCTTATTAAGTAAGGGTAGTAAGTAGCGGTCCTTGCGGGTTATATTATTAAGTTTGCAGTAGTTAATACAAAAACAAAGTCCTCTATTTAGCTTTTTAGTAAAGAGAATAGGCGAGTTAAAAGGGGCTTAACTGGGCTTAATAAAGCCCTTATTTAGGTTATTAATAAGGTATTACTTTATAGCCTATAATTTGGCAGTAAACTACTAATAAAGGGGGCTATAGCTAAGGGTGTCTTCCTTATCTGGTTTAATCTTAATTCTGTAGTTATATAGTCAGTAAGGTGGGAGTATATTGGACGCCGCCTTAGAGAATATGTTCTTGAATTTCTAGTGTTAATAGGGTAGTTTCTGTTCTACTAGCTCCTCGTTAGTAAGCTCGCCTTCCTATTTACTAAGCTCTTTTTCCTTTTCCTTGATTATTTGATTAATTTTATATAAGCTAGTAGTAAAGGTAATGGTATTAGGCTGAACTAGGTTCCGGTAGAATCCATAGCGCTAATATAGCAGATATTAACTGGTGGGAGGTCCGTAGGTTTCTTTACAGATATTTGTTGGGCCGTATCTTGCGGTATAGGATTTATAGTCTTCCTTAGCTTACATTCTATTTTCTATAAGTTGTCCTTCTAATTTATTAATTTGGTATATCGTCTAATCTCCCTAGCCTTCCTTTGTAGCTACGTAGGGCCTACATTTTCCGTAGGGGACTTAGGTAGGTTAGTACTAACTCCTTAGGTCTTTAGTGCGGGTGGCGTAGTATAGGTAACTTAGGGGCGGCGTAGTATACGGATCCTTTATGGATTAAGCTGTACTTCCTTCTTAAAAGCCTAGTCCCTTCGCATTGCATTGGCCTGGTAAATGGTGTTTATCTACAGTTATATAAGGTTCTCTATTATAATACTAATTTCTTTTATAAAGAAAGGGGTTAGGGGTAGGGTTTTGGGCTAGATAAGCCGCCTACTCCGTATATTGAGCTGTAAGCCTAAATAGGCTAGTTATTTTCTCCCTAAGATTATATTATGGTTTCCTAGGTCCGTAATAAGGAAGGGGACGTTATACTACCTTCGTCCGTTAACGCGAAGGTAAATCTGCAAGATAGTCTTAATAGGTAGACAGAAAGGAGTCTTCCTCTAGGGTTCCTCTTTTTCTAACTCTGTATTATCCTCCTAAATTAATAGGACCTTATTTATCTTTGCCTTTATTAGGTAGTTTCTTATAGGGTAGCCTAGTTAACCGCATAAGAAGTAAGCTCCTTAATCACTAAGGGCCTATATACAGGGGTTACTATATATAGGCTGGGTGTACACTAGACCCACAGTAGGGGTAGCTGCGCGGCTAGCTGCTGGGTTAACTGTAGGCTGAGCGGCCGGTGCTATAGGGGTTGCCGATTGTGCTAGGGCACTATAGGCCGTTCTTGTAGTACTTATAGCCTAGTTTATAAGGTTTTTAGTTTTTAGCTAATTAGCGCGTGCCTTAATTTAATAGAGGCCTTGGTTAATAGCTAGGCAATAGTCCATAAGTTTCTTTAATGTCTATACCGTAGTATAAGCTAGTAATACGGCCCACTGTAGGTCTAGGGTAAGCTTATTAAAGAGGCCTAGTAGTAGGTCTTCTTAGGGGATCTAGGCCTATTCGGCTAGGTATAAGAAGCGGGTCTAGAAGGCTAAAAAGGTCTCCGTTGTTTTTATATTTAGGCTTTTATAGCTAAGGTAGGCGTTTTATACTTTAAAAGGGTCTTTATAAATAGAAGATAAGTATTTAATTATTTCTTCTTTAGAGATAAAGGGATCTACTAAGTCTTTAGTGTATTGCGAGCGTAAATGCGTCTAGGTGTCTTCGCTAGTACGGCTAAAGATATAGGCCATCTTAGCTTAGGGAGTAGGAAAGTAGTTAGCATTAACTTCGAGCTTGTCCCGTAATTAAAGCTTCTAGTTATTAAATATTGGGTTTATTCTATCTATAAGTAGCGGGGGATCCGCAACCTTTGCTAACCGCTTTAGTACTATATAGGCTTTAGTAGATCCACTAAGGCGCTAGAATAGGGCCTAAAGGACTATAGCAAGTCTTTAGTTATCTAATAATGACTTATTATTAGATATAGGGGTATCTCTAGCTTTAAGCAGCTTTTGTAGTTGTTTAATTTCGGCATTAGCTGCCGTAAGCTCCGCCTAAGGGGTTAAAACGTTAATTGTTTCTTTGTCTAAAGTATTTAAGGGTCCTACAGCTGCTTTACCTGCTGCTGTATTTTGTGGCATAGTAGTAGGGGGGTTAAGTAATTCCGGGTAATTTCTTTAGGGGTTCTGGTCTGTGTGTGTCTTATAGGTCCTTTCCTTAGGGTTCTATTCTATGTCCTTGTCCTATTTATAGTCTTGTAGATATATTTAAGTTCCTTCTTAGGAAGAGAGAGTAGAATAAACTTTAGATAATGTTAGCGACTTAGTTAATCGAGATATAAGCACGGTAAAAGGGACGCGCAAGCCTATACGATTGGATTGTCTATAAACAAGAATCTAAAGCTAGGGAAAGAAAAGGAGAAGAAGAGCAGCGCCGGTCGAAGTAGGGTTCTTTTATATAGTCCTTTAGTCACGTAACCGCAAAGTTCTGCCAAGTTCTGCTAACTAAGTTCTGCCGTTTTCTGCTAGTGCCGTAATATTTTCTATATTTAGTAATAAATTATTAAATACCTAGAGACTTACTACGGTCCTTAAAGCTTTATCCTAGCGCCTTAGCGGACCTACTAAGCCCTATATAGTACTATTGCGGTCTATAAAGGTTGCGGACCCCCTATTACTTATAGATAGAATAAACTTTATATTTAATAACTAGAAGCTCTAACTACAGAATAAGCTTAAAGTTAATGCTAACTACTTTCCTACCCTTTAGGCCTAAATAGCCTATGTCTTTAGCCGTACTAGTAGGGACGCCTACAATATACTAAGGACTTAGTAGACCCTTTTACCTCTAAAGAAAAATAATTAACTACTTATCTTCTATTTATAAGGACCCCTTTAAGGTATAGAATGCTCGCCTTAATTATAAAGGCCTAAATATAAAAACAACGGAGACCTTTTTAGCCTTTTAAACCCGCTTTCTATACTTAGTAGGCTAGGCCTAAATTCCCTAGGAAGATTTAGTACTAGACCTATTTAATAAGCTTACCCTAGACCTATAGCGGGCTATACTACTAGTTTTTACTACTATATAGACGCTAAAGGAACTTATAGATTAGTGCTTAGCTATTAACTAAGGCCTCTATTAAATTAAAGCACGTGCTAAATAGTATAAAGCTAGAAACCCTCTAAATTAGACTATAAGCAATATAAGAACAGCCTATAGTGCCCTAGCATAATTAGTAACTCCTATAATACTAGCTATACAGCCTACCGCCAATTTAGTAGCTAGCTATACGGCTAGTCCTACTATGGGTCTAGTAAATGCTTAGCCTATATATAGTAGTCCTTATATATAGGCCCTTAGTAATTAAGGCGCCTACTTCTCTTATAGCTAAAAGGGCTATATTATAAAAGACTACCTAATAAATATAAAAAGGGATAAAGTTCTATTAATCTAAAAGGATAGTATAAAGTTAGAAAAGAGGAACCCTAAAGAAAGACTCCTCTGTAGGGTTAAAAGGGATTAATATATTATATATTAATCTAGGTTGGCTAGTTAGTAAGAAAGGCTGCACTATCCCTTATACTTTATTCTATAATAGATATTAAGTTTTAACCTTTACTTTAGCTAGCTCTAGAGTAAATACCTTTACCTTAATAGATACCTAGTGCGCTATAAAGCTGGCTAACTTTTTAAATATACCCCTTAAAGAACTGCCTAAACTAATTCCTATTTATAGGTATAACGGACAAAAAGGGCTACCTATTACAACTATTTTATAGGTTTACCTTTATATTAATAGACAAAAGTAATATAATATCCCCTTCCTTATTACAGACTTAGGAAGCTATAATATAATCTTAGGGAGAAAATAGCTAGCCTATTTAGGCTTATAGCTTAATATATAGAGTAAACAGCTTATCTAACCTAAAACTTTACCCCTAACCCCTTCCTTTATAAAAGAAATTAGCATTATAAGAGAAAACTTTATATAGCCCTAGATTAATATTATTTACTAGGCTAATGCTATACGTAAGGACTAGGCCTTTAAGAAAGATATATAGCTTAATCTATAACGGATTTATATACTACGCCGCCCCCAGACTACCTATATTACGCTACTTATATTAAAGACCTAGGAAGTTAATAGTAACCTAAAAAAGCCCCCTATAAAGAGCTTAGGCCTTATATAGCTATAAAAAATAGTAAGGAATATTAGATATTATACTAAACTAATAAATTAAAGAGATAACTTGCGAAAGATAAAATAGGAGCTAAGAAAGATTATATACCCTAAACCGTAAAATACGGTCTAGTAAATAGCTGTAAGAAAACCTATAGACCTCCTACTAGTTAATATCTGCTATATTAGCGCCGTAGGATTCTACTAAAACTTAGTCTAGTTTAATACTATTACTTTTATAACTAGCTTATATAAAATTAACTAATTACTTAAGAAAAAGGAAAGCGAACTTAGCGGATAGGAAGGCGAGCTTATAGATAAGGAGCTAGTAGAATAGAAGCTACCCTATTAATACTAGAAGTTTAAGAATATATTCTCTAAGGTAGCATCTAATAGACTCCCGCCTTACTAACTATACGACTATAAAATTAAGATTAAGCTAAATAAGGAAAATACCCTTAGCTTTAGCCCCCTTTACTAGCAGTTTATTACTAAATTATAGGCTATAAAGTAGTACCTTATTAATAACCTAAATAAGGGTTTTATTAAGCCTAGCTAAGTCCCTTTTAACTTACTTATCCTCTTTACTAAAAAACTAAATAGAGGACTTTATTTCTATATTAATTATTATAAGCTAAATAATATAACCCGCAAGGACCGCTATCTACTACCCCTACTTAATAAGACACTAGCCTAAATAAGTAGAGCTAAGGTCTTTATAAAGCTTAATATCCGCTAGGCCTTCTACTAAATTAAAAAAAAACCCTAGCTTAAAGGATTTTACTATATTTTAAACCTATTACGGAACGTATAAATATAAGGTACTACCTTTTAGGCTAACTAATAGACTAACTATATATTAGCGGTATATAAATAATATACTTTTTAACTACCTTAACGACTTCTATACGGCCTACCTAAATAATATTATAATCTACTTTAAGAATAAGCTAGAATATAAGGAGTATGTCTATAAAGTCCTTTAATAGCTCCGTAAGGCTAGCCTCTAGGCTAATATTAAGAAATTGGAGTTTAGTGTTAAACGTATAAAGTACCTTAGGTTTATTATTCGTACGGATATAATTAAGACCGACCTAGAGAAAACGGCGGTAATTACCTAGTGGGCACCCCTATGGACCGTAAGGGGGGTATAATTATTTCTAGGTTTCTATAACTTTTACTAACGCTTTATTAAAGACTACAGTAAGATTACTAGGCCTCTTAACTATCTTACCTAAAAAGACTAGTTTTTCTACTTCGATACCGTATATAGGTAAGCTAATAATAAGCTTAAGAAATAACTAGTCTCCGCTCCCTTACTCGCCCACTTTAACCTAAAACGGCCCTTAATACTAGAAACTGACGCCTTAGACAGTATTATAGCTGGCGTTTATTTCTAGAAGTAGAAAGACGGAAAATAGTACCCTATTGCTTACTATTTAAAAACTATAATAGATACTAAGCTAAACTATCCAGTTTATAATAAAGAAATGCTAGCTATTATCTCTAGCTTCTAGTACTAGCGAGCACAGTTAAAAGGGACCCCTAAGCCTATCTAGGTAGTTTTTAATTATAAGGCCTTAAAATATTATATAATAATAAAGGCCCTTACGGCACGGCAGGCGCGCTAGGCAGATACCCTATCTTAGATTAACTTCCTAATTATATATAGACTAGGTGCCATAAACTATGCGGATATACTTATAAGACGTAAATAGGACCTAGATAAATAGGTAGCTATAAAGATCTTATTATGGAGCTAGATGCTACTATAACTAGAGCACTTTAACCTTTAGATATAGGTAGAACTAAATACAGACTTTTTAGACACTAAGATATGTCCTATTAACTCTATAGATCTTAACCTTATTAATAAACTACTATAGGTAAACTATACGGCCCCTTCTTTATAGAAGTACCGCGAAAAGACAAAGGACGTTATTAGCCTATAGTCCCTTAAAAATGGACTACTTAAGTACTGTAAACGGCTAGTAGTAGCAGAGGAACAGAACCTATAGACTTAGCTTATTGCCGAAGCATATACCTAGGTCTCTACAGCCTACCTTAGAAAAAATAAGACCTATAAGATTATTAGTAACTATTACGACTAGTCCGGAATAGTTATAGATATTAACCATTACGTACGGAACTGCAACGACTGCTATAGGTCTACGATTCCATAAGATAAGACCTTAGGACTATTAAAGCTACTTCTAATACTAGAGCGCCCCTAGCAGTATATCTCTATAGACTTTTATAAACTACCTATAGACCGTAGCGGATATAATATAGTTATAGTCCTAGTTAACCGTTTTGGCAAACGCCCTTTTTTAATTCCCTATTATAAGAATATTAATGCTAAAGAGGCGGCCTAACTATATATCTATTATATCTACCAAATTTACGGACTACTAGATACTATTATATCGGACTATAGGCTATAGTTTATATTAGCCTTCTAGAACGAGTTTACCTAAATCCTAAAGATTAGGCTAAAGCTTTCTATAGCGTACTACCCCTAAATAGATAGCTAGACGGAGACTATAAATCAATACTTAGACTAGAGACTTCGGCCCTTTATTAACTACTTTTAAATAACTAAGGTAAACTGCTACCCCTAATAGACTACGCCTAGGCAACTCTATCCTATAACTCTACGGGATTTGCACCTATCTAATTTAGAAATAGGATATTTACCCTAAATAAGCTTTAATTGGAATAGGCTAGAAGGACCGCGGACCGTATATAAGAAACTGTCTTATAAGAAAGCTTAGCAGTATGCTAAGCGCTTAGAGGAAGCCTAGATAGTAGCCTATATAAATCTAAAAAAGGCCTAAAAGTTAATAGAATAGTAGGTAAATAAGTATAGGCGTAAACCTAACTTTACTGTAGGTAATATAGTCTGGGTTATAATAAAGAACTAGAAGATAGAATGGCCTAGCCGTAAGCTAGACTATTAAATGGCGGGACTATATAAGGTCCTTAAGAAGATAAGTAATTTATATAAAGTAAAGCTCCCAGATTCAATTAAGGGTTACCTTATTTTCTTATCGGATAAGCTATAGAAAGCTATAAACGACCTACTACCTAGACAAAAAAATAAACCGCCCCTGACAATTTAAGTTAATGGCGACAATAAATAGGAAATTAAAGAAATACTGGCCTATAAACTCGTAAGGGGAACGCTAAAGTATTATATTAGTTAGAAAGGATATAACTTAGATCATACTTAGTACCCTATATAGAACTTTATAGGTAGTCTCTATAAGCTTTAGAAGTTTTATAGCTATTACCCTAATAAACCTAAACCGTTAAAATACCTAGACAAATAAATAGAATGCTAGTATAATAAAGACAATAAGCTACTAGAAGAGTATAAAGATAAGAACGCCCTATAGGTATAATATAGACTATAAAGCTTAAGGGCAGGCTTTCTCAAAGGGGGGGGTAATGTTATAGTACTGGTAAGTTACTAGGCAAATTGCTATAAATTGCCGTAGATTGCGGTTACGTAACGCAAGGTTATATAAAACTTTAAGCGGTACTACCTAACCTCCCCTTTCTTTTTCTTTAGCTTTAGATTCTTATTTATAGATAATCCAATTGTATAGGCTTACGCGTCCTTCTTACTATGCTCGTGCCTCGATTAACTAAGTCGCTAATATTTAAGAACTAAGTATAATATCTAATTAGAAAAGTAAAAGGGCACTATTTATACAAAAACCCGCAATTAACTTTAATATCTCTATATATAACTCCGCGATATAGAGTAATTAAATAATATTAATATACTTACCTTTAAAACGCCTTAAATTAGGAAGCTATTGCTATACCCCTTATTTCCTTAATAACTATATAAAGGCTTCTATTTAAAATAGTTAAATAGCTAAAGTTTTACGTATTTTGTAGGGTCCTTAATCTAGAGGTTAAAGGTTATATTATAGCAGCTTGCTTTATAGTTAATAATATAGTCTAAAAAATATTTATAGTGTAGAAGGATATTATATAAAAGAAGCTTTAATTAGTAATATTTAAGGGTTGTCTCTTACTAAATATCTAGATATCCCTAAATTTATATCTTTTAGGACTTATATATACTT
>Ga0307515_10012117_pt1 | contig 16261 bp, 17 predicted proteins | sample 17_EM_MG_FD_194513 | JGI IMG/M metagenome (GOLD analysis project Ga0307515, IMG submission 194513) | Populus trichocarpa ectomycorrhiza microbial communities from riparian zone in the Pacific Northwest, United States - 17_EM | ecosystem: Host-associated > Plants > Roots > Unclassified | place...
CTAATATAGGGAGGAGGTTGCAGGCGATATCCCACTGCCAGTAGGGTTTGTTAGTGTTCTCGTCTCGATTGTTTCAGTGCGATTGTTACGTTACCATGTGATTGCCATGCCTTCGTTTCGTCCTGGGTGGGAGGCTTGTATACATTGAAACAAAGGGGGTGTGGTCGGGTCCAAGTGGCCCTCTGCTCTCGGTTTGTTTGGTTATTGCTCGGTGTTTTATTGTATGGAATCTCGATTTCTGAAGCAGCGAGCCGATGTCTCAAGATCTTCTTTTGGAACCGGTGAGTCATAGGAGTGGAAGGTGAGTCTCGACTAACGCCAAATCCGAGCTTGATACAATCCGTCATTTCTTATCTTCACACGTAATTTCAACAGAGATAATGGACTTTGGGTATCCCCAGAACAGCGAGATTGACACTCTCAAGTCGTACATTACAACTGAAGCTGCGCGCTCAGAGGTCACAGACGTACGTTGTACCTTCAGCCTTCATACAAACTCCTTCTAATGTTCGGTCGCAGCAAATAGGCGAGAGCTCAAAGCTTACATCACAAATGACCGGCGCGATAAGCTGGCGGAGAGGCGATGTAAAATACAAGAAAAATGAGGCATTCGTCGACGTAGTAGAAAATGTCAATCTCCTAATGAGCGCGAAAGGCATGCTCTCCTTGGTTTTCCCCTCTCCCAATCTGACCCCAGTCTCGCAACAGGCACCGTCCTCCGCGCCGATGTCGATGGCCAGATTCTCATGCGGGCCTATCTCTCTGGCACACCAGAGTGCAATTTCGGCCTGAACGACAAACTCGTCCTGGACAAGGCTGAGCGTGCGGCGGACAACGCCGTGCGGCTCGACGACTACCAGTTTCATCAGTGTGTAGAGCTAGGGGCGTTCAGCTCTGACCGGACGATCAACTTTATTCCCCCCGACGGCGAGTTTGATCTGATGAAGTGTGTTCCTTTTCTCGTTTCCATCATGCCTTTTCTCGTTGATTGTATACACCAAACTGACGAATACATTCCCTGTAGGATCCGCGCAACGTCGGATATCAACCTGCCCCTCCGAATACACCCTACCGTTCTCAGGTGCAATACAGTATCACCGTCAAGGCGGGCTTCAATGCCAAACTCGCCGCAACGAACGTTGTCCTGCGTATCCCAACGCCGTTAAACGTCACCACCGCAGTGTGCAAGGCAGTGTCTGGAAAAGCCAAATACGTCCCCGCGGAGAACTTTATCAATTGGAAGTACGTCATCCTATCTATCCTCTCTCCCCTCTTATATAATCCCTCGTTCCCTGTTTTCCTCTTTCTATTCTTCCGTGCGGGTGGGACTGATATATGAGAACGGCAGGATACCCCGCACTCAAGGCCAAACAGAGGCGACGCTCACAGCGGTCGTTGAGCTCTCCCCAACCACACGCAGACAGCCATGGGCCCGCCCTCCAATCGATGTCGACTTCCAGGTACTCATGTTCACTGCGAGTGGGCTGCTTGTCCGGTTCCTCAAAGTGTATGAGCGCAGTGAGTATCAGAGTGTCAAGTGGGTGCGGTACTCGACCCGGGCGCAGGGGACATATCAGATTCGGGTGAGTACATCCCGGTGTATTCTGGGCCAGTGCACTGATATGTTGTGTTCAGTTTTAAATATTTGGGACATTTCGTTGCATGTATTTTCGACCCTTGATTGTTATGATCACGCAACACTATGCAACACTGAGCGAGTTCCACCCATACGCCGTGCGTCCAGAGCAAGCGATTTGCGGTTTACCCCGCGAACGGCTAAGATCGGGGTTACGTCAAAATCCTACGAAGGACGCGTTTCAGCCTACGGTTTAACTACTTCGTTTCTCAGTAAGGCCATATTCTGGTCAATGAAATGAAGCGGGTCATTCCCTTCGCCGATGGCTGAAGTCTGCGCCATACCGATCTCACACAGAATCATCAATCATAATGCATCGTACGGAATCAGTGAATCACGACATCTCCAACATCATAAATATAGATTGGTCGGTCTCAAACCACCAGACTGCCTTTTTGGATACTAGACCCTAATCCCAATACGGCTACGGGACAAATATGAGCAAGGGCAGAGCTCAAGAACTCAATAAACAGTCTTCCCACCTCCTCCACTGCCACTGCTGATATTCACTCGTCTTGAATGGTCTCTGCATCTCAGTAGCTGGGTCGATATCCTGCTTTTCACAAGGAGTCGAAACCTCTCAGATTTGGCCAACGCTAGTGTCATGGATGCATCGACTTGCTTGCGGCCTGCATAGGGTCATCACGGGGCTCCTGCGATTCTCCTCGATTTCGATACCAGCGGCAGCACGAGCTTCAGAATGCCCCATCCAAGTAGCCGCGTGTCAATCAAGAGAACTATTGGCGTTCTGGAATGATGACTGCTACCCGGTCCAGCTCTGGGCAATGCCAAGAATAGCATCGACTGGAAGTCCTAGTCATTCATGGCGAACCGAAAGCCAACAACAGGAGAGCTATGTTGTGTTATGACAATAATATTGCACCACAGTCTGAATGTGTCCAATCCTTTCAAATTTCGGATGCTAGGGAGTTAGGGGGTTTTATGGAGGAGAGCACACAAGAATGAATAACTGGGTCACCTCAGCATATGTTAGCAAATTCGTATGTGAGGGTACCATGCAGTGAGGCCGACTGAGGCCGCACCTCTGTGCTGCTACGAATGGGGCCTAAAGGCACCCGTTGATTGCTCCATCTCAACAAAGTCAGCGAGGTCATTATACTCCTGCTCTCCTCAAATGATATCAGGTCCTAGTCTACCTGGTGCACATAACCTAGCAGCAGAACATTGGATTGCCTAAACAAGAAATAAGCCATGGGGATAACTTACTTGCTTGTTTAGACAGGTGATGAGCTCGTAGATGAGCACGAAATTGTTCTTCACCGATTCCTCGTCGAGCTTGCCAAAATAGGACCTCGAGATGGAAATGAAATGATAGAGGAATTCGAAGATGAGGGCTGCATTTGCATTACTCCTGCGGCATTTGTTAGTTATACCCTAGCGCTCAAGGACGGTTGGGACACACTTGGTGATTGCTAGTACATAGATATTGTTGTGTCGTACGTGCAAGAAGGATGTTGAACTGAGGGTGACGATAGGCGAGCGGACGTCGTTTGAGGAAACGACATGAATGCGGAAAACCTCGGAGGTGGAGCGCCTGAGAGGGGTGAGACTGGATAGATAGCGTGTGACTTGACCATTGACTTGATATCTGTGCGGAAGAGGCGGGTGATGAGGACGGTGACGATTAGTCTCTCTTAACTGCTGTGGGCGACGAAAGCATTCTGCAGTTGCTCAGTACGTCCCCGACCGTCAGGTATACGTGAACTATGTCAGGATGCAAAACCAAATGTCGTCTGGTCGGAGAGTGAGGGCGTCACGGTTATTATTCTGAACGATAAATGGCGACGTCGGGTTCTTTATATAAACCTGGACCGCCTCTGGTTTCAAGAAGGGTATCACAATGGGTGGGTACTCTTTCTCGTGCCGTAAGTAAGTGAGTCAACACATCTGCAGCGCTAAGAGATAGATCGAGGTCAAGGAAAAGGAATATCAATAACAACGGTACATTGAATCCTTGAGCGTTGCTTTGGCTGGAGGATACACTAGCAAGTATTCTGGAAGATTTCGAAAAGGCAGGCCACCCAATATCACGTGGTGGGTTATTCTTCAACGGCACCGTTTCGGATCACGCTCATCTCCGCCAGAGAGGGAGAAGAATAAGAACGGACCTAGGTTAACTCAGGCTTGAATAGCGGGTGTGTTTTGAGCATACTCGGCGTCGGCTAGTGTGTTAATGATCTGGGTGCTCGTTCGTTGATTGCTTCCGGCGTTAGGGCTGTTAAACACGATTGTTTAGTTCTTTTACTCCCCTCAGTTCATTGTCAGTGAACGTTATTTGTAGTACTGCTTGTTCGAATTTGACTCTTGCCATGGACGAACTAAGCGTGCCAATCTCGGTTCTAGACACAGATTTGTACAAAGTACGCGTTAGAGTGGTACTACGTTGGTCTATCTCACCAAGGTATTAACCCGATCGATAGTTTACGATGCAGCAAGCTGTCCGTGCGCTGTTCCCAGACAAACGGGTGAAATATAGGTTCAAGAACCGATCAACGAGCATGGAGTTCAGTATGGAGAGTATAGAATGGGTAAAGGCTGGTATTGCAAGTACGCAAACGAGATCTTACCTGTAACTTGTCTCACAAGTCGGTGATCTAGACCTATCGAAAATTGGCCTAACTCTGGAAGAACGCAAATGGCTAGAGAATAGATGTCCTTACTTCCAGCCGGGTTATCTTGATTATCTCCAGGCTTTCCGTTTCAATCCGTCGCAAGTTTCGATTCAATTTATACCCAAGGAGGACGACCCGGAAATTGGTCAAGTTGATATAGAAATCGATGGCTTATGGGTCGATACTATCCTGTGGGAGGTGCCACTTATGGCGCTTTTGAGCGAGGCATACTTTAAATGTGTTGATACAAATTGGGAATCGGGAGGACAGGAAGGTGAACAAATATACTTTCTCCGCAGCCCAAGGTGGTACTAACATGGCTCAACAGAACTAGCATATCAGAAAGGTCTACGACTGTTCCGTGGGGGCTGCGCTGTGAGCGAGTTTGGGACGCGACGGAGACGGGCATATTGGGCACAAAAGCAAGTCATAGAGGGGCTTATTCGCGCTAACAAGGAACTACAAAGTGAGCAACAACACCCAGTAGATGGGTCAACCACCGGAATTCTGACTGGTACCAGTAATGTGTGAAGGTTATCTGGCACGCCCCGAGCACGGTTTGACCTACTGATAGGTTCACTTCGCGCACCTTTACAACCTCACGCCTGTAGGGACAATCGCGCAGTAAGTGTACCTCTGATTGAGAAATACAAAGTGCTCACGAGAAATATAGTGAATGGTATATGGGTGTTAGTGTATTTCCCTCGGTTCTGGTAAGTGAATTAACACGTATCTCCAGATCGCGGCCATTACCGGTTACCTGAAATCCAACACAAGAGCGTCCGAACTTTGGGAGCGAATCTATCCTACAGGAGGGCACGGGGCCGTTCACATCGCGTTGACAGATACCTTTTCTTCAAAAGCATTTTTCGATGACTTTTTCTTCTCCGAGGATGGGCTGAGCAAGCAATTCCCGCAACGGTGGGACGGCCTCCGACAAGATTCAGGGGACCCAATAGCCTTAGCTAGACAGGCAAAGGAGGCGTATGACAAGGTCGGCGTGGACGTGGCGGAGAAGATCATTGTCTTCAGCGACTCCCTAGACGTTGAGAAGTCTCTTGAGATTAACAAAGTCGTGAAGGAATTGGGTTTCAAAGGTTAATGATCTTTATTTTCAGCAACTTGTTACTCACGACGTCCTTTTCGAAACAGCGAGCTTTGGAATAGGGACGTTCTTGACAAATGATTTCAAGATCAAGTCTATCGATAAAAGAAGTGCACCACTCAATATGGTAATCAAGCTCAATACAATCGATGGTCAGCCTTGTGTGAAGATAAGTGACGACTTGGACAAGGTAGGGCCATTGCCATGAAATGAGTTACATGCTGAACACTATCATTCCAGAACACCGGTGATATCGAAAGAGTACAGGAAGTGAAGAAGACCTTCGGCTTGCCTACGTCCTAGCAGAATAGAGAGAAGTCGCTCATCCCATTAACTGTGAAACGTCATCTGGAGGATATTTCGTTTGGGAGAACGTAAGCAGTCTGGGAGGTGGTAAGATAGGTATCTAGGCCACTTCATCGTAGACACACCTCTTCAAGCTTTGAATGTACTTCCGACTGACTTCGTCGTTCAAGACGTGGGCGACTTGGTCGGTTGAGATCTTCTCTCGGGCGGATCGTTCGTGAATGCTTTAAGGGACGTTTAGAGCGTTGTTAGGTTGAAATGTGGGCGGAACACGAACCCAACCATGGTCACACCAATAGGCCAAGGGGCGTTTCCAATGCTCAGTCGGAGGTAGGAATCGTTCGCCTTCTGGTATTGCCGGTTTTGCATGTAGTAAACAATTTCGGCGATTCGCACGAGGACATCAGGTGCAAGAGCCTACTTAAGAGAACATTAATCATGTCCCATAGTCACAAGGGAAGCTGGTAGCTTACTCGGGCCTTAAGCTGCTTAAAAAGGGGCTTCATGTAGTCGGCCGACTGGATTTGTGTTGCGGCAGCCATCTTGCCTTGCATGGTTCGCTTGACAGAGTCTGAAAAGAAATCAGTCAAATTACAAAAAAGGGTTTGCGTTTTGCATACCTGGACGTTCGTCCATCCATTGGCCCCAGTCCGCGAGCGTTTGCTTTAATGCAACATAAATGACCGGATAAAGTTTGTTTGGGTCAGACTTGAGCAACGACAAGTCAACCTTCGTCTCTACGGGGTCCCTCTGCTTCGTTTTATCCCTTGTAGCGATACCTCCGCGTTCTAATTTCCGTTTCTCCTCATCCTCAACATCCTCCAGGGCCTTGCGGAAGTCATTCTGGCCGGACGTTTTGTCCCCTCCATGTTCTTCAATGAGCTCTAGTGCTCGCAGACGAAGCCGTCGGTCCTTGTCTGTTTCGCCAAACAGGCGAATGGGTTGACCCTTGGTTCGTAGGCGCCGAATCGTTTCTTCGTTGGAAATGTTGAACTGCCCTTCTTTGGTGGTTGAGCTAGCACCGTTGGTCCCTGTTGGTCCCGGCGTCTCTGATGTCGACCGCGATGTGTTCGCTTTCGCTTCGTTCTATCAAGGAACGTCGATCAGGGAGTGGCAGCGTCACGACACGGATGGGCTTACTTCAACTCGAGCTACTTCCTCAGCCTCTTGCTCCTTCTTCGACTCTGCCTCCTTCGCTCTTTCGGCCTCAGCCTTGATCCGCTCGATGTCGCCACGGCGCATGTACTTTTGCGGTCGAGGACCATCCGCCTCCTCAGCTGCTTTGCGTTTCTTCGCAAGTTCCGCTTTAAGAGCGTCCATGCTTTGACTTGGTCGGAAGTCAAGTGTGCTCTTTCTTTGTTTTTAGACTTGAACTCTTCCTTGTTAATCTCCTCTCATTGCAAGCCATGGCCGATGCTGAGCACGTTGAAGAACAACCCGTCAAGAGGTCTGAATTCCATTATATATATATTTTAGACTTTCTTTTTTTTGGCTGATTTGTCGCGGAAATTCGCAGGGTCCTTCAAACTGTCGGTTTTGACGGCAAGTTTCCCTCACCTGGCTTCTAGTATTGGGAGCTTATCCACCGTTATGAATGCAGCCCGCTTTCCCAACACGAACCAGACGAGGCATTGGTATGTACGCTCGTGTAACTTTCGACTCTCAGTCTGACGGGCCTGCCAACAGCTTCCAAAACTACATCGACTATCACAAATGCATCAAGGCCAAAGGTGATGAATTTGCTCCCTGCAAGCAGTTCCTCCGTGCCTACCGTTCCTTGTGTCCAAGTGAGTCCGTTATCACGTTGACCACCTTTGTTGCTAAATCCTCCCAATTCTCTTTATCCGTTTCAGATGAATGGGTCCGTCAATATCTGAATTTCTGGAGTTTCTTCAAGGCCTGACCACTTCCCCAGATTGCACGCTTCGACGAACAACGCGAGAGCGGCGCTTTCCCGGCTTCCCTAGAACCTTGAACAAGTAGACCATTGTTTCAGATTCAATACAATTCTTCCGGTCCTGACTATGCAACGGTAGTTGTGAAATCCGCTCGTGCCTTTCTCGCTACTAAAGGATCGCCCCACTTTCTTTCATCGGCGAAAGGGACCAATTGTCCGTTCGGATCCTTGGTATTTTAATCTTCCATTGTCAACAGAGGAATCAAAGAAACCAAGACCCCTACTCCCTTTGACTCTTGTTTCACCATGAATGACTTGCCAAAACGAACCAGTCAGCCCTATTTTTGGCATTGACCAGAGCCGGTCCGGGCATTCCAAATTGTCCAGTGGTCTTCCCAATTAACATGCGGCAACCCGAACAGCCGTTCTGAAGCTTGCGCTGCCACTAGATCGAGGTCAACGAGAATTGCGGAGGCTCTGTGATGGGTGTGATAGATTCCAATTCCTGACGAAAAGCAGGTTGAAAGAATATTGGTGCGGCTACTGGGAGGTAGAGACCAGTCAGAACGAGTGAGCATCTGTTGTGGCGGTGGAAGAGGTGTGAGAACTGTCCACTCAGTCCTTGGGCACTGCCCTTCCAGAGAAGGTATTTCGATCGTGTTACCTCACTACCGGGTAAGGGTGAGCCACGCCTTTGTCACTAGAACATTGATTAGGACATTGATAAGGGTCAGGCTTCCTACCGTCCAAATATGGGAGGATATAAGGATATGACCCATTATGATTTAATGCAATTATTATGGTTCTAGCACAAATGGCCGTCTGGTGGCTGCCACATTGCTCCAGTTTCACTATGAACGACTTGCCAAAATAAGCCCGTATACGCTGTGAGTCATGCATGCTTTTGGTGACAATAATGTTATCTTAATCTTCCGATCGATACCCGACGTCTACTTATCCTTCGACCTCACCCAAGCGAACCAGGTCTGAGCCCTCCATCATGTCCGCTCTTCTGACTCCACTCAAGCCCTCAAGAATGCGTAACAAGAGGTAGGTTGTTAAGTCATCGATATGCCTATGGTTCATTACTGAAGTCACCCGAAGAACGCCCTGCGAAATTCGCCAGATTCTCATCTAGCTCCTTTCTTTCCCACGTAAGTGCTAATAAATATGACAGGTCTGTCTCTCCACCGAACTTTGGTTACGGATCCGTCAGTTCCTCACTGAGAAAGACCTCCGCGCATTGTCGAGTGTCTGTCTCACCTTCCGAAAGATTTTCCCACCACAACTGCCTACCAGGGTATACATCCGTTGCAATGCAAAACCACGGGATATCAAACAGGCGCTCTCTGAATTCGCCAAGTGCCCGCCATTCCTTCGAAGCATTTCTAAACTTGAAGTTGAAGCATGGAGAGCACGTTATGACCCGCTGTCCATGAAATCACGGATTCTCAAATTTCGTTCCACACTAATTATTTCCGCATTTCTGCAGAATGTATCCCACATGCCGCGACTTCACACCGCAGTTTTCTCTGGGATTAGGGTGAAGCAAAAGCATCTCGCGTTGCTGTTCCAGTCCAATAGCCCCCGTCAACTTATTCTTTCCCGATGCAGTCTTCCTCAATCGGTTCCCCTCCCTCCGTCACCCGCCCATCATTTGACTTTGTCGTTGGGGGACAGTTGCAAACACGTGGAACCCTTGTTAGGGTATTGTAGTGCCAATCTGGAGGCTTTGGATTTTACCGGTCGTTTGTCGCAACCGCCAGGGTCTACGAGACTTCCACTCTTCCCAAAACTCCGAGAACTCACGTTCGATAATACATCCGGGTCAAAAAGTGACTTGGATACATTAATTTCTCTTGCGCCGCAATTGGAGCACCTCGAGATTTATGGACGAAAAAATTTCCTTGCTAGTCTAGCTCTCCCTGCCCATCTCAATCGCCTCACTATCAACCAATGGGCGATTAGTGATGACAACTTTGGCATCAACTATTGGGTGTCTAGAATTGATGACATTAGCCATCGCCGCTGGATTCATCTCCCGCACCTGCATATCACGCATTTCAATGACCACGGAAAACCGATCATACGTATCATGCAACACATATTTCCCAATCTCACAAGTCTAGGCTTGAACATCCAATGGAACTTTCGCCACCTCGCCCTGTGGGATATATGATGTCCGCATCCTCACAAATGTGACTCGGCTGAAACTGAATATACCTTGTCCCACAGTGAATGACGTTGGCCCTGGTCCATTTATTGCAAATACCGCAGCGACTCAAGGTCGCTTGGCAAGCTTAAAGATGCTAACAAATTTAACATCGAAACCTGCAAAAATTGGATCATTCACACTGTATTAAGGTCCGGTCTTGGTACTGGGGGGGCATACTTGCAAGAGGTGGAGATGATATTTGGCAGCTCCAGTTACTCTGTGGAGCGGGAAACAAGTGGGAAAGGGGTGTGTCTTCAATCAATACAAAGAAATGAAGAGCGTACGTTCTGGGTTTATTCCCAGGGACAAATCTATGAGGGTCCATTTGTTGGAGGTCGGGGCTTTCGGTGAGCCTTCGTCCGTCTTCCATACCCGCGTGCCCAATTTGTCATGGTCGCATATACTCGCTTGTTGTACCGGATGGCTATGTTTGCTTAATTCTGTCCGATTTTCAGAGGAGGGATGCAATGGCACAACCTCCATGTCCTTGTTCCGGCCGTTCTTACCTCGTACACTACTCTGCCATGTCTCAGACGACAATGTACCCTCGAGTGGCGAATACGGTGAGGAGGTTGCAGTATGTTCGCACTTGACCACCACCACTTCCAAGATGAGTGTGTCTAAAGGAAAGCAAAAAGTGCCAAAATATGTAGACGAGTCAGACGAGAGTGATCTGGAGCCCTTTCCTCAATCTTATCTTGATGAACTCCTTGAAAAGGCAAAAGCCGCGTACAAAAGGCCAGCAGAAGAAGAGGAGGAAGAAGAGGACATTCTAACTTTGGAAAAGGATGGCTCTGAGTATGATTTTCATGGGTTAGATGGGAAATAAACCTGCATTATTTACAACTCGTCTCACAGGGAGCCTCTGCCTCCGCTCGAGGCACGAAAACTATTGCCAACTCCGTACTTTGCAAACGTAGAGGATAAATCGACAGTTCCCTCTTTGGTGATGGACTCGCTGCTGTCGCCAGTGGCAAGTACCTCGCAAACTGTACCACTCCCCGTCCAGCCCTTGGTCAGCAAGGATGGAAAATTACTAACGAAGCGGGAGATAGGCCAGGTGAGTCTTATCCTTCCCAGGAACTCAGTGATTTACCTTAGCGGACTTTGCACGTCTTTCCTACAGCTCCGTCGCAAAGAGAAAGGTCCAGGATACTTCGATTTACCAGAGCCCGACGCAACAAGCCTCCCTAGAGTACAGAGAGAATATGAGGCTCTGCGGCTCCGAAATGCACTGGACCCTAAGCGGTTCTATAGAAAGGAATCCGCAAAGGATCTACCTAAGCAAATAGCGGTATGTTCTACTCTACCGTCTTGCTCTTTTCATGGTAAATACGTATCAAATACTAATGCGTAATTTTCTCTCGGATCTCTAGATTGGGACAATCATACCCACCAAGACTCTATTCGGTACTCGGTCCGCCGATAATCTCACCCGCGCGGAGCGCAAGAGAACAATCGTGGATGAACTGGTGGATGATATGGAAGCACGTCGTTACGCCAAGCGCAAATACGAGGAGTTCCACAGTGTCAGGAAAGAGAGGGGCCGGGATACCTTGAACCGTAAGAAAGCGGCAAGAAAACCAAAGTGGTAATATTACGGCATCCGCTTTTTACAGTGTTGTTGAATGTTAGAACCACAAACCTCCATCTGGGACCCCTGGCTTCACTGTAGCGTTCGATCCGCTCTGCTCTCGTCGCTACCCGCTTTTCGCCACTCGGGATCAACATCTTCATGCTCTGTGTTAGTCCCCTTATCCAATGCTGTGTATTACATTACCTGCAGAACCTTTCGCTCGTCCAACAGGGCAAACAGGGGTAGCATAGACACTCAATGTCTCATAAAATAAATCCAAACGTAACCGATTTGGGTTTACATCTGCGCTTGTTGACGACTCGGCCGCCACTTCAACCGCGTTCGAACTCAAACTGTCATTAACTTGATGCTTGGGGTCTCTGGCGGCAACCCCGGCGTTTTGTCGGTGGTACCGCCGGACAAGAGGCGGAGAGCTGCGCAGTGAGAGATGAGAACTCGAAGATGAAGGAACAGGAGATCCACGAGGTAATGGACGTATTTGCAGGCAAGTATGGATCCCATATCCGCAAGGCAACGTCTCCAAGGTTTTAAACGGGTGTGTATGATATGACCTTGATACCCTGCATGTTTATACACACCAGGTTAGCAAGCGACTATAAGGGGAGAGGTCGCTACGCACGTTATTTGGGAGAGATTCATGAATAACCCATCTGATGAAAGCGTTTAGAACCTCCCTGGGTTACCTTCATACCATCGGCCACTCTTCAAAGCGGCCGTCTACGAACCGAAACATTGTCGTCGTTCCAGCATCCACAACAGCCAAAACTACGCTCCGTTTGCCAGACTTGAGGGCAAAGAACGGGTTGACTGGCTTTAGTAAGTGTGCGGGGGCATGTTTCCTGTTCCATAACCTCTGCACACGCGACCATATTCTCACAATTTTACTGGCTGTCGGAGCGGTCGAAGATATCGGGGGCACGGTCGCGAATAAACTTTCGAGCTCAACCAAGGTGGGCAATGGGGTCGTTCGAGCGCTGCCAAAGGTCATAAGATACATTTCAACATTTAGCATCGAACGTACTTGACAACAACAATCTCGAAATCCGGAGGTGGCGTGTTTCGTCGAGTCCAGGATACCGAAGGTTTCCAGGCCTGATAAATGACGCGGTATGGTGACGAGCATAGTGAGTTAGGCACAACCCTGAATGCCTGTGCGGAATTCCGAGTCGTAATAACACGAAGCTTGTCGAAAGCAGATTCTAGACTTCCGTGAGTAGAAGCACATTTTTAGTCGAGAATACAATGCGTACTCGGATTGAGACTTCGTCCCCACAAGCGGTCGAGGAGTCCAAAACACATTGGCTTCCACCAGTTCACCTTCCACGCTGATACCGTATTAAGAAGGCGGTTCCACTTCGACCATATCCAGGACAAGAACCCAGCTCTCTGAGGCAGGCAATGCCGATAGACGCTCCACTCCGGGACCGAATCAGGTGGACCTGATCTCCTGACAACATACCCAAACCGGCGTAGGTACGCATAAACCTGGTACCGTTCAAGCGTGAGGTCGGCCTTCCCAATCATAACAGCAAAGCTCTGCTGCACACTCAACGGAGCGCCGATGATTTGTACGGGGTCCGAAAGATCTTCTCTTCGCTCCTCTGGCTTTTCTGCTTGATAATCCTGGTCCTCAGCCTGTTCCCAGCACAATAGGGATCCTCGCTCGACGAGGTAGAGTGCCTCCTCTGGCAACAACTCCAATTTCTTCTCGGTAAAACCGGGGCGTCGAATAGAACATCCCACATTGGTAAATCCAGCGCCCTTAGCCTCGATCATGCGCACCGTGCCGAATCGAGGTTGCCAAATACCTTGGCTGAGGCGTTTCCTGTTCATAAATTATTAAAACAACAGCCCATGTAATAGTAATATAGGAGAAAAAAACCCCGTACACCTGGATCTGCCTAGGCTCCTCGAGCGCATCCTGCATCGCGCGCCGGGCATTCTCAAGCATAAATTGCTGATACCCCGACGTACCCTTGGCAGAGGGCTCAAACGCCTTTTCACCACGCTTTGGAAGACTTTGGTTCGCGCGTCCTTTCTTCGTTCTGCGACAATCCAAGACATATATCAGTCCGAGTCACTTGTCTTTCGGTTTGCAGACGGACATACGCGACTTTGCTCCAATCGAGCACTTGGTCTTCGTCTGCAGAACTCTCATCCTTTGCTTCATTTTGGTTCGTTACGGCACTCGCGGGTGTCTCGAGGTTCGCATCCATTTGGTCAATTCCAAGTTTCCATCGCTTTGTTTGAGACAAGTTCTCTTTGGAGTTGTAACCTGTTCATCACACCTTACATTTCACACCTGAAGAGTATCAACATAAAAACGAGTCCCTCAAAGGAGGGAGAATCCTCGTTTCTTTTTGTTTTGAGATTCTGCTGCTCCTGCTCGTCTAGCCCAAGCGCACAGCGCGACTATACAAATAATGGGAAACTGAAAGAGAGGTGGTGTGGGGAACCAGTATCGTCCGATGAGGTGATATGAAAAATTAATACTTAAGGCGCGGGATGAACCAGCGACCCAATGCAATGAGGTTTTGGCATTCAAATGACGCATAGCCGGGTGTGAGGGTATGTCAAGGAAGGGTTGATTTATGTACCAGGTCTCCCACATGCGGGAGCAGGTGTCTCCGCATTTGCTTGCGGTTTTGGGCGGAGTTTTGGGTGTAGGATGCCCTCATGGAGGGCTTTTCCGGCGGGAACCTACGTAGCTGTGAGTTGATAGCCCGCGAAAGGAAGAAAAGAGGACGCACCATTGGGAATACGTGTTCATTCTGCTCAATCAGGCACTCCATAACAATCGGCTTGGTGTTGTCGTACTCCAAGAATTCCTTCATCTTCGCAGGAAGGTCAGCAGGATCTGTCAGCCGAAGGGCCTTTACGTTCATCGCTTCCGCGAGCTTGACAAAGTCGGGGTTCTTGTTCACGGTATGTGAGTAGCGGGCGTCGTAGAATAGGTCTGTATGTACTGCGTCAACAGAAATACTAGACGACTGGGAGAGGGAGAACGCACCCTGCCACTGTACGACCATTCCCTGGTAGTCGTTATTCAAGATCAATACCTTGATGCCAACCCCATACTGTGAAGCAGTCTGGAGCTCCATAGCAGTCATAGAGAACGACGCATCCCCGTCAATGTCGACAACGATCTTTTCAGGCGCAGCGATCTTCGCGCCAATCGCACCGGGCAGTCCAAAGCCCATCGTTCCGAGTCCACCGCTCGTGATCATTGTGCGCGGGTGTCTCCACCTAAAGTGTTGCGCGGCCCACATCTGGTGCTGGCCAACGCCAGTGGTAATAATGACGTCCTCCTTGCGGTCCGCGGTGAGCCGATCGAGCTCCTCGATGACAGCTTGGGGCTTAACCATTGTGCTCTCCTTCGAATATGTGAATGGATACGCCTCCTTCCAGCTCTTGATATCGTTGAACCATTGGGTGCGTGGGGACGAGTTGATGAGCGGGACGAGTGACACGAGATTGGTCACGACGTTACCCAGGACCGGGATCTGTGCATCTACGACCTTGTTCACGTTCTTAGGCAGGATTTCGAAGTGAATGATGCCACCTTTGCCCTGCATGGCGGCTGCTCGTGCGGCGGGAGCGAAAGCTATAGATAAAAACTTATCAATAAGGAGCTGGAGGGTGAAAGAGAGTACACTAACCATCAAGCTTGCCCGTTACACGGTCGTCGAAACGAGCACCTAGGGCAATAATCACGTCCGCTTTTTGCATCGCCATATTCGCGTACGCAGAGCCGTGCATACCCAGCATATGCAAGCTCTTGTGGTCTAGCTCGTCGAACGCACCGAGGCCATGCAGCGTGGTAGTCACCGGGATATTGCCCTTGTCTGACAGCTCCTTCAACAGCTTTGGTCCGAGTTCAGACGAGAGAACACCATGTCCAGCGTAGATGATAGGTCGTTCTGCTTGGTTGATGAGCGCGGCGGCTTCACGAATGATGCCCAAGTCTGGTGGGCTGGACATTGGGTTTGCGGGCAAGCTCGACGCGGCAGGATTAGTCGACTTCCATGGCAAAGGAGTGCGGAGGATGGCGGCAGTAACGTCTTTTGGTAGATCGACGAGGACAGGGCCAGGACGACCTGAGGTGGCGATCTTAAAGGCCTCGTTTATTCTGCGCGGGAGCTCAGCAACGTCCTTTACCATGACGTTCCACTTCGTGCAGGCACGTGAGATGCCAATGACGTCGGCCTCTTGAAAGGCGTCTGAACCGATGGCAGAAGTGGCGACTTGGCCGGTGAAAACGATCATGGGGATGCCATCGCTGAGCGCGTCCTGCATTGGGGTAACGACGTTGGTCGCACCGGGTCCAGAGGTGACAAGGACGATGCCTGGCTTGCCTGTGACGGCAGCGTAGCCCTCTGCCATGTGACCTGCGCCCTGTTCATGCCGAGGAACGACAAAGTGGAAGTGTTTCGAGTTGTAGATAGCGTCAAATACAGGAAGGATAGCACCTCCTGGGTAGCCAAAGATTTGTTTTACGCCATGGCGGAGCATCATTTCATGGAAAATTTGACCGCCAGAAAGGCCAACAAACGAGTCATCCATGGCGGCGGGGGAGCGTTGCTGGAGTTGAGAAACATCACTGGAATTGGTGTAGGGTACTTGTTGAAATGCAGGTGATGGCGTAGGGCGCCTGATCACACGGAAATTAGCAAGCACACAACAAGTGCCGTTCCGAGGACAGCGAAGGACACTCACAGAGCAGGGGCAGACTGAGCAGCTTTTGGTGTTGAACTTGAGACGTTACGTGATGATCTGCGCTCGTGAACACGGAGCTTGGCTTCGACAATGGAAGAAGCCTGCGAGGGTGAGGTCGCAAAAGATGATCGGGGCCGGAACAAGGTGCCCTTCTGA
>Ga0307515_10012119_pt1 | contig 16261 bp, 15 predicted proteins | sample 17_EM_MG_FD_194513 | JGI IMG/M metagenome (GOLD analysis project Ga0307515, IMG submission 194513) | Populus trichocarpa ectomycorrhiza microbial communities from riparian zone in the Pacific Northwest, United States - 17_EM | ecosystem: Host-associated > Plants > Roots > Unclassified | place...
ACAAGAACACCCTTTACTGATATTTTACAAACAGATATTATTTTTATTTTTTATTTTTGTTCCATGGTAGATAGATATCCTCTAATATCAATCAAAACTAAATCTCCTCCCCAAGACATTATTAAGAGTACCTCGTATGCCTCTAAAATGTTATTTGATGTTTTTGGCAAAGCCTCCTCCGAGCAACTTGCGGTTTTTTGAGGCGAAAACTGAAGTGGGCAGCCTCCAAAGTCCAAGACGTGGGAGAACAAAACAAAATACTAATAATAAGGACACTAAATAGAAACGGCACTGGCGACTTTTCCCTTTACTTTCCAAGTTCATTCACCAAGTAATATTGACTAGATTATCAAATTCTACTGAGCAACTGCGACATAAGCAACTTATACATTAGGATGTTTCATTGAGTAAGTCTCTGCATCTCATTTTGATCACCCAGTGTCTCCATTAGAAGAGGAGGAGCATATTGTGCTGTCCCCTGGTGCTCCTCCGAATCCTGACAGAATGAAAGAATGATAGCATCAATTGACATCTCCACCACAGCAAAGAAGAGAGTCGCAACAACGTAACCGAGAGCCCAGCAGACCTGCACACGTACAGAAACGCACAAAATAAAGACATTTTGAATCACTGGTTTCTATAGCATAGAAAAAGTACCAAGGAAAGATATTGTGCAACTATTTGAATATCTAGATGTCTGGCTTGGAATTAAAGCACATACCAGCACAGGAAGCAGTGGGGAGGAAATCTTGTTATGAGCTGATCTATATTTGTGGGTATCCAACATCAGGAAAGCAAAAAGTGCACTTGAGAGGCTGACACATAACTTTCCAAGATATAGAATGACATCTCCAATCACATTCACCCTCCCTATTCTAAGGATGTTGCTGATGATCAATTCAGTTGCAATTGCAGAAGCTCTGCAGAAGCTTTTACCTGTTATAGCTATCTGCAGAAGTCATGAAAACAATGGATAAACAGTGAAATTCAAAAGGTAAAAGAAGAAAAGAAGAAAATAGCATACGGATCAACGAAAGAACCATGCTTGAACAGACAATGAGTCCTAAAATAAATTCTGGGAGTAAGGAAATGTATTATGACATGGTGACAATTGTGTGACTGCCAATAAGAGAAAACAACTGATTCCATTCCAGAGTTTTTTAAATAAATAAAGCAGGTAAAGTCTTTGGAACAACAATGGGTATCCTTATTCATCCTTCAATAAGGACATAATTGGGGACTGTACTGCAAATGGCAAGTCCCATTGCCATAATAGATTACCGTGACTTAACAGGGCATATCTTACAAAATGTACCCAAGCAGCCATGCAAGACATGATATGAGAAATTGATAGTTTTGAACCTTACCATTATATAAGCATTGCGGTTCACAGATCTTATAATCCACTCAATACATTGAAAACAAAACCGAGAAGTGTGATATGCTGTCCTTCCCATACAGCTTTCAGGAGTAGTATTAGCAACTTTCAGTTTGCGACGAATTGACTCAAGTATGAAGCGAACAGATTCCACAAATGACAACACCAGGGAGCCAAGAGCCACAGAACCAAGGCTGTACCGTATAAGCTGCTTCATAGAGGAAAAAACAGGTAGGAATGGAATCTCTGGCTGCATTGCGAAAAATAAACAGCTTAAAAAAGTCTGCTCAGGTAACATAATTTGCAAAATATTGATTATAAGTACATCTAGATTAGTTAACTAATGAACAGAATCTGTCATATGCATGCAAACCAGTCCAGATTTTTTGGCCCATAGGCAGTCAACACACTACCTCAACTTTCAGAGCTGCCACAAGTGCTTCACTTTTGATGGAAAAAGCTAACACACAAATTCAGTCATCAGGCCACCCAAAGGGCAGGAACTTCACTATGAATGTAACAGAGTAGTGTAACAGCAGGAATTCAATCTGAATAAAGAAAGCTACTGTGTAGTACCTAATGAGTATTTCAATAGTCAATCAGTACAACTTGCACATACAAAGCATCTGAGCTCCACAAGTGCTTCTGAATGCACATAGGGAAAGAGTTTACATGGCATACATACAATAGTTGAAATCCATGGAATAGTAAGGCGGGAAAATTCAGTGTAGAGGTCCAAATTCATTCATACAATAAAACAGATGAAGTAAAAAATATCTAGAAGCACCAGTTAGTCTGCATCCCACTTCTCTCCATATCCAAACTGGAATACAATGTAGGTAATGCACCCATAGGTAACTGACAATTGCAGCTTTTGTTGATCAGCAAATGCTTTATTATTATGCAAACATAAAGAAACCATTCCTATGGATACTAAAAGCAATCAAGTCCAGAGTGGTCGCAGTAAGGTTGTGTCAGAATGAGACCATCCCATCAAAAGCATATAACGCAAGCATTTCATGGATATGATGAATTCACATAATCGATTCTTGCATAATTTTCAATACTAGACGTATGATTTAGTGTCTTACCGATGTCTCACCACGAGCCCAATAATAGGAGGCAACGGAACCCGCAATCACAGTTGAAGAGCAAGCTATAAAGAATTGGGTGGCCCAGTAACAACCAAATAGGTGGAAAAAAATTGCAATTGATATGTGGGGAGTATAATGGATGCTATAACCACAGCAACGATCACAGTTGACCCTTTTTGATACAAGATCATATGCACAGCAATTGGAGTTGCAATTGTTCTGGACAATCTGGCCGGAACTAAACAAATAGAATGCAGCTGCAAACCAGAACATATAAAAGATTCCAAGGATAGCATATGGCATCACTGGAAAGATTATGAGTGCTTGAACTTCTCCTATGACCTTTGCAGCAACCTGCATACAGATTAAAAGAGTACTTCATTCATTCAGAATTGCATCAACCTATTCTGTGGTTGATCAATAATGAATACCAAATTGTGCCTGAAGATATAGCTCATCACAATTAGACTATTGAGAAAGTGGTATTCTCGCTTTTCAATAAAGAAAAAAGAAATTTTTTCATATGCTCAGGCACACCATCTGCAAAAGAAGCAATCCTGGGAAATTTTCTAATTCTAGAGTACGGATTTCAAGGTACTAGATAGTCCTGTGATTTAGAATTATTGATCATCCAAGTGCTGTACATCTATTGAGCATATCTTGGTAGTCTAGTAGTTGATAGTAGTGGTATATCTTGATTTGGCACCACGATTCAGTGGAATCCAAGGTGCAGATGAGCTGAAAGGTAATCCAGTCCAGAAAGGTGTTTTAACAATCAGGCATTCCTAACACTTGCAAGGGCAATGCATAATTGCATTTATAAGTTCCCAGCGAAAGAATAAGAATTAAGCTGTGATCTGGTTGGCTGTATCACTATAATCTAGTTCAGGAATGGACCACAATTAAAATGCAAATACATCTTCAAAACTTCCCTCAATTAGATTTACCAGATTATAAGTTATTGAGGTTGGAGCACTAAAATCTGCATTACCATTGAATGGGCCTACGATTGTGAGTCTTCCATAACTCATAAGTTTCTAGAAATCATTTATTCATTATTATATTTTAGTTTGAGTTAGATATATACTAGCCTTGAGGACAGATGTAGCCATAAGGATTCGGTGGACTATGGCAATTGATGTAAGGATGGAAACAACCATTATAAAAGTCATCAGAACAGCAGCAGCGCGGAGATGATTTAGCTCCTGAAAGATGAAAATTACTTGAGTAAATAACATGACACATGCACATGCAAAAACCACAGCAAATCATGATATTAGAGAGGGAGAGGGGGAGCGATAATCATATACTCATTAATGAGGAAACCCACCCGTCCAAACACGTGGTAGTACGGATCATGTGCACCAATGATAGGGGAGATCGCATCATTCCCAATCCATCCAGCTAAATTAGACAAAAGCAGAATAAACTCAGGTTAACATCTCCACAATAATTATTGCCACATTCAGGTGTACAAGGAAACTTCTGTCACAATACTTGGGACCATTGAGACCAAAATAAGTTAGCTACAGAAAACTAAAATTTTAGAACTGGAGAGTCAATCAATGCTGAACAAAAAAGGGCTAAAAGGAAACTCTTTGTTTAAAAACTTAGGAAGAACTACTTCACCAACAAGAGCAGAAAAGCTACCAGAACAACCACAACCCAAAACAGGGACATCTTTATTTCGTTTAGCATTGTAAAAAGAAAAGGAACTTGTTTTCTTATTGGTCAAGCTAAGCAGTGCTACTGCACTACATTAAAAGAATTGGCTAAATCCATGATTCCAAGTTTTTCTAAGTCCACCCTCATAAGAATTACCTTTACCAAGATTGCCAACATACTGCTGTATCATAAAGCAATAGAGCTAACCTTTAAGGTAGTAAAACATTGTTACTGCAATAATGAGAATATTAAAAAGGGCAACTGTTATCCAAGGCATTGCAGCAACAAAATGCCGAATCAGCAGTAGCCAGATCACTGATACAAATAGTGGCAAGAGTCCTCCACAAACAATCAATACTGGCCAGGACTTTTCAATGTCAGCCACGTATCTCTGCATACAAAACATAAATGATGAACTTTGACAGCAGAAACCCAACATGTATAGTTGTCTCCATGGAAAAACAAAGTATGCATATGACACAGAGAGGGAGGAATAAAGTAATATAATTCACTTATCCACTGGTATAATCATTCTAAAGAAGCAATGCAGGGGAAAGTCCCCTAACCTTCAAAACTGATGACCGAGCATTGATGGACCTGTGAATGGATTTGTCTATTATAATGTCCTCATTGATGTTCACTCCACCCATTTGCTGCCAATGTCGCATAGATACATTTGATGCACGAGCAACATATTGGCATCTCCAATAAACTGAGATTAAACATACACAATTTTGCAAACAAAAAATTGAAGTTAAGAACCAATATGCCTGTAATCAATCAACATAGTTGCACCCTAATATCCTGGTGATAGTACTTCAGAAAGTTGTGCCTCGCAAACAGAATATAGTTTACTTACCATTTACACTTGGGAATATCACAGGGTAACAGGGACCCTGAAGTTGAAGAGAGGTGTTTCTCATTTCAGGAGTGAGGAACTCAAAATAGTCATAGTTCCTATCAATCCAATCATCCACAGAGAGACGGATTTCTCCTTCTGGATAATCACACACCCAATTAAGTGCATCTTCTGAGGGAATGGGACAGTCCAACAAGCATATAGTCCGAGCATTAGCCAACTTGAATTGGCTGTTCTTCAAACCACTAAGATAGACCTGGTTAGGATTTAACCAATATGTAAGCTCCAATTCACGAAGACCAGGGTGTGCATGTCTGTCACCACAAACATTTCCTTTGTAGTCCAGCCCATAAGTAAGCCTGATAAGCCATAGCAAAAGCAATCATAATAATGAACAACAAAGAGCAAAATGTAGATGGAAAAAAAAAAAACATATCAAAGCAAAACTGGAAAATACACACAAGCAAAGATGCTTAATGTAGCCAAAATCTACATACAGTAATTGCACAGATTTGAAGTAGCAACCAGTCAATGTGAAGCAATGTATCGTTTGCTATCCAAAAAACATGTATTATAAGTTGCCAACACCTTCAGTGGGAAATTTATTATCTCACAGTCTAGAGCTCAAATTTGGCACTAGAAAAGTCGAAAATCTCTATTGACCTGTCAAATACAAAACCACTTGACCAAAATTGAAGAGAGATTTTCATTAAAACTTGGGATGGCATTCCAAATTCCCATTTTCAATTTTTGCTTCATTAATTTTCTTTGCAACCAAACAGATAAACAATAAAAAAGCTAAAAAAAAAAAACAGAGAGACTTACGTAACATATGGAAGTTCTAAATTTTACATGAAAGTAAAGACTACTCAGATAATATGAGCAAATGCATAGCTGCCTTTTTTTTTTTTTTTCTAAATACAGCTAAAAATAACAAATTTAATAAATTAATACTAACAAATGTTAAAAAAAGCGATCCCATTTAAGAGACAGCAAATCTTAACATAAAAATCACAAATAAGCAAAAATTACCAAAGAAAATAAAGATACCCCATTTGGGTTTTCGAAGTGAGTATGTTTATAAACAAAAGCTAAAAAAGATACTTGCCTTAAAGGGTTTCCTTTGTTGAATCCAAAGCTAGAGTTAACAACCATAGCAACCCAGAATGCTATGAAAATAACAAGAAATGCAACATCTCGACATTTCCTGTTGTGTCTAATGATTCCACCAACTTGAGTACTCCCATCACTTGAAGGGTACCTCCCTATCACTGCCCCTAAGGGTCCTCTCATCTCGCTACACACACTGCCACTGTATGTATCTCTTGCTCTCTTATCTCTCAATGTTCAAGAACTAGAGAGGGAAAGTAGGGGTAGAGGGAGCGGGAGAGACAGAAAAGGGAAAGTATTTTTAGTGAGAGAAAAAAGGGAAGGGACAGTAGAGTGGAAGCTAAAAAAGGGTGTGTTTTAGATTTGGAATAAATTTCAGCAGTAGTTTAATAATTTTGCTTTTGGTTTTAAGACAAAGATACCATTGATATGTTTTTGCAGAGATTAAGAGAGTTTAGGGAGTGTTTGGATGGGAGTGAGTTTTAATTTGTTTTTTATTAAAATTTAATTATTTTTTAAAATTAATTTTTTTAATATTTTTGGATTATTTTACTGTATTATTATTAAAAATAAATTTTAAAAAATTAAAAAATATTATTTTAATATAAAAAAAAAACATTTTAAGAAACAAATATTTTGAGAGAATCCATGTACTGCGGCTTTTGAAGTGGACGCTCCTGATCAATTGGCTCTGCTTTGGAGCTTAGCTTAGCTTTTGTTTTCTTTATTATTTGTTCCATCCCATTCCCATTCCCATTCCCATTCCCATTCCCACCACGGTTACCAAAAAGTCCATGAACAAAGAATATATATTTGTTTTACACTCCTTGCCTATTTAAATCTATAAATACGATGGTGTTTATTTTATCATGACACTTTTCTATTAAAAATAAAATTTTAATTTTTATCAAGACATCATTGTGTCTAGCAAATAGTTTTTGCCTATGAATTTTTTGAACTTTTATTAAAATTTTCTTTAATTAGAACTCTATTTTTTTATTTATGTATTTACTTCTTTTCTATTAATAATATGTTTTTCAATAAAAAAAATTAAATCGTGTTTTGACATACACAAATAATTGAGAATAACCCTCGGGACGATTAGATGATAGGGTTTCTAGATGCCTGGTTTCGGTTATATGGCTACATAAAGTAACTTTGGCTTTTCATCAAATTTCGATAGTTTTTTTTATTTTAAATTATTGTTTTTAGTATTTTTGTGTCAATATATTGTTTTCATATATTAATATTAAAAATAATATTAAAAAATTAAAAAATATTATTTTAATATATTTTTAAATAAAAAACATATGCGGCAGTCCCAAAAGGCACCAGTCTCTGTAATTGTCGCAGTACCAAAAGGCACAAGTCTCTGTAATTGTCGCACAAAATCCTTGACATTTGGTTTGGGCTAGCTGGTTCAGAGCACCTCCACTTCACTTTGGATCTGAGACACTATACTACCCTGACAAGTAAAAACACCACCTCCACTGTCGACGCTTCTTTACAGAAATTTAGCATACGCCGAGTCCCTTTTTTTCTCACTTTAGTTGTTGCTGTTTCCCTTCATTTGGTCAACAAACCCAGCATATGTCCCTGTAGAACTTTGAAAGCTACCGGTACCTTTCATGTAATACAAGCATGCCTGGCGCTGGAAAAATATGCTGCTTGCTTGTGAAGGAAAGGTGCTCAAGGAATTGCGGTCTCGACTATTTAATTTCCCTTCTTTTTTTTGATCTCCTTAATTTTGTGCGCTCTACACGAAGCTTAAGATAAACAGAGAACAGTGAGTGGAGGAAACAGAATCTACATCAGTTGTGCATCATCGTCTTCTCTTTGTATTGGGGTGTGCTAATTTATGTTCACTTTTCGATGAATATATCTGTTGGATGGTGATGCCTAACATGCAAGTAAGCTTTGAAGACAACACAGCCTAGCACAGAACTTCCACTTTTGCATCTAGAAACTTAAACCCGTCCCAAAAGTTGGCACAACTCGTTGCACATAGATGGCATGCGGTAGGAACACTTGCAATGCGTAGAAAAATCAGAATTAACATTACTGCTGATACAATGGCTGCTAAATACAGCATTCCTATGTAGCTGCAAAAACTGGAAGTGCATAGATGATGAGAAACACAAATGCCTAAGCCCCAAAACATTAAGAAGATCCATTTGTTTTCCTTGGCAGTCAACTATAAAAATCAACACCAGAAGTGATATCTTTGGCAGCTTGGTGGTCAGGATCCATGTGCATGTTATAAGATGAGAAATACATGAATCTGTAATAGTTTAGGCTTTCGCGTTAAAGCTAGTAAGACTCACATAGCAACATCTGGGTCCAACCTTCTTTGAATAGCAGCCGCGGCCTATAAATGTAATGTGACTTATCAATGATAAGCTGGAGAAAAAAGATATAATTGAACAGCAAAGACAAAGCAAGATTGTTTTCATCACCTCAAAATTGCCAAGCTTGTACTGGTAAGCCATCTCTTCTCTCAGCTGGGCTTGTTCTTTCATTGCTTGTGCCTATTCAAATCAAGACGATGAGACAAGCATAATTTCCTAGCGCATCTAGATTTCAACAAATAATCCATAATTAGAAAGGGAAAGGAAGCTAACCATTCCACTCTGCATAGAACACTTTAAGGCTTCCACCTCTGCTTCCTTTTGCTTTTCACGTTCTCGCATTAGTTCTTGCCTGGAAGAAATGAATGAAAATAATTGGAAAAAAACAAAAACAAAAATATAAAGCTGTCATGGCTTTCAGTCAACGAAACCAGCATTGGTAACAAAACTTGAAAGACAATTAATGTAATTTTTTTCTTATGTTCTGCACTTCAGCAGTTCATAACTAGTTCAAATTACCTAGTGTGGAATTACAGGTGTACTTGTTTATTTAGTTTGAGGTCCCTAGCAAAGATTAACTGATCAACTTAAAGAACTTCAGGATGCATAGCCATTTCGGACTAGTTTTAAAAGAAAATAAAACATACAAAACATATTTACAGGTATAAAATCAGCCATATTAAACCAGATTAAACCATTAGCTCACAAAACACAAAAATTAACATTCTATGGAAAATCTCCACATTTTCAAACTCTAAAGAGAGAGTGAGGAGTGAGGAGTGAGGAAAGATAACAGGTGACCAAGAAGGACTCTTGGAATCAAGGTTAAGAACAAATGAGAAAGAACAGGGAATGATGCATGTGTATGGAAAATTGATTCTTAGAAGGATAGCAGCAGCAAGTATCGCAGTATATAAATCAAATAGCATTTAGATGTAACAACCTACGAAAACTGCAACAAAAATGGAATGCCAGATCCCTTTCAATTTATTAGACTGAGATTGTGAAGAGTGACATACCGACGCTGTTCTTCATCATTAAATACAGTACGCTCTGATGCCATGACCTTCTTGAAACCTTTCTTCAGTTCCTTTTCCATTTTATGTTGGTAATAAGCATCAAGGTTATAATATCTGAAACCACAAAAACAGAACAATTCTTTGTAAAATCTAACTAATATAATAACAGTTTCTCATGGTTTTAACTGAATTTAAATTGGCAGCAGGGATAGACCATTCGCCAATCCCACCCAGTCCTTTTCCTTTTTACCTAGTAACGTTATTGCCCTTGTATTATTTTCATAATGAAACATTCAAAGTTCCTTTCAAGGAGTAACACAACTGAAGAGAGTGTATAAGCATCCATGTGATATCAGAAAAGATACATACTTTTTGGAAGGAAAAGTTGCCGTGTTATGATCCTCCATGAATCTGTAAAATCATTGACACTAAGAAATTAAGACAGTACTCAAAATTCAGTTGGAAAGTTGCACCAAAGCTGCATACTAAGCTATATTTCATCAGTTGTTTCTCTGATGAAAGAAATGCATGGAATCAAGAATTTTTTATGTACTTACTGTTTGAACATTTGCTTCTCTTCCCAGTTTGGCAGGGTTTCTAGATTCACCTTTAAAGAGATCCAAACAATTAAAACATGACCTATAGCTCCAAATAGCATGGTCCACAGAAGTAGGATAAACAGAATATAAAAGAATTCACAGAATTAACATCATTAATTTCAAGTTTCAATCCATCCCCACCTGCCTATAAATAACTGCCCCCCCCCCCCTAAAATATAAAAATAAAACGTAGCATGGGTTAATAGAAAAACCATAAAACAAATACCTGTTTCACTTCTGCCAGCCATGCAGTGAACTCTGGTCGTTTATTCCTACAAAATAGAGATTAATATATAAGATCACTGGAGTACAGTTATGCAAAAGAAGGATGAAATCTAAAGCAAGTATAGAATTTATCAGACAATATGATTTGACAGGAAAATGGAAGTGGTATTGAAACAAGTTTAATAACATCACAGCAACCTCAAACTCTGAATGAAGCTTAAGAAACAGCATAACATGTGAAGCAACATGGAAGATGAATCAAGGAAACATTCTTAACATGTCAACAACATGGAAGATGAATCGAGGAAACATTCTTAACATGTCAATTTACTCCCAACCACTAATTTAGCATTCCCGAGAACCTAGGTCTCTTATGTTTGTCTGACCTAATTTATTAAATGGAGTGTGAACATTTGAAAATAAGGTTGACCCAAGGGAAAACTAGTAATTCTCAACCAATGGTTTACGCACAAGATGAAAGATTTAGAAACAGAAGTTACAAAACCTAGAATCCAATCAACTTTGAAGTACAAATCCTCATGTGACAAAAAGCCAAATCACTCAACTCTATTAGACCTAGATTCTTGTACAGATCAAGTAAAAAAGTAAAGTCCAAGATTTTCAAAATGAAGGTTTTGTATTTAACATTACCAAAATAACTGTTGGACATCAAACATTCAAACTTCAACATATTCCCTTAACTGAATTTGCCATCAATAAAACAAACGAGCAGCATAAAATATGCATAGCTTTCACAATTTCGTAACAAAAAAGCGTCAGTGACAAAATTTCTACTGCATATTTATTAGCCAATCCCTTCCAGCAGACCAAAATCTCAACATATGATGATGCAAAAACATAAACAGCTCAATTCTATAGGCCTCAATATGACCCTGATACTAAGTTACTGTGATTTCAGGTTTCTCATTTCCACTACTTTTCCTTAACATAATTTTGTCCAAGGCACCCAAACAAGCAAAGAGAAAAAAACAAGATGAGGAAGGAAAAGTAGTAAAATTTGTAGAGCGAGCTAGAAAGCAAGCCCAAACTCTCAATTCATTGAAGAAGAAGAAGAAGAAAAACTGAAAAATCCAACTTAATAGGCCTATACATCCTACCTCCACTAACTTGCTACAATGATCTAATTTCCCATTTCCGAACCCTAAAATTATTATTATTCAAATTTCATCTACTTTTACACGCACAACACTTAATAATACTGCATCTTCAAAATTACAAAAAAAAAAAAAAAAAAAATTTTTTTATTATAGAAAGACTAAAAAAATCATACCACATATCAGTTTCTCGAATAATCCCATACTTGCCCCATGAATTAGTAACTGCTCCCTTTTTCCCTTTCTCCTTCTTTTTCTTTTCTTTCTCCTTCCTTTCCCTCTTCTTTTCTTTCTCTCTTTTCCTCCTTTTCCTTTCCCTCTCTTCCTCTCTTTCCCTTCTTTTCCTCTCCTTCCTCTTCCTTCTTCTCCTCTCCGATTCTTCACTCTCACTCGAATAATCCGACTCTGATTCCGGCTCCGAATCGGAGCTTCTTCTACTTCTGTTCCGTTTCCGTGACTTTCGCTTCGATTTTCTGCGTTTGGTGTCTTCGTATTCTGACTCCGACTCGGAATCGGTGCTATCTCGCGATCTCCTCCTTCTATGTGATTCGGATTCGGAATTTTGTTGTCGAGATTTGTCTTTTGATTTCCCGCTGCTTTCTACGACGTCGCCACCTTTATCCGACGCGGTGCCGTTTTCATCTTTGGCCATTTTTTTCTCCTCTCGTGGGTTTTAGGTTCTGTGGAAGATAAAGTGAGATTTATAAAGTAGATTATGGTTGAGTGAGCTCGAGCTAGATAGTGCCCTGTTTGGATTCTAATTAAAATTAGAAGACCAGAAAACACTTTGAACTCCTCCAGCGTGAAGTTCCAACCCAACAATTTTTTTTTTTCAACAAAAAAAAAAAACCAAAAGGAAAGTGGGCTTACACCAATACTGAAAACTTATAAAAGCCCATTTCATTGTGGATGTTGTTTTTATGTATCAGTGTGTTTAGTAAATATTTTTAAAAATATTTTTTATTTAAAAATATATTAAAAAATTATTTTTTATTTTTAAAAAATTATTTTTTATATTATCAAAACAATATGAAAATATTAAAAAAAAAACATTTTTAAATTTTCATACTATTCAGAACACAATTCTAAACAAAGTAAAACCATGAAAATATTAGAGAAGTGTTTGTGGGGATCAACATTTTTTACTGCTAATTACTTTCAATATTTAACAAAATAATTTCCCAATGATTAATTTTGAGGGGAAGGGAAATGATTCAAATATTTCTCCATACAAATTTGAAAGCTGAAGCTAGATTGTCGAAGAATCTGAAAGCCCTTTTCACTACTTGGTTGAATGTGCACATGCACCTTGCCAGGATTTGGCAGCATCTAGTCTAAGAATTTGGGGAGAACCAGTAAAATCGAGCGACTCAATCGTTATACTTGCTGTCTTGAACTAAGAATTGTCTTTGTTTCCTCATCTTCATCTATATTATCAGCAGCTTTCATGCTCTCTAAAAGTCCATCCACTTCTTTCCCACATCTGATATACGACTTGATGAGCGCATGATACATTTCCCTACTTTTTGGGACCTTAGTCTCCAACAAGCCCACAAATGCTTCTACTTCTTGGGCGTCCCTGTTATCACCAAGCCAATTCAATATGTTGGATATCATTGCAGGTTTCGGTCTCCACCCGTTATTTTCTGTCTCTGCAGCCAGAGCTTCTTTCATGCATTCAAAAGCCTTTTCCATATTCTGCTTATCCATATACCCTGCTGAAATAATAGACCAACTACTTGGATTTTTCATCTTTTGTTTTTCTATTATGTCTTGAAGCATTGCCTCAGCTTTTTCAGGTAAACCTTTCCTAGAATACCCGATCAGGACGACATTTGGAACTCGAAAATCATAATATTGGCAAGATGATTCCCAGTCCTGCAGCAATTTCTCAGCTTCTTCAAGGTGACCAAGCTTGACTAGAGATCCTAAGATGGTTATATAATCTCTATTGAGTTGCTTCTTGCAGTTGGCTTTTGCAAGCTCCCACAACCTCATCATCTCATCCTTGTTCCCAAGACTTGCATAGAGCGAAATCAAATGATTGTAGCCTAGTGCATTTTTATTAACCTTCTCTTCACATTTTTTCAAGTAGACAAGTGCTTTCTCTTTCAGACCTGCTTCTAGATAGATATTGGCTACTGTAGCAAATGTTCTCCAGTCCATGGAGATATGCGACTGGCTCTCCATTTCTCGTAGAATTTTCTCCACATTATCAAAGTCAGATCTTTCCCCATAAGATTTCAAGCAAATTCTGTAGCTGAAAAGGTCAGGGGAAATGCCATTCTCCTTCATATCTGAAAGCACATCAGGAACTTTCTCTAGCAGGCCAGTGTTCACATAGAGGCACATGAGATCATTGTAGTTCAAAGCAGTGGAAAAAAAACCCAGCTCCTTCATCTTCTGCACATGGGAAAGGGACTTTTCAACAAGACCACTTCTGACATAACAGTTCAAAAGAGCACCATATGTTTTGTGAATTTTATCCTTTTCATCCAAGTTTTTGAAGTAGCTCTCAGCAGATTCCAGTCCATGAACTTTGCCAATCAGATCCAGCCGCACAGCATCGTCAGATGGTGAGAAATTGCAGAGCCTGTTGCTACTCATCCACTGAGAAACCTGCACAGACCAGGATCCAAACAAAAAATATTAAGAGATGTTGAACCTTTTACCTGAAAGTGCCAGTCAAGATTCAGACATTACCTGGCGCTAAGAAAAATTTAGCATTCAGGTCTTTGATACAAGAGATATGATCAGATATTGGCATAATAATATGTTAAAGCAAGGGTTTGAGAAATTGAATGAATATGAAAAGAAAAGAAAAGGAATGTGGAGCACTTCAAAAGTTCCTCTTTTCCCTATGTTTAATAGTGATTGTTAGTAAGAGGCACAATAATTCCAACACACAGGACATTGGTATATGGAACACAGATTCACAAGAGAGGTTCATAGCATCAAATAAATAAAACTACAATGTATATACAAACACAGTACTTATGATGATTACTTTTAAACAAGCTCTGATATCTAAGAAATTTCAGTACCACTAAGACCAGCCCCATGCGGATAAATCCCTCTATTTCCCATGCATCAAATAGAAAAAAACTACAATAATGCAAAAGATTAATACAACACCTGGTTTAGCAATGATTCACCAAATAGATTCAAAATTCAAGCCTGATCTGCAAACAAGAACACAATAAACAAATTAAGTCATGCCCGGATGGTTGCTTGGGATTCTTACATCAGTACATCAGGATCTGTACAATTCCCCCCATTTGATGGAGAAATATAATGCACGGGCCTAACAAAGAGGTCACGGGTTGAAGACCTGAGAGCAGCCAATTCATACAAAAAATGCTTGAATGGTATGACTTTCTCGTGCTCTAATTCCTAAGAACCGATTTCAGCAGGAAGTAACTGAGTAATGGCATTTTTAAGAATGCTAAGGCCTATCATTCACGAATCTTGGTGACTTGTTAGTATTGAACTCGAATGAGATTAACAAAGCTACAAACACTTAAGGCAAAAAAAAGTAGCTCCACGACAGCTATTAGAAAGGAAGCAAAATTGAATATATTTGCTTTATTTCATCTTAAATCCACTTTCTTGATTTTGATTTAACATCATTATCGCTAGTCTCAAGGAATAAACCGGCATTAGATATCAGACTGAGCTTCCCCTTTACACTTTCCACGCTTCTAGAGAAAACATAAGCCTTAATTAAAAACAAGGCCAAATGAGCCATCACTCGAGTTGTTCAATCCCAGAAAACTCCACCTCCCAAGTTCCAACTTAACGAAATTCAACTTGTTATTTGTCCATTCATTTATTGAGAGCAATACAAGAAGTCAAAAGCTCCCTGATCCTAATCAAATGAATCCAACAAGCATGAAAAACACAAACAAATATTTCAGTTTTTCTTTACATTTTCCCATTAGCTAATACAACTGCAGACATAATTAAAAAAGTAGCACCAAGCACCGAAATTCTGTAAAAATTATCCATTTCTACAATACAAAACACAATCCAACACAAAACCTACATTTATTTTCCTCTCCTTCCCCCAAGTTTCTCATCAATCAAACAAGGGTTTTGGTTGCAGAGTATCAAAATCAAGTCACTCATTGGCCACTAACCTCAAGAGCTTGTTTAAAGCGTTTGCGTTCACGAAGGCCTTTAACAATTGTTCGAAGCTCGTAGTCTTTAACTTTCTTGCCCTCTTCAACCCACTGATCAAGCACTGGAGCCAAACTGATACGTGGGTCACCAAGTGGACTGATTCTAGAATAAAGGTTGTTCCTTTGAGTTGTTGCCTTTCTGAAGTATGATCTTCTCATGATTGCATTTGCTACCAGGTTTTGGGTTCTGTTTACAAGAGAAGAGAATAGCGCTGCCATTTAGAGAAATCGAGAATTCAGTGATTACAGTGAAGGAAGAGAGTGGATGGTAGTTTTTCTGGGTTAATTGAAGGATTTGGAAGAGGAACTTAGGATTAGGGTTTTAGAGGGGTTTAAGCAGGTGGGAAGCTCACTCCTCTTAGGACTTCGAGCCTACGTTCTTATAAAATTAACAAATTAATTTTAATTTTCTAGCATGAACAAACATCACTTGGGCCATATACAGCCTCGCAGATTTATAACAGCACCACGAAATTTCTCACTATTTTTCCTCTCTTTTTTTTTTAACTCAACTTCTGTTTATAACAGACCTTTGTAAGACATTTTTTTTGAATTAAATAGGAATGATTTAAATATAATTATATTATATTTTAAAACGCGTGATAAAATTATTATGTATATATTGTATATATAAAGTGTTTTACACTATGAATCACATTATAAATATT
>Ga0307515_10012120_pt1 | contig 16260 bp, 1 predicted proteins | sample 17_EM_MG_FD_194513 | JGI IMG/M metagenome (GOLD analysis project Ga0307515, IMG submission 194513) | Populus trichocarpa ectomycorrhiza microbial communities from riparian zone in the Pacific Northwest, United States - 17_EM | ecosystem: Host-associated > Plants > Roots > Unclassified | place...
GATCTTAGCTCTACTTATTTAGGCTAAAGTCTTATTAAGTAAAGGTAGTGGGTAGCGGTCTTTAAGGGTTAAATTATTAAGCTTATAGTAGTTAATATAGAAATAAAGTTCTCTATTTGGCTTTTTGGTAAAGAAAATAGGTAAGTTAAAAGGGGCTTAACTAGGCTTAATAAAGCCCTTATCTAGGTTATTAATAAGATACTACTTTATGGCCTATAATTTAGCAGTAGATTGCTATTAGAGGGGGCTATAGCTAAGGGTAACCACCTTATCAGGCTTAATTTTAATCTTATAGTTGTACGGTTAGTAAGGCGGAAGTATATTAAACGCTGCTTTAGAGAAGGTATCTTTAAATTTCTAGTATTAACGGGGCAGTTTCTGTTCTACTAGCTCCTCGTCTATAAGCTCGCCTTTCTCTTAGGCTAGGGCTTCTTTCTCTTTAATTATTTAATTAATTTCGTATAAGCTAGTTATAAAGGCAACGGTATTAGGCTGAACTAGGTTTTAGTAAAATCCTATAGCGCTAATGTAGCAGATATTAACTGGCGGGAGGTCTATAGGTTTCTTTACGGATATTTATTGGGCCGTATTTTACGGTATAGGGTTTATAGTTTTTTTTAGCTTACGTTCTATTTTCCGCAAGTTATCCTTCCAGTTTATTAGTTTAGTATATTATCTAATATCTCTAGCCTTTCTTTATAGCTGCGTAGGGCCTAAGTTCTCTATTAGGGACTTAGCTAGGCCACTACCGACTTCCTAAGTTTTTAGTGCGGGTGGTGTAATATAGGCAGTCTAGGGGCGGCGTAGTATACAAATCCGTTGCGGATTAAGCTATATATCCTTCTTAAAAGCCTAGTCCCTACGCGTTGCATTAGCCTAGTAAACAGTGTTTATCTACGGCCGTATAAGGTTTTCTATTATAATACTGATCTCTTTTATAAAGGAAGGCATTAGGGGTATAGTTTTGGGCTAGATAAGCTGCCTGTTCCGTACGTTAAGCTATAAGCCTAAGTAGGCTAGCTATTTTCTCCCTAAGATTATATTATGGCTTCTAAGGTCCGTAATAAGGAAGGGGACGTTATACTGCCTTTGTCCGTTAACGCGGAGGTAGATCTATAAGATAGTTATAATAGGTAGTTCTATCCGTCCGTTATAACCGCGAATAGGGACTAGTTTAGGTAGTTCTTTAAGGGGTATATTTAAAAAGTCAGCCAGTTTTATAGCGCACTTTATATTAATTAAGGTAAAGGTATTTACTCCTAAGTCAGCTAAAGCAGAGGTTAAAACTTAATATCTATTACAAAATAAAGTATAAGGGATAGTGCAGCTTCTTTTACTAACTAGCTAACCTAGATTAATATATAACATATTAATCCCTTTTAACCCTAAAGAGGAGTCTTCCTCTAGGGTTCCTCTTTTTCCGGCTCTATACTATCCTCCTAAATTAACAGGACCTCGTTTATCTTTGCCTTTATTAGGCAGTTCCTTATAGGGTAGCCTATTTAACCGCATAAGAAGTAAGCTCCTTAATTGCTAAGGGCCTATATATAGGGGTCGCTATATATAGGCCGGGTATACACTAGGCCCGCAGTAGGAGTAGCTGCGCGGCTAGCTGCTAGGTTAACTATAGGAGTTGCCGATCGTGCTAGGGCACTATAGGCTATACTCGCAGTACTTGCGGCCTAGTTTGCAAGGTTTTTAGTTTTTAGCCACTTAGCGCGTGCCTTAATTCAATAGAGGCCTTAGTTAATAGCTAGGCAATAGTCCGTAAGTTCCTTTAACGTCTATACCGTAGTATAAGCTAGTAATACGGCCCGCTGTAGGTCCAAGGTAAGCTTATTAAAGAGGTTTAGTAGTAGGTCTTCCTAGGGAATCTAGGCCTGTCCGGCTAGGTGTAGAAAGCGGGTTTAGAAGGCTAAAAAGGTCTCCATTATTTTTATATTTAGGCTTTTATAGCTAAGGCAGGCGTTCTATACTTTAAAAGGGTCTTTATAAATAGAAAACAAGTGTTTAATTATTTCTTCTTTAGAGATAAAGGGGTCTGCTAAGTCTTTAGTGTATCGCGGGCGTAAATACGTTTAGGCGTCTCCACTAGTACGGCTGAAAATATAGGCCATTCTGGCTCAGGCGTTAGGGAAATAGTCTACATTAACTTTAAGCTTATCCCGCAATTAAAGCTTCTAATTATTAAATGTAGGGTCAGTTCCATCTGTAAGTAGCGGGGGATCTATAACCTTTACCGACCGCCTTAGTGCTATATAGGCCTTAGTAGGTCCACTAAGGCGCTAGGATAGGGCCTAAAGGACTATAGCAAGTCTTTAGTTATCTAATAATAACTTATTATTAGATATAGGTGTATCTCTGGCTTTAAGCAGCTCTCGCAGTTATTTAATTTCGGTATTAGTAGCCGCAAGCTCCGCCTAGGGGGTTAAAACGTTAATTATTTCTTTATCTGAAGTATTTAAGGGTCCTGCAGCTGCTTTGCCTGCTACTATAGTTCATGGCATAGTGGTAGGGGTATTAGGTAATTCCGGGTAATTTCTTTAAGGGTTCTAGTCTATGCGTGTCTTATAGGTTCTTTCCTTAGGGTTCTATTCTTTTCTTTTAGGTCTTGTCCTTGTGGTCCTAGTAATGTCCTTAGGGTCCTATTCTATGTTCTTACAGATATATTTAAGTTCCTTCTTAAGAAGAAAGAGTAGAGTAAGCTTTAGATAATATTAGCGACTTAGTTAATTAAGACATAAGCACGGCAAAAGGGTCGTGCAAGCCTATACGATTGGATTGTCTATAAACGAGAATCTAAAGCTAAAGAAAAGGAAAGGAAAGGATAAGTAGCAACGCGAGGAGTTATATACAATCCCTAGTCACGTGAGAGTCACGTGAGCCCTGCGTCTACCATAACGTCTACTATAGCTGCCGCTTTCTGCCAGTGCCGTAATAGTAGCGGGCTGTACGGGCGGTACTGCGGGGGTTGCTAATTGTGCTAGGGCATTACGGGCCGTTCTTATATTGCTTATAGTCTAATTTAAAGGGTTTCTAGCTTTATACCATTTGGCGTATACCTTAATTTAGTAGAGGCCTTAGTTAATAGCTAAGCTCTAGTCTATAAGTTCCTTTAGCGTCTATATAGTAGTAAAAACTAGTAATACGGCTCGCTGCAGGTTTAGGGTAAGCTTATTAAATAGGTTTAGCATTAAATCTTCCTGGGGAATTTAAGCTTAGCTGGCTAGGTGTAGAAAGCGGGTCTAAAAGGCTAAAAAGGTCTCTACCGTTTTTATATTTAGGCTTTTATAATTAAGTTAGGCATTTTATACTTTAAAGGGGTCCTTATAAATAGAAGATAGGTAGATAATTATCTTTTCTTTAGAGAGGAAGGGATCTGCTAAATCCTATGCGTACTAAGGACGTAAGTACATCTATACGTCCCTATTAGTACGGCTAAAGACATAGACCATTTTAGCCTAAGTGGTAGGGAAGTAGTCCGCATTAACTTTAAGCTTATTCTATAATTAAAGCTTCTAATTATTAAATATAGGGTTAGTTCCGTTTGTAAGTAATAGGGGGTCCATAACCTTTATAGACCGTAACGATACTAATACTATATATTAGGCTAGAGCCTTAAGGACTATAGTAAGTCTTTAGGTATTTAATAACTCTTTACTAGGTATAGGGGGTTCTTTAGCTTTAAGTAGCTCTTAAAGTTATTTAATTTTGGCATTAGCTGCTATAAGCTCTACCTAGGAGTTTAAGTTAGTTGCTGTTTTACTATTAGAGGTATTTAAGGGTCCTACAGCTGCTTTGCCAGCTACTATATTTCTTGGCATTGTAGTATAGTTATTAGGGTAACTTCCAGTAGGATTCTATAGGGGTTTTAGTCTGTGCGTATTTTATAAATCTTATTATTCTTTTCTATTCTTCTAGTTTTGTTTTATTCTTTAAGTTCTAGTAATAGTCTTTAGGTTTACTTCTATATTCTATTTTTATTTATAATCTGTAAATATTTTTAAGTTCCTTCTTAGGAAGAAGAGGTAGTTAAGCTTTAGATAATATTAGCAACTTAGTTAATTAAGGCACGAGCACAGTAAGAGGGACGCGTAAGCCTATATAATTAGTAGTCTATAAACGAAGATCTAAAGCTAGAGAAAGGAAAGGAGACGGAGGGCGGCGCCGCTTAACGTTATATACGATCCTCTAGTTACGTAACAGTAACTATCTAAAACTATCTACAACTATCCGCTATAATCTACCAATATCTATTAGCTACAATTTACTAGTTTCCACTAGTGCCGTAATACGTATATTTTTTACGCTAAGGTATAACTAGCTCTAGTCTTAGCAAACTATTCTATATACGTGTTAGCTAATAAAATAGTAGTATACTATTAGCATATACCTTTTTATACAACCTACCACTTAAGCAATATCTTAAGTACGTACCTCTAAAATGTGGCCTAGAGTTCTACTTATAAACGCGATATTTATAGTCTTACTTAATATATAGAGTATATAGCAGATTTCGCAGCATACTAGAGTTACCCTTAATATTCTAAACGTGGGTATATATCTACTAATGAGCTTCTTTTATATTTTCCTAAGCACTAGCTTTTAGGGTGTACTATTTATTTACTAACGGCACTTAAATAGGAAGGCGCTTGTTTATATTAATATCTAACGTTATAGCTTAGGCCGTCTGCGTACTGTAGAGCTTTTAAGGGCTGTAGAGATTATAAAAGGATAGAGGAGAGCCTTTAAGAGAGTTGGCGTCATTAAGATTGCTTTTTATATTGTCGTTTAAAATCTCTAACATTTCTATTGGGTTACTATAAGAGGTAAATTAATAGATAAGACACTAAAATAGTATTGCTAACATATACGATTCAAAGGCTATCTTATACTTAATATTTTGCGCGGCAATTTTATTAGCCTACCTCTTAAGAAAAGTAGAAGTATAATAACAATTAAACTTTTTAAAAGTAGTAGGCAAAGAAATAAGCGGCTTAAAGGTAGGCGGTAAAGAGGTAGGTGGCAAAGAGGTAGGTAGTAGAGAAGTAGGTGGTAAAGAGGTAGGCAGTAAAGAGGTAAGCGGATTTCTAGCGGATTTCGCAATAGCATAATTATGGTGCTCTGCTATATCCGATAAAGAGTGCTTTAGTACATATTTCCTAAAATTATATTAGCTATAGGTATAATTTAGTATTAGAAAGCTTACTCTTTAGGTAAAGATCCTAAAGGATTAATAAAAGTAAAAGCGTCCTTTAAAGCGTCCTTAATTATTTTATTATCAATGCCACGTATATTAAGTTCCTTAACTAGATAGCTATTAGACGTATTTAAAGGTATAAATAAAGGTATTATAGATAGCGGTATGCTAATAGACAGTAGATAAAACAACAATAGTAAAGTTTATGGTGCGGTGCTGTAAGGTAGAAGGTTAGTAGAAAAAGAGGTGTGGAGGTTAAATAAAGGTAAATATCCACGCTGCCGATTTTATTAAATTAGCTCGTTAATAAATAATTGCTGCTATAACTTACCTTAGTAAATATTAACCACCTTATATACGCTTATTTGTAATGCGCAAATTTTTTATAGTTAAGTTACTACTAATTAAAGTAAGTAGGCGCCGTCTAGTTAACTTACGAAGTAATATTAATATAGAATTGCCACTTAATTAAGGTGCTGGGCTATAAGCGGATATCGGGTTTACTTGGTAAGCGGATATTTTACTTTTAAAGTGCGTAGATATATCCTTTCGTTTTCTCTTACTATAAGGTAGATCTAATACTGGCTAAGAGGCTTAAGGTATAATAGCCTGGGACCAGTTTGCCTATAAGTCTTAGGTTAATATAAGCTATAATATTTAAGATTTAGTTATATCTGTTTATAAGCTAGATACTAATAATAGCTATAAGGGCGGTAATGCTTCGGTTTGCAACGGTTAATTAAGGTAAACACTCCTTATAGTTAATGCACTAACAGGTCCCTATTAACTCACTAATAGCAAAGGCGTCTATAATAAGCCTCTAGATATAGCAAAACGTCTACTAGATTATAACGCAACTTATAAAATACTAGTACTAGAGTACTACGTTTCTTCCTTATAAATAAAGCGAATAAGTGCGTTTACTTTATCTCCTAAGAAGCTATAATCCCATTTAGGTAATATCCGCTTAAGGCCCTTATAGGTTAGCGGAGGTTGGATATAAAGTATATAGATTTAATCGTTAAATATAATATAACTGGAAATTAGACTCTAAACTGCATTCTAATATATTATATTAAGCCATCCTTTAATCTACTTCTTAACACTTATAAATAGATCCTTTAAGTACTTACTCTTTACAATATTCCTAGTATATAGTGTAATAATATTATACTCCTTATAAGCCTATAACAAATTACTACAATTAGAGCAACAGCATAAACCTCCAGATAACGGACTTATCTCCTTATACGGCTTAAGTAGAATATTACATAGATATCTAGTAGTTTTATTTATAAGCTCATACAATATATCTAGAAGTACCACCCATTTCTCTGCATTAGTCTTTACCCTTTTCTATTTTTCTATATACTTAATTAACAGAGCTAATAATGTTATATTCTTATTAAGTATTTAATCCTCCTTTTCCTAGGCAGATACCTACAAGATAATATTACTATTAATTATAATAAATAAAGCTAGATTGCTGGCAAAATCTATTGCCCTATTCTCCTATATTGCTATTCTAGTAGTAATAAAGTTATAGCCGAGTCGGGTAGATAGATAGGCTGTAGGTTTTTAAGACTTTTGCTTTAGTAGTGCAATATCTATAAAAGCGCCCTTATACTAGTCTTTAATAAGGATAATTATATATTCAGTAATACTATCGCGTTAGGCGGCCTGTCTAAATCGCTGCAGTATTATATTTAGGCTTTTATTAAGATAATAACCGTATATAATAGAACAGATAATATCTAGAATATCCATACTATAGGCTAGGGCGTCCAACGTAATAAGAATACGGGTAGGTAAGTCTTCTGTGTAGAAATTTTAATACTCCCTACTCTTGTTATACTTAGATAATATTATATAATAACTCCGCACGACTATTTTAGCCTACTTTATAGTATAGCCCTTGGTTATAAGCTATAAACAGATTATATTTATACACCTATAGATATAATTTTTAGCATAAAGAAAGATAATCGTCTTAGGAATTAATTCGAGACTTAGAACCTTTTATCCCTTTAGCTATATAGTACCTCCTACTAGATTTTAGATTCGCCTAACTAATTAATAAATAGAGGTAGCGGATATTTAACTGGAAGGTGCAGATATCCTACTAGACGCTGTAGGCGTTTGGCTAGATAATGTAGATATTTTACTAGACCCTATAGATATCTAGCTAAGGGTTACGGATGTATAATCCTCCTCTACTACCGCCTCCTTAAATGCCTCTTTAATAACAAAGAATAGTGCCTTATAATTATTCTTACCCCTTCTCTTAATATAGCCCCTAATAATAAATAGGTTAGGCTAATTAATATTTATTTGTTTAAGATCTGTTATACTTCAATAAAAACCCACTAGCTTTATTACCTTTATATAAATCTCCTTATTAAGTATTGCAGTATATATAAACCACGGCACTATTAGACTAAGCAGTAATTAGACCTTAAAGAGCTATGCGTAATAGGGCTAAAAGCTCTTACCCTAGTTAGCAACTAGATAATACTTATTAATTATAACTATAAATATACTACTCCTACCTATAAGACGACTGGGAAAAGTAGCTACCTTTAGCTAAGTTTACTGTAAATAATACAGGAAATAAATTAATAGGCGTAATACCGTTTTGCGTAACCTACAGATAAAACCCTTAACTTAGATTTAAACTATAGCCTAAAATTAATATAATAGGACCTATAATTAAGAGGATTTAACTAATTAACGTATATAACTTTACTAATTAAATAAAGTAGTTAACGGAACTATTACGAAGTAAATTAGCGTATACTTAAATAGTATATAAATAAAGAACGAGCTCCCGCGTGGGACTTTAAGGAAGGTAATATAGTTTACCTAAATATACGAAACCTAAAGACTTAATAACCCTTAAAGAAACTAGACTGGAAGTTTACGGGCCTATACCAAATTAAGAAGAAACTAAGCCCGTACGCTTATAAGCTTAAACTACTAACTAAAATAAAAATATATCTAACGTTTTATGTAAACTTACTATAATCCTTAAAGGGTAAACCTATAACTTATAAAGTGCCACCGCTACCTCCTATAATTGTTAATAATAGTAACGGTTCTTACTTTATTAACTTAATTAATAATATATAATAGAAGATATAGTCTAAATAATTTAAACTTCTTATTAAATAGGAAGAATATAAGATATAAACCTAGGAACTTTATAAGCAAATTAAGACCAATGCGCCTTCTCTAGTAAAAGAATTCTATAATGACTATTCTTTATAGCCTACTTTAGCTAGATAGATATAATATAAAGGCAAATAACTACTACCTAATATAAATATATAAAACACAATAGTAGGAAGCTCGAAATTAAAAAGAAATTAAAATATATTATAACGTTTATAATATGGTTATATAAGATAGAAGATATTAAGGAACTTTAACCGCCGGTTAAAGTTATCTAATTAGTTAGATTTGTCTTGCTAAGACCTATTATAAAGATATTAGTTCTGCTTACCGCCCTAACTAAGCTAATAGTGATTTTTTATACCAGGTATAGAAAATCCTAATTAGTCTATTTATAATTAGAACTAGTAGAACTCTATACTACTACCTAACGCAAATATACGAAAATATAATAAGTTATAAGTCTTAACTAAATTAAATTGTTTTAGACCTTTAGCTAAAGGGGGGGTACTATAATAGGACTAGCCCAGTTATAGTAGGAATGTCTTAGTGAAATACTTAATAGATAAATTCTGACGCCTTAATTAACTTCTGTTAAGTTTTACCGGATTAATTAAATTCTACCAAAGTTAGTTAAAGACCGCGTACGTATTAACTACTAAGACCCCTAACTATTTAATATATAACTCTCTTGTTATTCCTTTCTCTTTTTTATATAACGTCTTGTTCTTAGCGAGAGCAATATACCCTTAGATTTAGATAGAATTTATATTATTCCTTTAAATCTTCCCCGAAGTCTCTTCGCGCCTTAATAGTATATTATTATAGGCATTACTAATATTTAGGCTAAGTATTAATACTATAAAGTCCCTTCGTATTACCTATATAGATTTAATAGTAGCAGCGAGTAGTGTAAGTACTAATAGTGTTAAGCGGTTCTTTCTTACCCCTATTTAGCTTTATAGTAATAAGGTGTATTTCTTAGTCATATTTACTATATAGTCCGCTATTACCCTTTCTAGGATCTTGCTAAGGGTGTTTTCTAAGGTAATAAGGCGGTAGCTTCCTGGGATTAAATAATCTGCTTTACCTTTTTTTTAATAGGATAACCGTTATTATAGATCTTTTAAGTCACGGGAAGTAGCCTATAATAAAGTATGCTCTAGCTATATCTATAAGCTAAGGTACTATAAGTAGTCTATAGGTCTTTAAGGCCTTATTTAAAATCCCATCTAGTTCTAGTACTATATTATTTAAAAGGCGGCTAATAGTCCTAGCCATTTCCTCTATTATTATATCGCTATTAACCCATAGGCAAGTTACTGGTGTTTTACCTATAATATTACGAAGGTCTACTAGAGCTAGTTAGAGGAAGAACCTTTCTATAAAAATTTCTACCTTCTTATTATTATTATTAGTGGCCTATAGTTTCCCTACTCTTTATAGGGGTAATAGGTATAAGTCTTCTACTAAACGCCCTGCCTTTTTCTTTACCTATTTTGCTATAGTCTAAAGGCCCTTATTATAGGGGAGGCTTAGGTTAAAAGTATACTTATTTATAAACCATCTCTAGTTATTCTTTGCTTCTTTTTTTTAGGGTATTCTTTACCTAGTTTCTTATGTCTTTATATTATCTCTTATCTTTAGAGTTATAGCTACTTATATATTTTCTTTTTACTTATTATTAGCTAGTAATAAAAACTGCGTATTATATAGACTATACGTATTACGTATAAAGGCCTAGTTTTAAGACCGGGCAGTGCTCTTCTAGCCTATTTTTAATTACTGCCTAAATCCTTTTTAGTTTTTAGTTAATTTCCTTAGGGGTAGCTAATAAGCCTTACTTATTTAATATTAGGTGGATTTCTTTTAGGTCTTAAAGTACTTATTTAACTATATTAAGGAAACTCTCTATCTTAAGCTTTCTTATTATATATCTTTTGCTATTTAGTTATGCCTTAATATCTAGATCTAGCTATATCTAGATAGGGATATAGTCCAAGGCGAGTGCCTATTCTTTTTTAGGGTTATACCTTTTAAGTCTCTAGTATAGGCCTTCGTCTATAAATATAAGGTTAATTATACTTTTAGCGGTACCTTATTACTATATAATTGCTTTTAGGGGGGTAGCTAGCTTAAGGCCTTAGATATTTATAACTCTTAATAGGCACTCTACCTATTATTTAGTAGTAATATAGATACCCCCCTACCGCGGGTAGTAGAGGTTTATATCTCCTAATAGGATAAACTCTATACCTTTGGTTTCTAATAAGCTTATTATTAATATAATATTCTCTATTTATAGGACCCCTTTAACTATAGGGTTATATATATTAATAATTTATACCAGTCCCCTATATATCTAAATTGTTATAACTATAATATCTAGGTTAACTGCCTATAATAACTATAAGAATAGGCTAACAGCCTTGCTAATTATAAAGCATATATATAGCTACTTTTAGTTTATATAGGAGCTAAAATCCTTAGGGGTAGTATATTAATTATATATAGGTATTATAATACGGCTCTTATATAGTAAGTATATAGTGTTTCTCTAAGTCTAGACTATCTAGTAAGGGCATTATAAAATAGTGGTTTATATTACTACAGTTATACTATATTATAGATAGGTGGCGGACCCCTAGTAAGGGTTCTTCGTCTCTCCTTTATTCCTCGCTTCTTCTATTTTTACTTTCTCTAAGATATTTAGAACTTCTATCTCTTATATCTACACCCTAGACGCTACTTATTTTATATAGAGCTTTTTATTCCTATATCTTGTATTCTTACTAGCGCTTCTATATTTAAATCTATTATTATCTCTAGTTCTTCCCCTATTCTTACTAGTTAGCTATATACCCTTTATAAGTCGGCTATAAATATTATATTTGCCGCATTAAGTCTAATTCTTAATAATCCTAGGTTTAAGCTTACTATAGCTATCTATAAAGGTCTTCCTACTAGGCGTCCTCTCCCTTATATCCCCTATAACCCTTATATCTCTATTTAGTCTAATAATATTACGCAGTATCGCTTTTAGCCTATTAAGGCTTGGGATAGCTAGCTTAGCCCCCTAGTATTAAAGGTAAAAAACGCTAGAAAGGCACCTATGTCCCCCTAGCTTATCGCCTATTATTTCTATTTATATAACCTAGTATATAGTTATTCCCTTAGCTATTAGGCCCTTACCTTTTATCTCCTATATTTAATATAGTCTTCTCTCTTCTACGCCTTATATATACTTTAGTGGCAGTTTATATATTTTATTTAGTCTTAATTTAAACAGTGTCTTATATTATAGGGGCCTATATAGTGGCCGTAACACACCTATACTGCGTATATAGATTAGGTATATCCCTATTATATATAGCAATAGCATTATTCTAGGCGTAGTCTGTAGTTATAAAGCCTTATATTATATATAAGGCCGTTTATAATTATTCCTTTTTAAATAAGGAGTTTTTATATTCCTAGTATATATATACTAACAATAAAGGAGCTATGCGTTTATCTAGCGTCTCCCTAATAAGTCTCTAGCGACCCTTATATTCTCTTATTATTTTTATTATATATTTAGTTTATATTTTCTTATTAAAGCTATTAGATTTAGGTAATCTTAAGTCCTAATATAAGGCGTTCCATTTGTCTTACTATCTTTTATATAATTACTATATTATCTACCTAATGTTCCTTTTCTACCCTAAGGCTTATAAGAACCGTTAAGACTTTAACTAGGTAATCTTTATAGAGTACTTTTATACCAATGCGTTCTTCTAGCCTATCCCCTACCCTTATAGCTTGTTTCTTTACCCATTAGTCCTTTAAAGTAACTCTAATATCTCTGCTTCTAAGGTATTAAACCTCTTTATAAATCTTTATAAGGACTTCTATTTCTAATTATCCCCTAAACTCCTCTACTTTTTTTATATTTAGTTGTATTATAATTATATACCTAGTTATTATCTTAAGGGGGGTAGGTTCCCTATACTATAGAAGTATAGCTATAGCGGCCTAGGTGCGGTTCGCCGGTAAAGGGAAGTTTTATTTATTTTTAATTTTACTTAACTATTAGAGGATTTAATTAAGGGTTTACTAAAGGGGCGCCTAAGGTTTACTAGACTAGCGGAGCCATTTTACTAGCTATATTAGATCGTTATAGCTAATAGTTACTCCCTTATAATTCTAGATACTAGACGCGTCTAATAGGCTTTATATTTTATTAGATGCCTTCTTAATAAAGGTATTTTCACTTTATAGTATAGTATTCGCCTATCTTTATTGTAAAGGGCGATTACTAGGCATAGTTCTAGCGGTTATGCGCAAATGTAAACTACTATCGTTTAATATATGCCTCCCCTACAATGTATATATCTTAGGGGGATTCTCTAGGTGTTTTTTAGGGTTCTTTTAGTTAGTTTTGTTCTTTTTAGGCCGGGTATAGCAAGAGCTCCAGTTTTTAAACTTCTCCTTTATAAAGAAGAGTGTAAGGGCGTAAAGAGACTTTAGGGAAGATTTGAAGGAACGATATAAATTCTATCTAAATCTAAGGGTATATAGCTCTCGCTAAGAACAAGACGTTGCGTAAAGAAGGAAAAGGAATAACAAGAGAATCATATAATTAAATAGTTAGGGGCTTAGTGGTCAATGCGTGCATATATACGCATACGGTCTTTAACGGACTTCGGTAGAATTTATCTGTTGAGTATTTTACTAAGACATTCCTACTATAACTGGGCTAGTCCTATTATAGTACCCCCCCTTTTGGCCAAAGGTCCAAATAATTTAATTTTAGTTAAGACTTATAACTTATCGCGTGTTATGTTTTCGCGTTAGGTGGCAGTATAGGGTTTTACCAATTCTATTATTAAATGGGCTAATTAGGATTTTCTATCCCCGGGATAAAAAAATCGCTATTAGCTTAGTTAAGGCGGTAAGCAGAACTAATATCTTTATAGTAGGTCTTAGCAAGGCAGATCTAACTAATTAAATAACTTTAATTAGCGGTTAAAGTTTCTTAATATTTTATATATTTTAAGTTCTTTTTAATTTTAAGCTTCCTACTATTATGTTTTATATATTTATATTAAGTAGCAGTTATTTGCCTTTATATTATATCTATTTAGCTAGAGTAGGCCATAAAGGGTAATCTTTGTAAAATTCTTTTACTAGGGAAGGCGCGTTAGCCTTAATCTAGTTATAGGTTTCCTAAGTTTATATTTTATATCCTTCCTACTTAATAAGGAGTTTAAATTATTTAGATTATGTTTTCTATTATATATTATTAATTAAGTTAATAAAGTAAGAACTATTACCGTTGTTAATAATTATAGGAGGTAGCAGCGGTACTCCGCAAGTTATAGGTTTACCCTTTAAAGGTTATAGTAAGCTTATATAGAACATTAGATTTATTTTTATTTTAGTTAGTAGTTTAAGCTTATAAGCGTATAGGCTTAGTCTCTTTTTAATTTGGTATAGGCCTATAAACTTTCAATTAAGTTTCTTTAAGGGTTATTAAATCTTTAGGTAAAACTATATTACCTTCCTTAAAGTCCCATACGGGAGCTCATTTTTTGTTTATATGCTATTCCTATACTATTTAAGCGTACGCTAATTTACTTTATAATAGTTCCGTTAACTACTTTATTTAATTAGCAAAGTTATGCGCGTTAATTAGTTAAATCCTCTTAATTATAGGTCCTATTATATTAATTTTAGGTTATAATCCAAATCTAAGTTAAGGGTTTTGTCTATAGGTTGCGTAAAATAGCGTTATACCTATTTATCGGGAATAAGGCAAGCGGTCGTTACGTGACGCCGCGGCACTAGCGTGGCGAGGAGTCTTAAGCTCCTCGCCCTTCCTTATTTTAATTAAGAAATATATTAACTAATAAATATTATACTGTCTACAACTTGTAAATACGTAATATCACCTTATAAAACCAACACTAATTAGTAGTTAACTTTACTATTATACCATAGAATAGCTAGGTATTCTACTAAGAAGAGACGAGCTATTATACTAGTGCTACTCATGCTAGAGGAAGCTGTCTTTTAAGGTTAGAACTAGTCCTAAACCTTAAATAGAACTCTTTTATAAATCTAAGGATCTAAAGGCCAGAACTGGTCCTAAGCCTTTCTTAAATTATAGATTCTTACGTCTATTACGCAGAATAATACGCTTTATAAGTCTTTGCGATTTAAGGCTAGAACTAGTCCTAAGCCCTATAATTATAAATACACGTTATAAACGCGTACTAAATAACAAACGCATACTAAACGACAATCCCTACCCTAATAACACTTCCCTCCCCCTAAAAATATAGCTACGCCTACCTTAAATAACTAGGAAGACTCCTTATTACTAGGGGTAGCTTTATACACGAAACTTATTAATAAAGATTGGGACGAATTTACTATTAATATAATAACTTATACCGTAAAATAAGTTAATAGCTTTTTTCTACACCATATTATATTCTACTAAAGTAGATACTACGCTAATCTATAGCTATGGGAATATTTTAGGGAAATTTTCATAGGATAGACCGCTAACACCTAGGCACTTAGCAATGTTAATATTATTTAGGATTTTTAAGACTTCCTTTATAGGAATGGGGTATATATTACTAAAAATAGTAACCTAATTACTAGTAACATCTAGGCCGTTATTATTAGTATAGAAGAACCAGTATAGACGAAAGCTAAGATTATACGTTAACTACGGAAACCTAGAACTAACCTATATTCTTTAAAAGATAACTTTAATTTAGAACAAAACCCCTAAAACGCTACTATCCTACCTAAAGGTACTCTCCTACCTAGAGGTGCTCTCCTACCTAGAGGTACTCTTCCTCTACCTTTACTGCCTTTAGCTCCTCTACCCTAGCCAACCGGTAAGCCTCTACTATAAGAAGTCATAAATCTAATAAAGGTATATTTAGACGAGGAGAAGAAGTTTAAAGGAGAATTATATAATATACTCGGAATAAAACTATAGGTCTTTTATAACTGCTGCAGTAAGGTTAGAATCTAATACTACTAGTTTTATTATGCTTTTTTAGTTATATTAAAGGGACGGGCAGTAATATTTTATTACGACTATATTATGGGTAGAAACTATAGCTTTAATATAATGCTTTAGCTTACTAGAGCCTACTTTAAGACTAATAAGAATCGCTAGCTTTATATATCTAAATAGTAGGAAACTATATTATAAAGAGTTATCGCTTCTAACTTAATAAAGACTTATTTAGAGTGCCTTTAACTTCTCTTTAATAAACTCTAGAAAATCTAATATGGCCTTACCGAAACTTACTAAAATAAAAATAGCCTAAGAAACTAGGTTATTTTAGCCTGCTGTGGCGTTCCTAAGTGTAATTTGGTGCTATATAAACCTATAGATATATTTAAAGGAGTATATACTAAGCTATGCTTCGCTATAGGTACTATAATACGAATATAAGAATCTTAATAGTTCTATACTAAAAACTCTACCTAACTAAGTATTCCTAACTAATATAATTATAACTGGACTGACCAAATATATGGTGGCCGTGGTAGGGAATATAGTAAAGGGTATAATTAATGTCAACTATCCCATGCGCGGTCACGATAGGCGCAATAACTAACGAGCCTTGCCCACTACTTACTATCGCAAAATTTTTATGTTATATTTACTGAAAGCTCTATAAGAGGCTTCTGATATACCTTCTTCTCTATTATAGAGCCTCCGCGCGCAGCAACGCAAGCCGTATAGCTTGATTGCTTAGAGAATATCCAAATAGGCTCTTGCCTACGCCCCCCCGCCGGCGCCTCACGTATACCCTTCCCCCTTATCATAGCGACGCGACCGGGGGTTCGCACAAGACTCGCATCGCCAAAAGCAC
>Ga0307515_10012121_pt1 | contig 16258 bp, 10 predicted proteins | sample 17_EM_MG_FD_194513 | JGI IMG/M metagenome (GOLD analysis project Ga0307515, IMG submission 194513) | Populus trichocarpa ectomycorrhiza microbial communities from riparian zone in the Pacific Northwest, United States - 17_EM | ecosystem: Host-associated > Plants > Roots > Unclassified | place...
CTTTTTAATATATTTTTTTATTTAAAAATATATTAAAAATATTTTTTTATTTTTTAATATTAACTCATTAAAACAAAACAAAAATAAAAAAAATAATAAATTTTATAAAAAAGCTATACAATCATTAAAAAAAAAAAAAAAAAGCTAGCTGACACTCTAAAAGAAAGTAATGATGATCTTTTTGTAGGCCACCAGGCCCACCACCATTCAATCGCTTCAAAAACTTCCATTCCATTTGGGTGGGTGCCAACTCACGAGTCACAGAGGCACAGCACAAGTTTTCCCATTTACTCAGTGAAGGTAAAGTGTACAATTCAGAATCTTTTCTTTGCTTACATAATTTGTTGATGCTATGCTAAATGATTTGTTTCTCTACCGTTTTCGGCCATGTTTAAAAATTTTAGCTCCTTTTGTTGCAAAATTTAGCCCCAAAATCTCCAATTTCATCACTCTTTAAGTGCATCATCTTCGCTATTAGATCCTTGAAGAAGCACCGCACCCATTCTCATTTCACAACCCAGAATTGAATCGGTGGATTGACTCCGTAAGTAAGGTTGATGAGTTGGGGAAGTGTTTGTTGCCCTCAGAATGCGACTCAGTGAATTGACTTTATGCTATTTTTCCCTTTGTTTGATTGGATTGGATTATTGCGTTTTAGCATGTGAGAAGCATGACTGTGCAATGCACATCAGGTGCTCGTTATTTTGACTCATTGAAAAGTGAGTAATCTTTAACTGTCCAAATGGGGAAGGAAGACGAAACATTTCTTGTTGAGCATTTTATGGCCAAAGTGAATATGTTCCCATTTGTGCTTGGGGATTTGATCTTTTAATCCTTGAGTCCATACTTACGTATAATAATACTATTTTAAGCAGCGATGGGAGATGAGGAAATAAGAGGGGGGGACAAACTTATATTAAGAGGGCTGAAGTTTCATGGCTTCCATGGGGTGAAACCAGAAGAAAGGGCACTGGGTCAGAAGTTCTTGATAGATGTGGATGCTTGGATGGATCTTCAGGCAGCTGGCAAATCTGACTGCTTGTCGGACACTATTAGCTATACTGAAATTTACCGGTGAGACCTTTTCGTGCTTACGATCGGTCATCCAACATTTGTTAGTATTGTCTCACGGCTCCTTAAATCAAACATGCATAATTTATGCCTACTAATGAGTTGCTTTGTTTGTTTCGATTATTGACTTGGGTCATCTAACAGCATTGTTAAGGAAATTGTTGAGGGACCGCCACAGAATCTCCTAGAGTCAGTGGCTCAACTGATTGCTTCTACTACGTTGTCCAATTATCCCCAAATATCTGCTGTTCGTGTGAAAGTTGGGAAGCCTCATGTTGCTGTTCATGGTCCTCTGGATTATTTGGGTGTTGAGATTCTTCGACACAGAAGCAGTGACATGCCAAACTAAATTTCTAGTATATAATCCATTTGGCACCCCAAGTTGTTTCATGTTTGTTTGGAGTTACAGTTTCTCAAGTTGTGTTTGAACTATAATACTTCTTAATGGACCATTACATGTTTACCTTAGTTTTATAATCTTCAAATTGCAATGGAATAGAAATCATGGAATGGCGGATTTCATGATTAAACACAAAAATCAACATATAATTATTGGTGAAAGTGCAAGTGTAATGCTATACAAGACTGTCATGTGCCGTGACAGCCTCTCTCTCTCTCTCTCTAAACAATGATCAGGAAACTATATACTCAAGCTTTCTCCCGGGAGGCGGCCTTGGAAACTGCTGCTTCTGTATAGACATTTGCTAACAGTTTCACCAAGCAAATACACCAACGAAAGCCTTGATCCCAAGCTAGCCAGAGTCAGTTATGTGTATCCTTCTGCACCCTTTTACATCATCATATACAAATACCAAGGAAAAAATGTGAGTGGTTTTATTATTATCAAGGAAGTACAATTAAAGTCCATATATATCATCGATAATATATATATCAAGCTTTTGCAATCACATGTAGCCATTCCCTGAGACGAAAACAAGATCACTCGTATCACTGCAATTTCGCATACATGTTCAGCCATCATTTTAGATGAAAACAAGATTGCTCACATTCCAATGCTTTGGCATACACGATTCTACAAAACTTGTCTCAACAAAGATGCCAGGACATGGAAGGGGATTTTTTAACACTTCTACAGAACTTTCTACTAGGATTTGAAATATGGAAGAGAAAAGCTGGTTCATGCAGCCACACCACTTGGTTGTCGATCAGCAGCTTTGCCTTTGCGGTTCCATATTGACGTGGTCTCAATAAGCTTATGTGGTACCAGCTGCCTTTCCTTCTTAGTGAGCTTGCGGAAATTGTGGACTCTTAGCTTGGCGATCTTAGCCTCCTCCTCAGGGGTTGTCTCCCTTACTACTACTGTCAGTCGACTCTCGGGCCTCTCTCTAATTCCACATTTTCCTTTAGCATGGTAGGAAATTCTTTTCTTAAAAAATCCCTTTCCAACAAACGCTTCAGCTGCATGAAAAGAAGAAATGCAGGATAAGTAAAGTTTAGATAGAAGTAAGAGGTGCAAGTTTGCTTGCATTACTTACCAACAAGGAGACGATCTGGATCTAACCCATGATTATGAGTTGCATTTGCTCGAGCTGAATGAATAACCTGCAAAACACAGACTTTAGTTTCTTTTATTTTCTTCTTTATTTATAATGTCAAAAACTTTAGTCTGTTGAAGTTGAAATACTGGCTGCTACTAGAAAGCGCAAAAACTGCTGGTCTATTCCAAGAAATGAGGTATAAGCCAACAGAGATCAGAGACTTGACATGATTTCAGAGACCTTTTGCAACTGAGAAATGAGCATGCATCATAAACATTAAAGACTTAAAGTTATATCAATGCTCATATTTTAAATCATCAACACAATGATAGTTCATAAAAAATACCCAAGGGAAGAACTCTAATTTTATTTCAGAAAGTGAGTCTTTTTCTTTCATTCCTGCTTCCTCAAGTGACATGATATTTTGCTTGTTTAATTACGGCATAGCAATTAAGGAAAAAAAGAAATGAAAAGGTGGTGTCTAGATTTTTGACGGGTAGTCTGTGACCCAACTTATAAGCTGGTTTCTGTTTTCTCATCCCCAACAATCCCCATCGCATTGCAGGGAACAAGGAAAGACACTCCAATTTATGACTGAATCTATCAGACTCAATCACAACTTGGAAACTCTAACAGGCTATAAAATAGTTACCTGGAAGACGGTTTTTGCAGCTCGCTTTACTGTCACTTGCAATTGCAATAGTGCATCTTCAACGCGCATGCCACGAACTAATGCAGCAACCAAGTTGAGCTTCTTAGGACTCTGAAGCCAGCAAGCCAAAATTATTCAAACAGTTAAGGCACATCCTTATTCAATTCATCTGCAGAAGACTAGAGACTGGCTTGCCTAGTCTTAGTCTTTTAGACCAGCCCTACTCCATCCATCTTGGCCCTATTGATCAAGGTACCATAACAGGGCTTCCAAGTACCATATAAATGAATCTATTACATCTGAAAACTTATCCTACATTTACAGAAACTATTGAATATTAAATACAACTCAATGAATTTTCAATCCATAGGATTACAAAGAGCCACCTTGAGGGCATAAAAGTAGGAAATGATTCACACCACAACTATTATATTCATCTTCACAACATTTGAATCTTAGGAGTCTCATCATCTAAATGGATCCAAATCCTAGCCAATTCACAACAGATGCAATATATGTACTAGTTTTGCAACTCATTCTAATTCTGAAACTTAAATTACTGGATTGAAATAATTCCAACCAAAAACAGATGATGACTAGACTTTCTACATTTCACTGTCCAAAACCATCTTTTTATCAACTATAGCAACAAAAGAAGCTTTATATAAGTAGAAACACAAAGTAATGAAGTTTTATCTCATTTCAAGAACAATTTGATCTCGCAAATAACACACCAAAGTCACTTTGTCCGCTCGCTCAAGTTGATCTTAGGTATTATATGAGTATTTTATTGACTATCAGTAAAATAATGACCTAGGATCTTCCATGAAAAGGAGAAATTTTGAGGAGTTATAAATTCATTGTCCAAAACCATCCTTTTATCAACTTTATCAAAGAAAGATGCTTTATATAATCACCAAGAATCTTTCGTGAAAAGGGGAAATTTTGAGGAGTTATAAATTCATTGTCCAAAACCATCCTTATTAACTTTGGCAAAGAAAGAAGCTTGATATAAGTAGAAGCACAAAGTAATGAAGTTTTCTCTTATTTCAAGGACAATCTGCTTTCAAAATTAACACACCAAAACCACTTTGTCAGCTTGATCAACTTGACCTTAGGTATTATATGAGTATTTTCTTGGTTATCAGTAAAGTGATCACCAAGGATCTTTTGTGAAATGGGGGAATCTTGAGGAGTTGCAAATTAAATTGTGTGATGCATAAGATAAATGTTGCATCTCATACCATTTTTATGCCCTTTAACACTGCTTGAACCTTTTCAGGTTTAGAGACTGCCTTTTGTTCAGTTTTTCCACTCTCTAATGCTAGCATAGGAGTGAATGGAGATGAAACAGGTTGCTCCTCTGAAGAATCTGCTAGTAGTTTCCTTGAATTGGAAATGCCCTGGAAAGATGACAGGAGCAGCAAATTATGATTGCAAAACAAATGGGGGAAAAAAGAACTTATGCAGGATAAAATAATCCAACCTTTATTAGCAACTAACCTAAATATACTGTATCAGTAAAATAAGTACATTAAATCAATAATCTGTGTTGTCTACATAAGTCAAATGAAGGTGAAAAAAAAATAAGGATATATTAAGTCTAAACCATCAAATCATGCTGCCAATGGCTGTTTAATTCCAGGTCACAGACAAAACAAAGGCCCAAGTATCTAGCATCCATTCTAAATCAGAAAATTCATATTAATTAGTAGTTTATGTAAGCGAACGGGTAATCAAAAGAATATGCACAAAGAGATCCTTAAGTGGCAAATATCAGCATAGCCAAAGACACATTCATCACATCCTCCCATCCTCTAATGGTTGACGCTTTACAAATGCAATTTTTTTCACTGTCAACTTAGTACTTCATTAGATTTGATTTAAACAAATCTGACACAACTGGCAGTAAGTAATGGCGTGCCATAACTACAAATATAACCCATTTTACCATGAAAAAAAGAATGAAATTCAGAAAATTCATAACAATATAGCAAAAACAGAAAACCAAAAGGGGGGTGGTGAATTAGCATTACCGCCTGTTGCAAGAACTGATAAAAAGGCCTTGTCGAAACATTAGCAGAAGGCAATTTCCACAACCTCGGTAGATAAGACAACTCACCTGCCAAGAAAAAAAAGGAAGTAAAACTCCACATTATATCATCCAACCCCTCAAAAAAATAAAAAATCTAGATCAAAATAGAAAAACCCGTATAGCTAAAAAATTCAAAAACAGATTAAAAAAAAAAAAGAGTGACCATGTAAAAGAGAAGAATCCAAGCGAGATGTAGTGGTGGTAGTAGTAGAAAAATGGGCAATGTGATTGTGCTCTGCACTTCTTCTCCCAACTTGACGAATCAAAGACTGTAGATGTCTTTGCCAACCCACCATGACTTCAAAACCCTATACATGAAATAGTGGAATTTTATAGAGAATAATGTAAAGCCCTAAACCCTTGTCGAATAAGCCCAGATTCCATCTCTGATTTTTACAAAAAAAAAATCCATGGGAGATTATCATTATTACCTGATTCAAAGAAACAGTCGCTACAAGCTGGTAGATAGTGTTGTTAGAAAGAGTAGACAAATGACACCAAACGGCTTCTTCTAAGCGAGGAGGAAAGACAAACAGCAGCTCCTCTACAGACTTCAGACGCAGTGTAAGTACAGCTTCAAGGGTTCGGGTTGGGCCGGGAAAAGGACAAGTTAAGAAAAGCCCAGCCCAAATAAACCCATTTTCTTTTTCAAAGATGATGTTAGAACTTGGCTTAGTTGGTTTATTATGTCACTCATCCAACCTGGAATTTGATTTGGATGTATAATCTAGGAATTGATTAAGATAAACTCGGTTAATTTAATTAATTATTCAAAATTAGATGAGTTAGTTTTATTAATTGTTTTTCATAACAATATTATTTTATCTTTAATATTTTTTTTAAATATGATTTTAAATGAATCCGGATCGATTTGAATTTACTTACCCAATCTTCTTTGATCAAATTAGATTTTATAAATATTGTTAATAATTTTATTTATAATACCATTTTAAAATTTGTATTTGCATAAACACATTAGATTAATTTATTGCAGTAGAAAATCTTTAGTTAAGTGGTTTTTTTAATTAGAGTAATGAGATAAATGCAATTCTTTTTTCAAATAATAGCCCTTCATTGTTGTTTCAAGGCCAATCAAAGTCATTTTATTTATTGGAAAACTCAATTTTATAAAGAAGATTTACCACGATGTTTGGTATGATGGAAAAAAAAATTTAATGTTTTTACTTGAAAAAATATTAAAATAATATTTTTTATATTTTAAAATTTATTTTTAATATCAACATATTAAAATGATCTTAAAATATAAAAAAAAGATTAATTAATAACAAAAAAAATATTTGTTTTTTAAATTCACGCTTAAAATATAAATACAAATATACTAATATTTTATGGTAGTAGTTAGATCATGGATCGAGGACCTAAGAAAAATATCAAATTCAGGATCTCTAGGTAAAGGGCTAACAACAAGATGAACTAATGCTTCTTCTTCTTTAAATCCATAAGATCTAGGGGTGATCATTTTCAGTTCGGTTCGGTTTTTATAAAAGAAAGTAACCAAACTAAATTTTTTTAAAAAAAAAAAACCGAAACCGGTTCATACCGACCGGTTTCGGTTCGATTCGATTTTTAGGACAAAAACCGGTTCAAACCGGTTTGGCTCGGTTTTTTGCCAGTTTGGGTTCGGTTCGGTTCAGTTTTTTTTGTTTTAGGCTTATAAAACCGAAACCAAATCGGCCGGCTTTTTCAAAATTTTAATCGGTTTAATCGGTTTTTTTTCACGGTTCAGTTTTTTTAGTTATTTTTTTCCGGTTTTTTTGGTTTTTCAGTTTTTTTTTCTCACCCCTCATAAGATCCAATAGAGTTAAAGTTGTTTAACTCTACACCAATACAGTAAAACCTAAGAGACAGAAGAGTTGGTCAATAGTGAAGGGTATACGTACAAGTAATTCATGCTTGAAGAAATATAAGATGGTCAATTGCAAGTTACATTCATTCCAAATGCATTTTGTCGAGAGATAATAATATTTTCATTCCTGGTCATGTAATATTAAAAAAAAAATCATCTAGGTGGTGGTCCAGTGGTAAGAGTTTGGGACCAAGAGGTTTGCTCCCTCTGTGGTCTCAGGTTCAAGCCCTGTGGTTGCTCATATGATGGCCACAAGAGGCTTTCAGGGCCCGTGGGATTAGTCGAGGTGCACGCAAGCTGGCTCGAACACCCACGTTAAATTAAAAAAAACAAAAAAAAAGAAAAAGAAAGAGGCCTTAGTGTTTCACCATGGCCTTTGAATGAAAACACAAAGCCTTCTTATAGTTTTTTTGTTATTAATTTTTTTTAATTTTTTAATTTTATATTATGTTGATGGTCGATTAAGCTTAATGATTTATTTTATATTTTTTTTTGTTTTCACAGTGTCAAAAGGTCTTGGTATTGATGCGGTTTTTTATTTTGCAAAACAATATTCAATTTGATTGTTGGTAAAAAACAAAAAATGAGGGGATCGAAATTAAAAGTGAGATGAAATAGCAGCCCTGTATCTAAAAATAAAATCTTTTTTTTTATTTTTTGATCTTTTATTTCTTCTTCTTTTTTCCGGTTCAACCATGAGTTTTTTTTCTTTTAATTTTGTCCTTCTACATATCAGATGACAGCTATTCTCCCATATTGTTAGTTAATTTGAATAGTTCAAATACAAATCTAAGTGTATCTATTAGTTGTACAGGATAGGATCTTATCTTCTGTTATCTCTATAACAGACGTGTACGTGTATTATATAACACTTGAAAGGGAATGGAACAGTGTGCTTGAGCTTTTCTCTCCTTCCCTGTGAAACTTCTATCATGGTATCAGAGCTCCCTTTTATTCATTGAATAATTCTTCAGGTTATTTCCTTCTTTGTTTACAATGGCTACTCAAACCAATTCAACAAACAATCCAAATTTGTCCAATCCAACCACGCCAACAAATTCAACCATTCTCCACAGTAATGAATTTCAACTCATCACCATAAACACTTCTGCTCAAGCCCCACTTAAACTCACCTCCAGCAACTATATCTCTTGAAAACTTCAGTTCCAAACTCTTTTTATTGGATACGATCTTCTTGGCTATATTGATGGATCTAAACCCTGTCCACTTGTTACTATATTGACAAACCAATCAAACATACCAAATCCTGCCTACCACATATGGATTCGTCAAGATCAGCTTATTCTCAATGCTCTTATTGGGTCACTTTCACCTACACTCATTCCATTTGTTGCAAGATCCACAACATCACAAGAAGCATGGACCATTCTAGCCAACACCAATGCCAAACCATCACGAGGACGTATTAAACAAGTCAAGGCTCTTTTCAAAAATTTCACTAAAGGTAATTTAAATATTACTGACTTTCTTCAATCAGTTAAAGACCGTGTAGATGAGCTTGCAATACTTGGTGCACCAATAGATGAGGAAGATCTTACTGAAAAGATTCTTGATGAGCTAGAAGAAGATTATAAAGAATTGGTCCTTGCTATTCAAGCTCGTGATAACTCTATCTCATTTGATGAGCTTCATGAGAAACTGTTAACATTTGAAGCCTCTTTACAAGGGAAAACACAAAAATCCAGTCACTTTCCAGTGACTGTGAATCCAACACATAGAACCAACACAAACTGGCAACATCAAAACACCATTCCTAACTGGCGTTCCAATTCTCATGGACAAACAGGTTGGCGCCCGTCACTCACTTCCCATCCACGTCCCCGTGATAGTCGTCCATCATCACGTCCATACTTGGGCTATTGTCAGATATGCAGCACTCAAGGACACACAGCCAAGAGATGTCCATCATTCCAAGTGATTCCTATTCAATCATCCAACAAGGCCTCTGCACCACATTCAAGTCCTTCATCAACCCCTTGGCAGCCTCGGGCTCACTTTGCTGCTAATGTTGCCTCCCCCAATTCCACTTGGTTGCTTGACAGTGGTGCCTTTCATCATGTCACAGCAGACCTAAATAATTTATCTCTTCATGCTCCTTACACTGGATCTGATGATGTCATGATTGGAGATGGAACAGGACTCTTCATCACTCATATTGGTTCAACTTCTCTTCTCACTAATAACTCTGCATTTCAACTAAATGATGTCCTCTATGTACCTGATATCAAAACAAACTTAATCTCCATTTATCAGTTTTGTGTCACCAATAATGTCTCTGTTGAGTTCTTACCAGCGTGTTTTCAGGTGAAGGATCTTCACACGGGGGTACCTCTTGTGCAGGGCATCTCTAAGGATGGTGTGTATAAGTGGCCGGCTATCAAAACCTCCTCCTCCCCTCCAATTATCGCCTTCTTAAGTACCAAAACCACTTCCTCCAATTAGCATCATAGATTAGGCCACCCTGCCTTTCCTATATTAAAGCATGTTCTTTCTGAATTTCATTTAAACGTGTCATCTCTTCTGTCAAAAGAATTAGTATGTAATACATGCTACTGCAATAAGAGTCATAAACTTCCCTTCTCAACCTCCTCCTTACAATTCTCACATCCTCTTGAAGTTATATTTTCTGATGTATGGACTTCTCTCATTCACTCACATGATGGATTCAAGTATTACATCATTTTTGTCGATCATTTTACAAAATATATCTGGTTTTATCCATTATAAAAGAAATCTGATGTTAAGGATGTTTTTATACGTTTTAAAGCCATTGTGGAAAATCATTTCAAAACAAAGATTATCACACTGTATTCAGATAATGGGGGAGAATACGTGGGTCTTCGAAATCTTCTAGCAATAAATGGCATCTCTCATCTCACCACCCCTCCACATACACCTGAACACAATGGCTATTCTGAAAGAAGACATCGTCATATAGTTGAGATGGGACTCACACTGCTTTCTCATGCCTCTCTCCCATTAATCTTTTGGTCTCAAGCATTTGCAACAACAATATATTTAATTAACAGATTGCCCACCAAATCTCTTGGTCTTTCCTCACCATATAAATCCATTTTTGGTACTGCTCCCAACTACTCCAACCTCAAGATTTTCGGGTGTCTTTGTTATCCTTGGCTTCGACCATATTCCTCTCATAAACTTGATCCTCGCTCTCAACCGTGCATTTTCCTTGGATATTCATCATCGCAACATGCTTACTTATGTTTTGACCCAACCTCCACAAAAATATTCATATCTCGTCATGTCAAATTTGTCGAATCTGTCTTCCCTCACAAGTCACTACATCATAAATTACCACGTCCTGACTCCACCACTATTGATTCCTAGATCCCTCCAATTCTTCATGTTTCGATTCCTCATCCTACTTTGCCGGTGCAACATACCCCATCTGCTGAGTGCCCACAAGAGCTTCCACCGTGTGCTGCTTCCTCATCATCTTCCACCTCACCTGGTTTACAACCAATCCCTCCGCCTCTGCCAACCCCACAACTAAACAACCTAACATTTGTACACCAAACTTTCTAGCCTACTATACCTCATCGCATGACTACCCGCTCTCAAAACAACATCCACAAACCACAGAAAAAGCTTAACCTTCACACACAATTTACCCCCACCTCTGTCACTGAACCTACAACTATGACCCAAGCTCTCAAAAATCCTCATTGGCGTAAGGCCATATCCGAAGATTATGATGCCTTGGTCAGCAATGGGACATGGGAACTTGTTCCACCCGCTTCTGCCTCTAACATTGTTGGTTGTAAATGGATTTTTCGTATTAAACGACATTCTGATGGCTCTATTGACAGGTTTAAAGCTCGACTCGTAGCCAAAGGATTCCATCAAAGACCTGGTGTTGACTACCATGAAACATTCAGTCCAGTCGTTAAACCTGCCACTATGAAACTCGTCCTTAGCATTGCTGTCAGTCGTGGGTGGCCTCTTCGCCAACTCGATGTCAATAATGCTTTTTTACAAGGTCATCTATCGGAAGATGTTTATATATCCCAGCCTCCGGGTTTCATTGATTCTGATCATCCAACATTCATCTGCAAGCTTCGTAAAGCCATCTATGGCCTTAAACAGGCACCAAGGGCGTGGTACCATGAGCTGCGCCAATTCCTCATGACTGCGGGGTTTCAGAATTCACATGCAGATAATTCACTCTTTGTCCTCAATACTGGTACCACCAGTCTTTACCTTTTAGTTTACGTGGATGATATCATTCTCACCGGAAATCAACCTGCTCTTGTTGATCAGTTCATTACTCAGCTTGCTCAACAATTTTCTCTCAAAGATCTCGGGTCTCTCACATATTTTCTTGGCATTGAAGTGGTTCCTCACAGACATGGTATTCTACTCTCTCAGCGAAGGTATATTCAGGATCTTCTTGCTCGCACTAATATGACAGGTGCTAAGCCTGTTTCCACCTCATTACCTACCAGTCCTCCTATCAGTTTACACTCTGGAACGACTCTCTCTGATCCTACAGAATACCGCACAATCATTGGAAGTCTGCAATACTTGTCCATGACACGTCCCCACATCACTTATGCAGTCAACAAGTTATCACAATATATGCATCAACCATCAACTGAGCACTGGGCTCTTGTCAAGCGCATCTTGCGCTATTTATATGGTACATTAGATGAAAGGATTATCATTCATTGCAATTCTTCAATCTCTCTTCATGCCTTCTCTGATGCAGACTGGGTTGGCGACAAAGATGACTACTCCTCAACCAGCGCATATATCGTGTACTTGGGTCGCAATCCTATCTCTTGGAACTCAAAGAAACAAAAAACTGTTGCACGTTCGTCAACAGAAGCTGAGTATCAATTTGTTGCAGCAACTGCTGCTGAAATAAAATGGTTGTGTTCACTCTTGACAGATCTTGGAATTAATTTACAACAGGCTCCTACAATCTATTGCGACAATATTGGAGCTACTCAGCTGTGTTCTAATCCAGTGTTCCACTCAAGAATGAAACATGTTGCCATAGACTTTCACTTTATTCGGGATCAAGTCCAGACAGGTTCTCTACGTGTGGCTCATGTTTTTTCCAGTGATCAACTTGCTGATGCACTTACAAAATCGCTGCCCCGCTTCAAGTTTCAAACTCTCAAAACCAAGATTGGCCTCTCTTGTCGTGGCCTATCTTGAGGGGGCATATCAGATGACAGCTACTCTCCCATATTGTTAGTTAATTTGAATAGTTCAAATACAAATCTAAATGTATCTATTAGTTGTACATGATATGATCTTATCTTATGTTATCTCTATAACAGACGTGTACGTGTATTATATAACACTTGAAAGTGAATGGAACAGTGTGCTTGAGCTTTTCTCTTCTTCTTTGTGAAACTTTTATCACTACATTGTGTTGATGAGTGATTCGACTTGATGGTTTGGTTCATGTTGCTTTCTTTCGGGTTATCTTAGTCTCAAAAAAATATCTTGACATTGAGTTGGTTCTTGATTTCACAAAAACTAATTCAGTTTTGTTGTTTGTAAAAAATTAAAAATGAGGGAACCAAAATTAAGCTCTTGGTGAAATGGAAGCCCTTTTAAAAAAAAAACAAGAAGAAGAAGGTGTTAGTGCTCTTTAGGTTTAAAATCTTGTCAAAATTCACTTTTGATCTCTTTAGTTAAAAATTATACGATTCGATTCTAAACTTTATTTTATTCACATTGCAATTTCTAGGTTTGAGAGAACAGAGAAAGAGTTATTGAATTATAGCAAATGAAAGTGAAAGTTGTTGGTTGACCATATTTCGACAACAAAATAACCTGATATTGATGTCAACAAGTTACATTCGATGAAAGGAGTCTCATATATTGAAGTCTTTTAAAACCTTCATCTTATTTGAAAAACTAGATCCAAGTTAAGAGAGATTTTTTTTTCCAGTTTAATTTTGTATGTTTGGATCATTTAAAGTCTTTTAAAACCATCATCTTACCTTTAAAACATTTGAATTGGGATAATTGTTTTTTTTATTATTATTTCAGGATTTGATTGTGAATATGATAATAGAAATTTGTTACTGAAAAACTTTCAGATACCGCCCATTTTCCACTGGAAAGGAAAAACTCATTGTTTCCTTGGACAAAAGCATGGTCTGATTTAAGATCAATGAAATGCAATAATGTGCCATAGCTGAGGAAAAAGCATGTGAGAAATCGACGTACAAAGATGAAATAAAAAAAGGAGTTTACATTAAAAAAACAATAAAAAAAACAATGCTCGTGGTAAAAAAAAAGCTTTCGTTAAAATAATGAAAAGATGTATTGATAAAAAAATAGAGTTTACATTACATAAATATATTTCTTCTTAATAATCTTATTTACTTTCTTTTATACAAATGTCTATATTTATAATCACTTAATTAAATAAAAAATAGATTTTAAAAAGTAAAATTAGTGTAATAATTTGAATTTTTGGTGGGGAAATTTAATCTTTTCATATGGGTTGATATATATAAAGAGTCAAAAAGAAAAAGACAAACCATAAACAGAAGAGAGGAAAATAAAAGTAGAAGAAGAGAAAGAGGAATGGGGGAGAAAGGGGGAAAGATGGATGATTGATTTTAATTAGTCAAGGTAAGAACTAGATGTAATATGTGTCATTCGATATAGATGAAGATTTGAAGTTTATATTTTTAAGTTTGATGAATTGATTGATATTCGTTAAAAGTTTATTAATGGTTGAATTATTTGATTTTGGTTTATTTTGTTAAGAATAATGATTTAAAATTGATTTGTTTAATTGATGTGTTATAGGTGAAAAAAGTTAAGAAATTTATGCTAATCTTTGCTTGAAATTCTGGAAAAATTGTTTTGAGACTATAGAGGATAAATTTTCGGTTTAGTTTATAATTTGTAAAAATTATAGTTTAGTTTTTAAACTTTTAAAAAGTATGATTTGAACCCTGAAATATATTTTGAAATTCTAGACTAATTGTGAGTTTAAAGATGATGAATTTCACTTTGGTCATTGGTTAACGCTATTTTCAGTTTAATCTCTGGATTTCAAGAAAATTACAACTTGATATATGTGATGGTAAAAGATAATTTTTAGTTATGTCCCAACAAGTAATTAAGATGTATTGATTATTTATAATAAAGTTTTATTTGATTTTGTTTGAATTTGAAGCTAATTGGATATTGTGTTTAAATTTATTTAGATATTTGGAGAGCACCATATACAATATTTAAAGTAGTTGAACAATACAAAATACAAAGTGAAAAGTGTGAATGCAAATAATCAATATGAAATATATATTTAAGAATATTTATAAAATATACGTGTTCACATCCATATAATTATAATGAAATTCATTATGTGAATGTGAGTAATTGATATAAATATATTTTTTGGAAGTATTTATAAAATATGTATGTGATTGTGAGAAATTATTACGAAATATGTTTGTTTGCATCATATTTTATTATGAAAATGGTGTGATGGGATATGTATGTGGTATGATGGGTCATACACATGGTGTGATGGATTGTGAATGTGGTGGTGTGATGAGTTATGTTCATGTTGTGATGGGTTATGTACATGGTGTGATGATTTATTTAATAGTATGAAATTTACTAATCCAATCTTGTGTTTGATAATATTAGTTTGGGGTATATTTATTTTGATTACTTACTGTGTCATGGAAACTCATTCTTTCCACAATGATTTTTATTTCAAGAATAAAGGAAGCTAGCAATTGATGATTAATCAATTATTGATAATAACATCATAATTTGGATATTTATTCTTGAAGAATGTTGTTACATGCTTTTGATTATGATTTATATTTAGATTGGGATTAAGATAATTTGATAATATGAAAATTATATACGGAGTTTTCCTTAATATTTGATTGATGAAGTTTATACATGGAATCCTTTTTTATGAGCTTCTTAACATATTTAAGTTTAGAGGTGTAATTCAGTCAGGCTAGTCTTTGATGACGATTCACTCGACCGTGTGCCAGTCATGCCTTCTTTATAATTGGTCTTTGATATTTTTAAAACGTGATAGTTATTAAATCTGATTAAGATCATAATTTAAATTATAAGTTGGACGAGTTAACCTGATTTAAATTAAATCAATCCAAAATATTATCGTTTCAAAATTTTTTATATAAAAAAATAAATCAATGTCGCTTTTAGTTTTTTTTTTAATCAAACTTCTTTTTGGTTTGATCGATCAAGTTGCACTAGCATTTATGAAGTTGATTGTGTTATATTAAATGAACTTCCATCTAATTTACTTGATACCTAATCTGACTCAGAAGCTAGGTCGACAAGTCTTTTTATTGACTTGTCATGTTCGATCAAGTTTAATGCATACATCTACCTTGTTCCATACTTTTTTAGAAGGCTGAGCTTGATGGTTGTTGTCGGTTTGCTTCCCCATTGTGAGAAATTTCCTTCTTATAACATTAAACAGTAAAAACAATTTACTTGGTGTTAACATTATATCGAACAAGTGGTAGACATGCTGATCCTACTCATTCATTGAGTGGGGTTTCTAACAAAAGCTGAATAGCGACGGTGGGCTCTCCGATTCAGGCATCCCATCCCACATTAAAACTCAGTGTCTTCTTCCTCTAAACTCTACTACCTCCTTTCCGAGCCAAAATAATTGTTGTCTTCCTCTTATTGTCGTTTCTGCTCCCACCCACTTACAGCTGATGAGCGTGTCTTTCCCACCTTAAAACTTCAGAAGGCAGTCTTTATTACCTGTCAATTCAGGCCTCCTTTCAAGGCTGTTGCCGGCTGGCAAGTGTTCTTGTAACGGAGGAGCATCAAGATTCTTTGCTGAGTGGGGGTGTCTTTCAAGATGCTGAACTTTATACTCCATAAAATATCTTGTGGATTACATGAGAGCTTCCAAAGCATCATGACAATTTATAATAGTGCACTGAACTTTCTTCTCTCTTATGTCTTGCATAAGTTGATATTATATTCAACTGAATTGAAGTGACATTGTCATCTAAACTAAATAATATTTATAGTATAACAAATATACT
>Ga0307515_10012122_pt1 | contig 16258 bp, 1 predicted proteins | sample 17_EM_MG_FD_194513 | JGI IMG/M metagenome (GOLD analysis project Ga0307515, IMG submission 194513) | Populus trichocarpa ectomycorrhiza microbial communities from riparian zone in the Pacific Northwest, United States - 17_EM | ecosystem: Host-associated > Plants > Roots > Unclassified | place...
TCATAGGTAAAAGCTATTTTATTCTATACTACTCCAAGTATAAGACTAGATAGTACTATAGATCTTATAACTTTTTAATACGTATATATTAGGAAGGCCGCTATAAGATTAAAGTCCTTTAGTTATTATAGGGCTCTGAGTTCCGATTACTCTATAGCTTCACTATTAGTTTAAGGGGATAGCTTAGCAATTAGGGATGGTGTATTACTAGGTTCTAAGAATATATTAGGGATATCCTATCTAGGTATATTTAGATCTTTATTAGCAATAAACCGGGTATTAGCTAGAACATTAGTAGAAACTAATAGGGCTTATACCGCCTAAGACTTAGTATATAAAGCTATAGGTGCTTAAGCATCCTATATCTAAAGCTTATTCTATAATATAGGGAGTAAGATATCTATTATCTGTTTTCCTTCTTCCGTTTTAAAGCCTTTAGTATAGTCTAGCCGTTATAACGGTCTATTAGTAGGGTTATTTTCCCCTAGCTTATATTTAATTTTAAAATTAAATTACGTAAGCTCCTTTGCCTATCTAGCTTATTAAGGTATAAGCTCCTTTATAGTTATAAAGTAGCTTAGATTATAGTAATCTGGGGGTATATAAGTGGTATAGCTCGCATACTTAAGGTAGTGTCGCTACTGTTTAAAGTAGTTAACTATAGCTAGTAGTTCCTTATCGTGGGTATAATACCTAACTTTAGGTCCCTGGAATTTTTTATTATAAAATATTACTAGTCTCTAGCAGAGCTAGGTAGCGTCTAAATCCCTATTAGGTTGCAGTAGCATACTAATAAGGGTAAAATTTAATATATTAGTAATTATTATTAATAGCTAATCTAGGTTAAAATGCCGTAGTAATAAAGCTTTTATAAACTTTACGTATAGTTTCTAAAAGGCCTCCTAAACCTTTCCGGGCTATAACTATAGTTTATACTATTTAGTTAGTCCCTTCTTAGTTTTCTTTCTTACCGCCTTTAAGCTTTTTACTCCTTAGGTCGGTTCTTAGAAAGCTTTTATAATATAGTTAAATAGGTATTAGGCGATATCTAAGTAGTTATATATAAAGCGCCTAAAGAAATTGGCAAAGCCTAGGAATACTTAAATATCCTAGTAGCTTTTTAGCTCCGGCCACTCCTAGATTATCTGCACACGTACTAGGTCTATAACTATATTTATAGGCGTTATAATATAACCTAGGAACTCAACCTACTTAGTATTAAAGATATACTTTAACGCCTTAGCGTAGAGGCCCAAATTATCTAAGCGTTCCAGTACTTCGCGGATATATTACTTATATTAATCCTTATCTTCTAAGTAGATTAAGATATTATCTAAATAGATAACGTATATGCGGTTAACTAGTCCCCCTAAGGCTTTATAAATATATAATTGAAATATTATAGGCGCATTAGCTAGCCTAAAAGGCATTACTAGATACTTAAAGTAGCTATATTAGGTCTTAAAAGCGGTCTTTTATTTATCCCCTTCTTTAATACGGAGCCTATAATAGGCGTCTTATAAATTTAGCTTTATAAAGATCTTTGCCCTAAATAGTCTATCTAGTATTTTACTAACTAATGGTAGTAGGTAATAGTTCTTAATTATAATCTTATTAAGACCGCGATAGTTTACATATAGCCTTATAGTTCTATCTAGTTTTAAAATAAAGAGGATCGGCGTGCCTGCCGTCAACTTATTAGGCTAAATCTACCCCTTTTCCAGTAAACCATTAAGGTACTCCTATAGGATCTTAAGCTCTTTATAAGAGAGGTTATAGATAGGAAGGTTTAGTAGTTATTTACATTTTTTTATAGATTAATTATATAATTATACTCCGAGTTCTACGGTAGGACTTTAGCTTTCCTACTTAAAAATACCCTTAGTAAGTCCCTTAGGCCTACTAAAATATTTAATAAATTAGGGTCGCGTTTATCCTCTATATTATTGTTAGGTAGGTTTTAGAGCTCCCTTAAAATACTTATAGGCAGCGTCGCGCGCTATAGTAGTTGCTTATATATAGTTACCACTATATATTACACCATTTTATACAATAGCTAGTAGAGGGTAAGGAATTCTTTAATATAGCGTTTAAGGTGCCGTATTATATTCTCCGTATATTGCTTAAGCTATAATAACCTATAATAGTTAAAGTATCTTATAAGATCCTTAAGATCGCCACCTCCCTATAATGTCTCTATAACCTATTTAGTAGTTCCCTATAGGGTCTCTATTATAAAGAGGTTATTACCTATACTAGGCTCTATACCTATCTTATTATTAAATAGGGGTTAGATTTAATACTCATTTAGGTATAAAGTGTATACTATTTTACTTAAGGCTATATTCTCTAGGATGTCCTTTAGGCTTATTAGTAATATACGCCCTTCTAAATCTTTATTATTCTACTATTTAAAGGCTCCTATTTTAAAGAGTATTTTAAAATCTACTTTTATAAGCTAAGGGTATTTAAGGATAAGGTTATAACCTATAAAGTTAGCCACCCAGAAGGGTTACGGGCTAACTACCTTAGTGCGGTTATATATATTAGCTACTAACACTATAAGCTTATAGGCACTATATAGTTTAATCTAATACTTATCTAGAAAGCCTATAATAGGTTTCCGCTACCTTTATAATGGGATAAGTTTATACTTTTTTACCAAATTATATTATATAAAATTAATTTTAGCGCCGCTATTATATAGTGCTTAAAACTAATATATCTTACCTATAGGGAGTATTATTTCTAGCTTAACAGCAATACAGAGAGTCTCTCGTTCTATATCTTGCCCTAGTTATAGCTAGAAGAGGTCCGTAATTAGGGCTTTTTTTTTAAAAATTATTAATGCGGTTATTGCCCTGCTTATTTTTCTAATAGAATCTACCTTTAGAGTTTTCTCTTAACTTTTTAAAGTGTTTCTATAAAGGTACTAGATAGATATTAGGTTAACCCTAAGAGTCTTTCCCATTATTTAAGGCTCTTAACTTTAACCCTTTTAAAGTTCTCTTTAAGAATAGCTTCTTTAAAGGTTGGGTCTGCCCTATATTACTACTAAAGCGCTTACGCTTTTAGTAACTCCTTAGCTTTCTACTAGAAGAGGTCTAATTCCTTATTATATCTTTAGCGTTTAGAACTACTTATTCGAAATCCGTATATATAGTAATCCGCAATAGGGCTCCTACGCGCTTTATTTTATTATAAATTACTAGCTTAATTTTAGCCTAGATAAACCCAATCTTCTCCTTTTTATAAATACTACCGTCCTTATTTTTAAAGGGCTCTAAATCTATCTATTAAGCACGAGTTTTTATAAAGTGTATAAACTAGTAAAAGTTATAGCGGTTAAGCTATATCCTATTCTAGAATAGCTTTATATTATTATATTATATAATATACGGATTTTAAGTCTATTTCTTTAGGAAGGTTTACAGCTATAGCTATATAGTAATTTACTCTTTATTAAGCTAATTAAATGCGATCTAGTTTAGCGATTAGTCTTTAATCTTACTAATAATCTAGCGTATACGCTCTTTGGTATTATCTTATATTATTAGCATCTTAAAGAAATTATCTACCTTACAAACCCAATTGTCTAACTATTAGGCGTTAGGTCTATAGCGGAGTTCTAAACTACTAAAGGCCTTAGCTAATCAGTCTATATCCTTTTTCTATTTATAGTGTAGATAACTCTCTAAGTCTTCTATACCTCCTTAGGTAGGTACTAAGTAGCTTTTAGAAAGCCCTTAGCCTTAACTAGGTTATAAAAGAATTTACTTAACTTAGATTAAACCCTACTAGATATAGATTTACCCTTAAAGGGTTCTAATATATTTATTAGTGGCTTCCTCCTATATAGCTTCTAAGAGCCTTATAATAGCTTCCTAATATCTATCTTAAAGGAGATTAGTATAGGGCTCTTAACCTTCTAAACTTAGGCCTAGGGAAGCTCCTATTATAGAGGTAATATTAGTACTAGTAGCTAGTGTGGGCTTCCTAATAAGGCTTAAGTCTTAAGTTAGTAGTTAGTTTGGATTACCTAAAGGGGTAGGCCTACTTAGCTTATAAGCAGTCTATATACCACTACTATACTAATTATAGGCTGGTGGTCTTCCGGGAGGGTTTTAGTTAGTTCCCTAGTTAGACATATTAGTATATTCCTTTAGTATTTCTAGCTTAAGAAAAAATCTTAGAGTTACCTCTAGCGCTTAATTTTCTAATTAGCCTAGGTAGGGCCAAAGGGGCTTTAGTTGCTTTTTAGTAGCGTTACGACCGTTATAGAGGGAGTTTATATTTTCCTTAGTAGTAACTATAGGTGTATAAGAGTCTTTAAGCTCCTAAAGCATCTAGGTATTAGGGCTCGTTCGGCCGTCTTGCCTAAAGGGTTATATTATCGCAATCTCTTGCTATTAGAGGGACCTTTTTACCTTTACGTGACGGCTTTCTATAAGGTATCCGTGGAGTTTCTATTTTGGTCATTATAAGATTTTTAAGGGAGAATAGTAGTTGTAAATAAAAGATATAAATAAACAATCTAGTCCTTAAAGCCGACTACCCTTTTAAAAAAGAGTAGGAAGGATTTAAATATAAAGGGACTTTATAGATAGGGGGCTATAAGGATACGATTGAAATAGAATAGATTAGTAAGAGAGATAAATCCTTAAGGAGGTAAGGCCTCTAGGATTGTGGAGACTATATACTACAAGCATATGCCTCTAATATATAACCAGCGACTATTTAAGGGGCGTCTAGGGGTTGTCTTAAGGGCAACCTAAGGTGTCCGCAATAATATCCCTTATAGGAACTTAGTCCTAATATTCTTTTAGAATATCTTTATAATAATTAAAGTAATCCTCTAGTTCCTATATAGAGTCCTTAGCGGGCTAGCCTAGCTATTTAACTTTATATTAAAGCTTGTTTTTAATAGACTTATAGTATAATATAGCTTTAACCTTATACTACTTACCTACTACCTTAGGGTATTTAATTAGGCCTAGATAGAAGTTCTTTTCCGGTAGTGGTCTATACTATAGCTCTAGTAGGTTTATATAAAATACTAGATATATATAGGCTATAGATAGGGGTAGCTAGAGACGGTAAGCTAGCTTACTAATTTATTCCTTAACTTAGAAGGGACCTAGGTATCTTAGATTAAGCTTCTTTAATAGTTAATAGGTTTTAATATTTGTTAAATATAATAGAACCTTATTACCTACTCTAAAATACTTGTCCTAGTATTTATAATTATACTAGAGTCTTTACTGCTCTTAGGTATTTTATAGGCTTTGCTTTATATACTTCTATTAACCCTTTTATTCCTAAAGGTATCCTTATACTCTTTAGTAGGTATCCTTAGACTTCCTAGTAGGATCCTATAACTAATTATGCGGCCTTAGCTAGTAATTATTAGGTATACTATTAAACCTAAATCGCTAGATACTATAGGTACTCTATATTAGTATATACTTATATAATACGTATTACTTTAAATTATAAGTATACTCCGTATACGGAAGTAGCTTATACTAGTTATCTTACTAGTAGTTTAAATATATCTATAGGTAAGACTCTAGTTCCTAATTCTGGCGTTCTATTTACCTATCCGTTTATAAATAGAAAGCTATACTATAACGGTAGTCTATCTTTAAATAAAAGCATAGATCCGACCAGCACTATCTTATAAAGACACTACCCCTATTAGTAATAATAAAGTGCGGCCAATCTATTTTAAGAAAGTATTTCTCTTTAATTAGGCTAGTAAGCGCTTATATATTAATCATCTTATTAATAGGAAGGTATTAGACGTACTTTAAAAACCTATTAATAAGTATAAGGACCGAATTAAATATTTATTTTTAGCTATCTTTAAATAGCGGGAGATCCGCAATAAAGTCTATAGCGTAATATTACTATAGCTTACTAGCGGGGGAAACTAATTTAAGTAGACCCTATAGCTTATGCCTATAGATCTTGTATACTTAATACTTCTTATAATAGCTAATATACTCCTTTACTTCCTGCTTAAGCTTTAGCCAATAGTATTTACGCTAAAGTAATTCCACTATTTTAGCTTAACTATAGTGGCCACCTAAAGGATTATTATAATTCTTTATAAGAATCTTCTATTATAGATTTACTTCTTATAGTACCTAAACCTTACTACCTCTATATAGTAGGCCTATTAGGTCCAGTTCCTAATAGTAGCGCCTAGCGGCTTTCTTTCTATTATATTTTCGGTCTACTTCTGTATTAAAGATAGTATAGAAAGCGTCCCTTTATTATACCTTATAGATAAGATCTATTAACTTTTTAGATAGTTCTTAAGTAGAGGCTATTTTATTTTATACTACTCTAAGTATAAAACTAAATAGTACTATAGATCTTATAACTTCTTAATACGTATATATTAGGAAGGCCGCTATAAGGTTAAAGTCCTTTAGTTATTACAGGGCTCTAAGTTCCAATTGCTCTATAGCTTCGCTATTAGTTTAAGGAAATAGCTTAGTAATTAGAGATAATATATTACTAGGTTCTAAGAATATATTTAGGACGTTTTATCTAGGTATATTTAGACCCTTATTAGCTACGGACTAGGTACTAGCTAAAACGTTAGTAAAAGCTAATAGGGTTTATATTACCTAAGACTTAATATATAGAGCTATAGGTACTTAAGTATTCTATACCTAGAGCTTATTCTATAATATAGGGAGTAAGATATCTATTATTTGTTTTTCTTCTCCCATTTTAAAGCCTCTAGTATAGTCTAGCTATTATAATAGTCTATTAGTAGGGTTACTTTCCCCTAGCTTATATTTAATCTTAAAATTAAATTACGCGAGCTTCTTTACCTATTTAGCTTATTAAAGTATAACTTCCTTTATAGTTATAAAGTAGTAGAGATTATAATAATCTAAGAGTATATAAGTGGTATAGGTCGCGTACTTAAGGTAGTATCGCCACTATTTAAAGCAGTTAACTATAGCTAGCAGTTCCTTATTATGGGTATAATACCTAACTTTAAATCCCTAGAATTTTCTACTATAGAATATTACTAGTCTTTAGTAGAGCTAAGTAGTATCCGGATACCTATTAAGTTATAGTAAAATATTAATAAGAGCAAAATTCGATATATTAGTAACTATTATTAGTAGCTAATCTAGGTTAAAATACCGCAGTAATAGAGCTTCTATAAACTTTACGCGTAGTTTTTAAAAGGCCTTTTAAACCTTTCCAGGCTATAACTATAGTATATACTATTTAGTTAGTCCCTTTTTAGTTTTCTTCCTTACCGCCTTTAAGCTTTTTACTTCTTAAGTTAGGGTTTAAAAAGCTTCCGTAATATAGTTAGATAGATATTAGGTAACGTCTAAGTAGTTATAAATAAAACGCCTATAGAAATTAGTAAAGCCTAAAAATATTTAAATATCCTAGTAGCTCTCTAGCTCTAGCTACTCTTAGATTATCTATACCCGTACTAGGTTTATAACTACGCCTATAGGCGTTATAATATAACCTAGGAACTTAACCTACTTAGTATTAAAGATATATTTTAACGCCTTAGTGTAGAGGCCCTAATTATCTAAATATTCTAATACTTCGTAGACGTGTTACTTATACTAATCCTTATCTTTTAAGTATATTAGAATATTATCTAAATGGATAACGTATATACGGTTAACTAGTCCCCCTAAGGCTCTATAAATATATAATTAGAATATTATAGGCGTATTAGCTAGCCTAAAAGGCATTACTAGATACTTAAAGTGGCCGTATTAGATCTTAAAAGCGGTTTTTTATTTATCCCCTTCTTTAATATAGAGTCTATAACACCTTATATACATCTACCTATTTTTACTAACTTAGTAACTAGAGACTAACTATAAGACGGTAATCTAATAGCAATCTATAGCAATCTAACGGCAACTTGCCACATTTTACTATATTCTACTAAGTTCTACTAAGTTTTACTAAATCCTACTAAGTTCTACTAGGACTACTACCTAAATCCTATTTTACTTCGTATACGTATTAACTAAGTAACTAAGTCTACAATATATACCCTTTCTTCCCATTTTCCTACCTTCTTTCCTTATATAATGTCTTAACCTCCTTATATAGTTTATATATATAGCTTAATAATATCTACCTTACTATATATTATCGTCGCTTATACTTACTCCGTAATACTACGTTACGTTAACTACTTATACTACTATTAACATGCTGAATAAACCTAAAGCCCCTATAACGGCCGCCGGTATTATATCCGTACTTTAAAAATAATTAGTAGGGATATAGAAGTCTTTTATAGACGCCCTTAAATAAAACTAAGCCACTTTAAATTAATAATAAGCTAAATAAGAAGCACGATACTATCAATTAATTAAGGACCTCTAAGAAGAAGTCCGCGCCCTTAAGATGCCTATACTAGGACCTTAAGACTAAACGCTATCTCTAGAGATAAACACGCGGAACGCAAGCCCTAAACCCATAGTAGTTACTTACCCTAAGCTGACTACTACACTAAAATAATCTAAATAACTACTAGATCCCCTAGTATTTACTAGTAAATAATAAAAGCTCTAATTATTTTTAAGCTAGCTTAAAAATAAGTTAACTAGTAATATTAACTGTTACCTAACTAAAGCTAACTAACTTTGTTACGCCCTAAGTTAACTAGGAGGAGATATAGCTAACCTTATTAAACCTCTTTAACTAAACTTAGTGTAAAGCCTAGTTATACTTCTTAAAGCTATATATAGTAATCTAAACCGCTAAGTTACTACTTAAAGAAAGATAAACTATATAACTTAAGGAACAAAAAGTTTCCTAATATACTTCTTTAAATTTAACTGTTACGTAAAGGAAATAGGCTAAAACGACTCCGCACTAATTAACGGCCTTATTAAATCCCTAAGCCCTAAACTAAAAACCTCCCTAATAGGCGTAGACTTACTAGGAGCCCTTAATGCCTGCGTAAACATTATTAATAAATAATATAATAATATACTACGCCTAATACTAAAGCCCACTCCTTAATATAATACGGCAACTCTATAAACGTTTATTAAGCTATTATCTTAGCCTAAGTACCCTAATGCTATAAATATTAACACTAGGACCTTAGGGTACGCCCTACTAGGGTCCTTTAAATAAGAATAACGTATTAAGCTAGGCCTCTACTTTAAATAGAGAAGTAGCTCTTACTTCTCTAACTACTACTCCGTCCTTATACCTAAACACGATTTACAAACAGCTAATACTAGCAGCTGTTTACCGTATTAATCCTCTAGTTACTATTCCTAATCTTTACCTAGTTCTAGCCTTATATTTAGTAAGCACTATTTATAAGGACAAAGCTATAATTAACGTCCTATAAGAACCCTACCCTAATTACCTTTAAAAGGAAGGTCCTAGAGCCAAGTCACTCTTTAAAACGGCTCTACTATAGGATCTCGTTAAACGTATTTAATATTACGAACTTCAACTTTTAAGACCATAGCATAACTATTAACTGCCGTCTTCGGCAGAATAGTTAATAGGCTAATACTTAAATCCTAATTCATACAGAAGCTAGCGGCATAGGATTTATTAATAAGATCTTTATATAAGATAATATTTTTATCCTAACCCCCCTTAACTGGCATATTAACGTATTTGGATTTAATAGTAAACGCATCATCTTAGGCTGTATTACCTATATAGTATTCCCAAGACTCTAATACCTAAACTATAAAGAATTAATTAAACTTTTTATTACTACCCTAGGTTACTTAGTAATCCTTAAATAACCCTAAATAAAGCTATATAAGGTAACTATTAATTAGGACAACCTTAAGCTTCTATTTACCGCCTCCCGTTATAAGTAGAAGTGCCTTATAACTTACTACTTAGACCTAAAACTAAAATCTAAAAAATCCACTAGAATCTACTAGTCTAATATTTCTATAACTATCTACCCTATACCTAAGGAATCTACTAAATTCTACTAACCTAGGAATTCCACAAAATTCTACTAACGTAAGATTTCTATTAATGCCCACTCTACGCCTAAGGAATCTACTAGATTCTACTAGCATAAGAATTCCACTAACATCTACTAAGGATCTAAAAACTCTACCAAATTCTATAAGTTATTACTAAATACTATACTGCCCCAAGCTAAGTAGAAGCTTAAACTCTATATATAAAAATACTAAAAGGACTAGTATTCCACTATAAAAAGGATTCTTAAAGAACCTAAACCTAAATCTAATACTAACTTTATATATAATACCGAACCTAAACCTAAATAAGAAACTATAGATAATCCAAGCAAGCTCAGCACCCTAGATATCCGCATAATTAGAGCTACCCTATTAGTGTAACTTCATAAGAAACCTAAGTATACAATCTTCGCTGTTACAATAGCCGATATTAGAAAGGCCTTAGCACTAAAAAAGCACACTAACTCTGCTATAAAGGTACTAGTAGAATACTATTATCGCCTAGATATATTCTTATAAAAGGAAGCTAATAAGCTACCGGAATACCAACTATATAACTATAAGATTATACTTAAAGAAGGAAAGCAGCCTAAATTTAAACCCTTATACAAGATATCCTAAAATAAACTCTAAGTACTATAAAAGTATTTAGACGAGAACCTAAGCAAAGGATTTATTAGAGTAAGCTTATTACCTATAGCCGTATTAGTAATCTTCGTTAAGAAACCTAGTGGCGGTCTATACTTCTATATAGACTACTAAGCTCTTAATGCCATTACCGTTAAAAACTAATATCCGATCCCATTAATATAAAAGACGCTAAACCGATTAAGTAAGGCTTGTTATTACACGAAGCTTAATATTATCTCTATATTTAACCGTCTTCGTATTATAAAAGGAGACACATAGCTTACTACATTTTATACCCAATATGGACTATTTAAGTACTTAGTAATACCCTTTAGCCTTATAAACGCTCCGAGCTTATTTTAATATTATATAAATAACACCCTACGTCCCTACCTAGATATCTTTTATACTACTTATATTAACAACATCCTAATATACAGTAATAACCTAACCGAATATTGGAAATACGTTAACCTTATTCTATAAGCCCTACACGGAGCTAGTTTATAATTAGATATAGATAAATATAAGTTTTATAAGACGGAAGTCCTATACCTTAGACTCCTTATTTTTATAAACGGTATATAAATAGATTTAAAGAAAGTTAAAGTAATTATAAACTAGTAAGAACCTAAGAATGTTAAGGTATAAGAGCCTTTATAGGATTTACTAATTTCTACCAACAGTTTATTAATAACTTCTCCGCCCTAGTTTTACCCCTTATAGCTCTAACCTAAAAGGATAAAGTCTTTATCTTTAATAAGGAATATAAGAAGGCCTTTACCTATTTAAAGGTTATATTTACTACTACACCTATACTTTAACACTTTAACCTAAACCAAATAAGTGTTATAGAAGCCAACTTATTTAACTATATTACTAGAGGCATCCTATCTTAATATAATAAGGATAGAGTATTACACCCTATAGTATACTTCTTAAAATAACTAAGCCTAGCTAAATATAACTACAAGATCTACAATAGGGAGTTATTAGCTATTATTAGGTATTTTAAATAATAGCGACCGGAACTAGAAGGCACTAGATTTCCAATTAAGGTCCTTAGCAACTATAAGAACCTATAGTACTTTATAACCATAAAACAGCTAAGTTATTATTAGGCCCGTTAGTTAGAATATCTATCTTATTTCCAATTCTTAATTATATACTACCTAGGCGTTTAAGGTTAGAAGCCTAATACTATAACCTAATATTTATAAGACGCGCTAGCCCTAAAAGAAGCATATTCTTACTAAAATTAGACCCTACTTTGCCCTAAACTATTTAACCCTCCTACTAAAGATCTTATGGTATACATCCTTAAAATAACAATTAATTAATTAAATAGATTATAGTTAATAAATACCCAAATAACGAGTTTATCTAAGAGACGCTTAAGCTAATATAAGATAGCATTAGACGCTCTAAAAAGATTTCTCTAAGTAAATACAAAGCCTGCGGAAACCGCCTAGTTATACTTAACCATAATAAACTTAAGCTTAAGCTCCTTAAACATATATATAATTTACTAGTAGCCGGCCACCTAAGCTAAGGAAAAACCCTGAAACTACTCTAATAAGAATACTATTAGCCGAATATATATAATATATCACGAAGGTATATCTCTAGCTACTATATCTACCGGTAAGCTAAAGCTTCGTATAAAATATATAATAGCCTTTTAAAGCCACTACCTATTCCAAACCGAAGATAGAAAAATATTTTAATTAACTTTATTATTAACCTCCCCAAAAGTAGAGGCTATATAAACATTATAGTAGTTATAAACCAATTATCTAAGATAAGACACTTAATCGCCTATCCCGATATATTAACGCCTACCATTACTTAACTATTCCTAGATTACGTATAGAAACTCTATAAACTCCCTAAAACAATTATCTCCAATAGAGGTAGCCAGTTTATCTTAGTATTCTAGAAAGAACTAACTACTTAGCTCTATATTAAAGCACTGTTATCTACTATATATTACCTAAAAACGGATAGTTAAATAAAACGCGTAAATACTATAATAGAATAGTATATTCGGATATATACGTCGTATTTATAAAATAACTAGGTTAACTAGCTTGTATTTACTAAGTTTACTATAAATAAGTCTGTCTTAAAAACTATAAAAGTCTCCCCGTTCCTAGCTAATTACGGCTAACACCTATAAATAGGTTTTAAACCCTTTAGTAATATTCCCCGCCCCACTTATTACGCCTTATAAATTATAAAAGTAAATAAATTTGTAAAAAAGATAGAGGAACTATAATAGTTTCTTACTAATAAGATAATATGGGCTTAATCTATATATAAATCCGTAGCGAATAAGAAACAAACCCTAGCCCTAGCCTACTAAATTAATAATTTCGTCTGGCTAGATATAAGAAATCTAAATATAAAACGACCTACTAAGAAACTTAATTAGAAGAATACTGGCCCTTATAAGGTTAAAAAGGTTATCTTTCCTTATGCCTACTAACTAAAGCTCCCTAATACGGTTAAAATCTACCCCATATTCCATATGTTAGTCCTTCGCCCTACTACCCCTATATTAGACGCCCTGCCTAAATAGATATAGAACCCTCCCCTACTAGTTAAGGTAGATAGTAAGGATAAGTACTTTATTAAAAGAATTAATAATATTAAGTATAATAAACAGAAACGCTAATATATATATCTTATAAAGTGGAGAGGCTATACTAAGCCCTTATAGGAACCCGTTAACTCTATAGGACTTATATAAGCCATAAAAGACTTTTATAAACTCTACCTAGAACTACCACAGCCCTATTTCGCAGAAGCTCAAGTTTAAAGGGGGGGTACTGTTATAGGATACCCCCTTAACACCTTATATACGTCCACCTATTTTTACTAACTTAGTAACTAGAGACCAACCACAAGATAGCAAACTAATAGTAATCTACGGCAATCTAACGGTAACTTGCCATATTCTACTATATTCCACTAAGTTTTACTAAGTTCTATTAAATCCTGCTAAGTTCTACTAGGACTACCACCTAAATCCTATTTTACTCTATATATATATTAACTAAGCAACTAAGTCTATAATATATACCCTTTCTTCCCGTTTTCCTACCTTCTTTATTTACGCAACGTCTTAACCTCCTTATACAGTTTATGTATATAGCTTAATAATATCTACCTTGCTATATATTATCGTCGCTTATACTTACTCCGTAATAGCCCTATACTCTTATATACACTTCGCGTATAGCTTATATTAGCTACGCGTAGGTATATTACCTCCTTATGCCCTTAACCCTTACAATCGATCGCGTAACGTCTTATAGACTCCCTAAATATATACGTTCTATAGCTACTGCCCTTATTCTATAATAGGAATTATAGAGGAAATAAGTATACTACTAGCTAGTTAAATAGGAGTAAGGCTAGGGCGCTTAATATAAATGGCGCTGGGCTACTAACCTAATAGGTATATATAGTATAGAGGAGTAATATAAGCCTAATAGCCTTACTATTTAGCTTTAATATTTTTAAGGCCTTTAACTAAGTCTTTTATAAAAGAATAATCTATAATATAAAGGCCTAGGCTATACCCTACTAGATAGTATAGTTTATAAAGTCTTTTCTTAGGGATTAAATAACGACGCTCTTAATTAGAGGATATATAGTATAAATAATATAGATAAATACTAGTATATCCTAAGGCTTAGCGCTATTACTAATCCTCTTCCTCTTTTTTACCTATGCGTTCCTACTAGAAATATAAGGGGGCACTACTATAGTATTTAGGTTTATTAATAACTTTAATATACTAATATATAATAAGACTATAGAGGAGAACTATAGAGTCTTAAAAAGGGTATATAAAGTATATATAGTATAGACAAGCTAGTATAGGGTAGTATTTACACCTAAAAAGTACTACCTTATCTACTTTATAAGAAGCTATAAAACGTTTAATATAAAGGCCTTAGTTAATATATATAGCTTTATAAAATGACTAGTTAGTAACCTATATATACTGGGGGTATATATTAACTTAAAGCTTAAATAGGAACTATATAATATTATTATTAAGGTAAAGATAATTACTTAAATAGCCGTACTAATCTAGCTTATAGACTATATATAGGACGCCTCCCTTTAAAAGGCGCAGATTATATACTCCGCTATAGCCTAGCTAGTAATCTTATACAGATATAATACCTAATATTTACTACTAGAGTAAATAAAGCCTAAGGAGATAAGTAAAACTAAGCTATATTAGCTAGATATAATATAGAACCTATACCTCTATACTATTATAGGGGCGTATAAATTAATACTAATAGTAGTACTTAAGTATAAGTTAGGGTTTTTACCGCTCTAGATATACTTAAAGAAGCTAACTATAGCCTATATAGAGAGAATATAAAAAGAGCTAGTAAGAGAGTATAATACTATATAAGCTATAATAGCCTAGAATACAGTTATTAATACGGCCTACTAGATAGGATAAGCTTAAAAAAATAGCGGCTACTATTTTAGAAATAGATATATAGCTAGTAAACCTATCTAAAGAATAGTATAGAAAGAGTAGAAGGGCTAGGGTCTAAAATACGTTTAAAAAGCGGTAGGAAAGGAAGTAGGAAAAGTACTAAAGTATATTTACCTACTATATAAGGCTTATAAAGGTAGAGAGTATAATTAATATATTATTTAGAACTAAGTATATAGGGCTTAATAAATACCTCTACTATAGAAAAGTACTAAGATACCTAATTCTATCTTACCTATACGGCTATAACTAATAATTAATAATCTATATAGTAGTATTCTACCCTAAGTATATTGCTAGCTAAATAGAAATATATTATTATACTAGAATATCCTTATATAGAGAGCTCCTAGCTAAGCTAAAGGCTATTAAGGTAGTAGTGGACTAGTTTATATAGATAAACCTTCTATTATACCTCCTACTAGCTAAAAAGCTAGCTAGGGTAAAGAGAGGAGACTAAAACGTACTTTAAGAGGGGGGCGGGGGCTATAGAGAAGCTTAATCTTAAAAAGCAAAAGAGTAAAAAGAAAAAATAGTAGCTTTATTAAGTCTATAGTATTTATAGAATATAGTAAAAAGTAGTAGAAGTTAGTAGGTAACGCGCCCTAGCGCTATTATATATAGATAGAGCTATAAATAATAAAATAAACAGTAGTATACGCGGTATATATTAAATCCCTATAACTCTATCTATTTTATATCTACTTCTTTACTATTAACCTTTTATATTACTAGCCTTATAGGCCGTTAGTATATACCCTACTTAAATAACTAAAGTAGCTAGGAATAAAACCTAGTCTATAGCTATATACTCTGCTAGATAGACTTAAGAGTATATATTAAAATAGCTTTTCTATAGCGTCTTAATAAGATAATTATTTATACTTAATAGTTACTAATTAGAAAAAAGGCTATATAGGCTATATAATAGTAAAAGTAAATGTTTTACCTAGCTCTAGATAGTAGTATAGTTTCCCTTTTATATATATATACCTATATAGACCCGCTATATAGACCCTAATAGAAGCTACAATAGCGTAATTAAATATCTTATCTTAATAATAATAAGTAATTTTACTCTATAGTATTACTATTCTATAACTTACTTTTT
>Ga0307515_10012123_pt1 | contig 16258 bp, 1 predicted proteins | sample 17_EM_MG_FD_194513 | JGI IMG/M metagenome (GOLD analysis project Ga0307515, IMG submission 194513) | Populus trichocarpa ectomycorrhiza microbial communities from riparian zone in the Pacific Northwest, United States - 17_EM | ecosystem: Host-associated > Plants > Roots > Unclassified | place...
ATTATAGGACTTACCCCGTTCTTCGCGAACAAGGGTTATTACCCCTAATCTAGCATAGAGCCACTAGAACCTATTAATAAGAAACTGCCATATAAAAAACGCCTTAAGATACTACTTACCGACCAGCATACAGACTATATAAAAAATCTACTCAACTACTATAAGGGAGAAATGGCCTAGGCTTAAGTAAAGCAGGCCTACTTCGCTAACTGTTATAAAACGCCACTACCGGAGATACGTGTTGGCGACTAGGTATAGCTAGATATACGTAATATCTCTACGCAGAGGCCTATAAAGTCACTTAATTATAAGAACCTCGGCCCCTATTTAATTAAACGAGTTATTAATAGGGGAGCTATATATAAGCTAGAACTCCTACCTACCCTAGCCACCCACGGGATATAGCCCGTATTTTACCTATAGTTACTATACCTCTATTAGTCTAACCCCTTACCGGGGCAAATATAGCCTAAACCCCTACTAGTACTAATCCGAGATGAGAATAAAGATAAGAACTATAAGGAGTGGACCGTTAAATGAATTATTGACTCTAAATACTTTGGTAAAGGTAGAGGATAATGGCTCTACTATAGAGCTATATATACAGGATTTAACATAGATTAGCCAGAATAGTAACTATAGGAAGACTTTGAAAATGCAAAGGATCTAATTAGCGACTTTTACTACGCGAACCTATAGAAACTGGGCCTAAGCAGAGACTTTATACCTAATCCTCTATAGGAGCCCTTATAGAGTTAAACCGTTATATATTGCCACGTAAGGGCAAATTGCCATTAGATTACTGTTAGATTGCGGTAAAGTGCGATTACGTAACTAGAATATCGTTAAGATGTCTAAGAACTTTAACCAGCGGTTAAAGTTATCTAATTAGTTAGATTCTTAGATACTAAGCCCTATTATATAACGTTGTTTTAAGCCTTTAGTAATACCCCCCTTTTCTTCTTTTCTATACCTTAAGTGTCTCTTTTATATATATATAGTAACCATAGCGTCGCCGGAGCTCCGCCTCTATAAAAGGGGGAGTAATATTACGGAACCTTACCGCAGGGGCCTCTATAGGAGAGCCCTGTGCTCTTACGTACACCTTATATATAGCTTATGTCAGCTACGCGTAGGTATATTACCTCCTTACGCCCTCGACCCTTACGATCGATTACGTAATATCTTGTAGACTCCTTAAATATATACGCTTTATAGCCACTACCCCCGTCCCGTAACACTTAAGCACTTTAATATATATAGCTTTTAGCGCTAGCTAGGTATATATAGGCTCCTAATTTTTAATAGTTACGGCTCTTACCTTATAAAGGAGTTTATTAAATATTACAATAATTAAAAGATTATACTATTTACCTTACCTCCGTATATAAGCCACCTTTTATAGCCTTTTAATATTGTTATATTTTAGCCGTATAAATACTACTATAATAAGGTAGTTAAGTAATATAAATAGGCTGCACCAACTTTAATAAAGTTAAATTCCTTTATGTAATTAAATTAAATTATCGCCAAATGTTTAAGTTAAGTATAATTAAACTAGCCTTTTAGTAGGCAGGCCTTATTCCTTATAACCCTTAAATTGTCCTTTATTCTATACGCAAGATGCGTTTTATTATTCTCCCCCCTCTACTACCTTATAAGCCACTATCTATACTATATATACTAAGATCTTTACGTATAGTTTAGAAGAAAGTTTTACTACTAGTTTAGGAGGTATATAAAGATAATAAGGAGGCTATAGATATCTTTATACAATTTATAAAAGGTAGTTTAGTAAATATATATACAACTATAAGCTAAACGTAAGCTAATAAATATATAAGTAGTTACTAGAGCTTATTAGTAACGCTAAAAAAGTAATAAAAAGGTTATATAGAAGGGAGGGGTTATATACACAATAAATATACATTTAATTGTATAAAAGCACGAGTAGGAGGAGGCTTTAAAAGCTATATATATATTACTAAGGAAGAAACGGGTAATTATAAAGTAGCTTTTTTAGGACGCTATAAGGCGGCTAAAGCCTTAACCTATTATATATAGAGACTCCTTCTATTAAAAAACTAGTACTATTGTTACGGAACGAGGGCAGTGGCTACAGAGCGTATATATTTGAGGAGTCTATAAGACGTTACGCGATTAATCGTAAGGGTTAAGGGCGTAAGGAGGTAATATACCTACGCGTAGCTAATATAAGCTATACGCGAGGTGTATATAAGAGCACGGGGCTCTCCTATAAAGGCCTCTACGGTGGGGTTTTATAATACTATTCCCCCTCCTATAAAGGCGGAGCTCTAGCGACGCTGTGGTTACTATATATATATAAAAGGGACACTTAAGGTATAGAGAAGAAGAAAGGGGGGTATTACTAAAGGTTTAAAATAGTGTTATATAATAAGGCTTAGCATCTAAAAATCTAACTAATTAAATAACTTTAACTGCCGGTTAAAGTTCCTGAACATCTTAACAATATTCCGGTTATATAATCGCACTTTACCGCAATCTAACGGCAATTTAACGGCAATTTACCCTTATGTGGTAATATATAACGGTTTAACTCTATAAGGGCTCCTATAGAGGATTAGGTATAAAATCTCTACTTAAACTTAATCCCTATAGGTTCGCATAATAAAAGTCACTAATTAGATCCTTTGCATTTCTAAAGTCTTTTTATAGTCGCCATTTTAGCTACTCTATATTAAATCCTATATATATAGCTCTATAGTAGAGCCATTATCCTCTACCTTTACTAAAGTATTTAGAGCTAATAATTCGTTTAATGGTCTACTCCTTATAGTTCTTATCTTTGTTTTTATCTTAGATTAATACTAATAGGGGTTTAGGCTATATCTGCCCTAGTAAGGGGTTAGGCTAATAAAAGTATAGTAGCTATAGGTGAAATATAGGCTATATCCCGCGGGTAGCTAGGGTAGGTAGAAGTTCTAGCTTATATACAGCTCCCTTATTAATAACTTATTTAATTAAATAGGGGCTAAGGTTCTTATAATTAAGTGACTTTATAGGCCTCTGCGTAGAGATATTATATATATTTAGCTATACTTAGTCACTAATACGCATCTCCGGTAGTGGCGTTTTATAATAGTTAGCGAAGTAGGCCTACTTTACTTAAGCCCAGGCCATTTCTCCCTTGTAGTAGTTAAGTAGATTTTTTATATAGTCTATATACTAGTTAGTAAGTAGTATTTTAAAGCGTTTTTTATATAGCAGTTTTTTATTAATAGGTTCTAGTAGCTTTATACTAGATTAAGGGTAATAACCCTTATTCGCGAAGAACGGGGTAAGTCCTATAGTAGTTAAGACGTAATTATTTACTGCGAATTTACCTAGTGGAGGTAATCTACCTAGTTATCTTAACTATAGGCAACTACCTATTATAGGTACGCTTTTATACTAGCATTGGCGTTTTCTAGTTACCTAGTAGTTTTATAGTAAAAGGATATAGATATTTTAACGGAGATGCTAAGGCGTTAGCAGATTTGTCTCTATATATTAGAGTTAAATTATATACCTTAGTTAGATATAATTAAGTTAGGTAACCTATATAGTTAGTAAACTTTATAGAGAAAGGCATTAGTAACGTTGCTAATGGCTACGCCTTTAGTTAAAATATAGTAGCGCTCTTTTATAAGTCGGTATATTATTATAAGGATGTTCTTATAGGTACAGCTATATCGTTTATAGGGTGGTAGGTTAATAATGAAATCTATAGCAATATCTACCTATTGTTATATAGGTACTAGTACAGAGTGCAGTAATCCTTAGTACTTTATATTAAAGGCCTTAAGGCGCTTATAACTATAGTAGGCGCCTATAAAGCGTTTAACTAAGTTTATTATTTTTGGCTAAAAGTAGTATTAGCTAAGAAGCTTATAGGTTTCTCCTTTGCCTAGGTAGCCGCTTAATTAGAGGTCGTAGGCCATTTAGATTAGTTGCCGTTGTAGATTTTCTAAGTTAGGGATAAATAGGCGACCTCTATAATAGAGTTTATTCTCTTTTACTTTTAAGGCTGCTATTTTAATCTAGCCTAAGCTTTAGAGGTTAGTAGGTAGCGTATAGGCGCTAGCGGTCTTTATAGCAATAAGTTAATATAGTAATAGGTTAATAAAGGTGTTATATGCCATAGTAATAAGCTTATTAATTTTAGGAGGTAACTCTAGTTCTATAGTATAAAGCTAAGGTATAGTTACTTCTATTATAGGTAGTATACCTAGTGTTATAAAACGGAGGTAGTGGCTATAGAGCGTATATATTCGAGGAGTCTACAAAACGTTACGCGATCGATTGTAAGGGTTAAGGGCGTAAGGAGGTAATATACCTACGCGTAACTGATATAAGCTATACGCGAGGTATATGTAAGAGTACGGAGTTCTCCTATGGAGGCCCCTATAGTGGGGTTCCGTAACACCTAGGGCTAAATTTTGTACTTTTAGGATTATCTATTATTAGAACTAATTATAGGGGTTATCTTTAAACTAAGGAAGGTCTTATAAGCGGCGTATTAGGCTATTAGGTTTAGTACCTTATACTCCTAGTCTATATATAATTTTAAAGTTAAAACCAGAGAGGAACTCATTTTAATATACTTAGCATTAGTTTAGCTACTTCGTGGTTATAAAGTACTTAAGGTTATAATAGTCCGTAAGGACTTTTGTTAGCTAGTTAGGCTCTACTAAGAAGAGTTCTAGTTAAAATTCTTTAAATGCTTATATAATTATAAGGAGTTCTTTATTATAGATCTTATAGTTATACTCTTATAGTATAAGCTTAGACGAGTAGAATATAACTAGGTAAAAGAGACCGTCGTTACCTATCTAGAAGAGGACGCCTATATTAACATAGTTTAAGGAGTTAGTTTTAAGATAGAGTTATTGTCTTAGTATAAAGTAAGCTAGGATAGGTGCTTTAGTAAAGGCATTTTTAAGGTCTTAAAACGCCTTCTCGTATTTAGGCGTCTAGGTAAAGCATAGGTACGTTTTTCTTCCTTTTATAAAAAGGCCCTTTATTCACATTATTGCTATAAGTAGTGCTACTACACTTAAAAAGTTGTATATAAATTTTTAATAGAAGTTAGTAAAACTAAGAAAGGCTTATACATCCTTAATACAGTTAAGGGCTTGCTATTTAGTAATTATATATACCTTCTTGGGGTCTATATAAACACCCTTAGTAGTAATAATTAGTTTAAAGTATTTTACTTCTATAACTAAGAATTTGCATTTCTTTAAATTAATATAAAGTCCTACGTCCCTAAGGCGCTATAGGACTTTTTAAACGTGTTTAGTATACTTAAAAGGGTTATTATTATAAATAAGTATATTATCTAGGTACGCAAAGTAGAAGTTATTAAGGTAGTCCTATAAAGCATTATTAATATAGCTTTAGAAGGTGCCTAGGCTATTATATACACTAAAGGGCATAATAGTATATTTAAATTAGCCAAAGCGTAATACAAATGCGGTTTTCTATTCGTTACCTTCTTATATTTAAAAATAGTTAAAGGCGGCAATAATATTAAGCTTAGTATAGATTTTGGCTTAGTTAAGCCGCTTAAGGGTCTCCCGTATAAGCGGTACTAGGTATTAGTTTTTAATTATAATAACGTTAAGTCCTTTATAGTTAACATAGAATTAGATACCTCCTTTTAACTTCTTAGTAAGAAGGATAGGGGTAGCTACTAGTAATATACTAGGATAAATAAACCCTTTATTAAGGTGCTCGTTAATATACTTTTTTATAACTAAAAGTTCGTCTTTTAATATTAGGTAGGGTCTCTTATAAGGTAGCGGTTTTCCTTATTTAATATTAATAGTATAGTTATTAGGTTAACTGTTATGCCTAAGCCCAACCCACTTGACCATACAAACCACCAAAAAGGTAGCAGCAGTGTCTCGCGACTGGACGGGCTGCCGGTTGGAATGCCTTATAAGCTCTCCAGCCCATACCGCAGGTATGGGTAGCGCATCGTATGACATTTACGCCCTTTTATAAGCATATATTAATAAAGTTATAGTACCTCTTAGGGAGGAGCTTACGGAGTTCTTTATTAGTAAGTCCTTTTTTAAGTTTTATAAACTTCTTAAAGTCTAAAGGTAAAAGTCTATAGAGTTCTATAGAGGCGTTATCTTCTAAAAGGTTAACTATGTCTATCCTATTGCTATAGAGGACGTAGTCCTATTCTTTATTAAGCTTATATAGTTATAATTAGGAAGCTGTAGTAACGGTCTAGCCTTTCCTACGTGCTATATAGTAGAAGGCTACAGCACTTATATAATAGTAGTTAGTTATAGGTAAAGTAATAAGGGGTTTTTTAGGTTAATATCCTGGTAAGTAAATAAAGGCGGCTAGGCCATGTCCTAGATAAGTCTCTCTATAGTATTTAGAGTTAAAGGTTACTTTTCTTTTTTTCTAGTTAATAGTAGGGTTATATTATTTAAGCTAGCTTATTCTAAGGAGAATAGGGTAGTTAGTAAGTAGTATAATATAGGCCTAAAGCTCTTCCTAGTGCCCGTTTATATCTAAGTAAAATTATACTATATAGGTAATCTTTTATATAGTATAACTACTATTAGCAAGTTATAGGGCGCGGGCTTTAGTAAGGGGTAAGGTAGGTAGGTTATAAGTACGCACAAGTTAGGTATCTATAAATTAGTTAGTAGCTCTGTAGTTAATTATAAAACGGCTTTTATATTATTTTTTAGCAGTAGTTCCTATTATAGGTAAAACTATCTATTTCCGTCTATTTATCTTTACTAAGTTATCTATTAAGTAGGCTAATATATAGATCCCTCTATTATTAGGGCGTCCTAACCCACGACTTAGGGCTAGGACTTAGCGTTTTCCGCTTTTATATCTAATTCTACTACTATTACTACGCCTTTATCTTATATAGTAGTAGTATATAGCAATATATTTAATATTTAGGGCATTAAGTTAGGTATTAAGCGGCGGGTACTAAATCTAGCCATTAGGTAGTTTAGGTTATCGCAATAATAGCCTTCTTAATGGCATTTATAGTAGCGTCTTAGTTTCTAAAGTAGCTCGCGCTCTCTATTTAGGAGTTTTTACGGAAAGGTTAGTATAGAGAGGTTAATATTGGCTCTAGTAGTACTTAAGGTAATAGGCGTTAGTGGCTTAGTATATATAGGTTTAGTAGGCCCAGAGGGCTTCTATAAAGAGGTCTTTAAATAAGGGTTAGTAGTAGCAATCTAATTTAGTTGTTATTTAATCTTCTATAGGGCTGCTACCATCTTATAAATATTATTATAGTTATCCTTAGGATATTTAGATAAAAGTGGTACCATTTTAAAGTGCCTTACAAGCTCGATTAATCTATACAAATAGAAAAAATATTTATATAATATTGGGGGGTGTATTATAAGTGTAAGTATATAAAGGGGATTTTGCTAAGACTATCCAGAGACTATCTGGATAGTCTCCGGATACTATTAACTAATAGGTCTATTATCTAAAAGGCCTATCCAGCCTATCCTCCGCAGGTCTGATTAAAAATACGCGTATAGTCACGGAGCCTTAATCCTATTAACTCTATTAGCTAGCTCTTATCGATAACTATATAACTAAATCTACCAGCCGAAGGGATAGTAAAGTAACACTAGAAGCTACCCTTAAGGTCTTAGGGGTCTAGGTAAACTCTAGGTTAAACTAGAATAATTATATTATATAGACAACTTATAGAGAAGTAGCAGTGTTTTTAGTAGTATTATAAATTACTACCTTAATATAAGGACCCTCTTTTAAATATGCACGCCTACTATATATAGTAGTAGTAAGGCTAGTAATGCTATACGGCTCCTAGATCTAAGACCTAGGACTAGGTAATAAGGTGCTAGTAAAAATCTTCTTAGCGCCGTTAACTAAGCTATAAAACTAGTGCCTATATAGAACTATAGGGGCCTATAGGAGAATACTACGCGCCGTATTAAAATATAAAGCAGTAGTTCTATTACTAGACTTATATATTAACTTAACTACTATATAAAGAGCAGTTATAGTATAAGGCCACCTAGTAGAAAAAAATATATACTAAATATTAAAATATATATAAGAAATATACTAGCTAGGAAGCCCTCTATCTATAAATAATAGAGAAAAAAAAAGAAAATATAAGAATTATTAGCTTACTAGGTAGAGACCTAGCGCTATATTAGTAGAGTACTATAACGGTAATAAAGAATAGGAGGCTACTAATATAGATAGAGATCTACTATACTAATTATAAAATAGGTAGATCTTAAACGGAAGCGATAATAGAAGGAGATAGCAAAAATATAAGACGCAGCTATATAGAACACCTTATAGTTAATACTAACTCTCTTCCTATATAAAGGACTAATAAAGTATAAGAAGCCAGTCTAATCGGAACGTATAATTATCTAATTAATAATGTAGAATAAGAGTTATAGGTAAGTAGAAGATAAGTTAAAGTAGAATAATCTTTATAAATAAAGGACAAATGCTTTCTAACCTCTTCTATTTAGAGACTAATCGCTAGCTCTTCTCTAGAGGAGAACTAGCTCCCTATATAATCCTTTTAAGATACTAGTAAAACCCTTTACCCTTTATTTATCTAACTGTGTCTTTTAGGGCGTAGATGGAATATAGATATAATATAGATAAAACCTCCTACTATTTTATCTAATATATACCTTCCAGGGGATTTCGTTATAATTACCTCCGCTTTAAGGGTTTTAGTCCTCTAAGACTTTGCCTCTACTAAGCTTTTATAAAGTTCCGGCTAAAACTACCAGAGAAAATTCTTAGTAAAAAGGTACTTTATAATGCGGCTTATAGCTAATTCTTTACTAGCGTAGAACCTTACTTTATCTTTAATTCCTCCGCTCCTTTTTTACTATAGCTTTTTATAATGCCTTTATAATGGAACTAAAATAATAATAATAAAAATTAGATGGGATTTACCTTTTTTATTATAAGCGTTTGTTATAAGTTAATCTAGAGGTTGTTCTATATAACACATCTATAAGCTACTATCCCTATTTACCTAAAATATGTTCTAATAATAACATCTTTATTTTAATTTCTTTTAGTTTATAAGCTATCGTCTCTTATATATCTTTTTATTAATAACACCATTTGTCTCGTCTTTTAGTAGACTATTTTTACTATATTTTAGCTTTTAGCTTTCGTATCTCTAGCTAGTCTTTTATAACTGCTCTATTTTCTTCTTATAATACGTCTATAAGCAATAAAATTCCTATTTTATTTCCATTAATAATGCTAACTTCCCGTAGTATTCTCTTATAATATCTTATAGTCGTACCGCGCGTCCCTTAACTAGTAGCGGTATTATTTTAGTGCCATCCTAGACTACCTTTATTACTCCTATAGTAATCTCTCTAAAGTACTACCGTTATTGCGTTTACGCGCTTACGCTAAACCTATTCTACGCCTATAAGATACCTTATTCCAGTAAAAACAAATCCAAATATTCTTATTACCGTAGTAGAAAAAAAACCTACATTCTAGTATTTCCTATTCTATCTTATTCTAAATTTTACTAATTATATTAGATCCCCGCCATTTATACGCGTAAGACTTATAAGCTCTATCGCACCATTTAGAATTTCTACCGATATTTAAATAGTAATAGATAGAGATAGAAGGTATCTACCCTTACTTATAGGCTCTTTAATTTAATAAGGGTTTCTACTGCTATAGAGACGTAATAATCTCAGATATATAGTGTCTAAGAGCGTATATGCGAGCAGCTTATCCTTATAAATAATAACATTCGCACTCTTACGCGGGCCTTTTTAGCTAGGTAAGTTTCTCTAGTAATACGTTTAGGAACTATACTAATTTTCTTAGCCAATGGCTTTCGGATCCCTGCTTAGATACTAATTTAGAGCCTAAGGATACTAAGGATAGTAATAAAAGTTAAAATTAACGTTTTCTTTACTGGTTTTCTGCCTATGCTAGTTCTTCTAGCTCCCATTATACTAAGAAGAATATTAGTGGAAGTGCTAATGCTTCTAGGGATAGAAGTCCTAATAATACTATTAATAATAACGTTAAGATGGAAGAGGAAGCTCCTATTACTGCTGCTAGTATTTAAGTTATTATCTAGCTCTTCTCTTCTTCTTATAGAATAGCTTTATATAGTGCTTTTTAGGTGCCTCTAGGATACCCTATTATTAGGAATTAACTTTATACTTTAGGAATACCTTTATTTTAAGCTTTAGTAGCAATTTATATAAAGGCAGTGCACTACTATTGTCAGATAATCTGTATTCTCTGTAGCGTAGGACGTGCAAGGGTCACGTGCACGGGTCACGTGCATTATAAATATCTTCATCTAAGCCCAGGGGCCCCAGGTCGAGAAACCATTAAGACAAGATCAAGATTATCAATTAATCAACCCATTTCATCAATGAATAGCTCTATATGAGTTATCTAACAGTTATGAGCCCGGTCCGCCGACACAAGAAGCTATTTAGCTATTACTCAATCATTTAAAGAAATTCTACCTCATCGTTAGACTCTGACACCTTATCGTCTCAAGACGACCCTGATTGAAATCCTACCTTAATTGTCACAGGACGAGATTCCACGAGATTCCACGAGATTCCATGAGATTCCACCTTAATTGTTAAAGGACAATCCTGACGATAAGGACGATCCTGCGATAAGGACGATCCTGACGACGAATTCCATCTTAATTCCCATCTGCCTATTAGTTAAATGACTCCACCGACGTCGAGTTTATTGAACACGATTATCCTTAATAAGCCAGAAGACTGGGAATAATGGCTATGGTAACTCCGAGCCCTTATAGATTAGCAAATATAGGTCTACGTTAACCCAGCTACAGAAGCACCTTAAGAAGGTCTATTTAAAAAACCACCTTATCTAAAGGTTATAGATTTTAATAAGAATGCAACCTTATATATATAGCTCTCGTTAAATTAATAAAAAGCGTATAAGAATAGTAAATAATACTACAACTAGGATATAAAGTACTTCCTAAAATAGGAAGAGTATCTGCAATAAATACGCACCTAAATTACGACCACAGTATCAATTTAGAAGAAGCTACTGCTTAACCCTTCCTTAATAGTTAAAGAATGGCTATCCTAATTAAAGGAGAACATAGAACCTACCTTATTATTTATTAGAAAGAAGGTATAACACTAGTATATAGAAGCCCTTAAGGGGTTTAAATACTTATCAAAATTAAATTAGTAGTTAGATTAATAGGAACACGCAATAGTACTAGAAGAGAAGTATAAGATCCCTTAAATGTCCAATAGAATCTAGCTTTAAGATTTAGCAGAAGTTATTTAACCTTTTAGTAACGCCTACTATATAAAGTACACTACTAAGTTAAATAACCCACAAAAGTTAAGATCTTCCAAATACTATAGAGTAGCAAAGGAGCTGCAAGAAGAACTTAGAACACCCTTAAAGAAAGCTAATATTATTATAAGAGGGAGTACCTTTAATGCAGACTTTACAGAGTAAGCTATTAAGGATTACTCTAATACTACTAAAGGTTTACGAAGAGGAAGAGCCTTAATATATAATAGACGCTTAAAGAAAGCCGGGACACTAGTGGATAAAGAGACGTCCTATAAGAAGCTAACGCCTAAATACTTAGCGTGCGGAATACAAGGACACTCCCTACGGGACTGTTAGTATTTATTTAAAGACAAGAGACCTATAGGAGTTATAATAGGAGATACACGCATTAATAGGGCACTAAAGAAGGTAGAAAAGAATAAGAATCTTACTAACTAAGTTATAAAGATCAGACTTAAAGAACAGGAAAACGAGGCTTAATAACAACAGGATAAGAGTTAGGAAGTTAAGATTAAGGGAGAAGCTAATGCAATATTTCTAGAATCGTATTATACCGGTTAACTCCATCCACTAAAGCTATTAACTATTCTTAACTTAGGAACCACTCTCTATATCTTTAATAACCTCTCTCGTTTCTATAACTTTAGGAAAGCTCTAAGATATAAATATATTATCACCGGCAGCTCAGAAGCGCCTATACTAGGTTACAGCGACGTTACTGTCTAAGTTATAAAACTAAACAAGAGTAAGGGAATCCTACGTCTTAAGGACGTTGCCTTTTATACGGACTTCAATATGAACCTTATATCGTTCCGTCTACTTTAAAAACAAAAATACTACTAGAACAATAAAGGAGACAATAATTTTCTAGTTCGGAAGGATAATACAATCCTATATTAAATAGAAGAATATTACGGACAATAAACTATTAAATATATCCGACCAGAAAGTCTATTAGCGTTTAATATAAGCCGACTACTATATTAATAAAAGCGTAGAGTATTATTAAAAGACGCTTGTTTAGATTTAAAAGGAGATATACGTCTATAGAATCTGCGTCTAGGTTATCTAGGACCTATAAGCCTTTATTATTTAGGTCTTAACGCCTTAGAAGTTAAGCTTTAAGGCCCAAAGATAACGGAATATTAATATTGCAGTCTCACCAAAATTAAGCGTTAGGTCTTACGAAGGTTCTTAGAACAAAAAATTAATAAACCCTATCTTAACCTCTATATTAACTGGACTAACCTTAAGGAAGCACATACTAGATTCGTATAAGTTATATTTATCCATAACACCTTAGAAAGAACCTTTTCGTATTTTATAACGATATATAGCGAAGAGAAGGAGACACTATAAATGCTTAAAGATTTTACTTAATAGATTCGTCTAAGGTATAACCTTAAGGTTAATACTATTAGATCAGACAACGAGCTAGGGAAAAGGAGAACCCTTAAATGGCTACGGACTTAAGGAATTACATTTAAGCCTTTAGCGCTATATACCTAAGCTTAAAACGGTACCACCGAACGCTTAGGGGGTGTAATTATTAAGAGATCACAAGCAATAAGAATTACTACTAATCTACCACACAACCTATAGAACGAGATAGTTAACTATGTAGTATACCTTTGAGATTAAACGCCATTGAAAAGCAACAGTTGGAAATCGCTATATAAGAAGTTCTATACCTTCCTAGCTAATAGGTCAAAAAAGCCACAACTAGCGCACCTAAAAGCCTACAGCTATAGGGCGTACGCAATAACGTTGGACGCCTAGCTAAAGAAAAAAAGGCTAAGCAAGCTAGATCCGCGAGCCCATATCGGCTACCTCGTTAGCTATAACTCTACCAATATTTATAGGATCTGGATCCCATACAAAGGTATTATCATCTCTACTAGGGACGTTATCTTTAACGAGAAGACGTTTTTTAACAGCAAGTAAACGGACATCTCAAAGGACCTATACGCTAAGTTAGACACGCTAATTAAGAAGATTTAACTCCCTAATACCCTAACTAAGAATAAGGTTCTTCTAAAAGATAATAAAAAAGTACTTAAACCGTTAAGTTAAGAGGAAGACGATAACGTTAATAATAAGCCAGTTTAAGCCTTTAATAAGTTAACAAATCTTAAGCTTATAAGAGCTCTCGAAGATATATACTATATACCACCTCTAATAGAAGAAGACGAAGAATCTCTATATACCTTTCACGTTAAGTATCCTATAAAGTTAAATATATAAGGTACTAATTAAGACGTCGCTTATTAAGCAGGAGATATATTTAACACTTAGGGGGTATCTAACGACTTAGTTAAAGACTCGTTTAAGGAAGCCAGTAATAATAGGTTTAAAGACTTTATTACTAAAAGGATTACGTTAGCCTATTACGGCGCCTTTTTAGTAGGAAGGAAGTTTAACCTTAATAGTTAACTTAATAACAGTAAGCTAAAATTAGGCAGAATACGCGATGTTAGATTATATAGGAAGAACCTACCTCCACCACCCTAGTTAATCCAAGACCTTAATACGCATCCTCTTTAAGATTAGTTCCAAGAGGCTTAACAAGCCTATCTCTAATCTTATTATCAAATAAGGTTATTTTAAGAAATAGATAAAAAGCACGTAAAGGGATAGTAGGTCCTTAGCTTAATATAGGTATTTATCTATAAGACGGACAAGCACAGATTTCTCCAGAAATGCAAGGCATACTTAGTAGTCTGCGGAAATTAACAGGCCCTAAAAGACCTACCTATAAGAGCTACTATATTAGCTAATACGACCTTCCGAACCCTTATAGCGATCATTATAAAATTCAACCTGGAGACGATATAGATAGATATAGTTAATGTGTTTGTCCATTGCGATCTTAACAAGATCGTCTATATAAAGCTACCGCTAGGGTTTAATAAAGGAAGAATAGATAAAGTACTGCGCTTAAGAAAAGCCCTATACGGACTATAATAATTACCACTATTATAGCAGAAGAATCTCACGAGCTTATTAAACAAATTAGGTTTTAAAGAAGTACCCCAGGAGACGTGTGTTATGCTAAAAGGTAAAATAGTTGTCTTCTTCTACGTTAACGATATTATCTTCTACTACTAAAAGACAGATAAAAAGAAAGCTTAAAAAGCAATTAAGGAGCTAAGCAAGGAATACTAGATAAGTACCCTTAGCGAGCTAAAATAGTTCCTAGGAATCCACATGCTACGTAATTGTAGCTAGAGGCTCCTATAGCTATCCCAGAAAGCCTATATTAAAAAGATAGCTAACTAGTATAAGATAGATTTCAGAGGGCGTCTTCTAAACACTCCTATGGCAGAATCGGAACTCCTCCCTACTGATTACCGTCTGATCCGTCTAACGCGTCCGTCCCCTAATATAGACCTATTAGTCCGTCCTATATCCCTACTAGCTTCTACGATACTATATTAAAGAAAACTAGGTTTAGTACTCTATATAGCCACTATAACGCGTCCGGATATTGCCTTTACAGTATTATAGCTAGCAAGGTTTAATTAGGACCTAAGCTAAGAGCACCATTAAGCGGCAGACAGAGTTATTTAGTACCTATATAGCATGAGGAGCAGAGCAATCTACTATAGAGGAGATAAGGAAGAAATGAACGGTAGAGGGAGAGATAAAGGAATACGCGACTAAGGACGAGACGACGGAAGAGACGGTAGAAGTAAAGCGCAATTATTTATCTGTGCCAGCGATGCATTATTTACGGACAATTCCGTCGATAGAAAGAGCTTATAAGAATACATTATAAAGCTATTTAGGGGACCGATTGCCTGGAGAGCAAATAAGTAGGGTATAGTTATAACGTCGAGCACAGAAGCCGAGTTGTTAGCCCTATTACAGACAGTAAAGAAAGCTATCTTTATTAGTAGGCTATTTAAAGCAATAACGTTATAACTAAACGAGCCCTTAATTATTAACTATAACAACACCTAGACGCTCCAACTAATTACAGAAGACACGGCAAAGCTAATCACGAAGCTCCGACACGTTAATATCTATTAACACTAGCTACGTTAAGAATACGTAAAGAGACAAGTATAATTTCGATAGACAGCGACAAAGGAGATAATTGCTAATGGACTTACGAAGGCCCTGCCCAAGTAGAGGTTTAAAAGCTTCATTAATATAATCGGAATAGTAAATATTAAGAAGTAGCTGAATAAGGAGAAGTAACTAGAGGACCTAAGGGAGAATATCAGAGCGAGACGGAAGGATTTAGATAAGATTATAGTTCAATTAACGCATTAACGGACATAAGAAGGTGGCTAGCTTCATCCTCAACCAGGTTAAAGCTAAGGGGGTATATCAGATAATCTGTATTCTCTGTGGCGTAGGATGTACACGAGTTACGTGCACGGGTCACGTGCATTGTAAATATCTTCGTCTAAGCCCAGGGGCCCTAAGTTAAGAAACCATCAAGACAAGATTAAGATTATCAATTAATTAACCCATTTTATTAATGAATAGCTCTATATAAGTTATCTAACAACTATAATCCCTATATATAATAAACGGGTAGTGTTTCTATAGGTACTTTACAATTTCTTAAAATTTTTAATTCTTTATAGGCTGTCTTTTTGCTCCTTTTTATACTATTAACTTTACTGCGTATCTCTAGTGCTAGACTAGATACTCCCCTTTTATCCCTAGGGGTCTTTCTAAATCCTTAAGACCTCTTTTTATATTACTACTGCTTATTCTTAAATAGTGTCTTCTTTAGACAATATCCCTAGTAGTTATCCTATAAATCTTATAGGCTTCCCCTTATAGGGTTCTAGGATCCCTATTATAATAGTAAAACATTTCCGTTCTTAATGCCTATACTTAACCTTATGGTTTTAATTTATGG
>Ga0307515_10012124_pt1 | contig 16257 bp, 14 predicted proteins | sample 17_EM_MG_FD_194513 | JGI IMG/M metagenome (GOLD analysis project Ga0307515, IMG submission 194513) | Populus trichocarpa ectomycorrhiza microbial communities from riparian zone in the Pacific Northwest, United States - 17_EM | ecosystem: Host-associated > Plants > Roots > Unclassified | place...
GCGCTCGCTGTCTCCGAGAATGGCCATTGGATTTTCGGACTTGGCCGGCCAGTACTGCATTCGAACGCAGATGACGCGGACGGTGCCGGGCGCGAGCTCTGCGGGGCGGCTGCGCAAGGTCCCGTGGCGCTGCATGTAGGCCATCTCGCCGTGATAGCCGGCCTCCAGCCAACGAATGAGATGCTGTTCGTCTTCGGGCAGCTCTACGTTTGTTATGCCCACGCGATCGAAGCCGAGCGCGTCTGCACGCGCCACGATCTCGCTCTTGAGCGAAGGCAGATCGAGGGCTGTCGTTTTCGTAGAACCACCGTTTGCGTCATGCGCGCGCCGTTCGGTCAGTATAATCAGCCGCATGCCGCTGCCCATCGCTCTGTACTCCGCTTCCCAAGTGCGCGCGCTCGATGCTCACGCCATCGAAAATCAGGGCGTTCCGGGATACACCCTGATGAAGCGCGCCGGCGAGGCCGCGCTGCGCTTTTTGCGCAGCCGCTGGCCGATGTCGCATCGCATTGTCATCGTGTGCGGCGGCGGAAATAACGGCGGCGACGGGTATGTGCTCGCGCGGTTCGCGCAGGCGGCGGGCTTAACCGTCACGGTCCTCGCCGCCAAGCCTATCGAGTCGCTACGCGGCGATGCGCGTCAGGCGTTTGACGATTTCGCCGCAAGCGGCGGTCGCCTGCAACCCTTTTCGCCGGAGCTCTTGTTTGAGGGCGAAGTGATCGTCGATGCGTTATTCGGCACCGGTCTCACCAGGGCGGTTCAAGCGGAAGACGCGCGCGTCATCGCCGCGATTAACGAGTCGGCGCGAGCCGTGTTCGCTTTGGATCTGCCGTCTGGGCTGAGCGCCGACACCGGAAACGCGCTGGGCGACGCGGTGTACGCGGACTGCACGGTGACGTTCGTCGGCTTGAAGACGGGCCTCTTCATCGGCGATGGGCCGGAGCACACCGGCACCGTTTATTTCGACGATCTGGGCGTCACTGCCCCTGAGAGCGCGGATTTCGTGCCCTGCCTCGAGCGCATCGTAGAAACGGAAATTCTGCGCGCGCTGCCGCGGCGGCCACGCGCCTCGCACAAAGGAGATTTCGGGAAAGTAGTGATCATCGGCAGCGGCGTGGGAATGCCGGGCGCCGTGCGGCTTTCCGGCGAAGCCTGTCTTCGCGTCGGCGCCGGTCTCGTCACGGTCGCTGTTGCTCCGGAAAACATTGCGGCCATTGCTTCGGGTCGGCCGGAGCTCATCTGCTTGGGCTTTGAAAATCACGCCGCACTCGAGCACGCGTTGGAACGCGCGGATGTCGTCGCCATTGGACCGGGTTTGGGTCGAACCGAGTGGGCGCAAACCGCATTGAGCGCGGCACTGAATTGCAAGAAGCCCTTGGTTGTCGATGCCGACGCATTGAATCTCATCGCCGAGCGCAAAGAGCCCGCGCGTGAAGATTGGATTTTGACGCCGCATCCCGGCGAAGCAGGCCGCTTGCTCGGCGTCGGCTCGGACGATATCCAGCAAGACCGCATCACCGCTCTCGAGAAACTCGTCGAGCGCTATGGCGGGACCATTGTGCTCAAGGGCGCCGGCACACTCGTGGGTGCGCGCGGCCGTACGCCCGGCCTGTGCGAGCGGGGCAACCCGGGCATGGCGAGCCCAGGCACGGGAGATGTGCTCACTGGCGCCATCGCAGGCGTTCTCGCGCAGACCGCCGATCCGTGGCTGGCGACACGAGCCGCCGTGCTCATTCACGCCATGGCGGGCGATGCCGTGGCTCGAGGCGGTGAGCGGGGGCTCTTGGCCAGCGATGTCGCTCGCGAGTTGCGCACCTTCGTTAACTTGTAACGCGGCGCATGACTCTCCGAGTGATTGCCGCCACGCCGGAAGATACTGAGACGTTCGGCGCTCGCCTGGCTTGCACCGCACCGAGCGATTTGAAATCCGCGCTCATCGTTCATCTCATCGGCGATCTAGGTGCGGGAAAAACCACGCTTGCCCGCGGTTTCGTGAGAGCGAGAGGCTTCAATGGCCTAGTCAAAAGTCCTACCTACACGCTCTTCGAGATTTATGTGGTCCCTTATTTAAGCGTCGTTCATTTAGACCTCTATAGGCTCCAAGAACCGTCCGAGCTGGATGCATTAGGACTTAGAGATATGGATCGACCGGCAACGGTTTGGCTCGTCGAATGGCCTGAGCGCGGCGCAGGGCGCATGCCCCCCGCGGATATTTCGATCTCCCTCGAAGCGGGCGTGGACGCCCATCGGCTGACGGCCGTCGCACATTCGGCGATCGGTGCGGCTTGGTTGGCCGCCGCCAGTTGAAAATCCCCCAACCTCGCCGTAGATTACGCGACAGAACAAAACGCGAAGCCCATGATTAGGCAAATATTTCTTCTGGGGATACTCGCTCTGACGGCCACCGCGGCGACCGCGGCCGGCGGCGCTGTGCTTCGCGATATCGATGTTTCGTCCTCCAGTCAAGACTCCGCGCGTCTCACCTTCGAGCTTTCCGGCACAACCACTTACAAGGTTTTCAAGCTTCAAAATCCAACGCGCGTCGTCGTCGATTTAGCGAACACGCAGCTTTCGCCGCGCGCGAAAATGCCGGCCGCTCGAGGTGCCGTCGATCTCGTGCGCACAGGCGTTCAGCCGCACGGCACCTTGCGTATCGTGTTTCAAGTGAGGTCGGATCTCGCGACGCAAGCACTTTGGTCGCAAGACGCGAATGCAGATCGCAATCGCCTCATCGTGAGTTTGGGTACCGGCTCTGCGGTGACGGCGGGTGCCGCCGCGGCTTCGGAGACTCTCGACGCGGAGCCGGAAGAGCCTCGCGTGGTGCGCGCGATGCACGCGCCGGTGGATTCAGATCGGTCCGTTGTCGTCGCGATCGATGCGGGTCACGGTGGGCAGGACCCGGGGGCGATCGGTCGCAATGGCACGCGTGAGAAAGATGTGGTGCTGGCCATCGCTCGCGCATTGGCAAAGCGTTTGAACGCGGAGCCGGGCATGCGCGCCATTCTCACGCGCGACCGGGACGAATTCATTCCGCTGCGCGATCGCATCATCCGCGCGCGAGCCGCCAAGGCAGACTTGTTTGTGTCCGTTCACGCGGACTCGATTCGTAATCGCGATGTGTCGGGCTCGTCCGTTTATGTGCTCTCGGAGCGCGGCGCGACGGACGAATCGGCGCGTTGGTTGGCGGAGCGCGAAAACTCCGCGGACTTGATGGGCGGCGTGTCGCTCACGGACAAAGACAACACCTTGGCTTCGGTGCTGCTCGATCTTTCGAACTCGGCGAATATCAGCACGAGCATGACGGCGGCGCAGCGCGTGTTGCTGTCTCTAGATACGGTGGGACAGGTGCGCAAACCGGCTGTGCAGCAGGCGGGGTTCGTCGTGCTGAAGTCGCCGGATATTCCGTCGATGCTGGTTGAGACGGCTTATATCTCGAATCCGGATGAAGAGCGGCGGCTGCGGACTAACGCGCATCAGAGCAAGCTCGCGGAAGCGATCTTCAAAGGGCTTCGAGGGTATTTCGAAGAAAGCCCGCCGGCCGGGACCTTGTTTGCTCAGAACCGGCGTTCGTCTTCGGGCGTGTCGGTCGTACTTGCTAGTCCCGCAGGCGCAGCTAGCGCTAAGTAGCCTAAGGCTACACTCCCGTACCTTCCGCAAGATCTGGGCGTCGCGGCACGCGCTGGAACTCATATACTTCCGGCACTCCCATTGCAGACCGCGTTCCACCGAGCATGCCCATTCAAGTGCTTCCCAATGAGTTGATCGATCAGATCGCCGCCGGCGAGGTGATCGAGCGGCCGGCGTCTGTCGTCAAAGAGCTCGTCGAGAACAGTTTGGACGCCGGGTCGCGGCGTATCGAGATCGATATCGAGCGCGGCGGAATCGGGCTCGTGCGAGTTCGGGACGATGGTGGGGGGGTGGCGCCCGGCGAGTTGGATCTGGCTATTTCGCGGCATGCGACAAGCAAGATCCAGTCGCTGGATGATTTGCAGATGCTCGCGACACTGGGGTTTCGCGGCGAGGCTCTGCCTTCGATCGCATCGGTGTCGAGGTTTCGGCTCATCTCGCGCACTGCGGATGCGGAGCATGCCAGCGAGATTTCCGTGCAGGGTGGGGCGATAACGCCGGTGAAGCCGGCCGCGCACCCGTTCGGCACGACCGTTGAAGTGCGCGATTTGTTTTTTAACGTGCCGGCCCGGCGCAAGTTTGTTCGCACGGACGCCACCGAGGTGTCGCACATCGTGCGGCTTGCAGAGCGGCTCGCGTTGTCGCGGCCTGAGGTGGGATTTAGGTTGCGCAACGGCGATCGCGTGCTGATCGAGGCGCCGGCTGTCGACGGTGAAGACAGTGACGCGGAACGAATTCGCACGCTGCTCGGTGGCGAATTCATCGACCGCGCGATTCGCATCGAGCATTCGGCGGGTCCCGTCAGTCTGCATGGATGGATTGGGCTGCCGACCGCCGCACGAGCGCAGCCCGATCAACAGTTCTGGTTTGTGAATGGCCGTAACGTTCGCGATCGATTGCTGATGAACGCGGCGCGCTTCGCCTATCGAGACGTGCTCTACAACAGTCGGCATGCGGCTTACGTGCTTTTTCTCACGCTCAATCCAGAGCTGGTCGATGCGAATGCGCACCCCGCGAAGCTGGAAGTGCGTTTTCGCGATTCGCGGCAGATGCATGAGTTCGTGTTTCGCACCTTGGAGCGGGCGCTGGCGGATACCAAACCGGATGGTGTTGCGCTGCCTGCGGCGGCGATGCGGCTCGACGGCGGCGATACGCAGAATCCGGCCGGCGCGCCTGCGCATAATCCGTGGCGTCCCCAAGGCGAATCGAACCGACATTCGCAGCCACACCCACAGGCACCGCTTGCCTTGCCCTACGCTCAGAACTACGAAAGCTCGCGAGATCCGTGGGCGCTGGCTTATGCGCTGCGAGAGGGCAACAAGTTCGCGCCCTTCGTCACGGGTGGAGTTAACGACAGTCCTGCGGATCTCAGCGCTCAGGGCCCAACGAACGAAAACCGTTTGGTCCGCGACGCTGCGGGTGGCGAGCACTCTGATACTGTCGGCGCGGCACCTCCCGTTAATATCGTGCGCCCACTCGGCTCGGCGCTCGCGCAGCTGCACGGCATCTACATCGTCGCGCAAGATCGCGAGGGCTTAGTACTCGTCGATATGCATGCCGCTCACGAGCGCGTGCTCTATGAGAAGCTGAAAGCCGAATACGCGTCCGGCACCATTCCCTCTCAGCAACTGCTCGAGCCGGTCATTGTCGATCTACGCGCTCACGATCTCGACACGGTTCTCGAGCATCGCGACGAGTGGCAGCGCGCCGGCTTCGAGCTCGATGCCTTGGGCCCGACCAAACTTGCGCTGCGCGCGGTGCCGGCTTTGCTTGCCGCGCAGAACGTTGCTGAGATCGTTACTTCCGTCGTGCATAGCGTTGAGTTGGATACGGAATCGCATCATCTCGATGACGCGGCGGATCGCTTTCTCGGCACGCTCGCGTGTCGCACCGCCATTCATGCGCATCGCCGCCTCACGCTTCCCGAAATGGATGCATTGCTGCGGCAAATGGAAACGACCGATCGCGCGAATCAATGTAATCACGGTCGACCCACTTGGACGCGACTCACTCTTGGAGAGCTCGACCAGCTTTTCTTGCGAGGCCGTTGATGGCGGGCGCAGCTCACGGCGGCGGATCTGCGCTGCCGGTCGTCATTCTCACGGGGCCGACGGGCGCCGGTAAGAGCGACTGGGCGATGCGCCTCGCGCGCGAGCTGCCGCTTGAAATCATCAGCGTCGATTCCGCGCAGGTGTATCGAGGTCTCGACATCGGCACGGCGAAGCCTCCACTCAGTGAACGCGCACAGGTGCCTCATCACCTCATCGATATTCGCGAGCCCTTTGAAAGCTACTCGGCCGGCCAATTCGTCGCCGATGCCAAACGCTTGATCGGCGAAATTCGTAGTCGCCACCGAGTGCCACTGCTCGTCGGCGGGACGATGCTGTACTTGCGAAGCTTGCTGAACGGGATCGCTGACTTGCCGCAAGGTTCAGCGCAGCTGCGTCAATCCATTGACGAGCGTGCCGTGCGCGAGGGCTGGTCCACTTTGCATGCGGAGCTTGCGCGTCTCGACCCGGAAGCGGCCGCGCGCATTCATCCCAACGATCCGCAACGGATTCAAAGAGCTCTAGAGGTTATTCATCTCGCGCAGCGACCGCTGTCGCAGTTGCAGCGGGCGACGCACAGCGCCCTTGAAGAGCCGATCCGTCTTCGCTGGGCGATCGCACCCGCGGATCGAGCGCGACTTCACGAGCGCATCGCGTTGCGCTTTCAAAGCATGATGTCGCAAGGATTTCTCGACGAAGTCGCGCGCTTACATGCACGTGGCGATCTCACGGCGGAGCATCCCGCGATTCGCGCTGTAGGCTATCGCCAGCTTTGGGCTCATCTCAGCGGGCTTGCCACGCTTACTGAAGCGGTGGACCGTAGCATTGCGGCGACACGACAGCTCGCTAAGCGTCAACTCACTTGGCTCAGATCGGACAAAGAGATTCGCTGGTTAGATTCTCAAGCTCCTGATGCCTATGAAAAGTGGAACTACGACCTGCGTCGCGAGCTCAAGGAGCTTGGCTGACTTTCTGCGCAGCGTGCTAAGATTCCGCGCGTCGCGCCTTGGGGATTCCCAAGGTATGGAGCTTGCTGGATCGCACTTCATGGAAGACTAGTTGCGGTCCTTTTTACCGAAAAACTAAAAGCCGCTAAAACAAGGAGAATTCGATGGCCAAAGGCCAGTCGTTGCAGGACCCCTTTTTGAACGCCTTGCGAAAAGAGCGTGTGCCCGTTTCCATTTACTTGGTAAATGGCATCAAGCTGCAAGGCCAAATCGACTCGTTCGATCAGTTCGTCGTTCTGCTCAAGAACAGCGTCAGTCAGATGGTGTACAAACATGCCATCTCAACTGTCGTGCCCGCTCGCAACGTTCGCTTGTCCGCTGAAGAGGGCGGCACAGCCACGGTCGCGGAGACTCCCGCCGAATAATGCCTTTCTTACTGGAGAGTACGAGTGTTCGAGCGCCCACGGTCGGGTGAGCGCGCGGTACTCGTGCGCCTCGGGCTCGGTGCACCGATCGATCCCGAGGACATTGAGGAATTCACGCAGCTCGCCGTTTCGGCCGGCGCCCAGCCGGTCATTACTGTCACGGGACGGCGTGATCGGCCAGACCCGAGATACTTTGTCGGCAGTGGCAAGGCGGACGAATTGCGCGTGGCCGCCGCGGACCATGAGGCGGACGTCATTCTTATTGACCATGCGCTTTCGCCGAGCCAAGAACGCAACCTCGAAGAGCTTACGGGCCGTCGCGTCCTCGATCGCAACGGCTTGATCCTCGACATCTTTGCGCAGCGCGCCCGCAGCTTCGAAGGCAAGCTGGAAGTGGAGCTCGCGCAGCTCAAGCACATCGCCAGCCGACTCGTACGCGGCTGGACCCACCTCGAGCGGCAAAAGGGCGGCATCGGCATGCGCGGCCCGGGTGAAACGCAGCTCGAAACCGACCGCCGTTTGCTGTCCGCGCGAGTGAAATCGCTGACCAAACGTCTCGCGAAGATTAAGCAGCAACGCGAAACGGGCCGTCACATGCGACAGGAGATTCCCGTTCCCTCGATCGCGCTCGTCGGCTACACCAATGCGGGAAAGTCCACGCTGTTTCGCTCGCTCACCGGAGCGGACGCTTATGTGGCGGACCAACTTTTCGCCACGTTGGACCCAACTGTTCGCCGTGTTCGTTTGCCCGGCGGCACAATGGTCGTCGTTGCGGACACGGTTGGGTTCATTCGCGAATTGCCGCATGAATTGGTTGCGGCCTTCCAATCCACGCTAACCGAGGCGCGCGAGGCCACTTTGCTATTGCACGTCATCGACGCGAGCGACCCGCGGCGCGATGAGCACATCGAACAGGTCAATAGTGTGCTGGAAGAGATCGGCGCCCAATCTATTCCTCAGATCTGCGTCTACAACAAGATCGACCGCCTTGAGCAGCCGCCTCGCATCGACCTCGATGAGGCAGGCCGCCCGGCTAACGTATGGATTTCGGCTGCAAAAGCCACTGGACTCGATTTGTTGACTGAAGCGATCGCCAACAGATTGGAGCGCGTCGCCCGGCACGCGCGGCTGCGCATCCCGCCGAGCGCTGGGGCTTTGCGGTCCAAGCTGTACGCGTCCGGCACTGTTATTAGCGAACGAACGACCGATGAAGGCTCGATTGAACTTTCCGTCCTGTTACCGGACGTAGACCTGGTGGAGCTGGCGCGGATGCCCGGCGTGGAGATCCTCGAGACTCAAGCGGCGGATGCGCCTTGTACGGCTGGCGACGCATACCTACAATCGACGGTTCAAGTGAACGCGGCCAAGCTGCCCTAACCCCTTTATTATTCGAAAGTGAGCGCGCGGCGCGCGTGGTTTCCGTATGGCGTGGAATCAACCCGGTGGTCCAAACAATCCTTGGGGACGTCGTCCTGGTCAGGGCGGTCCCGACCTTGACGAAAAGGTGAAGGGCTGGCAACGGCGGCTCGAGTCCTTGCTGCGGCCGGGCAGTGCGCCGGGCGACGGCGGCGGCTCCGTGATCCTTTTGGTGGTGCTGGTCGCCGCCATCCTGTGGTTTATCAGCGGCTTCTTTCAAATTGACTCGGCCGAGCGCGGTGTCATTCAGCGCTTCGGCAAGTTTCAAAGCATCCGCCAGGAAGGCTTGGGCTGGCGCTGGCCGTGGCCGGTCGAAACGATCACCAAGGTCAACGTCGCCAACATCAACAGCAGCGAATACAAATCGCGCGTGCTGACGGCGGATGTGAATCTCGTCGAGCTGCGCTTCGCCGTGCAGTACCAATTCGCCGAACCGCTCAAAGTGCTGTTCCAAGTCCGCGATCCGGAGCGCACGCTGCGCGAAGTCAGCGAGAGCGCCATTCGCGAGACGGTGGGCCGGAGCGAGCTCAACGATGTGCTCGTCGGTGCAACACGGCCGCAAGTTACGAAGCGAACCAAAGATCTCATTCAGCGCACCTTGGATGCTTACGGCACGGGAATCCTGGTCACCACCGTCAATCTCACGGACGTGCAGGTGCCGGATGCCGTCGTCGCCTCGCAGCGAGATGCGAACAAAGCGCTGGCCGACCAAGAGCGCTTCGTGAAAGAGGCGCAGGCCTATGCGAACGGTATTCTGCCGGTGGCACAGGGCAAAGCCGCTCGCGTGCAGCAAGAGGCCGAGGCGTACAAAGCGCAAACGGTCGCCATCGCCGAAGGTCAGGCCTCGCGGTTCTCGCAACTCGTCGATGCCTACGAAAGATCGCCGCAGGTTACACGCGAGCGCTTGTATCTGGAGACCATGGAAACCATTCTCGGCCGCGCGAACAAAATTGTTGTGGATTCAAAGCCGGGTAGTGGCGGTAACGGCAACATGATCTATCTGCCGCTCGACAAGCTCATGAACCGGCCGATTCCCCCCAATCCCGATGCGAACTCGGATTCGTCTTTCCGGCCCCCGAATTCCGAAGTGGAGTCGGTTACGGTGGATGGTCGCTCGCGAGGAGAACGCTGATGCCGGCGCGCGCATTTCCTATCGTGATCGCGTTAGCGGCGGTTTTTATCTTGTGCGCCACGTCGCTATTCTCAGTGCGAGAGACGCAGCTCGCTTTGCGCCGCGCTTTCGGTGCGATCAAAGCTACCGACTATCAGCCCGGGCTGCATTTCAAGTGGCCGTGGGACCATATCGTGCGTTTCGAGAAACGCATCATGACTCAGTCTCACACCGGCGAAACGTTTCTCACCAACGACAATCGCGCGCTCGTGGTGAACTTCTACATCAAATGGCGCGTGCACAGTCCAACCACGTATTACACCGCGACGAGCGGCCGTGAAGAGATTGCGGGCGAGCGTTTGTCCGAGATCGTAAAAGACGGCATCAAGAGCGTCATGGCGCAGCGAACGCTGCAACAAATCGTTTCGGCGGAGCGCGCCGCCGTCACCAACGATATGCTCGGCCAGGCCAGCAAGGGGGCCGATGGTTTGGGCGTTCAGTTGATCGATGTGCGTGTGCAGAGCATCGATCTGCCGGACGAAGTCGGCGTTCGCGTGTACGACAGCATGAAGCAATACTTCGCCGGCATCGCGACGCGACTGCGCGGAGAAGGCTCGAGCGCGGCGGAGCGCATCAAGGCTACCGCCGAGCGCGAGCGTACCGAGATTCGCTCGAACGCCGAGCGCGAGGCGCTGCGAGTGCGCGGCGAAGCGGATGCGACGGCCGCGGAGATTTATTCCAAAGCCTACAACCGCAATCCGGAGTTCTATGCGTTCTACCGGAGTCTGCAAGCCTACGATCGTTCGATCGGCAAGGAAGGCGACGTACTGGTCGTCACGCCCGACGGCGATTTTTTCAAGTATTTAAAGAACGCCGGAAAGAACTGAGCTTCACCGCTGCGTCGCGAACTTTTTCACCGGACTCACGCGTGTCACTGAATTTCACCGACTTCGTCGCCGCGTTCGCTTTATTCTTCGTGCTCGAGGGTATTGCGCCGTTTCTCAATCCGGGCGGCTTTAAGCGCGCGCTCGGTAAGCTCTTGGAGTTCAGCGATCGCGAATGGAGAATCGCAGGGCTCGGCAGCATGCTCGTCGGCGTCGCGCTTTTATTTTGGGTTCGCTAGTCCGTTAACGCTGTCGTAGTTGGGTTGTCATGGGCAAGTTCGTCGTCATCATCGGAACGCAGTGGGGCGATGAGGGCAAGGGCAAGGTCGTCGACCTGCTGACCGAGAACGCCTCCGCGGTTGCGCGCTTTCAAGGCGGCCACAACGCGGGCCACACCCTCGTCATCGGCGGCAAGAAAACCATTCTCTCGCTCATTCCCTCCGGCATCCTGCGCGAGCACGTGCGGTGTTTCATCGGCAACGGGGTTGTGTTGTCGCTGGAAGCGCTGCTCACGGAGTCGGAAACACTCATCAAGGAAGGCGTGCCGGTTTTCGAGCGGCTGCGTATTTCTCCGAATTGCCCGCTCATCTTGCCGTCTCATGTCGTGTTGGATCGCGCGCGTGAGCAAGCGCGCGGCGCCGCTGCCATCGGCACTACCGGCCGCGGCATCGGGCCCGCTTACGAAGACAAGGTAGCGCGGCGCGCGGTGCGCGTGGCGGACCTGTTTCAACGCGATCGCTTCGCCGCCAAGCTCGGCGAGGTGCTCGACTTTCACAACTTCGTATTGCAGCACTACTTCCGCCTGCCGCCGGTGGATTTCCAGAAGACGCTCGATCAACAGCTGTCGTTTGTCGAGCGCATCAAGCCGCTAGTCACCGACGTGCCCGGTGCTTTGAATACGCTTCGCAAGCAGGGCGCGAACGTATTGTTCGAAGGCGCGCAGGGCGCGATGCTGGATGTAGATCTCGGAACCTACCCGTACGTCACGTCTTCCAACACCACCGCCGGGTATGCGGGCACGGGCACAGGTATCGGCCCTCGGAATTTCGATGCCGTCATTGGCATCGTGAAGGCTTACACCACGCGTGTCGGTGCGGGCCCATTCCCTACCGAATTGTTCGACGAGGATGGCGAGCATCTGTCGCGAGTCGGCAAAGAGTTTGGCTCCGTCACCGGCCGCAGGCGCCGTTGCGGATGGTTCGATGCGGTCGCGCTGCGGCGCTCGTTCATGCATTCGAGTGTCTCCGGCCTTTGCATCACGAAGCTCGATGTGCTCGATGGCCTCGAGACCATTCGAATTTGCGTGGGTTACCGCATCGGCGACGAAATCTCTTCGGAGCCGCCGCTTTTCACAGATGCTTTCTCCACAGTGGAGCCGATCTACGAAGAAATGCCGGGCTGGCGTGAGTCCACGGTCGGCATCACGGAGTACGAGGGCTTACCGTCGAACGCACGCAAGTATCTCGAGCGGCTACAAGCGCTTGTCGAAGTGCCGATCGACATGATCTCCACCGGGCCGGACCGAGATCAGACCATCATCCTGAGGCCGACGTTCTAGTGACGTCTGGCGTCCGCGGCACGATACTTGCGAATAGCGACCACTCGCTACTCTTCTCAGGGCACGCCCCAATGGCTTCATGGATCGACGTCAACGCCGAATTGCCTTTGGCTAATCGAATCATGGATGTCTGTGTCGAGTTGTCTCAGGGCCGCATGACGCAGCTCAGGGCTTATCGGCTCGCCACCCCCGCAAGCAGTGAATCGGTGTGGCTGAACGCGATTACGCACAAGCCGTTTCCTACAGGGTGGCGCATCACGAAGTGGCGAACTATGAAAGGGGAGGCCGGCGAAGATCAGCCCCTGCGCATTACCGATCTAGTGCCCTCGCGTCAGCGGGCCTAGTCTTCGCGTCGCTGTCGATGCCTGCAATTTAACCTTGTTCCCGGCGCCGCCGCGCCGAGAGTCGCCACGGCCCTCCTTGTGTCCCGCTGTTGTGGAATACTAAAGCCGCGGCTCACAAGGAGATGAATGAATGGACGAGGGGGTTGTCGCGGCCAATTCGGCGGCTGAACGCATCGGCCGTTATCGCTGGGTCATCTGCGGGCTGCTCTTTGCAGCCACAGTCATCAATTACGTCGATCGGCAGATGCTCGGCGTCCTCAAGCCGACGCTGTCCCAAGAGTTCGCATGGAGCGAAACCGATTACGCGAACATCGTGTTCTGGTTTCAGGCGGCTTATGCGCTGAGCTATGTGGTCTTCGGCCGCGTTATCGATCGCGTCGGTGCGCGCTTGGGATACGCCGCCGCGTTCTTGGTTTGGCAGATCGCGCACATCGCCCATGCCGGAGCTAGCGGGCTCGTTCAGTTCATCGCGGTTCGAGTGGCGCTGGGTGTCGGCGAGGCAGGCAGTTTTCCCGCGGGCCTCAAGGCCGTCACCGAATGGTTTCCCAAGCGCGAGCGCGCATTCGCCACCGGCATCTTCAATGCCGGCTCGAATGTCGGCGCCATCATCACGCCGCTCATCGTGCCCGTCATTACGATCGCCTGGGGCTGGCGCGCGACATTCGTGGTAACCGGTGTCGTCAGCTTGCTTTGGCTGGTTGCGTGGCTTGCGGTCTACAAGATTCCGCGCGAATCCAAGCGCGTGGGCGCCGCGGAGCTGGCGCACATCGAGAGCGATCCGGCCGATCCGGAGCAGAAGATCGGCTGGAAGAAGCTTCTCCCCAAGCGGGAGACTTGGGCCTTCGCGTCGGCAAAGTTTCTCACCGACCCCATCTGGTGGATGTTTCTGTTCTGGCTGCCGGACTTCTTCGCCAAGACCTATCACCTGGATCTGAAGAGCTTCGGCCCGCCGTTGGTGGCGGTTTACATCCTTGCGGACGTCGGCAGCATCGGTGGCGGGTGGCTATCGCTCAAACTCATTCGCAGCGGCCGCTCTATCAACTTCGCGCGCAAAACCGCCATGCTCATCTGCGCGCTGCTGGTCACGCCGGTGGTGTTTGCTCAGCAAGTGCAATCACTGTGGCTAGCGGTGCTCATCATCGGCGTCGCGGCGGCGGCGCATCAAGGCTTCTCGGCGAACCTGTTCAACTTGCCCGGCGATGTGTTCCCGCGCCGTGCCGTGGCTTCGGTGGTCGGCATCGGCGGCATGTTCGGCGCGATCGGCGGCATGCTGATGGCCAAATACACGGGCTACGTGCTCGATAAGCTCGGCACGTACACGCCGATGTTCATCATCGCCGCGTCGGCCTATCTGATCGGGCTACTCATCGTGCATGTGCTCTCGCCGCGGCTGCAGCCGGTGGATGTGAGCTGACCTGAAGCGCGCTTAGGCTCACTTCGCTTTCGCCACTTCGACCGCGTAAGTGTGCGTGGGCCCGTGCATGTTCGAGCGGAACACCACCCACTGCATGTCGGGCGTGAAGCTGACATTCGGCTCGAGCTTGTATCGATGAGCGGACAGGTTCACGAGCTTCTCGGCTCGCAACACGCCTGTATGTATCAGCGGTTCCTGGCTCACGGGTCCGATGGTGCGGTTCGGCGTCAACTCCGGACGAAACAGGTAGATCCACTTGCCGTCTTTCGCGTGCGCCACTTGCGCCTCGTCCCCGCCATCGCCGGCGAACAGCGTTCCATCTTTCGAGACGTTGAAGTGGATGGACCACTCATCCCGCTGCAGGTGGTACCACGTGCGCTTGCCGGTCGACAGCTCATAGCCCGCGAGCCAGAAGTCCTCGCCGCGTGGAGTTTGTAAGTCGTACCAGATCGTTGCGCCATCGGGGCTGAAGAATTCATGTCCCGCGATCTCCATGAGCATGGTGCGTGTGTGAATCTTCGTGAGGCCGCTCGCATCCGTGCCGATGGTCCAGATGCGGTCGACGTCGTGCCAAGGCCCTTCATGGCAGAACATGATGAGCTTCGGATCCGTCGGCGAGAACTGCAGGTGATTCAGCCAATCGTTGCTTTGGCGAACGATCTTGATCTCGCCCGTTGCGATATCCACGGTGAACATCGTTCGCGGCAGGCGTTGCTTGAAGATGGTCAGAATCTGCGATTCGCGGGTCGCGTGATAATTGAGCGGTCTGCCGTCCGGCCCCAAAGGCGCGGCCGGCGGCGGCGCTAGGCTTGCCTCTTGGCCGTCGACCCAAGATCCCAGTAGCAGGGTTTCATCCGCATTCACCGAAACGATGGAGCCGCGCGGAATCTTCGCGATCTTCCGGGTCTTGAGCGTCGCCATGTGAGTGGCGTACACCCATTTTTCCTGCGCGTTCTTATCGTCCGCTTTCCGGCTATCCGACTTCAAATAATAAACGTTGCCGCTCTTACGGCCGGTGACGATGACTTTGACGTCGCCCTTGACGATCTGCTTGTTCTCACGCGTCTTGAGATCGATGGTTGAAAGACCCTGAGGCGTCGTGACGATGACCTTAGTGCCGTCGGGCGAATAACCGTTCTGATGAAAATAAAGGCTGCCGGTTTCCGGCTCTGTGGACAGGCGTATGACGCGATGCCCCGTGTCCGGATCGATCCATTCTCTGGGCGGTTCCTCTGCGGCGGACAAGGTGCTCAGGGTGAGCAGCGACAGCACGCAATAGCTGAAGGCGCCGAGTCGCAGGAGTCCCCGCTTCCTGACATCATCGAGCACCTGAGACCTCCGTAACCGTCAACTGACCGGTCCGCTCGGACCAGGCCGACACATACGCGTTCCATTGTTCGGCATTCGTGATGTCGCGCGCCTTGTTCCAGGCGCCGCCCACGAGGTAACGGACCGTTTCGCCGGGCTTTACTTTGACCAGCACGAGACTTTCGGAGCGGCCGTTCGGCAGCGGCTGAGTGTGGGCGAAGCCTGCGAAGCGGGCTTCCGATGCCAAGACCACCGCCGTGCCGAGCTCGCCGTCTTCCGGCGCTTTGTACTTCTCCCACAGCGCTATCCAGCGGCCCTTCTCATTGCGGGACGCCGCGACTTCGCCTTGCGCCGGATGCTCGGTCAAACCGATAGCGACGGTGAGGGTGCCATCAGAGGCTGCGGGAGGCGTGAACTCGAATTTACTGCTGACCTCATCGAGATATCGACCGGCATCGACGACGAATCGCTTGGTCTCTTTGACCTGCACACCGTTGCCGGCATCCCAAGCGTCGTAGCCCAGATCGAAAATCGCGCGCACGGGACCGTTGGCATACACGTTCCAGGTTCGCCAGTTCTTCGACACCGAGAGCTTCTGCCCATCCCAGATGCCGGTGCCCCCGACACCGCGAGTCGTGCCGACCTCGTAGAAGTCCAAGCCCTCGCCGGTGTCGGTATGCAAGCCGTCATGACCCTTGTGATACCAACGATCGATGATCGAATACGGCACTTTCTTCGCCCACAGATCGAGGCCGCTGCTGGTCATCTGATCTTTCGTGGCGCTCGGCAGCTCAAGGCCGGGGCCATACGCGCGATGCGCGACCTTGTCGTTCTCCCAGGCAAAGTCGTCGTAACGCTCAGGAACCACGCGTGCGAACACCTTGCTCGTCATTGGTGGGCCGGGATTGGCTACGGCTTCGACGGTGAACTTCGCGGTTTTCTCACCGGCGGCGAAGTCGTGTTGAAATAGCAAATCGTCATAAACCTGCGGCCCTTTGTGGACGTGCCGCATGGCCGTGACCTGCGATGGAATGACGGTGCCGCGCGCGTCTCGCACGATCACCTGGTCGAAAATCACATCGGGCAGCATCCGCTTCACTTCTGAGAACGGCAATACAACAGTGTGCGCGGGCAAGGCCACACCGGATTTATTGTGTACGCTGATGTCGAACCGA
>Ga0307515_10012125_pt1 | contig 16257 bp, 13 predicted proteins | sample 17_EM_MG_FD_194513 | JGI IMG/M metagenome (GOLD analysis project Ga0307515, IMG submission 194513) | Populus trichocarpa ectomycorrhiza microbial communities from riparian zone in the Pacific Northwest, United States - 17_EM | ecosystem: Host-associated > Plants > Roots > Unclassified | place...
CGAAGGCGCGTCGACCGCGATCGGGCGTGGGTCGAGCGCACGAGCCGGCAGTGTGTTGCCGCTCAAACTGGAAGAGACGGTGGCGGTATCCGGCCGAGCCACATAGTGCAGCGGCAAGGACAGCGTGAACGAGCTGCCTTCGTTCGCCGTGCTTTCGACGGCGATGTCGCCGCCGAGTACGCGCGCGAGGTCTCGAGAAATCGAAAGTCCCAGGCCCGTGCCGCCGTATTTGCGATGTGTGCTGCCGTCCGCTTGCCGGAATGCTTCGAAGATCACGCCGTACTGATGCTCAGGTATGCCGATTCCGGTGTCGCGAACGGTGAATCGGACCGTGCGCGCCGGACCTGCGGCGATATGCAGCGCGACTTGTCCACGCTCGGTGAATTTCAGCGCATTCGACAGCAGGTTCTTCAAGATCTGATTGAGTTTCTGCGCATCGGTCTCGATGCGATCAGGCGCGCCGGCGTCGAACGCTGCATCGAAGCCCAGCCCTTTCTCTTGCGCCATAGGCTGGAAGGTCTTGACCAGCGAATCCACCGTGCCGGCCAGCAGCACCGTTTCCGGGCTGACTTCAATCTTGCCCGCTTCGATTTTCGAGAGATCCAGAATGTCGTTGATCAGTGCAAGCAAGTCTTTGCCGGCCGCGGAGATGGTCTGCGCAAATTTCACCTGCTCTTCGGTGAGGTTGCCTTGTTTGTTATCGGCCAGCAGCTTCGCGAGAATTAACGATGAGTTGAGCGGGGTGCGCAGCTCGTGGCTCATGTTCGCCAAGAACTCGCTCTTGTATTGATTCGCGCGCTCGAGCTCGCCGGCCTTCTCACCGAGCACGCCTTGCGCCTTCAGCAGCTCGTCTTTCTGATTCTCGAGCAATTGAGTCTGCTCTTCGAGCTGCGCGTTGGTCTGTTCGAGCTCCGCTTGCTGCGCTTCCAGCTGCCCCTGCGACACCTTCAGCGCGCGGCCCTGAACTTCCAGCTCCTCGTTCGTGACTCGCAGCTCTTCCTGTTGGGTTTGCAGCTCTTCGGCCTGTTGTTGCGTCTTCAGCAGCAATTCTTCGAGCCGCGCACGGTCTTTGGCGGCGCGAACCGAAACGCCTAGCATCTCGGAGACGTTCACGAGCAGCTCGCGATCCGCGGGCTGGGTGGGGCGGAAGAAGCCCAGCTCGACGACCGCTTGAACCACACCGTCCGCGGCTGCGGGCGCGACCACTATTTCGCGCGGATTGCCCTGTCCGAGGCTCGAGGCCACGGGCAAATAGTCCGGTGGGACATCGATTACATGCAGGGTACGGTTATCCCGGGCAGCCTGGCCGACGAGCCCGTCCCCGGCTCGGACGGATTCCGGTAGCGGGGTGGTGGCTAGCGCATAGGTTCCAAATCGTTTGTAGAGATTGCCGTGCTCGCGCACGTAGATGGCGCCCACTTGGGCGCGGAGATAGCGCGCGAGGAAAGACAGCACGTTGTCTCCGAGAGTATCGAGACGTTGGTCTCCCTGGGTTTTTTCGCTGAGACCGCCCTGGCCGTCACGCAGCCAGCCTTGGAGCTGGCGCGCTCGATAGTCGCGCGATGTCATCACCGCCGAGGCCGCAACGAGCAACAGCAGCACCAACGACCCGATGTTGGTGATCACGGCCGAGACAGTGATGGCCTGCTGCCAATCGACCTGGCGCTCAACCAAGAGCGATTGCTCTTCGCGAGCCATGTCCGCAACGATCGTGCGCGCGTTATTCATAGCTGCGCGTCCACGGTCTGACCGCACGAGAGCTAATGCGCCTGCGGCGTCTCCCTGGCGGCGCAAACTGATCGTCTCCGCAATCTCCTCCATCTTGTCCGAGCTCACGCGTTCGAGCGTATCCAGGCGTTTGAGCTGCCGGTCGTTATCCGAAAGGAGCCGATGCAGAGTGGCGATTCCGCCGGGCAGAGCAGCCTGCGAGCTCGCATAGGGTTGCAAATAACTTTCCAAACCGGTCAACAGATATCCACGCTGGCCGGTCTCTGCGTCTTTCAATGTCGACAGCAGCTCATCGAGCCCTTGCAGCACTTCGAGTGTGTGCGTCACTCGTTCCGCGCTGGTTCGCCTGCTTTGCAGGCTCTCATAGGCATAGATGGCGATGACGACGATCGCGACGACGGCGATGCTGAATCCGACGAATACCCCCAAGGGCAGCGGTAGAAACGAAAATGCAGGATGGCGCGAGTGCGAAAGCGAAGAGTGATTCATCAAATAGCCGGTCCTCTATGCATTCCTGATTCAAAGCAGCCGGTGGGGGTTCAGGCGACCAGCCGCGAAAGAATAGCGCAGGACTGCTTGCGGACGCATCGGGCTCGCTCGAGGCTGGGATTCGCCGTCCGTCGAGCGGTATCGGGGCGGGGTGCCGCGTGTCATGAAACTCAATATAGGCGGAACGGTTCTTGCTAAACACACTATCCGCTGCATGGCTTTTAATTCCTTTGCGCGACGCGCATCCTCTTTGCCATGTCGCTCACCATGCCGCCTTTGGATACCTCTGTGCTCGCTCGGCGCGACGAGATTATCGCGGCGCTAAAGCGCATTGTGCCCGGCGAAGGTGTGATCAGCGATCCGAACGCACTCAGAGCTTACGAGTCGGACGGGCTTACGGCCTACCGCCAGTCGCCACTGGTCACCGTGCTTCCCGAAACCACCGCGCAAGTGTCGGCTATTCTGCGTTGGTGCCAACATAATTCGGTCAAAGTGGTGCCACGAGGCTCAGGTACTTCCCTGTCGGGCGGCGCATTGCCGCTTGGCGATGCAGTGTTGCTCGGGCTCGCCAAATTCAACCGTGTGCTGGAGATCGATTACGACAATCGAATCGCAGTCGTTCAACCCGGCGTGACCAATCTCGCGGTTACACGCGCTGTCGAGGGCGAAGGGTTTTATTACGCTCCGGATCCTTCGAGCCAGATTGCGTGCTCGATCGGCGGCAATGTCGCGGAGAACTCAGGCGGCGTGCATTGCCTGAAATACGGGCTCACCACGAACAACGTACTCGGCGTTGAGTTAGTGCTTATCGATGGGGAGATCGTGCGGCTGGGCGGCCGACAGCTCGATCCGGCGGGTCTCGATATGTTGGGCATCATTCTGGGCTCGGAAGGTCTGCTCGGCGTCGTCACGGAAGTCACTGTGCGTATTCGGCCTAAGCCTGAGCATGCGCGTGCTTTGCTCATCGGCTTTCCTACGGTCGAAAGCGCAGGGCAATGCGTGGCGGATGTTATTGGCGAAGGCATCATTCCGGCCGGCATGGAGATGATGGATCGGCCCGCCATTCATGCAGCCGAAGCTTTCGTGCACGTGGGTTATCCGCTCGATGTGGAAGCGCTGCTCATCGTCGAGTTGGATGGTGTGACGGCGGAGTGCGACCATCTCATCGCAGAGGTCGAGGCCATCGCCCGCCGTAATGGCGCCTGCACATTGCGAATTTCGACGGACGAGAACGAGCGGCTCGCATTCTGGGCGGGACGAAAAGCGGCGTTTCCAGCCGTCGGTCGCCTGTCACCGGATTACTTCTGCATGGACGGGACCATTCCGCGCAGGCGCTTGCCGGATGTGCTGAGACGCATCGAGGCTCTCTCTAATCAATATGGATTGAAAGTCGCCAACGTCTTTCATGCAGGCGATGGCAACTTGCATCCGCTGATACTTTACGACGCCAATCTTCCCGGCGAGTTGGATCGGGCGGAAGCTTTTGGCGCGGACATTCTGCGGCTTTGCGTCGAGGTGGGTGGCGTGCTTACGGGAGAGCATGGTGTTGGGGTCGAGAAGCGCGATCTCATGCCGGTCATGTTCAGTGAAACGGATCTCGCGCATCAGCAGCGGCTGAAATGTGCCTTCGATCCGCTGCTGCTGCTGAATCCTGGAAAAGTATTCCCGACTTTGCATCGCTGCGCGGAGCTGGGACGAATGCATGTACACCAAGGGCAGACCGCATTTCCGCATTTGCCGCGCTTTTGAGCGGGGAGCGACCGATTCTCACACCTACTAGCATCGATGACATTCGCGATGCGATAGCGGACGCCATACGCACCGGTGGCGCACTCGAAGTCCGAGGCGGCGGATCCAAAGCCGATATTGGCCTTCCGAGCCGGAACGCTACGGTGATGGGCATGTCTGCATTTGCCGATGTGGTCGAATACGAAGCTTCCGAGCTGGTGTTGACTGTCGGCGCGGGCATGCCGCTATCGCGTGTGCAGGATTTGATCGCCGAGCAGCGCCAGATGTTCGCGTTCGAGCCGTTCGATCATGGGCCCATTTTCGGGCGTGCCGCCGGAGCCGCAACGATCGGCGGTATTGTGAGCGCAGGCGTTTCGGCCTCGCGAAGGCTTTCCGCGGGCGCCGTGCGCGATCACGTCTTAGGTTTCGAGGCGGTTTCGGGAAGAGGCGAGCGCTTCGTTGCCGGTGGGCGAGTCGTCAAGAATGTAACCGGCTATGACTTGCCGAAGCTCATGGCCGGGAGCTGGGGACAACTGGCCGTGCTCACGCAAGTGACGCTCAAAGTTCTGCCGAGGCCGCGTGAGTCGGCGACGGTAGCGATTCGCGGATTGGACGATGCGCGCGCGGTTCGCGCCATGGCGCTCGCGATGCGCTCGCAAGCGGAGGTAGCGGCTGCCGCGCATGTGCCTGTGAGTGCCGCGATGACCGCGTTTCGCTTGGAGGGCTTTGGACCCTCCGTCGTTGCCCGGGCAACGATGCTCTGCGCGTTAGTTGCAGAGTTTGGCGCTGCGGAAGTATTGAGTGAGACGGACGCCGCGCACTTCTGGGCTCAAGTGCGCGACGTCGTGCCGTTGAACGACGGTCGCCCGCTCTGGCGCATCAGCGTGCCGGCAACGGAAGCGCCGAAAGTGACCGGCGCGCTGCGAGAATACGGGGCGCGCTGGTTTTACGACTGGGCCGGCGGGCTCGTCTGGTTGACGTTACCCGCGAAAACGGACTTCACGCTCGTGCGCAATGCCGCGGCTCAAGCGGGTGGACACGCCACGCTCGTTCGGGCTGACGCCTCGGTTCGCGAGCGTGTGTCTGCTTTGCACCCCGAAACACCGGCGGTAGCCGCTTTGGCGCGGCGGATCAAAGCTGCCTTCGATCCCGCGGGTGTGCTCGATCCGCGCCGCTTTTCGACTGCGAACGATGCAAACTAATTTCTCATCTGAACAACTCGCGGACGCCGCCACCGCCAGCAGCGAATCCGTCATTCGCAAGTGCGTGCACTGCGGGTTTTGCCTGGCTACTTGCCCTACGTACACACTGCTTGGCGATGAGCTGGATAGTCCGCGCGGCCGCATCTATCTCATGAAGCAAATGCTCGAGGGCGGTGGCAAGCCCACCGATGCGGTCGTCAAGCACGTGGATCGGTGCTTGTCCTGCTTGTCTTGCATGACGACCTGTCCGTCCGGCGTGCATTACATGCATTTGGTGGATCACGCGCGCGCGCATATCGAGAGCCACTACCAAAGACCGCTCACGCAACGGCTGATTCGTTCGATGATTGCTGTCACGCTGCCTTATCCAAAACGGTTTCGATTCGCCCTGGCGCTGGCAAAGTATCTGCGGCCGCTCAAGCCGGTGCTGGAGAAATTCGCCGCGCTGAAACCGTTGGCGGTGATGCTGGCGAATGCGCCGAAGGCTGCTCGCCGCTCGAGACAGGAATCGCCATCCGCCGTGGCGGGCGTCGTCCGCGGTCGGGTCGTGCTGTTGCAGGGCTGTGTTGAATCGACGCTGCGCCCGGAAATTCGCGCTGCGACTCGGCGCTTGCTGACTCGCGCGGGATACGAAGTCGTGTTAGCCGGCGACGAGGGCTGCTGCGGCGCCTTGGTGCATCACATGGGTCGCGAGGCTCAAAGTCTCGATGCGGCCCGCCGCAATATCGATACCTGGACTCGCGAGCTCGCAAGCGGCGGCCTCGATGCCATTGTCATTACGGCATCGGGATGCGGCACGACCATCAAGGATTACGGCTTCATGCTTCGCGGCGATCCGAAGTATGCGCAGAGCGCGGCTCGCGTGTCCGCGCTGGCGCGCGATGTGTGCGAGTTGCTCGATTCTGGCGGTTTGCCGGCTGTGAGTCACGCGCAGTCACTCAATATCGCCTATCACTCCGCATGCTCTTTGCAGCATGGTCAGCGAATTACCAGCGCGCCGATGCGCTTGTTGTCGCAGGCGGGGTTCAAAGTCAGACAGCCTGCGGAATCTCATCTGTGTTGTGGTTCCGCGGGTGTATACAACATCCTCCAGCCGGAGATCGCAACGAAATTGGGCCAGCGCAAAGCCGAGCAACTCCAGCGCATCGCGCCCGATGTGATCGCCACCGGCAATATTGGCTGCCTCATGCAGCTTAGGCCGTACACGTCTACCCCAATCGTCCACACCGTCGAGCTACTGGACTGGGCGACCGGCGGGCCCGCGCCTGAGGCTATCTCTTCTCATTGACCGCGTCGCGCTGGCACACTTCGTCGCCGACGACCTTTTGAACCTCAAGGAGTGGCTATGCGATTCGCTGCGACCCGATTGTTTCAGACCGTTTTTGTTGCGCTGACTCTCTCCGCAGTAAGCGCTTACGCCGCGCCTGTGTTTTCCAACGATCCGCTGCCGCCCGATCTGCAGACGGCTTCGCAAGAGTTCGATAAAGCGCAGATCACGCGGGACAAAGCCGTTCTGGAGCGCATTCTCGGCGACGAGCTGCTGTTGATCGCAGGCTCGGGCAAGGTCGAGACCAAAGAGGATTTCATACGCGATTTCACGGCGCCCGGCTTCAAGCTTGAGCCGTTCACCATTCTCGAAGTCGTGCACAAGGTGCGCGGCAATGTCGCGATTCTCGGCGGCGTGGTGATTTTCAAAGGCACGGACGACGGTAAGCCCTTCTCGCAGCGCATTCGCTTCTCCGACTTCTGGGAAAAGCGCAACGGAAAATGGCAAGTGGTGTACATCCAGGTCACGCGCTTGCCGCTTACCGACACTGCGCCGCAGGCCGCGATACCGGAGCCGCCGCCATCCGACTCCGAAGCGGATGCCATCAAGACTGTGATTGCGAAGATGCAAGATGCCTGGAATCGCGGTGACTTTCGCGGCTACATGCAGGGATTCGAGAATCCGGATGTCATCTTCGTGTCGGGCGGAAAATTTCAGAGCGGCTGGCAGGGCACGCTCGATCACTATATTCGCGACTACGGCGCCTCGCCCGACAAGCGCGGCATGCTGCGGTTCTACGATATTCGCATCGAGATGCTAAGTGCCGATGCGGCGCAATTGATTAGCCGTTATCAGCTGGTTCGCCCCGAGCATCCTCAGTACGGCATCAACACGCGCTTGATGCGCAAAGTGAACGGTCGGTGGGTGATTGCTCTGAATCATGTCTCGTCGAACGAGACACCGCCTGACCCAGCTAAGTCTTCGTGACCCTTCTGTAAGAGCGGCCCGCTCCGATCGATGGAGCGGGCTGCCGTGTCGAGAGATGAAGACGAGTCTTAGCGGCGCTTCACTTCGAGCTGATTGTCGACACTCCGTACGCCGTTGATATCGCGCGTCACTTCGGCGGCGCGAGATTTCTGCTCGCTCGTATCTACAAAGCCCGCGAGTTGCACGACACCTTGACGCACTTCAATATTGACTTCATGCGCCTTCACTACCGGATCTTCCGCTAGAGCGGTTTTGATCTTCGCCACGAGCACTTTGTCGTCAATGTACTCGCCGGCTGTACGCGTCTCCGTCGACAGCTTCAGATTGTTCTCAACGCTCGAAACACCTTTCACGTTCTGTGCGACACGGGTCGCCGAGCGCTTGGCATCCGAAGAATTGATGAAGCCGTTCAACTGCACGCGCTGTCGAAATGTCTCGACATCGATCTTCGCCGCCTCGCCGCCCAGATCCTTCACGAGCGCGGTTTTCACTCGACTGGTGATCACCGAATCATCCATTTGCTCGCCCGCGGTCTTTTGTGTGCGCGTCGCCGTGCACGCTACCAATGCCATCGCGGTAAGCAACCCGACGGCGATTGTAGTAATCCTACTGTTCATGACTGTCTCCACCTTCATGTTGAAAACTGGCTTCCAAGCCGCCCGGGATGCGGAAGGCTTGTCGTGGCTGCCGTGGAGCAACAAATGTGCCGCGGAGCGGATTAAACCGGAGTGACGGCGACGCGCACGCTCAAAAGTCGATGAAAACGCGTGCTCGAACAGGAAGTTGACGCCCGAATGCATGTAATACATATAACGGCATGCTGGGCATCTTCAGGCCCGGGAGTCAGTGCACCAATCGCCCTGAGGAGATGTCATCTGCGACTGTGAGACGCAGAAGATAGGCACTACCTGTGCCATAGAGCGCCGCTTGGCGAAGCGCGCAGCCATCGTCGCAATCCAAAGGCTCTTCCGGAACAAACGCCCTGTGTTCGCCCAAAGTGAAGGTGAAAGGCCAGCCCGCCAGCGAGTATCGCAAGCACGCATGCGACTTGAGATGCGCCAGGTCGTATCCCTCGCGATCCAGATCGACATGCAGAGTTTGTCATGGCATGCCGATACTGCAATTTGCGGACACCAAGAGTGTGTGCGTACTCGAGCGCGGCGCCGGCAAAGGATTCTCCGGCAGTGAGAACGATTTGTTCATCGATCCGAAAACGTCTATAAAACGTCTATGTTGCTCGGTAATGCGAGACAGTCCTCGTTGGACTTGGAAATGCAAGTAGAGAGTGCGTAGCGAATGAAAATTCCTGATGAAAGCCATCCTATTACTATCCAGCCCAATCCGGCGCGAGTCGTCGTGAAACTAGGTGGCCGCGTGATCGCCGATACTCGAGAGGCCTTACAGCTCAAGGAAGCGAGCTACCCCGCCGTTCAATATATTCCGCGCAAAGATGCGGATTTGGCGCAGCTCGAGCGAACGTCGCATACGACATATTGCCCATACAAGGGCGATTGTTCGTATTTCAGTATTCCGGCTGGTGGAGATCGAAGCGTTAACGCGGTGTGGACTTACGAATCGCCTTATCCGGCGGTCGCTCAGATCAAGGATCATCTGGCCTTCTATACAAGCCGAGTCGATTCAATTGAGGAGGTACGCTAGTTGCGGCCGTCGAGTCGTTAGAGTCTTTGTCGAATAGAAGGCTTCGGTTGTTGCCGAACGAGAGGTGCTTTGTGTCGCGTCCGTCCAAGCAGGCTAACGCCAAGCGCTCTCAAGCTCGGCACGTCAAAGTCGGGTCGATCGAATGCAAACCGTCACGCGCCCGCCCCACGGTGGCTGCGGGACTGCTGTCGTCGCGAACGAATTTTCTGCGCGGTCTCACACGGGATGCTGATATCGCTCTGGTTCGGTGGGTTCAGCTTGCCAAGTAGCGGTTCGCCGTCTGGCGAGGGAACGAGCCGGCGCGCTCGGGCGTTTCTCTATGTGCTCGGTGCTTTCTTCCTCTTTTTAGGGCTGTCGTTACTCCTTATTCCCGCGTTCGCAGCGTCCACGGCACATTGGGGCGGTGTCATTTGCACCCTCATCGGCGCCGGCTTTTTAGCTGTAGCCAAGTTCGGATCGGAGCGCTGGGTACACCGATTTGAGACTCTTTTGACCGGCTGGCCCTGAAAAAATAGGGCGAATAAGGCGTTTCCATCATCTGTTTGTATTAGTTTTGCAACTAATTGCAACTTAAGAGCGTTTATCAAGCGCTTTGCTATGGCGATATTGAGCCTGTCAAATTAGAATGCGCCGCCCCCTCGCGGCACCTACAACAGGCACCTTATGAACTTACAAATTCTGCGAGCCAAGCTCACCCGTGTCGAGCGGCAGCGTACGAAGCTCGAACAGCAAATCAAGACGGGATCCCGAAAACAGTTCGACGCGCTGCCGGCAAAGGTCGGTTTGAAGTCAATCGACGAGCTGATCCTCGAGCTGATGCCGTATGCCTCCCCCCGCGTTCGAGCGAAGGTGGGGTTGAATGGCAATGGGGCTACCGCTCCGGCGGCTGCCCGCGTGGGTCGCGGCAAGCGTTCCGACGCCGAGAAATCGACAGGCACTCGCTACACCGAAGACACCAAGCAGGCCATCAAGCAGGCGCTCGAGAAGGGCGGCCTGACGGTTGCGCAGATCTCCGAGAAGTTCGGCGCGTCGTCTTTCTCTATCAATCAGTGGAAGAAGCGCTGGGGTCTGACCAAGGCTCGCAAGAAAAAGTAGCGGTACTCGAAAGCTCAGTGCTTTCCCGGCTCGAGCTTCACGCCGCGCCGCTCGTATGTGACATAGCTCAGTAGCGCCACCATCTTCGGATCGTCGGCCGCGAGCGGCTGTCCTTCGAGCGGATTGCGCAAGCACCAGTTAATCATCTCCCACAGGCCGGCCACGCGGCCCAGCTGCTTTTGAAACTTGGGATAGGTTTCGGGATGCGTGTTGGCCGCGTTCGGATGACATTGCGCGCAGGCGACACCGTTCGTGCCGAGCTTGCCGTCGGTCCATAACTGCCGGCCCTGCTTCACAACGCCTTGGAATTCTTCTTCCCAGCGCTGCTGATCTTCCTTGGTGTACGGGTCCGCCACGGTCAGCGTGCTCACGAATAATCCTGCGGCGAGCAGCAGTAGGCGGCGCCCTGGCGACATATTCATTCTCCTGATCTCAAAAATGGCTCTGCGACGCGGTTCGCCGCTCTGGGCTTTGATAGTCGACGTCTTCAGGTTGCTGAGTCTGCTCGTTGTAAGCGACCAGCCGACTCTTGTTGTTATATAAGTTGTAGCGCACGTCGGAGCGCCCGGTGTGCACGTCGATGAATTGCCATCCCGTGGCGTCGCGCTCGAAGAACGGATCGGCGCGGTTCATTTGCACCGTGAGCTTTGGTAGATGCGACTCCGCTTGCGCATAGGTCTGTGGGTAGGGCCACGGCCATGCGGTCGCCATCGCGGATGTGAAGGCGATGGCGCCGATCTTGTTGTACTGAATCTGATGCACGTGTCCGTAAAGCACGGTCACTTTTTCGAACGGCGCCAGGAGCGCCTGCACTTGCTCCGCGTCGTCCGTCCAGAAATTCCAGCCTTTGTAGATCTTCTGCAGCGGCGAGTGAGACAGCACGACGAGCGGCGTATTGCGGCTCACTTTCTTCAAGTCTTTCGCGAGCCAGTCGCGCTGCTTCTGTCCGACCAGAAACGGCGAGCCGTTAGGGTTGTCGAGCCCGGCCATCTCCGCCATGCGCTGCTCGGCGGAGGGCCAGCGATTGAATGTCCAATCGTCGTAAGTGAGGATGCTGTTGAGAACGACGAAGTGCACGCCCTTGTGATCGAAGCTGTATTGCTGCGGCCCGAAAAGCTTCGACCAATACGCGCCGAGGTCGAGATAGTAGTCGTGCTCGCCCATCACGCAATACAGCTTGCTATTCAGCTTGCTCAGCAGCTCAGCTCCGTGATCGAGCTCCGGCTTGCTGCCGAGTTGCGCAAGATCGCCGCCGAAAATCACGAAATCGGGACGTGGCGTGAGCAGGTTGGCTTCGGCGACGGCGCGTATCAGTCCGCGATCCCAATTGCGAACGAAGCTCGTGCCTTTGATCTGCTGAATATGCGCATCACTGATGTACGCGAACGTGAAGTTGTCGGCGGGCTTGGCGAACGACAGCTCGATGAGGCTGAGGGGTAGCACACCCGCGACGCCGGCCGCGGTGGCTGTTTTCAAAAAGCTGCGACGATCGGATCGAAGGCGACTCACTTGGCGGCTCCTTGTGCGGCGAAGCGCGGGCTCGTCAGCGATTCGAGAAAGGCTACGAGATCCGCCTTTTCTGGATCGGTGAGATTGAGCGGGCGGATGCCACCGCTCAGAAAATCGTTCACATGAGCTTTCGGATCGGTGATCCCGCCGTTGTTGTAGTGATCGACCACGTCGCTCAGCGTTTTCAGGCTGCCGTCGTGCATGAAGGGCGCCGTGACGGCAATGTTGCGCAAGGTCGAAGTCTTGAAGCTGCCGATTTCATCCAGCGTGCTGGTGACCGCGAAGCGACCCAGCTCCGATGCCTTCGGATTCGAGAGCACGGCATTGTCGACATCCACGCCATCTGCCTTGGCCTTCAAGAATCGGGGGGCGAAGTCGTTGATCTCGTTCTGAATGCGATTCACGCCCACGCCGATGTTGTGAAAGCGGTTATCGGTGAACAGCGCACGGTCTTGCTCGATCGTGTGACACGAAACGCAGCGGCCCTTGTTCAAGAACACGTCGAAGCCGCGCACGGCCGAGGGGCTCAGCGCCGCTTTGTCGTGCCCGAAGTAATAGCGATCGAAAGGCGAGTCGCCGCTCACAATCGTGCGCTCGAAGGCGGCGATTGCCTGCGTGACTTCGAGCATGGTGATCCGCTCGCCCGATTTGCCGAACACCTTTTGAAATGCCGCGATGTATTGGGGATCTTCACGCACGACCTTCAGCACCGGGTCGTGATTCGGTAGTCCCATTTCGATGGGATTGATGATGGGCAGCTCGGCCTGCTTTTCCATCGTCGGCGCGCGGCCGTCCCAAAACATCGAGGTAAAATAAGCGGAGTTGATCACGCTCGGCGCGTTTCGCGTGCCCTTCAGTTTGTTGATGCCTTCCGACGTGACCAAGGGGCTATCGGTGAAAGCTTTCGCCGGATCGTGACAAGTGGCGCACGCCACTTCGCCGGTCGAACTGAAGCGCTTCTCGTTGAACAGCTTGTCGCCGAGCGCGATTTTGTCGGCGGTCTGCGGATTGTCCGCTGGAATCGGAACCGGCGGCAGGCCGAGATTGGCGTCTGCCGATGCGAAACTCGCGAGCGCTCCAGACATAAGTAGGCCCGCGGAAAGCAGCAAGACACGTCTTGCTTCCGGCATGGTGGATCTCGATCGAGAAAATGTTAGACCAAGTCTAACCCTTGGGCGGCCGAAGACAATTGATGTCATCAATACTCGCCTCCGGGGATTTCGCGAGGAGAGCGGCCGCACGAGCACGTTGAGCGACTTGTTGAATCTCGCCGGTGGTCGCGAGAATCATTCGCGCGAGCAAGCTGACTTGCTTGCCGGCGGATGTGAGTTGCACGCGCGAGCGGGTGCGCTCCACTAGCTCGACGCCGAGATAGTCTTCGAGCTTTCGCAATTGAATGCTTAGCGTCGAGTGCGTGATGCAACAGTGCTCTGCAGCGCGTGAAAAGCTTCGATGTTGACCGAGCGCTACCAGGTAGCTCAGGGCGCGCAGATTAATCATTCACCCTCGCAAGCCGGCCTCATTTTTCGGGCCCAGGCTTCGTTAAGACCCAGCCTGCCGCGAGTACGGCCGGCTAAACGCCTGCGAAGATAGTGCGATTAAGTGTTGCTCTTCAACTGTGCGAAGGTCGACGACCAGTATTTATTCTTGGACGCGTCTCCAAGTAAGAACGCTGCGCGGCCGTCATCGGCTCGTCGCTGGTCTTCCAATCGTGAGGATCACGCCGAAGCGCGAACAGCGGAACCGATCGCGCGCAGCGCCACCCTAGAAGCCGTTTGCCGTACCGGGTTGTTTGAAGCTGTCTCTCAAGAGGTGCTTCTGAACTTTTCCGGACGGCGTTCGCGGCAAAGCATCGACGAACTTGAAAGTTCGAGGAATTTTGAAGCGCGCAAGTCGAGCGCGGCAGTGCGCTGCCACGGCATCCGCATCGAGTTGTTCGCCCGCGGTAACCACTAATATCGCCATGCCGACCTCGCCCCACTGAGCATCGGGAATGCCGATCACCGCCACATCGGCTACCTGATCGAGCTCGAAGATGATCGCTTCGATCTCCGCGGGATAGATATTCTCGCCACCGGAAATGAACATGTCTTTGATGCGATCGACGATGGTGTAGTAGCCGGCGGCATCGCGCGTTGCGACGTCGCCGGTGCGAAACCAGCCATCTTGAAAACAGGTCTCGTTGAGATCCGGTCGGCGCCAGTAACCCGGTGTGACATTGGCACCGCGCACCCAAATTTCTCCGACTTCATCTGTGCCCAGCTCGCGCCCGTCTGCGTCGACGAGCTTCATTTCGATCGTGATGTGGGGTAAGCCGATGGCGCCCGCATGTTGCCGGATGCGGCTCATGTCGAGCGGTTGCGCGGTAGCGGAGCACGTCTCGCTCATTCCCCATCCGTTGATCATCATCACGCCGTCGTCGAGCCAGCGAAGCACATGAGCTTCGGGATTCGGCGCGCCGCCGGTGATGAGAGCGGTGAGATGTGCGAGCTTGCTGCCATCGAACTGCGGCAGCTGCCGCATCATCATCGCCATTTGAGTGACGCAGAAGTAGTGCGAGACATTCAACACGGGATCCGACAGCCGGTTGTAAGTGATCGGCGCATCGAATTTATGGCTGACCAGCACTGTGCCGCCGAGCAGTAGTGGAGTGCGTGCCGCGCCGAAAAGACCCGCGGTATGAAACATCGGCATATCACACAGAAACACCGAATCGGCGCAGCACTTCACGCCCAATGCGAGATTAAGCGAGCCGGCAAACGCATTCAGATGAGTGACGACAACGCCCTTGGGCTTGCCGGTGGTCCCGGAGCTATAGAGCAAGGTGATGGGCGTGCTCGCCGGCACCGGCACACCTTTGCCTGGCGTTGGCGGTCGAGATGCCGCGGCGATGCGCGCGCTGAGGCCTTGCCGGCTGTCATCGATCGAGAGGCGCGCGATGTTTTGATCCTCAAGCAAATTGGCGAGATGCGGCTCGAGCACGATCAAAGCCGGCTCGCAGTCGCCGATCATGAAAGCGAGCTCCAGCGCCGTGAGTCTCCAATTGAGCGGAACGAATATCGAGCCGGATCGCACGCAGGCGAAGTGCAGAATGAGCATCTCGCCCGAGTTACGCGACAACACCGCCACGCGCTGGCCGCTCTCGGCACCGACCGTCTCGCGTAAAACCTCCGCGGCCCGATCAATGGCGTCATCGAATTCCGCGTAAGTCCATCGGCGATTCGCGGCCAAGTCGTGCAGCGCGATCTTGGCCGGCGTCACGCGGGCGAAATGCGCGATGAAGTCGAGCGCCAGCGGCTCGAGAGCGGCGTTCGGCACAGTCATATTCAGCGGGTGCTCCTGCCCGGACAATCAAGACTTTCCGGTGATGATATCAGGCTACCTGATACTTGGCTCGTGTCGGCCGCCGGCGCGGTCTTTGCGGTTTCCGCTGTATTCAGGGCTGGTCCGCGAAGTGATCGTTGCAGATGAAACTAAATGTTATGATCCGGCGCCGCGGCGGGCGTGCCGACATCCGCTTCGAAAGGAGTACCCATGGACCGGCCGACGAGCGACGTGGCGATTGAATATCAGCGCGGCTTCGTCAATCACTTCACGACCGAGGCCTTGCCGGGCGCCTTGCCCGAACAGAACTCGCCGCAACGCTGCCCTTATGGTCTGTATGCCGAGCAGCTCTCCGGAACCGCCTTCACCGCGCCGCGCGCATCGAATCGGCGCTCTTGGCTGTATCGCATCCGGCCGGCAGCCGTACATTCGCCCTTTACACGCATTGAAAAGGGTCTTCTGACCAGCGAATTCGGCACCGTCGAGACGCCGCCGAATCAATTGCGCTGGAGCGCGCCGCCGATACCGGAAGAGCCTGTCGATTTCATTCAGGGTCTCACGACCCTGGCGGGCAACGGCGATCCGCAGTCGCAAATGGGTTGTGCCATTCACCTGTACGCGGCCAATCGGTCCATGAAAGCTCGCGCACTGTACAACGCCGATGGAGAGTTTCTCCTCGTGCCGCAAGTCGGGCGGTTGCTGCTCGTCACGGAGCTCGGGCGGTTACAGGTCGATCCGTTGGAGGTCGCCGTGATTCCGCGCGGCCTGCGTTTTCGCGTAGATCTACTGGACTCCACTGCGCGCGGCTACATCTGTGAGAACTTCGGATCGCCGTTTCGCTTGCCGGACCTCGGCCCCATCGGCGCGAACGGCTTGGCCGCAGAGCGCGACTTTCAAACGCCCGTGGCTTGGTATGAAGACTTAGAGCAAGACTATGAATTGGTAGCGAAGTTCATGGGACAGCTTTGGTCCGCCGACATGAAGCATTCGCCGTTCGATGTGGTGGCCTGGCGGGGCAATCACGCGCCGTACAAATATGACTTGCGGCGCTTCAATACCATCGGATCCATCAGCTACGATCATCCCGATCCGTCGATCTTCTTAGTACTGCAATCGATTACCGATACGCCTGGCGTCGATGCCATCGACTTCGTCATCTTTCCACCGCGCTGGCTCGCGATGGAGAACACGTTCCGTCCGCCTTGGTATCATCGCAACATCGCCAGCGAATTCATGGGGCTCATTCATGGTGTATACGATGCAAAGGCC
>Ga0307515_10012126_pt1 | contig 16255 bp, 14 predicted proteins | sample 17_EM_MG_FD_194513 | JGI IMG/M metagenome (GOLD analysis project Ga0307515, IMG submission 194513) | Populus trichocarpa ectomycorrhiza microbial communities from riparian zone in the Pacific Northwest, United States - 17_EM | ecosystem: Host-associated > Plants > Roots > Unclassified | place...
GACGCTGGCCACACGATGGCCTGCAACATGATGGACGAGGCGGCGCTGGAGGGCGTGCAGGCCTTCAACGAGAAGCGGCCGCCGCGCTGGTGAGCGAAGGCGGCGCGGGTTTATCCGCCGCTAATTCAAGTGATGGTCGTCTTCGCCAGGCCTGCTACTGTGCGGGTTGGACGTGCTTCGGCACGATCGTGTGGCGGTGACGCGGGCCACGGCCCGACGGGGGTCATCATGAACTTGCGCAAGGCTGGGGTGACGTTGGCGATGGCCTGCGGCGTGGCGGGCAATGCATGGGCCATTCCGGCGCCGGATTTCGCCTTCACCCAGACGGGCTACGACAAGGGCGAGTTGAGCGGCTGGTTTTCGGGCTCGGACGTGAACAGCGACGGCTACCTGAGCACGTTGGAGCTGACCGACTTCCAGTTCTCGTTCTATGCCTTCGACGGGTCGTACTTCGAATCGCTCGCAGTGCCGGTCGACCAGATGTTCGAGGGTGGCGGTTTTCTCTTCAAGCTCGACGACAACATCCTGGGCGACGATCCCGGTGAATTCGTCGCGGCGGGGATCGGCGGTACCCACACCGCCGGCTTCTCGTACGAAACCTCGGCCAGCGGCGGCATTTTCAAGTCGCCGGACGGTTTCCCGGTCGGCACCACGACGACCCAGGAGCTGGTCAATGTCACGCCGGTGCCCGAGCCGGCCAGCCTGTCGATGCTGTTGAGCGGCTTGCTGCTCGGTGCGACGCTGGGCCGTCGCAAGCTTTTCGCTCGCTGAGCTTCAGCCGCACCAGCCTCGTCGGTGAATCTGAACGCCGGGTGAATCCATGTGAGCGCGGGTAACCGGTATTGCTACCAGTGTGCCAAGCTGCAAATACCAATTGAATACCGGTAGTTGATTGGTTAGATTCCAGTCCGCCAATCGCAGGCGGACGCCGTGGGTAGCAGAAGGCACCCCACCAGACATCCACATGGCTTGCCGCGGAGGGCGATTGGCGAATCCGGCTTCGGGCCCCCCGAGCCGCCTCTTTCCCCTCGCATCGAACAGGAGCAATCCATGTCCATGAACACCCGCGCGCGTGCCTTTTGCGGGCACGCGCTGATCGCCTTGACGGCCGCCATGGCCAGCGTGCCGGCGCTGGCCTCTGACCTGCCGCCCGAGGCGCTGAACACCAACCCCGACGGGCGCTACTACACCGGCTACTACCCCAGCTGGAGCGACAACTGGTTCGACGCCACCGGCAAGACGCCCGGCCAGGTCTACGCCGTCAGCAAGTTCGCCCGCGTTCCGGCCACCTACACACACGTGGTCGCCTCGTTCGCGAACCCGAACTTCTCGTGGGGCGGCCTGGCGGCCAACTCTTGGTCGGGCACCGGCCTGGAGTTCACCGCGATGCCGAAGGACATGAAGGCCGCGATCGACGTGCTGCACCTGCGCAAGATGAAGGTCGTGCTCGCCGTCGGTGGCGCCAGCTTCAACGACTGGGCCGGGCTCGCCGCCGAAGGTCAGGCCGGCTCGGGCACGCGCATCACCGCGCTGGCCAAGATCTTGACCGACATCGGCTTCGACGGCCTGGATGTCGACTACGAAACAGACGCTGACATCGCACGTTATGCCAACGCCACCAAGGCGTTGCGCAAGGCGGTGGACCAGGCCGGCGGCGGCCGCATCCTGACGGTGGCCGGCTGGTCGACCGGTGCGGATTGCATCGCTGCCACGTCGGGCATGGCCGACTGCGCCGGCAAGCTGTCTTATTGGGGCGGCAACGCCGGTCGCGAGCGCCTGCTGGCGCGCGACTATCCGGACGTCGCGAAGATGTTCAACGTGGTCAACGTGATGTCGTACGACGCCCGCTACGAGCATTACGACGGCGTTGTCGCCTACAAGCAGTACCGCAAGTTGTTCGGCAAGAGCACGGCGGTCTCGATCGGCTTCGAGTCGGCACCCGAAGGCTGGGCCGGTGGGTTGCTGGTCGTCAACAACGCCGATGCCCAGTGCGCCGGCTCGCGCATCCTGCAAGACCAGTACGGCAAGAACCTCGACATCCCGTATTCGGTGCAGCGCTTCTCGGCCGCGGTCAAGAACAGCAAGAGCACCAACAAGAACCCGCACGACGGCGCGATGCTGTGGAACGTTCTCAAGTCGGCCAACGGCGCCTGCGGCTCGGCTCAGATCGGCTCGCCCGGCACCATTGGCACGAAGGCCGCCTCGACGCTGGGCTTTGTGAAGGACCCGCTGCTGAACGAATCGCCCTGGAAGTGATGGGCTGAAGTGCGGTCGGGCGTCGGCCTTGCCTGCGCTCGATTGCATGGCGCCGATGCTCTCGGCGCTCTTTTTCATGGCTGTTTGTCGCGCGATCCGGCCGCGCCGGGTCGCCGTTCGTCAATGCATTCAATGGGAGCACCCATCGTGTCCATGAGAACCAAGTTGTGTTCGCTGTTCGGCCACGCGCTCGTGGCCTTTGCAACGGCTGCGCCTGCGTTGGCCGCCGACCTGCCGCCCGAGGCATTGAGCACCAAACCGGACGGCCGCTACTACACCGGTTACTTCCCGACCTGGCTTGATCCGTATTTCGACGCGACCGGCAAGACGCCGGCCGAGGTCTGGGCTGCCAGCAGGCTCGCCCGCGTGCCGGCCACCTACACGCATGCCGTCATCTCGTTCGCGACGCCGAACTTCAGTTGGGGTGGCCTTGCAGCCAACTCGTGGGTCGGCACCGGCATCGAGTTCCAGTCGACGCCGGCAAGCGTCAAGGCGGCGGTCAATGTGCTGCACATGCGCAAGCTCAAGGTCATCCTCGCGGTCGGCGGTGCGACCTACTACGACTGGGACGGCCTGGCGGCCGAGGGGCAGGCGGGGTCGGGGCCGCGCATCGATGCGCTGGCCAAGATCATGACCGACCTCGGGATCGACGGCCTGGACGTCGACTATGAGCTAGACGCTGACGTGACGCGTTATGCGAATGTCACCAAAGCCATGCGCAAAGCGGTGGACAAGGCCGGCGGTGGCCGCATCTTGACCGTCGCGGGCTGGTCGACGGGTGCCGACTGCACTGCCGCCACGACCAACATGGCCGACTGCGCCGGCAAGCTGTCGTACTGGGGCGGCAGCGCCGGCCGCGAGCGCCTGCTGGTGCGCGACCATCCGGACGTCGCGAAGATGTTCAACGTGGTCAACGTGATGTCGTACGACGCCCGCTACGAGCACTACGACGGCGTGGTTGCCTACAAGCAGTACCGCAAGCTGTGGGGCAAGAACACCACCGTCTCGATCGGCTTCGAGACGGCGCCCGAGGGCTGGGCCGGTGGCATGCTGGTGGTCAACAACGCCGACGCCCAGTGCACTGGCTCGCGCATCCTGCAGGACCAGTACGGCAAGTCGATCGATGCCCCGTATTCGGTGCAGCGCTTCTCGGCGGCGGTCAAGAAAAGCAAGAGCCCGAACAACAATCCGCATGATGGCGCGATGCTGTGGAACGTCGTGAAGACGGCCAGCGGTGCCTGTGGCACGGCCCAGATCGCCTCGCCTGGCCCCATCGGCCACAAGACATCGCAGATGCTGGGGTTCGTGGACGACCCGATGCTGGACGTGTCGCCCTGGAAGTAAGCCGTTTCGAAGCGATCAGGCGATTGGTCTGATCGGCATGACCCGACCCCAGGCGCGCCGGCTGCCCGGCGCGCTTTTTTCATGCGCGGATCGACGCGGGGCGGCTCAGTCGTCCTTCGTCGACAACTGCGCGCGCACCTCGCCACCGGGGAACTTGGTCGAGTGCACATTGGCATAGGCCGCGCCGGCCTTGATGGCCGCCACCAGCTCGGCGAATTCGCCGGCATCCACCCCTTGGCCGGTGGGCCCGATCACGTTGGCAGCCGTCAGTGTGCCGTTGACAACGCCGGACTGCGGGCAGGTCGGCGCCAAGCCGGTCGGATCGGGGTTGAAGGTCGTCTGGCACAGGTAGACCATGACGCCGCCGTTGACCTTGCGCTGGCCGAAGTGGATGTGCGCCTGGCGCACGTCACCTTCGAGGCCGTTGAAGGCCAGCCGGTACTGGATGTTGCCGCCGGTCTCGTCGATGGTGGCGGAGAACTTGCCGGTCGCTGCGGTGGCGACTGATGGCACCTCGGAGAGGCCTTCGAGATGCGAGTCGACATCGTGGGCCAGCGCCGGGCCGGCGAGGCCCCAGGCGCCGGCCGCCAGCACGGCAGCGAGGCTGTGAAGCAGGGTTCTTGGCATGCTTTGCTCCTTGGATCCATGGAGGACAGGCCAACGAAAAAGGGTTGGCGGCCGTGAGTGCCTTCTGCGCGGCAATTGGTTGTGTGGCGGCAGCACCGGCTCGAGCGCGGGAAACTAGGGACTGCGGCCATCCGGGGCCGAGGCTCTAATCGCCCGGCACCAGATCGGTGCCTGACCGACCCAATACATAACGCCTTATCTCAGGGGAATCATGACTGCTTCGCCAAAGTTCCGGATCGTCCGTTCCTTCGCGGGGGCCGCACTGGCCGTCGCTGTCCAGCTCGCCTGGGCTCATCCGACCTACAAGATCGACGCCCCGGCACTGGACGGCAACGTCCAGTCGCCGGCCGGTCTGAACAAGCGCGGCTGGGTGGCCGCGAATGTCGATACCAGCGATGGCGGTGACGCCTACCGCTGCACCAAGTCGGTCTGCGTTCGCATCCCTGAGCTGCCCAACGATCGGAGTGACTGGGGTGTGACGGCCAAGGCCATCGACGATCTGGGCGTCGTGGTCGGAGAATCTCCTTCGGGCAGCGTCATGCACGCTTTCCGCTTCGATGGCACGACCACCGAAGATCTGGGCGCTTTGGTCGTTGGGGGTGACAGCACCGCCTTCGGCAGCAACAAGCTCGGCCAGGTGGTGGGCCAGGCGCGCGATGCCCACGGCAACTATCTGCCGTTCGTGTGGCAGGCCGGCGTGATGACCGCGCTGCCAACGCTTGGCGGCGATGGGGGCAGCGCGGTGGCCATCGACGAGAACGGTGTGATCGTCGGCAATGCGGCGACGGTGGATCTCGACTACCACGCCGTCCTTTACCGCGATGGTCAGATTCAGGACCTGGGGGTGTTGCCGGGAGGGTTCGTCGCCTCGGCGCTGGCGATCAACCACCACGGCCAGGTGGTGGGCGAGTCGTCGACCGACGGGCTGTTCAAGAACCGCGCGTTCATCCACGAGAACGGCGCGATGCGCGAGCTCCCGTCGCTGCCCGACACCGTGATCTCCCGGGCGGCCAGCATCAACGATGCCGGCTGGGTCGTGGGCACAGCCTGGGTCCACGGTCGCGGCTTGCGCGGATTTGCCTTCGACGGCGCGACGAGCTTCGATCTGAACGACGCGCTGTCGCCGGCCGACCAGAAGCGCTGGAGGATCAACGAGGCCGTCAGCATCAATGCCAAGGGGCAGATCCTGGTGTCCGCGCGGAACAAGAAGAACGGGGCCCACGAGGCCCTGACGCTGACGCCGCAGTGAGCGTCACCGGCGGCGCATCCTTCTCTTCAGTGCGCCGCCGACTCCTCCAGAGCCCCTTCGGGAAACAGCCGCCGGCAGGCCCGGCCATCGGTGATGAACACGTGCAGCGCCTCGGCCGGCGCCCAGGCAACGACACGGTCGCCGATGCGCAGGCGCGTGTGCGCATTGCCGCGCACCACCAGCTCGTGGTGGTCGTAGGCCCGCAGGTGCACCAGGTGCGATTCGCCGAGCTGCTCGACCAGCACCACCTCGGCGTCGAGCCGGATGCCGTCTGCCTGGCCAGTCGCGCCGGCATCGGCCAGGCGCAGGTGCTCGGGCCGCACACCGATCTCGACCGCTTGGCCTTCGAGCAGCCGGGCCGTTTCGACCGTGGCCCGCGCGGGCTGGCCGAAGGGCAGCTCGAACTGCACGATCGGGCCGGTGGCCGTCACCTTGGCCGGCAGCAGGTTGATCTGCGGTGAGCCGATGAAGCTGGCGACGAAGCGGTTGGCCGGCTGCTGGTAAAGCTCCAGCGGCGCGCCGGCCTGTTGCACGCAGCCTTCGTGCATCACGACGATCTTGTCGCCCAACGTCATCGCCTCGACCTGGTCGTGCGTCACATAGACCATCGTTGCGCCCAGGTCGCGGTGCAGCCGCGCGAGCTCGACGCGGGTCTTCACGCGCAGTGAGGCGTCGAGGTTGGACAGTGGCTCGTCGAACAAGAACAGCCGCGGCTCGCGCACGATCGCCCGTCCGATCGCCACGCGCTGGCGCTGGCCACCTGACAACTCACGTGGCTTGCGTTCCATCAGGTGTTCGATGTGCAGCGCTCGCGCTGCCTTTTCGATCCGGCGCCGCCGCTCGGCTTTGTCGGCGCCGTGCAGCTTCAAGCCGAAGGCCATGTTGTCGAACACGTTCATGTGCGGATAGAGCGCGTAGCTCTGGAACACCATCGCGATGCCGCGCTGCGCCGGCGGCAGGTGGTTGACCACCTCGTCGCCGATGCGCAGCTCGCCGCCGGTGATCTCTTCGAGCCCGCACATCATGCGCAGCAGCGTGGTCTTGCCGCAGCCGCTGGGGCCGACCAGCACGACGAACTCGCCGCTGTCGATCTGCAGGTTCACACCTTGCAGCACGGTGGTGGCACCGTAGGTCTTGGAGACATTGGCCAGGGTGACGCGGGTCATGGTGGGTCCGAACGAAGAATGAAGATCACTTGACCGCGCCGGCGGTGATGCCGCGGATCAGCTGGCGCGACATCAGTGCATACAGCAGCAGCACCGGCAGCACCGCGAGCGAGAGGGCGGCGAGCACCGCGTTCCAGTCGGTGGCGAACTGGCCGATGAACTGCTGCACACCGAGCGTGATGGTCTGCGTGCTTTCGCCCGGCGCCAGGATCAACGGGAACCAAAGGTCGTTCCAGATCGGCACCATCGTGAAGACGGCGACGGTGGCTACGGCCGGTCGCAGCAGCGGCAGCACGACGCGAAAGAAGATCTCGAACTCGCCGATGCCGTCGCAGCGCGCGGCGTCTTTCAGCTCGCTGGGCACCTGCAAGATGAACTCCGACAGGATCATCACCGCCAGCGGCAGCCCTTGCGCCACGTAGACCAGCACCAGTGCCGTCAGCGTGTTGACCAGGTTCAGCGCCACCATCGTCTGCAGGATCGACACCGAGCCGAGGCGGATCGGCACCATGATCCCGAAAGCCAGGAACACCGCCAGCAGCCGGTTGCCGCGGAAGCGGTACTCGGTCAACGCCCACGCGGCCATCGCGCCGAACAACAGGATCAGCACCATCGAGACACCGGTGACGATGGCGCTGTTGAGGAACATGCCGCCGACCGCCGCATTGCCCAGCACCTTGGCGTAGCCGACGATGCTGAAGCTCGCAGCAGTCGGCAGAGCCAGCGGGTCGTCGAAGATCGCCTTGCGCGACTTGAACGAGTTGATGAGCACCAGCAAGATCGGGCACAGCACCAGCAGCGTGTAGCCGCCGAGCACGAGGTGCACGAAGCCCACGCGCAACGGCTTGGCGATGGCGGCTGTCATGGGGGCACGCTTGGGCGCTTGATGCTGCGCCATTAGGGATGACGGGGCTGCGCTCATTGGGCGTGACGACGCAAGCGCCGCTGAATGAACAGGAAGTACACGCCGACGCCGCCCAGGATCACCAGGAACATCAACGTGGCCAGCGCCGCGCCCATCGTCGCGCTGCCGACCTGCGACTGGTAGCCGAAGAAGGTGCGGTAGAAGAGGGTTCCCAGCAGGTCGGTCGAGTAGTTCGGCCCGGCCAGCGCGCCCTTGACCGCGTAGATCAAATCGAAGGCATTGAAGTTGCCAACGAAGGTCAGGATGTTGACCAGCCCCAGTGTCGGCAAGATCAGCGGCAGCCGGATCGCCCAGAAGATGCGCCACGGGCTGGCACCTTCGACGGTGGCGGCCTCGATGATCTCTTCGGGGATCGCGATCAGCGCCGCGTAGATCAACATCATCGGGATGCCGACGAACTGCCAGACCGAGATCAGCGCCAGTGTCGGCAAGGCGGTCTCTTCAGTGCCGAGCCAGGGCCCGAACCAGTCTTGCAGCCCGACGAAGCCCAGCAGCTTCTCGGCCACGCCCCACAGCGGCGACAAGATCAGCTGCCATGAGAAGCCGATGATCACCACCGACAGCAGCGTGGGCAGAAACAGCACTGTGCGGTAGGCCGCCGCGCCGCGCACCCCACGCAGCGACAGCAGCGCCGCCAGCAACAACGCGATCGGGTTTTGCACCAGCGAGTGGATGACGAAGAACTCGACGTTGTTGCCCAGCGCGTTGCCAAAGTTCGCGAACCACCGCTCGTCGAACAGCAAAGTCTGGAAGTTCGCGAGGCCGGCGAAATGGGCGTGCCCGGCCTCGTCGGTGACATACAAACTCAGGCGAAGCGTGTCGGCCAATGGCCACGCGCTGAACACCGTGTAGACCAGCACCGCAGGCGCCAGGAAGACCAGCGCCGGCCAGCCGGCGCGCTGCTGTGCTGTCGTCATCTCAGCGGACCGGCGTGTACCACTTGGCAAAGCCCGTCTGGATGCGCTGCGCCGCGTCCTTCGGTGCCATCTTGCCGTTCAGCACCTGCGAGTCCACGGTCCACAGCTCGTTTTCCATGCTCGGCTCGCCGCGGCTCAGGATCTGCGCGTTCAGCCGGATGGTCGACTTGCACTGCGCGCGCCAGCCGATCATCTGCTTGGCCACCGGGTCCTTCACCTCGACCGCGTGCTTGGACAGCGTGAAGAAGCCGGTCGCCTTGTTGGTGTACAGCTCGGCGAATTCCTTCGAGGCCAGCCAGCCCAAGAACACCTTCGCATCCGCCTTGTTCTTGCTCGCGCTGTTGATGCCCATGCCGATGTCGGTATGGTCAGACAGGTAGCAGCCGTCACCCGACTTGCGCACCGGCGGCGGGAAGGCCGCGAACTCCAGCGACGGCTCTTTTTGATAGAACGCGATGTCCCACGAGCCGGTCGGCACGATGGCCGCGCGACCCGAGGCGAACAGGTTCTGTGAGTCGCCGTAGGTCTGCGCCTGGTAGCCCTTGGGCAGGTAGTTGGACCAGCGCGCCATCGTGGCCCACACGTCGACGAACTCGGGGTCGGTGAACTTCTTCTTGCCCTCGATCAGGCCGCGCCGGCCGTCTTCGCCTTTCCAGTAGTTGGGGCCGATGCCGGTGAAGACGATCTGGTTCGTCTCCCACTGGTCTGCCGTGCCCAATGCCAGCGGCGCGATCTTGCCGGTCGCCTTGATCTTGTCGAGCGCGGCGAAGAATTCGGCCTCGGTCGTCGGTGGCGTCAGGCTCAGCTCGGCGAAGATCTTCTTGTTGTAGAAGAAGCCGTGGATCACCGAGGCCATCGGCATGCAGTAGGTGGCCTTGCCGTCGTCGGTCTGCCAGGCCACCTTGGCCGAGTCGGGGAAATTGGCGAGGCCCGGCTCACCGTCCAGCTTGTCGAGCCGGCCTTTCTTGAACAGGTCGAGCGACACGTCGAACGGGCGGCAGGTGACCAGGTCGCCGGCGCTGCCGGCGGCCAGGCGCGCGGTCAGCACCGAGTTGTATTCGGGCGGCGCGGTCGGCGCGAACTTCACCGTGATGCCGGGGTGGGCCTTGGTGAACGCGGGCAGCAGCACCTCGTCCCACAACGCCTTGTCGTCGGTGCGCCAGCTTTCGATGATCAACTGGCCTGCGCGGGCCGGGAAGGTGGCCGCGATCGCGGCCAGGGCCAGGGTCGCCAGTGCGGCGCGTTTCGTCGTCGTCATGCTTGTGTCTCCTCGGGGCCAGTGGGTCTCAATGCGGGGCGCAAGGTACCATCGGCGCGCTTGTGACACGAGGGCTCGGGACGGGCTCGCGGCATCGTCGCCAAGTGCTTGTCAGCGCACGGTTTTTCCTCATGAGGCGAGTCGCCGCCATCACCGTTTCTTACGCAGCTTCGCGGCCCTTCACAGGGGGCGGGGCGCGCCATGCCATGCCCGCTGCCTTACACAACATTGCACTTCGTCGGCATTCGACAGGCGCGTGGTGGCACGGGCTGCGGGGGCTGGCTCTTATGCTCGTGGCCAGCCTCACCACCGTGGCCCATGGACAAAGCCAGGACCCTGCCAACCTCAACGCCAACCTCAACGTCTTGCACTGGTGGACTTCGGCCGGCGAGAAACGCGCGGTCGACCAACTGGTACAGCAGCTCGAACGCCGCGGCCTCGTCTGGAACGACGCCGCCATTCCAGGCGGCGGTGGCATGGCGGCGGTGAAGGTGCTGAAGGGCCGCGTGCTGGCGGGCGACCCACCCGATGTCGCGCAGGTCATCGGCCGCACGCTGACCGACTGGTCCGACCTTGGCCTCGTGTTGCCGCTGGACGACGTGGCCCAGCGCGGCCGCTGGAAGAGCACGATGTTCCCGGTCGTGCTGCAAGTCGTCAGCCATGGTGGCCGCGTCGTCGCTGCGCCGTTGGGCGTGCACCGCATCAACACCTTGTTCTACAACCAGGCCTTGTGGACGCGGTTGAAGCTGCCCGTACCGCGCAGCTGGGACGACGTGACGCAAGCCACCGCCGCATTGCGCCGCGCCGGCGTGACACCGCTGGCCTGGAGCGACGAGCCCTGGCAGGTCGCCACGGTGTTCGAAACACTGCTGCTGGCCGAAGGCGGTGCCTCGCTCTATGCCGAGTTGGCCGCGGCGCAACGCTCGCAGGCCTGGGCCGATGCCCGCGTGTTGCGCGCGCTGAACCGCCTGCGCTGGCTGCGCCAACTGGCCGGCGACGCGCCGGGCGAGCCACGCTGGACCGACACCACGCGTCAGCTGTTTCGCGGTGACGCCGGCATGCTGATCATGGGCGATTGGGCCAGCGGCGAGCTGATGGCCTGGGGCGCACAAGCCGGTCGCGACTACGCCTGCACGCCGGTGCCCGATACCGCAGACATGCACCTGTACAGCGTCGACACCCTGGCGATGCTGAAGAGCCGCCGCCAGCGCGGCGCCGCGCAAGAAAAACTCGCCGACCTCGTCACCCAACCGGCCGTGCAACTGGCCTACAACCAAGCCAAAGGCTCGGTGCCGGTGCGCACCGACATCGACGCGGCCCAGCTCGACGACTGCGCCCGCGATTCGTGGCAGACGCTCGCTCACCCCGGCAGCCGCCTCGTGCCCAGCATCGCCCACCGCATGGCGGCCGACGAATCCACCAAAGACGCACTGGCCGACGCACTGCACCGCTTCGTCACCGACCCCACGCAAACGCCCGAGCGCGCGCAGGAGCGTTTGGTGGCGATCGTGAAGGGGTCAGCGCGCTGAACACCTCATCTCACCTACGCATACCTTGAACGAAATCTACGTTTCCACCGATGTCGAGGCCGACGGCCCGATCCCTGGCCCGCACTCGATGCTCAGCTTCGGCTCCGCCGCGTTCAGCGCGGAGGGAGAGTTGTTGTCGACCTTTTCCGCCAACCTGGAGTTGCTAGACGGAGCGACCGGGCACCCAGGCACGATGGCGTGGTGGGCGACCCAGCAAGAGGCGTGGGAGCAGACGCGACGCGACCTGCAATCGCCCGCTGTTGCGATGGCGAACTACCTTGCGTGGCTGAAGGCGCTGCCGGGCAAACCGGTGTTCGTGGGTTACCCGGTCGCCTACGACTTTCTGTTCGTCTATTGGTACTTGATGAAGTTCACCGGGCAGAGCCCGTTCAGCCACTCGGCCCTCGACATCAAGACCTTTGCGATGGCCATGCTGCAGATCCCCTACCGGGACGCGACGAAGCGCAACATGCCCAGGCGTTGGTTCCCGACCAGCCCGCATACCCACGTCGCGCTGGACGACGCGATCGAGCAGGGGCAGCTGTTTTGCAACATGCTGGCCGAGCATCGCCAGTCTGGTGGCGGCAAAGCTTCGGTCTGACGTCGAGTCATGAACCTGCCTCGCAAGCGCACCATCCTCGCCGTCGACGACGACCAGAAGACGCGGCAGTTGCTGAAGCTGTACCTCGAGAAGCACCAGTACGTGGTGCAGCTGGCAGCCGACGGCGCGAGTTTTCGCAGTGGCTTCGAGCGCTACCGCGATGAGCTGAGCCTGGTGATCCTCGACGTGATGCTGCCGGACACCGATGGCTTTGCGTTGTGCCAGATGGTGCGTCAACGAATGCCGACGTTGCCGATCATCATGCTGACCGCGAGTGCCGACGACACCGAGCGCATCGTCGGGCTGGAGCTGGGTGCAGACGACTACATCGGCAAGCCCTACAACCCGCGCGAGCTGCTGGCGCGCATCAAGGCCATCCACCGCCGTGCCGGCATGGTGGGCGAAGGTGCACCACGCTACCTGAGCTTTGCCGGCTTCCGTCTCGACCGGCTGGAGCGCACGCTCGCAGCACCCGACGGTGAGAAGCTGACGCTGACCGCAATGGACTTCGACCTGCTGCGCTTGTTCGCCGAGCACCCGGGCGAAGTGCTGGACCGTGCGCGCCTGATGGAGCAGACGCGTGGTCGCGATCTCGGCCCGACCGACCGCTCGCTCGACGTGCAGGTCAGCCGCCTGCGCCAGCGCCTGGGCGACGACGGCAAGCAGCCGGCGCTGATCAAGACCGTGCGCTCCAGCGGTTATGTGTTTTCGGTGGAGGTGCAGTCGTCTCATGACTGAGGCTGCGGCGGCAGCGCGCGCCAGCTGGGCCGACCGGCTGCTGCCGCGCAGCCTGCGTGGCCGCATCATGCTGACGATGGCCGCCGGCGTGCTGCTGAGCCAGACGCTGGGCACGGCGATTTGGGCCTGGCAGCTGCACGACAGCGCTTTGCGTGATGCGCGCGAGGCCGCGCAGCAGACGGCACGCAGCGCGGGCGGCGCCATCCGCTTCTTTCGCGATCTTCCAGGGCAGTACCGGCCGATCATCACCGAGCAACTGCGCACGATGGGCGGCACGCGCTTCTTCGTGCAGGTGAACCGCTCGCGGGTGCCGCTGCAGCCGATCGAGCCTTCGCAGCTGGCCGATACCGTGACTGCCGACGTGCGCTCGCGCCTGGCCGGCGACTTTGAGCGTGGCACGGCGCTCGAAGTGGCGTTCGTCATGCCTGACACGCAAGCGGTGACCGACGACGGCCGCACGCTGCGCGACCTGCCCGAGCGCTGGGTCGAAGGCTCGATGCTGCTGCGGCCACGGCCGGCGCCGCTGCTGGTGATCCAGGCCGAATTCGAGCCCGGCGGTTGGCTGCTGCTGGCCACGACGATGCCGGACCCGTACTTCCTCGACAACGCCAACCCGCTGACGCGCGACCGCTTGCTGCTGCAAGGCGCCACGCTGCTCACGGTGCTGCTGCTGGTGCTTTTCGTGGCCCGCAGTCTCACGCGGCCACTGCAGCGGCTGGCGAGCGCGGCCAACGCCTTCGGCACGGTGATGCACCACGCTCGCGTACCGGAGATCGGCACGGTGGAACTGCGTGGAACGGCCCGCGCGTTCAACGAAATGCAAGCCCGCATCCAGCGTTTCGTCGAAGACCGCGACCGCCTGTTCAGCAGCATCTCGCACGACCTGAAGACGCCGATCATGCGGCTGAAGCTTCGCACCGAGCTGCTCGACGACGAAGCGGTGCGGGCCGACTTCCACGAAGACCTGGACGAGCTGGACGTGATGGTCAAGGGCGCGCTGCAAAGCGTGAAGGACAGCGACATCCACGAGAACCTGGCCGAGGTGCGGCTGGACCGGCTGGTTGAGCGCTTGACCGATGCGGCGCGCGCCAGCGGCGCACCGATCACGCTCGCGGTGCCGCCCATCAGCGTGACGGCGCGGCCGCTGGCGCTGCGTCGCGCCTTGGGCAACCTGATCGACAACGGCCTGCGCTACGGCGGCCGCATTGAGATCAGCGCTGCAGTGGAGGGCGGCCAAGCGACGATCGAGATCCGCGACCAGGGCCCTGGCTTGCCCGAAGATTCACTGGAAGAAATCTTCGAGCCCTACGTGCGTTTGGAGCACGGCCGCGAGGCCTACCGCGAAGGCTCGGGCCTCGGCCTGGGTATTGCACGCCGCATTGCGCGCGACCACGGCGGCGACCTGCGGCTCATCAACCGCGAGGGTGGGGGACTGGTGGCCCGGCTGAGTTTGCCGGTTGCGGATGCCAGCGGTTCACCAGGCCAGGGCGTTGCCGCTGCCGGCGACGAATGACTGCATGCGAAGCGGGGTGCTAACGGGGCCAACTGATGGTCTCGCAAGGTACCGAGCAGCGCTACTGTCAGTACACTTCGACGGTACTCGTGCCGTCCATCTGGAAGGTTCGCATGGCCGATGTGCGACCGTAGGGCTTCAGCTCCTGGTCGCCTCATGCCCATCCTCAATGACGTTCACTCCCGGCTCAACCCGACCGACGTTCGCCGCGTCGTCCGACCTGCCGATCTATCGGCACTGCAGGAAGTCGTTCGTTGCGCAGCGCGAGACGGAGACCGGCTGAGCGTCGGTGGCGGTCGCCACGCCATGGGGGCGCAGCAATTCGCCGGCAACGAGATCCATGTCGACACGACGGCACTCACTGCCGTGCTGGCGACGGATGATGAGCGCGGTCTGCTGCGAATTGAAGCGGGCGCGATGTGGCCTGCCATCATTGCCGCCACGCGACGCATGTGCGGGCCTGGCGGAGGCCAGTGGGCCATTCGGCAGAAGCAGACGGGCGTCGACGACGTGACGCTCGGTGGCTCGATTGGCGCCAACGCACATGGCCGCGGTCTGCAGATGGCACCGCTCGTGGAGGACATCGAAGACTTCAGTCTCGTCGACGCCAATGGCCAGCTGCTGCAGTGCAGTCGCGGCCACAACCCGGAGCTCTTCTCGCTGGTCGTCGGAGGCTACGGTCTGTTCGGCATCGTCTATGCGGCCACGCTCCGGCTCACGCCGCGCCGCCGCGTGAAACGCCTGGTGGACATCCTCGAGCTGCGAGACGCGATGCACGTCGTTCGTCGACGCATTGAGCAGGGGTGTCTGTATGGTGATTTTCAGTTCGTCATCGACGCGCGCGACCCCGCGTTCCTGCAGCGCGGCGTGCTCGCCTGCTATGAGCCGATCGACGCGCCGTCCGGCGATGGGCAAGATCTCGACGATGGCCGCTCCGACTTGACAGCCGATGACTGGACGCGACTGTTGCGCCTCGCGCACGATGACAAGGCCGCCGCTTTCGTACGCTATGCCCAGCACTATCTGGGCACGCATGGGCAGACCTACTGGGCCGACACGATGCAGCTCAGCACCTATCTGCCCTCCTATCCCGAATTCCTGGCGGCGACCGGCTCATCAGAAGAGGCCGTCACGGAAACGCTGGTGATCGGAGAACACTACATGCCTCACGACAGCCTCGTGAGCTTCATGGAAGGGGCGGCCCAGGTGCTGCGGCACGTTGACGTGGAAGTGATCTACGGAACGATCCGGTCGATCCGGCAAGATCCGACGAGCTTCCTGCCCTGGGCGAAGGGCGATTGGGCCTGCGTGATCTTCAACCTGCGCACCCGGCACGCCAGCGCGGGGCTGCAGCGAACGGCTGAGGCCTTTCGCCGTCTCGTGGATGTGGCGCTGTCGCTGGGCGGAAGCTTCTTCCTCACCTACCACCGCTACGCCACGCGCGAACAGGTCCTGCAAGCCTACCCGGCGATGCCGGCCTTTCTGGCTGCGAAGCACCGCCACGACCCGCACGACCGGTTCGTGAGCGACTGGTACCACCACATGCAGTCTCTGCTCGGTTGAGGCGGCCGACATGAAGCAGGAGCAAGCGAGTTCCACCGCCAAGGTGATCGCCGCCAGCACCGTATTGCTGGCCCACAGCCCGCAGACCGCCGCCCTGGTGGCGCCGGGGGCTGACCGGCTTTGCGCCGCGTTCCTCTCGGTCAGCGCCGGCGACCGCCTGTTGTGTGCCTCGGCACGCCATCGCGTCATGCGCCCTCTGTGGCACGCACTCGAGCAGCTGACCCACCCGGGCATCACCCGTCACTACTGGCACCGCAAGTCGTGGATCGAAGAGCGCTGCCGGCTTGCGATTGCGGAAGGTGTGCGCCGGGTCGTCGTCATCGGTGCCGGCTTCGATACGCTCGCGCTGCGCCTGGCGCCGAGCTTCCCAGCCGTGACGTGGGTGGAGGTCGACCATCCGGCCACACAAGGCCAGAAGCGACGCGGCATGTCGAACTGCCAGATTGCCACGCCAGCGAACCTGCACTTCGTCGGCGCCGACCTGGCTCGAGACTCGCATTGGACGCAGCACATCGGTGCGAACGACCAACCCACACTGGTCATCGCAGAAGGCCTGTTGATGTACCTCA
>Ga0307515_10012127_pt1 | contig 16255 bp, 11 predicted proteins | sample 17_EM_MG_FD_194513 | JGI IMG/M metagenome (GOLD analysis project Ga0307515, IMG submission 194513) | Populus trichocarpa ectomycorrhiza microbial communities from riparian zone in the Pacific Northwest, United States - 17_EM | ecosystem: Host-associated > Plants > Roots > Unclassified | place...
ATGCCGGTGGACGCGTTGATCACGATCGCCGCGGTTTCCACCGCCTCGAGTGCGGGCATCGACTGGCCGACGAAATCGGCCGCCCCCGGGGTGTCGATCAAGTGGATGCGGGTGTCGGCGTGCATCAGGTGCATCACCGACGAATTCAGCGAGTGCTGCAGCCGTCGTTCGAGCGGGTCGTGGTCACTGACCGTGCTGCCTCGCTCCAGGCTGCCGGGGGCGCCGATCATGCCGGCTTTGACGAGCATCGCCTCGGCGAGCGATGTCTTGCCGGCGGCCGCAGGGCCCACCAGCGCCAGGGTGCGGATGGCGGCGATCGCAGGATGGGTCGCCGACGCGGCGCCAGAGGCCGTTACACCGGCGGCCGTGGCCCCGGCCGCCGGAAGATCTGGGCTTGACATGGTGGCTCTCCTCGTGAGTCAACGAAGGGCCGCTCCCGAGGTGACTCACCCCCTCGTGGGGCGGTGGCTGCCAGGCAGCCGCCTGGGCCCCTCATTCACCCCGTCGCGGCACGAAGTCGCCGCAACTGGGGCGGGCCGTCAAGTGAGTCCAGCCTACGCCTGCCCGCAGCCGGGCGCAAGCGACTGAACACCGAGAAAGGACAACGCCCGGGCGAGCCGGGCGTTGGAAGTTGGCGCCGGCCGGGGGCCGGGCACCGCGGGGTGGTTGACCCACGGCCATGTCGTGCACGCGTTACTGAAATGCCACCTCGGCAAAGCCGCGCAGCTTGCGGCTGTGCAGCTGGCCGACGCTGGATTCGCGCAGCAGCTCGAGGGCTCTCACCCCGATGCGCAAATGCTGGTCGACCCGCTCGCGGTAGAAATGGTTGGCCATGCCGGGCAGCTTGATTTCGCCATGCAGCGGCTTGTCGCTCACGCACAGCAAGGTGCCGTACGGCACGCGGAAGCGGAAGCCGTTGGCCGCGATGGTGGCCGATTCCATGTCCAGCGCGATCGCGCGGCTCTGGCTGAAGCGACGCTCGGGACCCGGGTGCGGCAGCAGCTCCCAGTTGCGGTTGTCGGTCGACGCGACGGTGCCGGTGCGCATGATCTTCTTCAGCTCATAACCCGACAGTTGGGTGACCTCGGCGACCGCATGTTCGAGCGCCAGCTGCACCTCGGCCAGCGGCGGGATCGGCACCCACAGCGGCAGCTCTTCGTCCAGCACGTGGTCTTCGCGCACATAACCGTGGGCCAGCACGTAGTCGCCCAGCTGCTGGGTGTTGCGCAAGCCGGCGCAGTGGCCGAGCATGATCCACGCGTGCGGCCGCAGCACCGCCACGTGATCGGTGATGTTCTTTGCGTTGGCCGGGCCGACGCCGATGTTGATCATCGTGATGCCGCCATGGCCTTCGCGCACCAGGTGGTAGGCCGGCATCTGCGGCAGCCGCGGCGGCGGGTGGCCGGCGCCGGCCGCGGGCAGGCCCACCCGCGGCGTCACCACGTTGCCCGGCTCGACGAAGGCGAGGTAGTCGCTGTTCGGGTCGCCCATCCACAGGTGGCCCAGGCGGATGAACTCGTCGATGTAGAACTGGTAGTTCGTGAACAGCACGAAGTTCTGGAAGTACTCGGGCGCGGTGCCGGTGTAGTGGCGCAGCCGATGCAATGAGTAGTCGACCCGCGGCGCGGTGAACAACGCCAGCGGATGCGGGTCGCGCGGGGCGGGTTCATAGGTGCCGTTGGCGATGCCGTCGTCCATCGCCGCCAGGTCGGGCAGATCGAACAGGTCGCGCAGCCGCATGCGGCGCTCGGGTGTCATCGTGCCTTCCAGGTGGTCGGCTTCGGCGAGCGAGAAGTGCACCGGGATCGGTTGTGTGCCCAGCCCGATGTCCAGCGCCACGCCGTGGTTGCGCAGCAGCAGGCGGAACTGCTCGCGGTAGTAGTCGGCGAAAAGCTCCGGCCGGGTCAGCGTGGTTTCGTAGACGCCCGGGCCGGCGACGAAGCCGAAGCTCAGGCGGGTGTCGGCGCGGGCCACCGTGTCGGTCTGCACCCGCACGCTGGGGTACCAGGCACGCACGCGGCCGGCCGGCTCCTGGCCGGCGACGAAGCTTTGCAAATGCTGGCGCAGGTGCTGCACCTGGCTTTGGTACAGGGCGGCCACTTGGGCCAGGGCGGCATCGGCGTCAGTGAAGGTCTGCCGGGGGGTAAAGGGGGCTTCGGTCATGCACCATTCTGCCGCCACGGCGCGGTCGTTTCTGCATGCCGCCAAAGGGTAAATTCGCGTAAAGGCCCCGCCATGTGGTCGCCTGCTGCCGCATCCTGATGCGTTGCCATGATGTTGTGGCGCCGTTGTCGCCGCTCGTCTTTCGAGGAGAACGCTTTTGAACCGCAATACCTGGGCCGCGCTGGCCGCCACCCTGACCCTGATCGCCCCGCTGGCCAGCCATGCCCAGACGGCCACCGAACCCGCCCCGGCACCCCCGGCGGCACCCCAGCTCGCCCCGCCGGCCGCGCCGGCACCGGCCCTGGCCCCGGGCGAAAAGCCGCAGCGCTTGCCGCACGACAAGTTCGCTCAGATCGACACCAACCACGATGGCGCCATCAGCCGCGACGAGGCCGCCGCGGCCCCGCTGCTGTCCGGCAAGTTCGACGAAATCGACGCCGACCACGATGGCCGTGTGATGCCGGCCGAGCTGAAGGCCTATGCCAAGACCCACCGCGGTGGTGCCAAGGGCGGGGCATTCGGCAAGATGGACAGCAATGGCGACGGCGTGGTCACCCGTGAAGAGGTGGCGGCCAACCCGAAGCTGGCCCGCAAGTTCGACGAGGCCGACATGGACCACGATGGACGCGTGACGCTCGAGGAAGCCAAGGCCGCCAAAGGCAAATAAGTTGCGCGACGCCCGTCACGGACGACCGCAAAGTCGACCTGTGACGGCTGGTGAAGAGTCTCCTTGCGATGTGACGGCGGCGACCCGCCGGCGTCGATGCGCTGAAAGAGCAGCGCAGGGTCTGCGCCGTGCAGATCCCTCACAGGTGCACGAGCAGGCGGGGCGCCACCAGGGGGCGCGCCACCAGGCGGCGCTGCAAGCCTTCCAGGCCTTTCACTCCTGCCAGCAGAGCGCATCAGTGGGCAAGGGAGCCAACGCCGCATCCGTGGCCTGCTGGGTCGGGCCGAGTTGGAGCGGGCACACCGCGACACCGAACACCAACGCCAGCGCGGTGACGCGCTGCCGCTGGACGACCTGCACCTCGACCTGAAGTCGGTCACGATCAGCGTCGGCCTGGCCGGCGCGGCCGCCGATCCGGCCGGACATGATCTGGTCGACGCCGAACTGCTGGCCCAGGCCGATCGGCAGCTGTACCGCGGCCAAAGCCGAGGGCCGCGACCGCGTCTGCTGGTAGTCGCGGCGGCAGCGGCCGGGCGTCGCCAGCCTCGCACGCCCCTTGCCACCGGGTCCAAGCCGGGCATTGGCCGCAATTCCCCCCACTTTTGTGGGCCTGGGCGGCCGCGTGACGGGCCTATGATGTACTCACCATGATCTCGATGCAGGGTGTCCCGTCGGTCCTGATCGCCAAGAACCAATCCTGGGTTCGTAAACAGGCGCAGGCGCTGGTGCGTCACTTGCCGGCCAACGTCGAGCGGGCCGACCTGATCCAGGTCGGGCTGATCGCGGTGGCGCAGGCGGCGGTCAGCTTCGAATGGGAAGGTGACCGCGACACCACGGAAGCCCAGGAGGCCTTCGTGCGCTACGCGCGCATGCGGGTCAAAGGTGCGATGCTCGACGAGCTGCGCCAGATGGACTACTTAAGCCGCGGCGAGCGTCGCAAGATCAAGGTCATCCAGATCGCCCGCGAGCGCCACCGTCAGACGCATGGCGCCGAACCCAATTACACCCAGCTGGCCGCGGCCACCGGCTTGGCGGCCGAAGAGATCAGCTCGCTGCTGCAGGCCGACCAGATGGGGCGCCACCAGGTGAGCCTGGACGGCGACGACAACGACGAAGGCGGCGACCAGAGCCACCGCTTCCACCCGGCCACGCCGCAAGAAGAGGTCGAGGCCCGGGTCGACACCGGCATCGTGATGCGCCGTCTCGAGAGTTTCTTTGCCGACCTGCCCGAGCGCGAGCGTATGGTGATTGACGCCTACCTGGGTGTTGGCCTGACGCCGCTGGAGGTGGCCAAATCTCTGAAAGTGACGCCGTCACGCGTGTCGCAGATCTACCACTCGGTGGTGCGCCGCGTCGCGGTGCACTTCGGCAACGTGCCGCACCGCGCGACCGACCGCTACCCCGACAAGTCGTCGGAAGAATTTGCCGAGCTGATGCGCCAGCGCGAGGAGCAGCTGCACCGCGCCCCGCAAGACGCCTGGGACGAAATGATGGAGCAAGTGCTCACCCAGCGTGGACGCGACAAGCCGCCGGCCAGCAACGGCGAAGACGACTACATCGAGATCACGCCGACCACGCGCTGGGGCTGAGGCGCCTCGCCTTCGCTCGGTAGTTCGTCGCAGACCCGGTCGCGACCACCCGCCTTGGCGGCATACAGCGCCCGGTCGGCGCGGCCGATCAAGCTGTCCACTGTGTCCTGCGGCCGGCACTCGGCCACCCCCAGGCTGATGGTCACCACCTGGCCGTGGTCCCATTGGGCGGCGGCGGTGGCGCGGCGGATGCGTTCAGCCAGCTCGTGCGCAGCGCCAAGGCCGGTGGCCGGCGCCATCACCAGAAATTCTTCACCACCCCAGCGGGCCAAGCGGTCGTACCCGCGCAACTGGCCCCGCAGCAGGGTCGACAGGGCGATCAAGGCCTCGTCGCCGGCGGCATGGCCGGCACGGTCGTTGATCTGCTTGAAGTGGTCCACGTCGATCAGGATCACCGCCATCGGCTGCGCGCCGCGCTGCACCAACGCGTGGTTGGCCGCCAGGTGGTCGGCCATTGCGCGGCGGTTCAGCAGACCGGTCAGCGGGTCGGTCGATGCCACCTGGTGCATCACCTCGACCTTGGCTTCACTGCGGTAGTAATCCGCGCGCAGGCGGGCGATGGCCAGCAGCACGATGACGTAAATCACCTGCGCCACCGCCAGGTTCTGCATCATCGGTTTCAGGTACGCCGGCCAATGCGGCATGTCGCCTATGGCCAGGTGCCACAAGACCACACCGGAGATGGCGAGGTAGAGCACGGCCGAGAACACCAGCGCCGCCCGCAGACTCAGGAAGACGAAGGCCGTGCCGTAGCCCATCGGCAGCCAGAACAAGGTGGTCAGCAGCTGATAAGGGTCGGGCTCGGTGGATGTTGAAAACAGCGCGTTGCTCAGCACCACCAAGAGATAGGTGTTGAAGGCAGAGACGGCGATGACCCGGGCCCAATCGGCTCGCCGCGGCCACCAGGTCAACACGCAAGCGCATGCACCCAACGTGGCCATCAGCACCGGGTAAGCCCAGCGATCCACCGCCGAGAGGGCAGTGTTCCAGGCCTCCAGCGCCCAGATGGCCGCGATCGCCACGCAGCCCGACAGCAGCAGCGCGCGCAGCATCGTGCTTTCGCGGTTGAGGGCAGGGTGGGTGGGCGGGGTGTGCATGGTCGAGGCGTGGCACACGCAAATGCGCTGAGCCTGACGAAGGATTCTGAGCCGCGCCGTCGGCCGCGGGTCGGCCAATCAGAGGCACAAAGCACGGCCAGACGAAGACATTCCGGTGCCCCTGCGCGGGGCGCAATCCGCGCTCAGATCACCTGGGCGTCAACGACCCGCTGCAGTTTGGTGCCGTAGTCGGTGTAGTCGCCGTCGAGGGTGCAGACCATCACATGGATGGGCCACTCCAGGCGGGCCAATTGGCTGACGATGTCCTGTTGGCGGTTGCGCTGACGCGCCCACCAAGTCAGCTTGAGGCCCAGCACATAGGTTTCGATGCTTGAATCCGACGGCAGCTCACGTCGCACCAGGTAGGCGGCGTCGATGCCGTCGCGGTCGACCCGACCGATCAACTGCTGGACGGCGGCCAGCGTTTCACCGGTCAGCCCATGCGGCCTGACGGTGTGCTGGGTGTTCAGCCGGTTGGCGTCCTGTTGCCGCTGGCTCTCGAAGGCCTCGCGCTGGCGCCAGCGTTCGGCAAAGCCTTCAGCGCGGGTGTCATCGCTGCGCTGCTTGAAGAAGCTGAACGCGCGCTCGCAGGCTGGCTTGATGGCGTCGACGTCCAGCGCCATCGCGCGCTCCAGCAGGGCGACGCCACCCTCATCGTCCTTGTCCAGACGCAGCACCCCTTCCAGGTACAGCGCGCCAGCCTGGTCCGGATGGGTGGTGTTGTAGGCGGCCAGCGCGTCTCGCCAGTCGGTGTCCGGCTCCAGCTGCACCTGCAGCCGCAGGCGCTCCAGCTCTTCGTCGGCGCTGCGCTCGGCCTGCGCCTGCAAGATGGCCAGGCGGCTGCGTTGGGTCTGGATTTCGCTGTGCCGATTGCTCCAGGGCTGGGTGACGCGTTCGGCCCAAGCAGCCTGGAAATGCTCATGCAGCTTGGGCAACTGGGTGCCCAGCCATGCCTCGGCCGCGGAAGGGCCCTGGTGGGGGCTTGGCTGGCGGTCCAATGATTCCGCCTGGCCGGGCAGAGCGGACAGGCGCGCTGCGAGCGCCGGGTGGGTGTCGGCCAGATTGGTCTCGCGCGCCAATGCCTGGCTGAGCCAGCGTTGGGCGTTGTCGGTGGCCAGTTCGGTGCTGGCTTCAGCCGCCCAGCGCGCCATCAGGTCGCGCGGCGGCTGGGGTTGGTCGCGAATGTGCTCGAGCGTCTGGTTCAGGAAACTGTCATAGCGCGGGCCGGCCAGGTTGACGCGCTTCAGCGCATCGGCGGCGGCCTGCGCGCCGACCAGGTCCACCGACGCGCGGTCGGCCTGGTATTCGTTGGCCCGGGCCAGCACGAAGGTGTAGGCATTGAAGTACGGCGCGTACCAGCCGATCAGCCGCTGCAGGCCGCGGCCGATGAAACCTTGCCACTGCTCGGCGTGGTGCTGGATCGTGCCCCAGCTCAGGCGCAGGCGGTAGATGAAGGCGCCGAAGCGGCTGTGCGAGCCGGCCAGGTGACCGTATTCATGGGCCACCACCGCCATCGCCTCGTCGGGCGACATGCTGTCCAGCAGCGGCAGCCCCAGCAGCAGGTAGTTGCGAGGGAAGCCAACCAGGCCGAACAGCGGCCGCTGAACGACAGCGGCGTTGACCTGGTCGATCAACAGTACGTGGTGCACTTTGGGGCCGCGAAGCCGGCGCCGCATGTCTTCCACTGCCGCAAACAGCGCGGGGGCCTGCGCGGCGGTCAGCTCCAGGCCCTCTGGCGGCGGAAGCCGCACGAACATCGCGCGCAGTGAGTGCTTGACCAGGAACCACAGAGGAATGGCCAGCAGCAGCAACAGCTTGCCGAGCTTGAACAGCAGCAGAAAGGCTTTGCCGCCCGTCAGTACCGTGGCGACTGCGATGCCCGCCAGCAGCACCAGGCCCAGGCCGGCTGCCCCGAGCACCAGCGCCAGGATGCCAAAGCCCAGCAGGGCGAGCGCCGCGACCTTGATCGCGTAACTGCGCGGATGCTCGGCACTCTCGCGCTCAAGCCGGCCCACCATCTGGGCAAAACGTTCTGCGTCCATGAATCCCCCCTTGCGCGCCTGTGCGGCGCTGTCCTGAGAGGAATTGTCACCTCTGTCTCGGCCGGCCGGAGCGGGGAAAGCCCGCGGCCAGGCACCCCGCGCGCGGCCAGCGCACGGCCGGTCCACGGCTTGGCTTGCAAGCCAAGCCGGCTGCGTAGGCGTCAGGGTGCGCGCAGGCACACCCTGACGTCCGACTACGCCCAAAGCGGCCGCGCACCCTCTCGGAGGGCTGAGCTCGGACTGGGTCAGTCCAGTGAACTGGCCCAGCCTAGCGACGGGCCGGGCGGCTTGCGCCCGGTGCGGCCTGCAAGGTGGCCGCGGTACCCCGCGGCCGGGTGCCCCATCTCACATGCTGCGCCGATACTGCCCGCCCACCTCGAACAGTGCCGAGGTGATCTGGCCGAGTGAGCAGACGCGCACTGCTTCCATCAGCACATCGAACACGTTGCCGTTCTCGATCACTGCGGTCTGCAGGCGCTGCAGCATGGCGGGCGAATCGCCAGCGTGCTCGGCTTGGAACTCGCCCAGGCGCTGGAGTTGGCTTTGTTTTTCTTCGTCGGTCGAGCGGGCCAGCTCGATGTGCTCGGGCACCGCATCGCCGTGCGGGTTGCGGAAGGTGTTGACGCCGATGATCGGGTACTCGCCGGTGTGCTTCTGCATCTCGTAGTGCATCGACTCTTCCTGGATCTTCGAGCGCTGGTAGCCGGTCTCCATCGCCCCCAGCACACCGCCGCGCTCGGCGATCTTCTCGAACTCGGCCAGCACCGCTTCTTCGACCAGCTCGGTCAGCTCGTCGATGATGAAGGCACCCTGGTTCGGGTTCTCGTTCTTCGCCAGGCCCCACTCGCGGTTGATGATCAGCTGGATCGCCATCGCGCGGCGCACCGATTCTTCGGTCGGTGTCGTGATCGCCTCGTCGTAGGCGTTGGTGTGCAGCGAGTTGCAGTTGTCGTAGATCGCGATCAGCGCCTGCAAGGTGGTGCGGATGTCGTTGAACGCGATCTCCTGCGCATGCAGGCTGCGGCCCGAGGTCTGCACGTGGTACTTCAGCTTCTGCGAGCGCTCGTTGGCGCCGTCGCGGTCGCGCATCGCCACCGCCCAGATCCGGCGCGCGACGCGGCCGAGCACGGTGTACTCCGGGTCCATGCCGTTTGAGAAGAAGAACGACAGGTTGGGTGCGAAGTCGTCGATGTGCATGCCGCGCGCGAGGTAGGCTTCGACGAAGGTGAAGCCGTTGCTCAGCGTGAACGCGAGTTGCGAGATCGGGTTCGCGCCGGCTTCAGCGATGTGATAACCGCTGATCGAGACCGAGTAGAAATTGCGCACGTCGTGGTGCACGAAGTACTCGGCGATGTCGCCCATCACCTTGAGCGAGAACTCGGTCGAGAAGATGCAGGTGTTCTGGCCCTGGTCTTCTTTCAGGATGTCGGCCTGCACCGTGCCGCGCACGTTGGCCAGCACCCAGGCGCGGATCTTGGCCGCCTCAGTGTCGCTCGGCTCGCGGCCGTTGTCGGCGCGGAACTTGTCGAGCTGCTGGTCGATGGCGGTGTTCATGAACATTGCGAGGATCGTCGGCGCCGGGCCGTTGATCGTCATCGAGACCGACGTCGTCGGGCTGCACAGGTCGAAGCCCGAGTACAGCACCTTCATGTCTTCGAGCGTCGCGATCGACACGCCCGAGTTGCCGACCTTGCCGTAGATGTCCGGCCGCGGGGCCGGGTCGGCGCCGTACAGCGTGACCGAGTCGAATGCGGTCGACAGGCGTTTGGCCGGCATGCCCTCTGACACCAGCTTGAAGCGGCGGTTCGTGCGGAAGGCATCGCCCTCGCCAGCGAACATGCGGGTCGGGTCTTCGCCCTCACGCTTGAAGGCGAACACGCCGGCGGTGTAAGGGAAGCTGCCGGGCACGTTGTCCAGCATCAGCCACTTCAGCACCTCGCCATCGCACTCGTAGCCCGGCAGCGCGACCTTGCGGATCTTCGAGCCCGACAGCGTGGTGTGGACCAGGCGGGTGCGGATCTCCTTGTCGCGAATCTTCACCACGTAGTCGTCGCCGGCGTAGGCCTTCTGCATGTCGGGCCATTGCGCCAGCAGGTGGCGCGCATCGGCGCCCAGCTGACCTTCGCGCTGCTGCGCCAGGCCCAGCACCGCCTCGCGGGCGTTGGTCTTGTCCGGGTTGGCCTCGTTCAGCATGCGAGCGGTGGCCTTCAGCTGCTGAACTTCGCGCGCCAACCGCGACTGCGCGCGGGCGCGGGTCTTGTAGCCACGCACCGAGTCGGAGATTTCCGCCAAGTAACGCACCCGCGATGACGGCACGATCGGCGTCTGGTGCGTGCTGTGGCGCGTGTCCACCGGCGGCAACCGGCCTTCGCTGAGCTTCAGGCCCACGTCGCGCAGGCGCTCGCGCAGGGCCTGGTACAGCGCGGTCACGCCGTCGTCGTTGAAGCGGCTGGCCATCGTGCCGAAGACCGGCATCTGGTCCGGCATCACGGTGAAGGCTTCGCGGTTGCGCTGTACCTGCTTGCTGACGTCGCGCAGCGCGTCGGCCGCGCCCTTGCGGTCGAACTTGTTGATTGCGACGAACTCGGCAAAGTCGAGCATGTCGATCTTTTCGAGCTGGCTCGCGGCGCCGAACTCGGGCGTCATCACGTACATCGGTACGTCGACCATCGGCACGATCGCGGCGTCGCCCTGGCCGATGCCCGAGGTCTCGACGATCACCAGGTCGAAGCCGGCGGCGCGGGCCGCGGCGATCACGTCGGGCAGTGCGGCCGAGACTTCGCTGCCGGTGTCACGCGTCGCAAGCGAGCGCATGTACACGCGAGCTCCCTGGCTCCACGGCGAGATCGCGTTCATGCGGATGCGGTCACCCAGCAGTGCGCCGCCACTCTTGCGGCGCGACGGGTCGATCGAGATTACCGCGATGCGCAGGGCGTCGTCCTGGTCGAGGCGGAAGCGGCGGATCAGCTCGTCGGTCAGGCTCGATTTGCCGGCGCCACCGGTGCCGGTGATGCCCAGCACCGGTGCCGGGTGGGCCTTGGCGGCGTCGTGCACGGCGGCCACCAGCTCGGCGTCGGCCTTGCCGTTTTCGAGCGCGGTGATCAGCTGGGCCAACGCGCGCCAGGCGGCTTCGCTGTGGCCCTGGATCGCGCTCAGCGCCTTGGGCGCGTGCACCGTCAGGTCGGCGTCGGCGCGCATCACCATCTCGCCAATCATGCCGGCCAAGCCCATGCGTTGGCCGTCTTCAGGGCTGTAGATGCGCACGCCCTGGTCGGCCAGCGCGCGGATCTCGGCCGGCACGATCACACCACCGCCGCCGCCGAAGACCTGGATGTGCTCACCGCCGCGGGCACGCAGCAGCTCGACCATGTAGCTGAAGTATTCGTTGTGGCCGCCCTGGTAGCTGGAGACGGCGATGCCTTGCGCATCTTCTTGCAAGGCCGCAGTGACGACCTCGTCGACCGAGCGGTTGTGGCCCAGGTGGACCACTTCGGCGCCCATGCCCTGCAGGATGCGCCGCATGATGTTGATGGCGGCGTCGTGGCCGTCGAACAGCGAAGCAGCGGTGACGAAACGCACCTTGTTCGTCGGGCGGTAGGCGGCCAGGGCTTTGTACTCGGCGGACAGGTCGGTCATGGCGAAGCTCGTCTGGGGTGGCGGTTGGCGGGCGTCTGATTGACGTTTACGTAAACGTCAATTGTGCATGATGTGGGCCATCGGCAAAAGGCAGTCTGACACTGCTGCCGGATGCTTGCTCGGGGTTTTCCCCGCCGCGCAGCGGGCCTTGCCGCCGGCTGCTACGCTCGCGCTCCATGAGTTTCATGGCCATCGACATCGGGAACACACGGCTGAAGTGGGCGCACTACGCGTCGCCGCAGCCGGGTGCGGCGCTGCTTTCGCACGGGGCGATGTTCCTCGAGACCATCGATGAGATGGCCGAGAAGGAATGGAAGAGCCTGGCCCCGCCGCGCAGCATGCTGGGCTGCGTGGTGGCCGGCGAAGCGGTGCGCCGCCGCGTCGAAGAGCAGCTCGAGCTGTGGGACTTGACGCCACGCTGGGTCGTTTCGTCGCCGCACGAGGCCGGCGTCAGCAACGGCTACGACCACCCGGCCCGGCTCGGCGCCGACCGCTGGGTGGCGATGATCGGTGCGCGTGGCCATGTGCTGGCGCGTGGCCCGGCGCGGCCGGTGCTGGTGGTGATGATCGGCACCGCGGTGACTGTCGATGCGCTGGACACGCAGGGCAAGTTCCTCGGCGGCTTGATCCTGCCCGGCCACGGCATCATGCTGCGCGCGCTGGAGAGCGGCACCGCCGGCCTGCGCGTGCCGACGGGCGAGGTGATGCGCTTCCCGGCCAACACGTCCGACGCGCTGACCAGTGGCGGCACCTATGCGATCACCGGCGCGATCGAGCGCATGCACCGCCACCTGGCGGAACACTGCGGCGAGCCACCGGTCATGCTGGTCACCGGCGGCGCGGGCTGGAAGGTCGCACCGCACCTGGACTTGGAGCACGAGCTGATCGAGTCACTGATCTTCGACGGCCTGCTGCACATCCAGTCGCACCGGCTGGCTCTTTGACCCCCACGCCCTTCCGGGGGCTCGCGCAGCGGCCCGGCAAAGCCGGATCCGCGCACGCCACTTGAAGTGCGGCGGCCGCTTCGGGGCGCTGCGGTCGGCAAGACCCAAGGGTCATCCCGCCGTGGGGGCTCAACTCTTCAGTTTCAGCATGTGGGCCACGACGCCCGCGATGCTCTGGTCGACTTCCAGTGCTTGCTTGAACTGTTCGCCGACCAGCAGCGCGCCCATCCATTCCTTGGCCGTCACGGCCTGCTGCCATGGGGTGGTTTCGGTCGCGCTGACGACCATGTCGCGCAGAGCGGCTTTCTGCACGTCGCTGATGCCGGCTGGGCAAAAGACGCCGCGCCAGTTGGCCAGCTCGATCGGCAGGCCCTGCTCGCTGAGCGAGGCAATGCCGTGCAGGCTGCGCCGCGACGAGACCGCCAGCGCGACCACGCGTTTGGCCTCGATCTCGGCCTTCAGCTCGCTGTAGCCCGAGATCACCACCTGCGCCTTGCCGCTGTCCAGCAGCGCCAGCGACTCCTTGGCGGCGGTGGCTGGTTCGTAGCGCAGCCTGTCGGTGTCCAGCCGCATCTGGCGGATCATCATGCCGGCCAGCATGTGGTCGACGCCGCCGAGCGAGCCGCCGGTGAAGACGACGCCGCCGACGCCGCGTTGCAGTTCGGCCGTCAGTGCCTTCAGGTTGGCCAACTTGGAGCCGGCGGGTGCCACCAGCGCCAGGTAGTCGTTGGTCAGCCGCGCCAGCGGTGTCACCTGGGCCAGCGTGACCTTGGGCTGCGACGCGGCGATCGCCCCCACCATCACCATGCCGCCGACCAGCAGGGCGGCAGGGTCCTTGTCAAAGCGTTCAACGAAATCGGCCAAGCCGATCGTGCCGCCCTTGCCACCCTTGTTCTCGTAGACCACCTTCTGCGCCAAGCCGGCGGCCAGCACTGCATCGCCGAGCGCATGGCCGGTCTGGTCCCAGCCGCCGCCGACGCCGCCGGGGACGTAGATCTGCAGCTGCGGCAATCCTTTGCTGCTGTTGTTGGCCGCCAGGGCGCCAGCGAAAGGCCAGAGCGCCGCAGCGGCTCCAGCCAGGCAATCACGACGTCGAACCATGGGAAGCCTCCACAACCGAGCTCGAAGCGATGAGCCCAGTCTGGGTGATCAGACTGTCAATCAGCTGGCAGCGCCCTGCGGGTTTACCGGGGGCTGACCGGCAAGGTTTCACAGGATGTAGCGTGACAGGTCTTCGTTGCGCGCCAACTCGCCCAGGCGGGCCGAGACGATGTCTGCATCGATGGTCACTGTTTCGCCGCTGCGTTGCGGTGCCTCGAAGCTCAGCTCGTCGAGCAGGCGTTCCAACACCGTCGACAGCCGGCGGGCGCCGATGTTCTCGGTCCGCTCGTTGACCTCGTAGGCGATCTCGGCCAACCGGTGCACCGCGTCGGCTGCGATCTCCAGCGTCACCCCTTCGGTCGCCAGCAAGGCCTGGTACTGCTGGATCAGGTTGGCCTGGGTGCCGCTCAAGATGGCTTCGAAGTCGGCCACCGACAAGGCCTGCAACTCGACACGGATCGGAAAGCGCCCCTGCAGCTCGGGGATCAGGTCGCTCGGCTTGCTCAGGTGGAAGGCGCCCGAGGCGATGAACAGGATGTGGTCGGTGCGGACCAGGCCGTACTTGGTGGTGACCGTGGTGCCCTCGACCAGTGGCAGCAGGTCACGCTGCACGCCCTGGCGCGACACATCGGCACCCTGGGTGTTCTGGCGTGAGGCGACCTTGTCGATCTCGTCGAGGAAGACGATGCCGTTTTGCTCGACATTGTTCAGTGCGCGACTCTTCAGCTCGTCTTCATTGACCAGCTTGGCGGCCTCTTCATCGGTCAAGGCCTTCAATGCGTCGGCAATGCGCAGCTTGCGCGTGGTCTTGCGCGCCTGGCCCATCTGCGCGAACAGGCCCTGCAGCTGCTCGGCCATCTCTTCCATGCCGGGCGGGGTCACGATCTCCATGCCCGGCTTGGTCTCGGCCAGCTCCAGCTCGATCTCCTTGTCGTCCATCGCGCCTTCTCGCAGGCGCTTGCGCATCGTCTGGCGCGCGGTCGAGTCAGTCGCCTCTCCGCTGCCGAAGCCGACGTTGCGCGGCGGCGGCACCAGCACGTCGAGCACGCGCTCTTCGGCTGCGTCTTCTGCGCGCATGCGGGCCCGGGTCAGCGCGGCGGCACGCTCTTGCTTGATCGCCACCTCGACCAGGTCACGCACGATCGAGTCGACGTCCTTGCCGACATAGCCAACTTCGGTGAACTTGGTGGCTTCGACCTTGATGAAGGGCGCATCGGCCAGCTTGGCCAGGCGGCGGGCAATCTCGGTCTTGCCGACACCGGTCGGGCCGATCATCAGAATGTTCTTCGGCGTGATCTCGGCTCGCAGCCCGGGCTCGACCTGCTGGCGGCGCCAGCGGTTGCGCAGTGCAATCGCGACCGCGCGCTTGGCGTCCTGCTGGCCGACGATGTGGCGGTCCAGCTCGGAGACGATTTCCCTCGGGGTCATGCTCATGCCAGCCCCTCGTTCGCTTCGATGCAGGGCGTCATTCGAGCACCTCGATGGTGTGGTTCTGGTTGGTGTAGATGCAGATCTCGCCGGCAATCTCGAGCGAGCGCTTGACGATGTCGGGCGCGCTGAGTTCGCTGTGCGACAGCAGCGCGCGCGCCGCGGCCTGGGCGAAGGCGCCGCCAGAGCCGATTGCCACCAGGCCCAGCTCGGGCTCGAGCACGTCGCCGTTGCCGGTGATGATCAGCGAGGCCTCGCGGTCGGCCACCGCCAGCATCGCCTCAAGGTTGCGCAACACCTTGTCGGTGCGCCAGTCGCGCGTCAGCTCGATCGCTGCGCGCACCAAGTGGCCCTGATGCTTGTCGAGCTTGGCCTCGAAGCGTTCGAACAGCGTGAAGGCGTCGGCGGTGGCGCCGGCAAAACCGGCCAGCACCTTGTCGTGGTGCAGCCGGCGCACCTTGCGCGCACTGGCCTTGACGATGGTGTTGCCCAGCGTCACCTGACCATCGCCACCCAGCGCCACCTGCCAACGCCCGTCGGGCAACTGGCGACGCACGCTGAGGATGGTCGTGCCGTGATAGGAATCCATGGAATCAGTCTTCTTCAAATCAAGAGTCGAGCATGCCACGACGAAGGCCCCCACGCTCCCTCCGGTCGCTGCCCCCCGAGGGGGCTCGCGCAGCGGACCGGCAGAGCCGGCTCCGCGCACGCCGCTTGAAGGTGGCGCCCTAGAGGCGCCACGTTGCCGGGGGCGGACGTTCTATGACTGTCGCAGTTGCATCGACACATGCTCACTGATGCCCATCGCATGGAACATCAGCGCAACCAGGCGGTTCACGTCGGTGAAGGTGATCAGGCGCTGCTCGGCGCGTTTGGAGATGACCCAGTTCAGCAGGTCGCCCGCGGCGACAAAGTCGACCCGAATCAGCAGCGCACACGAGATGCGCACCACTTTCGAATCGCCCAGGCGCTGGTCCAGGTGCCTCAGCAGCGTCGTTTGGTCGCCGGCCAGCTGCCCCGAAATTTCCAGGCTGGTGACCTCGACTTCGCCTTGGCCATCCGGCGCGTCCATCACCGAGGTGACCACGTCGCCGACCGACGACAAGATCGCCGAGCGGGTGTTGGCCGACGGGCCGCTGATGCGCACCGTGCACTTGGTCGGCTCCCAGCTGGGCGGCGACACCTCGTAGGTCACGCAGTAGTCGATCGCCACGTCGTCGAACTGATCGGGGCGGTTGACCAGGCGCAGCGCGTCCAGCCGTGCCAGCCAGAAGGCCGGATCGGCATCGCGTACACCGACCGGGGCGGCTTCTTGCAGCACGTCGAACAGCTTGTCGGCAGCCAGCCAGCGCATCGTCAGCTTCTCGCCCGCCCATTGCTGGAACTGGTGGCGCAACTCGGCGGCCGCCGCGGGCTCGATGCGCTTGAGCTGCGTCCAGTCCAGCACCCAGGGCATCGACATCTGCAGCAGCTGCGACGACAGCTGCGTCAGCCCGTCGTGGGTCAGCAAGGGGTCGCAGACCCAGCCGATCTGGCCGCTGGGCTCGGGGGTACCACTGCTGCTGGCGGCACGCTGCGCCGCGGCGGC
>Ga0307515_10012128_pt1 | contig 16254 bp, 14 predicted proteins | sample 17_EM_MG_FD_194513 | JGI IMG/M metagenome (GOLD analysis project Ga0307515, IMG submission 194513) | Populus trichocarpa ectomycorrhiza microbial communities from riparian zone in the Pacific Northwest, United States - 17_EM | ecosystem: Host-associated > Plants > Roots > Unclassified | place...
CCTGCAGCTCGCGCCGCGGCCGAGCCCGCACCCGGTGGCGCGGCCGAACCTGCGGCTCGCGCCGCGGCCGAGCCCGCACCTGGTGGCGCGGCCAAACCTGCGCCCGGCGCCGCGGCGGTCGCGCTCAGCGCGGCGATCTCGCCCTGGCGCGCGTAGTCGATCGCCTCGCCGAGCACGCGGGCGGCCTCCTGCGGCGCGTGGAACCCCATGCTGTTCTCCGCGGCGATGAAGTCGAGGCGCCACTGGGCGCGGCGCTGCAGCCGGAGCGCGGGCTCGAGCTGCGCCGGCGTGGCGCCCCGCGATCGGGCGGCGCCGACGGCGTCGAGCAGGCCGACCAGAGCGTTGCCGCCGCGCTGCAGCAGATCGTGGTTGCGCTGCTGGATGGTCTCGACGCGCGCGAGCAGCTCGGCCTCGGAGAACCGGTGGCAGGTCTGGCACGCGCGATTGACGTTGAGCAGCGGGCTGCGCACCCAGTGGTCGCTGACCTTGGTCGCGCCCTCGCGCATGTACGGCATGTGGCAGTCCGCGCACGACACGCCGCTGCGCGCGTGGATGCCCTGGTTCCACAGCTCGAACTCGGGGTGCTGCGCCTTGAGCACGTGCGCGCCGGTCTCCTTGTGCTCGTAGTCGTAGAACGCACTGCCGTCGGGAAACTTGGTGTCGTCCCAGAACGCCTCGATCTGCTCGACCCGCAGGCCCTTGCCCCACGGGAACGTCAGCGGCATCTTGCCCGAGCAGTAGTACTCGACGTGGCACTGGCCGCACACGAACGACCGCATCTCGTTGCGGCTGGCGTCGGCGTTCGGATCGTAGGCCCGGTCGCGCTTGCCCTTGCGCCACTCGAGGATCGACGACAGCGCCGGCGCGTCGGCGTCCGACGCCGCGAGCGCCTGGATGCCGCGCAGGAAGCCCGGCCGGGTCACGCGCAGCGCCATGGTCTTTGGATCGTGGCAGTCGACGCAGCTCACCGGGTGCGCGTCGCCGCTCTGGTGCAGCATCTGGCTGACCTCCTGGTAGCTGTGGCGCGAGGTCTCGTCCATGCCCTTGAACGGGTCGCCGCCGCCGAGCTTGCGGTACAGCGGCATGACCGACGCGTGGCAGTGCAAGCATGATCCGGACTGCGGCTTGGTCAGCCGCTGCGTCGCCTCCTGGTCCGCGAGCATGTACGCGTGGCCGCGCCGGTCGCGGTAGTCGATCGAGAACGCGTAGCCCAGGAACATCCGCTTGAGCCACGGGTCGCGCTCGATCTTCTCCTCGGGCATCGATTCGTTGCCGCCGTGGCCGCCGAACCGGGTCGCGGTCCGGGTCGCAGTCCGCCGGTAGCCGTCGAGCTGGGCCGGCCAGTTCTTGCCCCACTTGACCGGATCGGTGTCGTCCTCGCCGACCTCGACCACGCGGACGTAGGGCGTGCGCTGCTCCGCCTTGCGCTCGAAGATGTTGACCAGCAGCGCGGTCAGGCCCGCGGTGACGGCTGCGACGGCGACGATGATCGCCGCCAGGACGGTGCGGCGCGGGGCTCTCGAGGCGGTGGCGGTCATGCGGATCCTTCCATGCGGGTCATCGATCGATAGGGGGCTTTCCCCTGACCCCCTCTGGGGGCTGGACCGGCAAAGCCGGTCGGATCATTCACGACTGGCGACCGCGCGTCGCGTCGCGCGGACTCCTTGGCCACCAACTTGCGGGACACCGTTTCGTCATCGCTCGTCATCGCTCGTCGGGGCGCAGCGGCCCGCCGAGCCCGGCGCGCTCGCCGTGGCCAACGCCCGCGTGGCAGTGGATGCACTCGACGGCGCCGCGTCCGCTGCGCGCGCCGGCCACGAGCTCGTGGACCATGGCGTCGTGACACCCGAGACAGTTGGCCTGCAGGATGGCGCTGTTGCCGGGCTTGATGCGGATCGGCTCCTCGAAGTCCTGCAGCGTGAAGCCCTTCGAGTGGTGCCAGCCGTTGCTCGCCTTGGCGAGGTACTTGGCGAAGAACGTGTGCGGCAGGTGGCAATCGGCGCAGGTCGCCACGCCATGGTGGCTGGCCTTCTGCCAGCCGTCGTACTGCCGCTGCATGATGTGGCAGTTCGCGCAGGCTTTCGGATCCGTGCTGAAGTACGACAGCCCCTCGGCGTAGCGGAACGTGTAGCCACCCAGCCCGAGCAGCACGCCCAGCGCGATCGCCAGGCCGATCCAGCGCAGGCGCGTCCAGCGAGCACGAGCGGGAAATGCGTCGGCCGGCACTGCGCCTCGCACCACGCAACCCGCGTGCCGTGCCCGCGCGATACTCCCGGCGTGGTTTTCGCGCAAACCACGCGCCGCCGCGCGTTCGACCGCGCAGCTTCTGCGGACCGACGCCGGCGCTGCTGGTCCGAACGAGGCGGTGCTCCGAAGATCTCCGATCACGGCGCACGGGCCGGGTACCGCCGGGAACCCGCCGCCGCGCGGTTCAGTACGACAGCTCGAACCCCAGCGTGACCGCCTGCTCGACCGCGACGCTCGGCCGGCTCAAGAGGATCGCAGCGTCGTAGCGCAGGTAGCCGGCGAGCCCGGCGAGCGGCGTGGCCACGCGCAGCCGCAGCGAGTTTGCGATGCCGGTGCCGTTGCCGACGTGCACGCCGGCGCCGAAGCCGAGCTCGAACCGCCGGAACAGCCCGTCACGCGCGACGGTCAACAGCGCGCGGCCCTCGGGATCGACGCCGCCGACCAGCCACAGCGCGACCTCGGAGCCGAACCGGGTCGGGCCGCGGGTCTCGAGCCGCGCGTTCAGCGCGACCAGGCCGCGCGAGCCGCGATCGAGCGCCAGGCCGCCACCGAGCGCCAGGGTCAGCCGCAGCGCGCGCTGATCACCGCCGGCGATCGAGATCGACTCGCTCGACGCGTCTCTGCCGTACAGCGACTCGACCTCATGGACCGGCTCCGGCGCCTCGACATCGACCGTGGACACCGCGCCGGGCCGGGCCGGGCGCGCGTCGTCGCGATCGTCGTCGTCGCGATCGTCGCCGCGCCTGGGCGACGCGAGCTTGCGCGCGTGGCGGACATCGCTGGCGTCATCGCTCTCGCTGTCGCCGGCGTCGGCATCATCCTTGGCCTCGTCCTCGGCCTCGTTCGCAGCGTGATCCTCGTCCTTGTTCGCGGGCGGCTTCTCGGCATCCGGCCTCGCGCGGTGCTTGGCCGGCGGCGCGGCCGGCGGCCGCTTCGGGGGCGGTGCCTTGAGCACCGGCGTGGACCGGTCGCGGCGGTCGATTCCCGGCGGGGGCGGCTCGGGCGCCGGCTTGGGCTGGGGGGCGATCACGGGCGCAGGCGCGGCGGTGGCGCCGCCATCGAGCGCGAGATCGCGGCTGGTGTCGCCGGTATCGGCGCCGGTATCGGGATCGATCGCGGTCTTCACCGCCTGCCAGTTCATCCCCGACGGCACCGACACCGGCACCGCGACGCTGTGCTTGACGCCGCCCGAGACCACCACGTCGCTGCCGATCGCGACCAGCGAGGTGTACGGCGACACCAGGCCGTAGCCGAGCGCGAGGCTGGTCACCGCGGCGCGGTCCTGGCTGCCGCTGGCGACCAGCTCGCCGAGCCGCTCGCGCGCCCAGCGCCGGGCCAGCGGGCCGCGCACGGTGGTCGCGCCCTCGACGGTCCGCGGCGGGGCGAGCGGCTCGAACGCGAACAGCTCGCCGCGGCTCCGCGCGTTGGCGGCCTGGACGTGCTTGACCCGGGCGAGCACCAGCATCGCCTGGCCGGCGCCCAGCCGGGGCAGCACCGCCGGCTCGACGTCGCTCGCGCCGAGCGTGCCCCAGTTGACGGTGAGCGGCGCGGGCGGGCTGGCCACGTCGCTGATCACGCCGCGCGCCAGCGCGGTGGCGTCGTCGCCGGCCACCGCGTAGCGCACCGTGCCGGCGCTCGCCCCGGCGATCTGCTGGAGCGTGGCGCGCGCCGGCGCCGGCCCGATCCCGATCGCGTGGACCGGCACGCCGAGCCGCCGCGCCGCCGCGATCGCCGCGTGGTCATCGGCGACCAGGCCGTCGGTGACCAGGACGATCGCGGCGCCCTCGGGCCGCGCGCCGCCGAGCACGCGGGTCAGATCGAACACCGGCACCGGCCTCGCCCACACCCGATCGAGCGCGCGGAGCGCCTCGCCCGGCGAACTCCACGCCAGCGCGTCGCTGCCGATCACGCGCACCCGGTCGGCGGGGCCGAGCGCGCCGAGCAGCGCGCGGACCAGCGGGCGCTCGACCGCGTTGGCGTCGCCGCGGGTCGTGGCCGCGCGATCGATCGCGAGGATCACGCGGACCGGCGCCCGGCGAGGCGCGGCCGCCGGGGCCGCCGGGGCCTCGACCACCACCGCCGCGAACCCGGCGTCGCCGTCGCGTTCGACCCAGCCCGCCGCCGGCGCCGGGGCGCGCCAGCGCACGATCAAATCGTGGTCGGAGCGCGGATCGGACAGCGTCGCGTCGCCGCGCGTGCCCGCGAGCTCGTGGGTCGGGCTGGCCAGGTCGCTCGGCGGATCGATGAAGTGGATCGCGACCGCGGTCGAGCCGCCGGCGCCCGGCGCACCCGCCGGGGTCACGCGCGATGCGTCCGGCGCGCGATCGGTGTCGGGCGCGCGGCCACTCCCGGTCGTCGCGCGACCGCTCGCCGTGCCGGGAACGTGGCGCGGACCGACGACCATCGGGAGCACCAGCTCCCAGGTGCCGGCCTGGTAACGCGCCACGGTGTCGTAGCGCAGCGTGACCTCGACCACACCATGGGGCGGAATCGCCGACACGGTCTGGGTGAACACGTCGGGCCGCTCCTGCTCGAGCAGCGCCCCGGCCACGCCGGCGGTGATCGCGGCCTCGTACCGGCGCTGCGCGGCGTCGCGGGGCTCGATCGCGGCGCGGATCGTCCGGGTGCCGATCCGCATCGCCATCGCCGACACCGCGGCGTCGGCGGGCAGCGGGAAGATGTACGTCGCCTCGGTCGCGCGATCGCCGGGGTTGCGGAACCGCTGGACCACCACGGTCTCGACGATCGGCCCGCGCACCGTGACCTCGATCCGGCTGTCGAGCATCGCGAGCGGCGCGCCGCCGCCCGGCGGATACAGCCCCATCGGCCGCGCGCGCTCGAGGGCACCGGCCGGCGAGGCGTCAAGCGCAAGCCACAGCGCGATCAGCGCAGCGATCGGACCGGGGCGCAGCATGCCGTGAGCTTACACACGCACGGCCGCGGCGGACGATCTCGCGGCGCGGCGCGTCGATCGTCGTATCGATCACGGCGCACGGCGCCGGCACGGCACCGGCATCGCACCGACCACCGCAGCGGCGCCGCAGCGCGCGGCACGGCTGTCGCGACGGCGCGCGGGGCATGTGTCCGAGGCAACGCTCCAGGGTGGAAAACCCTGTCAACTCATCGTCTGTCATCAGGACTTCACAGCGCTCGCCGGGCGGTGCTGTATCCTGCCGGCCATGACATCAGCAGCTTCGTTCCGGCCGCACGGCCGGGTCGCGGACCGCGCCGCGGTGCTCGCGATCGCATGCTCGGCACTGGCCGCACTCGCCGCACTACCCGCCTGCGGCGACTCCGAAGAGACCGTCCCCGACGAGATCTTGCCGTCGTCGGAGTACGCCGCGCGCTGCGTGAACCCGCGCAAGGGCGTCGATCCGACGACCAACCAGGCGTTCCGCGACGTCTCCGGCAGCGCGCTCGACGAGAAGCTCTGGCTGCGGTCGTGGATCGACGATCTCTACCTCTGGTACAGCGAGGTCCCCAAGTCCGACCCCACCAAGTTCACCACGCCGCTGCTGTACTTCAACGCGCTCAGGACCTCGGCGAAGACTCCCTCGGGCAAGGACAAGGACCAGTTCCACTTCGCGATCGACACCGCGGACTGGATCAGCCAGTCCCAGGGCGGGACCGAGGCCGGCTACGGCCTGCAGTGGGCGCTGCTCGCGTCCGTCCCGCCGCGCAGCCTGCGGATCGCGTACGTCAACCCGGGCTCGCCGGCGGCCACCGCCGGGCTCGAGCGCGGCGCCACCGTGATCTCGATCGACGGCGTCGCGGTGCTCGACGGCAACCCCGCTCCGCTGAACGCTGGCCTGTTCCCGGACAACATTGGCGAGCAGCACACGTTCGTGGTCCGCGACCGCGGCGCGTCGACCACCCACAGCGTGGTGCTGACCTCGGCCACCGTCAACCTGGTGCCGGTGCAGGGCGTCCACACGCTTCCGGCGCCCAATGATCACGTCGGCTACATGCTGTTCACCGATCACATCGCCACCGCCGAGAAGGGGCTGTTCGACGCGATCACCACGCTGCGCACCGCCGGGATCACCGACCTGATCCTCGACCTGCGCTACAACACCGGCGGCTACCTCGAGATCGCGTCGCAGCTCGCCTACGAGATCGCCGGCCCGACCCGGACCACGGGCAAGACGTTCGAGCAGTTGACCTTCAACGACAAGCACACCACCGATCCGCAGAGCGGCAAGCCGATCCCGCCCGACCCGTTCGTCAACATCACCGACGGGTTCTCGCTCGATCGCGGCATGCCGCTGCCGTACCTCGGGCTGTCGCGCGTGTTCGTCTTGACCAGCGAGTCGACCTGCTCGGCCAGCGAGTCGGTGATGAACAGCCTGTCGGGCATCGACGTCGAGATCATCCAGATCGGCGAGACCACCTGCGGCAAGCCGTACGGATTCCTGCCCGCGGACAACTGCGGCACGACCTACTTCGCGATCCAGTTCAAGGGCGTCAACAACAAGGGCTTCGGCGACTACGCCGATGGCTTCGTCCCCGGCAAGCTGCTCCACGGCTGCAACAACGTGCCCGACGACTTCGACCACGCGCTCGGCGATCCGGCCGAGGGCCGCGTCGCGACCGCGCTGTCCTACCTCGCCAACGGCGCGTGCCCGGTCGCCGCGGCGCCCCGCGAGCGCCCGGTCCGGCCGGTGATCCCGAAGCCGGCGTGGCGCCAGAACCGGATCCTCCGGCGATGATGCGGGCGCGCGTCGCGGTGATCGCAGTTGCCCTCGTGCTCGGCGCGTGCCGGACCATGCAGGGCCAGGCCGAGGTCCGCGCGTACGTCGTGCGGTCCACGCCCGAGAGCCGCTCCGCGCTCACCCAGGCCGTCCAGCGCGCGCTCGATGGGCCCCAGGTCATGCTCGAGGACGACGCGCTGACCCGCGACGGCGTGCTCAACGTCGACCGCACCCAGCGGCGCGATCCGACGCAGCTCAAGACCGAGGGCCGCGATCCCAGCTTCCCCGGGGTTTCGGAGCGCTTCCACCTGATCAAGGACGGCGAGCGCTGCGTGCTGGTCCACGATCGCACCGACCGCCACTACGACCTGCTCGGCACGGTCTGCGCGCCGCTGTGATCGCCGCGCTGCTCAGACATCGTGGCTACGCGGCTATCAAACGTCGTGCTCACGCCTGTCGTCGGCGCCGCGGGCCGGTCGACTCGGCGACCTGCGCCGAGACCGGTACACCGATCCTCTACAATCGAGCTCGCCTGGCCGGTTCGCGACGGTCGCGTCGCTGACCGCGACCCACATGCGCGCCTGCTCGGGCTCGACAGGCACGCGCTGTAGTGCAGGTCTACGGTCTCGCTCGGGTGCACGAAGAACACGGCGTGCTGTGCGCGGTCGACGCACTGGAGTAGCCGGATCTCGTTGCTGCGCTCGGACACCGCGTAGGGGCGCACGCCCTGCGCCCGACATCTCAGTTGCGACTCTCAAACAGCACGTGGTACATGGTGGCATGTGGGTAAAGTGGCTCGGCGTCGTGACGGTGGGCATTCTTCTTGCGACGTGGAGCCTTGGGACAAAGACCTCGAAGCAACTGCGGTCTTTTCGCGAAAGCAACCCAGCGCCTGTCGCCAGGACTGCGCCTTTCCGCCCGAACGAGAGGGAAGCCGCTCGCGCTCCAACGGCAAGGGCTCCCAGAGACTCAGCGCGTTCACGCGCCGCGCATGCGGCACCGTGGCAAGAAGGTTCGGGTCGTACAGACCTCGATGGGGATGGTGTAGTCGATTGCTGGCGCCTGAGCTATGATGGAGGGAACGCATACGGTTCGTGGCTCATGGTGGTGAAGGCACCCTGCGAGTCGATCGCCATCGAGATTCGTCTCAGTGGCAGCTTTGGCGCATTCATATCGTTAGCCCCATTGGCAAAGGCATTGATCGAGAGGCCACGGTTGCTCGAGGGGATACTCGCGCATTGGTTTGGCAATGATTCGAGGCGCTCGCTTGCGGACGTCGACGGCTCACTGGCCTGGCTCATCGAGAGCTACACGAGCGACAGCGATACAGCGAGCGATGACGATTGGAAACTCGGTCGTCCGTACGCGCCGCACTGGTCGCCTGGAGCCCCGGTGCTTCCAGATCTCGAAGCGGTGACTCTGATATCGCAACCTGAACAGGAGCTCGGAGCGAAGCTCGCCAAGCAACTCGCTATCGATGACGCCCCACTGCCTCCAGGGCCGCTGCTTCTCGTTTACTTTGCACACAATCATCATAAACTCGACCTGGGCACCAAAGCGCCTGATCTCGCTGTTCACACCACGGATCACGCTGTCTCCGTAGAGGATCTCCGCGGACATCGCTGGAGCTGGATATTCGTCGTCACGGGCCAAATGCGATTGCGAAAGCCGAGCATTGTCCGCACGGCGACCGATGGACTCCTTGTTGCGATAGAAATCGCTCCAGAGGGCAGCGAGAGTCAACACCAACTGATCATCGTTGATCCTCGCTTGGGCAGATGGGCCTCGCGTGAAGCCACCAGGGAATGGAAGTTCGACTCCAATGGACTCCAATTCGGTGACAAGCTGTATCCAAGAGATCAGCTCGCAGAGACCCTTTGTCGAAGTAAACCGAGCCGTCCAAAAGGAAACGACCAGTGTGCACACCACTGAGACTAAACATGATCCCATGGGTTGATGGCCAGTTCGCTCGGGAGGTGCTGCCTCTCGTGTCGATCAGGTTGTGCCGTGATCCCGTCCGACGCAGGTTGCGCCGCTCTGTCTCGCGGAGGCAATCGTGCGACGGGGGCGGTTCAACAAAGCGCCTGCCCCTCTGTGCCTGGGAGCGACGTGATGAACCCTGGGGGCCCAGTCGGCAACGGCCGACCCTACTCGACAGACGCAGCGGCCGGTAGTCCGGAGACGTGAACCTCAGAGCGGCGCCCGCTCGAGATACTCGAAAAGCACGTCGAGCACGGCGCCCTCCCGAACGATTCGACTATCACGGAGTTCGAACACCCCCACGACGAATGCGATCCGGTAGGAACCGTTGTCGACATTCCACGACACGAACACGCTGCGCTTCGCACGCCGACGAAACACCAGGCACGCGTGTGAAACGCTCGGCTCGAGGTCATGAAAGCGCGAGTCTGCCCGGATCATGGCGATGAGGTGCCGCATCGCTGCGACGATCGGGCGCCATGCCTGATACTTGTCGAGTCGCGCAAACGCTTCTTCGACTTCTTGCCAATCGTCAGTCAGTTGTCGCGCCATGGTTCAAGTATTGCCTCGAGTTAGCATCTTGCGGTCGTTCTGCACCCGCGAAAAAGCGGTATGCGCTTCCAGATGTGGATCGCTCAGAACGGCTCTCAATTCGGCCGGAGTCAGAGCGGCGCCTGCTCAAGGTATTCGAGTAGCACGTCGAGCACGGTATCTTCCTTCACGCTCCGACCATCGCGAAGCTCGAACCCAGGCTCGAGGAACGCGATGCCATAAGTGTCATCGTCATTCCACGACACGAACACACCGCGTTTTGCACGACGACGAAACACGAGGCACGCGTGCGAAACGCTCGGCTCGAGGTCATGAAACCGCGCGTCTGCACGAATCATGGTGACGAGATGCCGCATCGCCGCGACGATCGGACGCCATGCCCGGTACTCGTCGAGTCGAACGAATGTTTCCTCAACTTTCCGCCAGTCGTCAGTCATTTGTCGCGCCATGGTTCAAGTGCTTCCTCGATGCATCAGCGTGCGGCGGTTCTCAGGATCGGCGGTCATGTTCATCGCGATGTCCACCAGCTCGGCCTCGACGCTGTCCTCGCCGACGAGCGCATGGGCCGGTGCGTACCGCTGGGCATTCGGGTTCTTGATCGCGAACTTCATCCCATTCGTTCGTCGTCATGGCTCTCCGACTGGAGCCTTCTCCAGATACTCGAGGAGGACGTCAAGGATGCTGGCTTCCGTCGCAGGAGTCGCCTCCAGGAACTCGAGGCCTGGCGCCACCAGGGACACCGTATATGTCCCTGCGTCGTCCCAGGACACCCACACACTTCGTTTCGCGCCCCGTCGAAACACGAGTGACCCCAGCGAAACGCTTGGCTGCAGATCATGAAGTCGTGGATCAGGCTTGATCACCTCCACAAGTCGCCTCATCGCGGCGATCGAAGTCCGAAGCGCGAGCCATTGCTCTCGCGCAGCGAACTCGTTTTCGACTTCATCCCACTCGCTGTTCATCGCCATGGCTTCAGTGCTGCCTGGAGCTCCGTGCCTTGGAGCTGCCGTCCATTCAAGAAGAAATCAGTCGAGGATGCCCAACTCATCGATCCGAGGATCTGACGCAATTCCCACGTAGTGATCTCCTCAAACCCGGCTTTGAGGCCGGTCAGATCAAACTTGATCCGTCCGCAGCTTTCCATGAACGTATTCATCGCTCGATCATTTCTCGATCTCGGGACTGTCCCTGGCACAATCCTCGCCGATCCAGCTCGGCGAGTCCTCCCCGATCACCTTCATCCAGCGTGCTCCGACCTCGTCACCGCAGAGCTCGCACGCGCCGACAAAGACGCGCGCGAGGCTCCAGTGATGAGTGCTCCAGCGATGAAAGATCGTGAGAAAACTGTTGTGCCGCCAGCGCGACGCGCGACCCCAGGTCCAGGTGAGATGCATCCCGGTCAGCTTGGCCGCCTCTGCCAGGATCGTGTTCTCGTCGAGGTTCCAGCGGCCCTTGTCCGTGATGCGGACAGGAACGCCATCCTTGATCTCGACCGCTCCGCCTCCCGGCAGGTCGTGCCATCCGTTGCCCCGCGAATCATCCATGGATGGTGCTCAGCTCATCTTGAGCATGCGAGTTCGCTGGTGGCAAGCTGCCTGCCGACGCTCGTCGGGGGTTTGCACCAGACCGGTCGTCGCGCCCCGCGCGAGTAATCGCGTGGATCGCGATGGCCATGCTCGGAGCGATCCCTGCATCAGCACGCGGCGGTTCTCAGGATCCGGCCGCCCATCCGAGATCCGGCCAAATACCGGACATCGGGACCGACCGCACGCCGCGCCGACGGGTCGCGCTCGTGTCAACGCGACTCGTCCAACCAGCGAATCGCGATCTCCGTGGCAATGATATTCAGCGTGCCCCAGTCATCGGCGGCGAAGCGGAAGTGCCGCACGAGGGACTCTGGTTGCCCGCGGATCCTTTGCCCTGCATAGTCGCGCCAGCCCCCGTGGGCCGCCATGGTCTCGACGTAGGCGGAATCGAGGATCTCGATCAGCCCGAAATCGAAGTCCTCCTCGTGCTGCGAATACTCCTCGTAGCCCACGTTGCTCTCGATCCATCGGAACTCGAGGACGTCAGAAAATACGAGCTGCCCCCGCCGGGGCGGCGCCTCCTCGGTTCTTTCGGTCGCGCGGTAGGTGACCGTGATGCTCACCGACGTGTTCCCGCCGCCGGTGAAGGTCACCTCGGGGCAGTTCTCGAACCTCGTCGATCCGCCCGGGATATCCAGGATTTTGTGCGTCATTGCATCCTCGATTGCAGCTTGTTGCGTGGACTCACGGTGGCGGTATCGTGACAGTATACACGATCCTCTTACTCTCGATACCCTGGGTGACAGCGATGCTGCGCGACGGCAAGAGCCCACCGACCAGGTGGATGTCGAGCAAGCGCCGTCGTTCTTCCTGGGCGGTTGTCTCAGCGACTACGCCGACGGCTTCGTTCCCGGCGGCATGCTCCACGGTTGCAACAACGTGCCCGACGACTTCGACCACGCACTCGGCGATCCTGCCGAGGCCGCGTCGCGGTCGCGCCGTCCTACCTCGCCAACAGCACGTGCCCGGCTGCCGTCGCGGGCGCTCGCGAGTGCCCGGTCCAGCCGGCGATCCCGAAGAATTCATCGCGACGTCGTGCGAGACCGACGGCACGTGTCAGCCGTCGAGGGAAGCATCATCGATGAATCCGCGACGATGCTGCGCTTCCACTGCGTTCCATGGCTCGGCTCACAAGCGGCCACGGTCACACCGCTACGCCGCCTCGCCGAAGGGACATCGGGTCATCTCCGCCCTGCTCGCCGCCTATCAGGCCAGTACCGAATCCCAGGCCACAATGGCAGCTTGAACTGGCCCCGAAATCTTCGAGCGCCGCAAGACTCAGGCTCGGGGTTGAGCGACCGCACGTTGGGCGACATCTTCTTGGTCACCACAATTATCAATTATCATTGGGCGTCACGAAGCAGGTCGAAAGCAACCGCACAATCGTCGTTGGCGTCCTTGGGAGTCCGATCGACCAGGTCGGCGAAGACGTTCCAGCTTCCCTCGCGATTCGCCTTCTCATGCTCCTTCTCGGACGCAGGCAGCAACCAGTAGAACCCATGGTCAAATCTATCCGTGCCGGGGTTCGATGCCCACTCGCCTGGCTTCACCGTATCAGTCGGGTCGCCGGCCTGATTGAACGGCGCGAACCCAAGCGCGAGCATGTGCGGCGGCGCCGGAAGGATCATCGAACGAGTCAGGACCGAACGGGTCCAGGATTCCCCGCCTGGGCCCAAGGTCAACGTATCCGCGATCGCGAGGCTCGAGTGGTCCCTGAACAAGCGGGCCACCTCCTGTCCGGCGATCGTCAGCCATCGAAGTAACGGAGGGTGACTCACCTGGCTCCAGTCCCACGCAGGGAGTGTGCCGGGCGGCTGGGAGAGGACCACACCCAACCGTGCGGGGAACGGATCTTCCTTGTTAGAGTTGTTAGTCCCAAGTACGAGTTCGAAGTGAGGAAAGGCCATCCGACCGACCGGGGCTGCCTGGTCGAGGAGGCACAGGCCGATCGTGGAGAAGATCCAGACCACGGGGGATTGCTCATCCCAAGCGAACATGCGTCCCACGATGAGGATCTCGGCCTCGCCGTGCTCCCTCTTCGGTGGCACATAGACCAGCGTGCTAGACGGATCCGCTCCCCGGGCGAGCAGGACAGCGAAGCTCGGTATTGCGTGAAGGCAGGTGAGCAGCTCCCGCGAGGCGAGCGAGAGCGGGCCAAACCAAGGACGTGTGACCGCGGACATGATGAAATCCTATCCCCCCGGAGTCTCACCGATCGGCAGGTTCCGTTGGAAGCCGCGGGTCGTGTTTGTCATCGGAAGGCCCCAAGAAGATGTTCATCCCGATCGATGTCGGGCTCGCGCCGGATTTTACGGCGTCCCACAGCTTTCCGGGGTCGTGGACCGCCGATCCGAGTTCCTGCAGCCTGGCGCATCACCGTGTCGACCAGAGCGCCACCGGCCGGCGTCCCGGCTGCGTTGAGGATGCCCTCGGCTGTTGAGCCGCCGACCATTCCGTTGCCGACCGGCGCGGGTGTGTTGGGGCCTCGGAGCGGTTCCATCTGATCAAGGATGGCGCGCGCTGCGTGCGGATCCACGACCGCACCGACCGCCACTACGATCTGCTCGGGACGGTCTGCGCGCCGCTGTGATGGCGCGGCTCTGGCGCACGCGTGCGTATCATGGCGCGATGCGTTCGACGAGGATGCGTCGCTCCCCAGGGCGGATCTCGATGTTGTAGTCGAGCAGGAAGTTCATGCCGAGCACCCCGTCGACGCCATAGCCGAGGTCGGCCACGTTGGCGTGTACCGCTGGTGCAGTGACGCCGAGGGTCGAGGGTTCGACGAGCTAGACAAGGTAGCCGTGTTCATCGGCGGCCGCCGTTCGCGTTACCGTGGGTCTGATACTCGTGGTCGCGCTGTAGCCAATCGCCTGCGCGACCATCGGTACCAATGTCGTGAGCACGGCGCCGGTGTCGAGGACGAGCTGGATGTTCGCGCGCCCGGACGGACCGATGACAACCGCGTCGATGACGATCAGATCACCGTCGAGGGCGAACGATGTCTCGGATCTCATCCGTCATCTCGATGCGTGGAGTGCATCGGGGACGCCCACGCGTGTGCGCCAGGATCGTGTTCGGTTGCAACTCACCGATGTGCGCGAGCACTTGCCTCATCGAGCGATCGTGGCCGACCACGCGACCCGAGCGGATCGAACCGTCGAGCGCCTTCTCGATGTCCAGCAAGCACACCCACTCGTCGGGGTGCCGCTCGCAGATCGTTGCCCAACTCAAGGACTCACCGCTCGTTGGCGAGACCTTCTGGGCGACGCTCATTGGTTCATCCTCAACCAATGCCCAGGCGTGTCAAGTTTCTTGGCATTCAACGATGTCGAGGTCGACGGTGAGGAGTTGCGGCGAGGAAGACGAGAGGAAGTTCACGGCCGCGACTTGGCCGGGCGAGCGGGTGCTGCTGTCCGGGTTCTGGCCGAGATCCGGCCGCCCATCCGAGATCCAGCCAAATACCGGACATCCGACCGCACGCCGCGCCGACGGATCGCGATCGCGTCACCGCGACTCGTCCAGCCAGCGAATCGCGATCTCCGTGGCGCCGACCTGCTTGCGCAGGCCAAGCAGCTTCGCTGAGGAACACGCCATCGGAACCGCCGCGTCGATCGGCGCCGAGCGCGCGCCGCTTCCAGGTGGTCGCGGCAACTCGTGCGAGGATTTCACCCGCCGGACAGCAGCTTCGCCAGCTCGTAGAGGTACTCCTCACCCTCGAACATCGCCTGGACCGAGACCCGCTCGTCCTTGCCGTGGGCGCGGACGTCGAAGATGTCGGCGGCCAGGCCGCTGTGGCCGTAGGTCGGGATCCCGGCGTTCCGCGCTCGCCCAGGCCGTCCAGCGCGCGCTCGACGGGCCCCAGGTCATGCTCGAGGACGACGCGCTGACCCGCGACGGCGTGCTCAACGTCGACCGCACCCAGCGGCGCGATCCGACGCAGCTCAAGACCGAGGGCCGCGATCCCAGCTTCCTCGGCGTCTCGGAGCGCTTCCACCTGATCAAGGACGGCGAGCGCTGCGTGCTGGTCCACGACCGCACCGACCGCCACTACGACCTGCTCGGCACCGTCTGCGCGTCGCTCTGATCAGCCCGGCGGGGCCGAATTCATCGCGACGTCGCGCTAGACCGGCGGCACGCGTCAGCCGCCGAACGGGCTATCGCCCGAATCAGGGCTTCTACCTCGACGCGAAGCTGCGCGCTCGCCTGCACGACCTGGGACGCGTACCTGGCGCGGAGCGCCCGGCCGGCACCTATGCCCGCCAGATCCTGAGCCGCCTCCTCGTGGATCTGTCGTGGGCGTCGAGCCGCCTCGAAGGAAATACGTACACCCGACTCGATACGCAGAACCTCATCGAGCTAGGCCGTCACGCGCCTGGAAAGGACCAGCGCGAGGCCCAGATGATCCTCAACCACAAGGCGGCGATCGAGATGCTCGTCGACAACGTGGACCAGGTAGGATTCGACCGCTACACGATCTGCAACCTGCACGCACTGCTGGCCGACAACCTCCTTGCCGACACATCGGCCGCCGGCCGACTCCGACGGATCGAGGTCGCGATCTCGGGAACGGCATACCAACCCCTCGCGATCCCGCAGCAACTCGAGCAGCTGTTCGACCAACTGCTCGAGAAAGCGTCGGCGATCACCGACCCGTTCGAGCAGGCCTTCTTCGTGATGGTCCACATTCCTTACCTGCAACCGTTCGACGATGTGAACAAGCTCGTCTCTCGCCTGGCAGCGAACATCCCGTTCCTCAAGCGAAACCTGGCCCCGCTGTCGTTCGTGGACGTCCCCGAGCGCGACTACGTCGACGGCACGCTCGGTGTCTACGAGCTCCGCTGCATCGAGCTCGCGCGAGACATCTTCGCGTGGGCCTACGAGCGCTCCTGCCAGCGATACACCGTCGTCCGCGACGCGCTCCCACAGCCCGATCCGCTGCGGCTGCGCAATCGCGAGCAACTCAGCGAGGTGGTCAGCTCGATCGTCCGCGATGACTTGCCGATCGACGACGCGCGAATCCGAGCGCTGGCCGTGCCCCTCGTCGCACCCGAGGACCTCGAGCAGTTCGTCGCGATGGCCGTCTCCGAGCTCAGCGGGCTGCACGAGGGGAACATCGCGCGCTACCGGCTGCGACTGAGCGAGTTTCGTCGCTGGAGCGGGCGACGTGACATGGCCAATCCTCGGCATGCTACTTGACG
>Ga0307515_10012129_pt1 | contig 16254 bp, 11 predicted proteins | sample 17_EM_MG_FD_194513 | JGI IMG/M metagenome (GOLD analysis project Ga0307515, IMG submission 194513) | Populus trichocarpa ectomycorrhiza microbial communities from riparian zone in the Pacific Northwest, United States - 17_EM | ecosystem: Host-associated > Plants > Roots > Unclassified | place...
TTTAGGTCTCGGAGAAGGCCTAACAAAATATAATTTTAGATAGGATAGTCAATTCTAAGCTCAAGAAAAGATTCAATTGTGTTCAGCGACATATTTGATGAAAGCATGTATAATTTTTTTTTTTTTTATCTAACTATAGGGTTAAGCTCAATTTTAATTTTTCATGAGATTTTATAAGTCTAGTTCTATAGTGGGTCAGCTAGTTGTAACTAGTAGTGATCGAGAAAGCCTTCAAATTAGATTTAGAAATGTATTTTTACCAGTTTTATTATTTTTATATTTAATTTTGAATTTTAAACCTTACTTTAGGATTTTATTTTTATTTCTCCTAGTTTATAATTTCTAATTTTTCTTTTTTGTAAGGATTGATTTTAGACTTATTTAAATAACTATACTATTTTTAAAGAAGCAGTATTAAAATCACTATGGTAGTGTTTGGTTATTGTGTCAAACAGAAAAAATGAAGACAGTGGAGATAGAAGAGACAAAACAAAAAAGGAAATGAAAATAAAATTGTGTTTGGTAGTGATGTATAAGATAAACTGATTGTTTCTGTATCTTATTTGATTATGATGGACAAGACATGATAAAATATGAAAAAATATATTTTACCTTTAATATGTATTTTTGTCAAACTTACATATTTAAAAATATAATTAGATTGAGTGTTGAAATTAATAATATTATAATAACTTTAGTTATAAAATCAAGACTAACTTGATGGGTTAACTCAAGGCCCGAAATGGTTCAAGTTTCAGAAAAAATAGGAGAAGGATTGACTTGACCTAATCTAGTAAAAAACTCAAGTCAACTTGGGATAAAACACGGGTCAAATACTTGTTGACCTTTTTGAAAAAGAATTTTGGTCAAAATATGGTTGTTTTGATTTATTTAAATTTTTTTTTGGATCAGCCGAGTTGACCCTCCCAACCCGTGACCTAAACCTTGGCTCAAGTCGACTCTTGAACTGAGTTTTAAGACTATGATAATAATTATTTTTATCAATACATTGACCTAGGTCATCTTGTATTAATCTCTTGACCCGTAACCTGGACCTTGCCTCGATTGATCTTCAAGTCGGGTTTTAAGACCATAATAATAATAATTTTTATTTTTATATTCACCAGGGTCAATCTGGGTTGACTCTTTTGATCAATGATCTAGATCTTACACCAGGTTGGCTCCCGAATCAAGTTTTAAAACTATGATAATAATCATTTTTATTCTATATTGACTTGGGTTAACACTCCTGGCACGTGACCGACCTTACCCCCAGTCGAGTTTTAAAACTATAATAATAACTATTTTTATCCTCACGTTGACTCGAGTCAATGGTCAACCTCACTCGTGAATTGGGCCTTACCCCGAACCGACTTTCGAATCGAGCTTTAAAACGATGATAATAATTATTTTTATTCCTATACTGATTTGAGTCAACCCGACCCATAACCTGAGCCTCAACCAATAACTCAGGCTTTGTCTTGTATCGACCGTCGAGTTGGGTTTTAAAACTATGATAATATATATTTTTATCCTTGCATGTTTTAATTGGACAATTTTGAAATTGTGAGTTTTTTTTACAATGATATTTTAGAAACAAAAAACAAAAAATATTGTCTTTAAAGACATATCCCTATCTCTTATTTTAAAAGTCCAGAAATTCACTTTAAAATTATTCTAGAGATAAATTTATTTTTATATTTCTTTATATATCTTTTTAATCAAACACATTTATATCTTGATTTTCTGCATACTTTCTGACTTAGAACAGTAACTCAAGACTACTTAATTATGTTTTTGTTAATCTTTAATTTGTAATGTGTTTAGATTTGACAACGTCACCAACGTATTTGATTGGTGGATCTAGTCCCAAGTCTAATATACTCCTTTCAAAAGCTATCACACTATTTTTCTTAAAAAGGAAAAAAAACTACCATAGTAGGAGTTAACCATGTTCCATCACAGCCCAGTCCCATAGGATCATCGGACCAGATTGAACCCTAATTAAGAATGGATTATAAGTGGTTGATAAACCCTTATATATATATATATATATTCGAGTTTTAATTTTCACTTTCGAGCATGAAATAATATATATTACGTGATCATTTATCTTTTCCCTTTTCGCCGTGCATTATTTTACAACTCAAGCTAAAACGGCACTAATACGATTCTATATAAAGAAAAAAATATATTTAATAACGAATTATTAAACAAAGAAAATGGAAAGGGGAGGATCGGAATACCATTGTTTGTCGCTGATGGGCTACTGGATCGACGCCTAACACATAGAGCTCTCTTCTTCCTTGTCACAATTTACAAAGGATGCCATAATATTCATTAATTACCTCCGCCTCTCTTTCGCTCTCTCCACGTATACCGATTATTAGGGTTTCATAATGACCGTCTATAATGGAAATTGATTATTATTATTAGTAGTAGTAATTAATTAATAATTAATTTTAATTACTATTTTTAAATAACTTAGTCCTATTATCTGCCTTAACAATCAACGAAAAGAAATATTATTTCCAGGAATTGAAAAAAGTAAACCAGAAATAGAGAATCAAATTCGCAAATCGCATTATCTTTCTAATTTCTATCTGCAAAAACAATCTCTTTTCTTCATAAAATTAAGAAAGCACAGGCATAGACCTCTTGAATCATCCCAGAAATAAGAGATCAGAAACGTAAACACAGATGTATCCAAACAATTTCTTCTCCTTGAACCTCAACTTTGCAGCCCAGCATCATTAATTAAAAAAGCGTCAATCAAAACATTCTACATGAGGTGCTTGAACGGTTTGAGGCAATAGCTTGGAACGGGAACCAGCCCTGTGTCTGGCCTGCCAGGGAAATATTGAGAGCACACAGCATTCTGCTACCAAGAACCCAAAAAGAGCTTTCACACACCAGGTGACTGCCTGGATCCATATGGAAGAAATGTTAAGCCATTGCTTTCACTCCTCACATGGCAGGCACAGCACCATCTCAGTGCAGACTTCTTTAATATCTTCAGCTCAACAATAAATGTAAATCCAATTCTGGAACTAATCTTCAGCTCCCTAATAAATGTCAATCTTCCTCGTCATTCAAATTGAAGACTTTCAACCAATCACAGAGAAAAAAAGTAGCTAAAGATTATTTTTTTTATAATATTTCATGTAATTCTGAAATGTGTTCGTATAACATCCAAGTTCATGGTCATATCAAAATCTCTCGTGATTGGCTCAACTTTATCCCAGCCCAACCTAACCATATCCTAAACTAACTGATGGCTGCATGATTAATGCGGGGGAAAAGAGTTGATGCAAGAGGAGTTATTGCAATAAAATTTCGTTCACTAGGAAGATTAGAATTCAAAACTACAGTCGAATCATGTAGAAGCATAGATAAAGAATGGCCTAGGCTATTATAAACAACGTATTCAATAAAACAAAGTACTGTGCTCTAGATATCCCAAAATTAAGATAGCTCCGGTGACAGATACATGGAAACCTTGCAATTCTCAATACACAACAAAATAAGCAGGTGATCAATCTATGAAATTTTGAGAAACATATCAAGGATAAAAGTTCCAATAACAGCAGATTCTAATCAACATAAATGGAAAGAGAACATCTATGCTAGCTGATCATTATCTTGATGTAGCTTCTAACTGGTGCATGTTTTCTCTGATACACAGACAACCTTCATGTTTGGATAGTAGGTCAACATCATTTTATTGCATAATCATTAACTGTTTTTACAAATCATATCAATAAGTTTTGCTGATTTATTGAGCATAAGCCTGAAATAGGGGTGAAGGTATAAGCACTCCACCAAGTGTTAATGGCACTCAAATTTCACACACGGAAAGAAATGGCTGGACAGAGAAGTGGAGTGTCATTAGCACTTCATGGAATGCATATAATCCCACTCCTAAAATAACAGACACAAATTTGCCAGTTATTGAATGAGATATGACAAACCTTCCAAAAGCAGAAAATATCATCATTCAAAAAACTAAAAAAGAAACTTCAAGATATATTACCAGAGAAATATACAACACCAGAATGCCACTTCAACATTTTTTAAATCACTTTTACCATTTTCAGGTCCTTTCAATCAATAAACACACCATCCAAATGGATAAAGAGCCCCATTGCACTTGAAAGTTGTTTGCAAGCAAAACGTTTGAAGAAACATTAAAACCATAGAAGTGCAACATCAACCAGTATGTCAGCGATGAGGAATTATGAAAATGACATGAACAATGAGTATTACACTAGGTAGCATTAAATTTCATATTATCCCATTACATATAGACTTTCATGCCAATAAACTTGGAGGACTGACACAGTGGACAAAAACTAATCTTACTTTCACAATCCTTACAGAGGCAGAGATGCTTACAAGGTAACAAAAGCATGCAAACTTCATTCACTCTGCAAACCTTACAAATCATCAGCTCCTTCATGTCATTATTATCCTTGCAAAGCAGGTGAAAATCGATAGCATGGTCATTGTAGCACGAAGCTGTATCATCCACCTCACTGTCACCACACCCTTCTCTACTATCTCTACTTTGAGCATGGACTTGCTGAATATTAAACTTGAGGGCATTTATCATGTTTTCATTGTATCTGGCCCGTTGCTGCCATGCACCTGCTTCCATAGACAACTGTTCCATTCGTTCCTCAAGTTCCATGTTCTTCTTAGTAATGCTCTCCACCTCTGCTTCTTTCTCATGAAGTTTTTGAAGAACCTTCTCTTCAACAAGGGAGATACTTTGAAGTTGGTCAGCTTGGAACTTCTCTAGGATAGTTTGCCGTAGTCGATCACCCTATTAGACATGCAAGCAAGTTAGAAATACTTCAACAGTGAATAATCATATTACCAAAGAGAGCGACAAGAAATGATTCCTAAGCACCTCACACTGTGAAAAATGAATGGCGAAAGAAAAAAACACATTTCAATATACAAATTAACCAGTTCCCATTAAGTTGAGCAGGTACAACCAGTTTGGTCTACCCCATGTCCTGCCCCGTAACCATCAATTCAATTGAAAACAAAGAAAAAAACACTTCAAACAGAACCAAAGCCTATCATATCTTCACAGCATGAAGGACATGAACTACCAAAGGAAAAATAAAAGGAAAAAAAACGACACCTGCCTGAATACCACTGTAAACGTTTTTCACACCGACTCCCATAGCAAATGGAATTTAGGAACTCTACTTAGAAAGTTGAACACAATCACTGAGTTACAATGATTTTGAATGTTTTACATGTTGCCACCAGAGAGAATTAACAAGCAACAGAAAGATCCTCAGGCAAAAGACAACCACACCATCATGCATCTAGAATTAGCAGTTTCCATCTTTTCCGTAGAATCTGTTGATTTAATGTAGCCCACCATTAGTTTTAAACCTACTAAATCAATCCATCGAGCAAATGCTTTCATCTAATTAATTAAATTTATTGTTGTTTGAGTAAATTTGATACAAATAATTAGTGGTGTAATATTGAGACAAAAAGCATAATCACCAGAGAGAGAGAGAGAGAGAGAGAGGAGAAACTCTTCCCAATTATCTTTTATATTTTATTTCATTATTCTAGATATTGAAAGCAAAATCCTGTGCTTTTGAACTAAGATAAAATAGCCAGCAGTCATACACTTTCGAGTAGCACTTTGCCAGCTTAACAGTGACAGAGGCAGTATTAGAGATCAAATATGTGAAAAATATCGCAATACAATATAGAAACAAATCTGTGATCCAATTCGTAAACTGCTCAAATCAGAATCTCGGCACTTGTGAAGCCATCAAGTACTTAAACTAACAGGTCATAGATGATACACAAAAGCATAAGAAACATAATAAATGAAGCTACAGCAACCACTATTTGCGAATTAAATGAAGTGCATTAGCATAGCAAAACATTTCAAAATCATCCTACAAAAATGGCAACTGATAGGCTCATTTCACACTAAAATGAAGCTGTTGTCTTTAAAAAAAAATCCCAACCTGAATTTTAAGGAATTTATCAACCTCTACATGCTGCTGCTGTAATTCACTATCAATATCATCACCAATAAGCGATAACAAAGCCGAGTCACCGGAAGATGAAACATGAGCATTGTCAAGAGACAACCCTAACCCAGTTGAAACTGATTGCGGTTGTAGGAAATCAACGGATGAAATCTGGGAATGATTCTCCAAAAAATCTTGCTCCTTCAAGCTCTTTCTCTTGGGTTCCAGTCTATAATTCCATTGCAATTCAAATCCCCCATCACTACCATCATTGACAGGAACCGGAGCAAACCCCACCACATGAACTAGAACAACAACCACCACCACAAAATACCCAAAATTTTATAGCTTGATTTAAGATCATGCTAGCTAATTACATAAAAAAAAATTGTTACCAAATTGTAAGTAATTGAGCTTGATTTAACCTAAAAATGGTAAAATTAGGCTGGTATTATTTAAATATGTATAAAAATAAATTAAAGAATCCTTCGTTTATTTCTCTATGGCTTCTTAGCTTGAAAAATAAATAGAGCAGTAAAAAGAGAGAAGTTAAGAAACTTACAAGGTGGAACATAGGGAGGATGCTGAGATTGATCTTGCAGATTAGAAGGATTCAAATACGCTACTGCAGGAGAAATCTGGCCTTCGATTGCGTATACATTTCTGAATTGCATGCATTAAGAAAAACTGATAAAAATGCTAGGTTTTGAAGAAATTGATGTAAGACTTTGGTATTCTTTAACAAAACTTACCTCAAATTCTTAGGCTGCTGCTGCTGCTGCTGCTGCTGCTGAGGTTGGTAGTGTTGTTGAAACTGGTGCTGGGGAAGAGCCATGATGAGAATGGTAACTTCAGATAGACAAAGAAAGGCTTCCCGACTGTGCATATGGGAAAGGGCGAGGTGGCCAATGGTGGTGATTCTTTTTATTTTCCAGAAGGTCCTTAATGTTTTCCAATTTACTCTTTGGACTGGATAGTTTAGCTAATTAATATTTTGGCCGGTTCTCTGTTGGAATAAAAAAGAAATCGAATATTCTACCCTGGTTTTTTTATTAAATGGAATAAGTAATTGTCATGTGATGATTTTGTTAGAAATTGGAAGGAGCCGTAATTCTCATTTATTATAGACTAAATTAAATCATACAATTTCTTTAAGGACCATTTTTATCACATTTTTAGTACAGTAACTAATGGCATGAGAGGTGTACATTATCAATACAAGACATGACCGGATTAATATAGTCGTGGGCGGGTAATGTGGAGGTCGTGGGCGGGTCGTTATGGGAGCAAAATTGTTTTCATTCCGTAGACAGATGAACTGTCATTTATGTGGTTGTCCGCTCCTTGTAAAAAGTAAAACAAAGGCTCAAGCGCCTGAGCCTCCCTCGTACCCACGAATCTAGGTTTATAATAAACCCATGAATTTTTTATTTTTCATTTTAGGTTTTTTTTTTTTTTTCAATTATATCCTTTAGTATGAGGTTTTTTTTATTCTCTTTGGGTTTTTTTAGATTTTTTTTTTATCTTTTGGTTTTCTTTTCTAATTTTATACTTTAATATAATATTTTTATTTAATTCTATCCTTCAATATTGAAATGATGGTAAACCAATTTTTGCATTTTTATCATATAATAAAAGTTTTTTATTTTTTTTAATTTTATCTTTTAATATGAGGTTTTAGATTCTTGTAGGTTTTTTTAGTTTTTTTTTGTAATATCTTTTATTTTTTCAATTTCATCTTTTAATAAAATATTTTATTGAAACTTATCTTTTAATATTAAGTTAGTTCTTTTCTTCAGACATATATAATGAACAAGATCTTGTTGGGGCAAGTGGCACAAGATTTAATTTAAAAGTTGGACTAAGAAAATAGTTGGGTTGAATTTTTTAAGTTTAAATTGTTGTACTAAATTTCATGACAATGCCAAAAAAATTTCAATAATCTAAATATTATTTATTTTACGTTCAATTTTTTTCTAGATCCAGGCTGCAATGAGAATGTGGTCAATATAGTAGTTTTAGCCTAAAAAGAAATGAAAGTAACCTATAACAATTACCTAAATACACTAAAAGAATTGGGGTTCCTTTCATGGTGTTTTAATGTTCATATGAACAATATGAAGTACCCTAATATATTTTCTTAATCTGTTGATTACAAATGCAACCTTAACCATGTCAGTTGGCGCGAGTGGAGGGTAGCGGTCGCAGGTCCGAGAGTTGATGGGCGCAATTATTTTCACAAGTGTGACAGACGACTGACGAGCACCTTAATATATTTTCTTAATCATTTGATAACAAATCCATGCCGCGTGGAGGCCAGATCTCGCAAGTTCGAGAGCTGATATGCGCAATTATTTTCACAAATGTCAGACACAACATGCTGTTTATAATATTTTTTTTCAAAAAAATAAAGGGTGTTTAAAAAAAAAAAAATGCAGTGCCAAGCACGCAGACTTGTCCTACCAAGAATGAGCTAGGTATCCGCCCCTTCGCTGGCCTTTTTTTTTTTTTTACGTTTTTTTTATATATTTTTTTGTTGACACTTCAAATAAAAAACAACAAATTATTCATAGAAAACCAATTAAAATCAATTTATTATTATTAAAAAATTTAAAAAGATTTCAAACATAATTTTATCATATTTACAATTTGTTTTAACAAACGTTATGATGGTAAGATAAACAAAAAGATATATTTATATAAAAAATTATCTTGATATAAATAAATTTCGAAATAATTATATTTTTAGATTTAATGCCCGAAAATCTGCCAAGACTTGTACATTTTTATTTTATTTTTTACGTTTAAAAGAATTCGGGTGGAATTCTAAATAACCAGAAAGCAGAAAATCAACATGTAAACTTTATCAAAGAATGTAATTACACGAACGGTAGCACTGATACATGAATCACTACTTACTTCTACATTAATTTCTTGTTTATATATATTTGGGGAAAAGAAATAGAAACAAATGGAGAGTGGCTCACAAGGCATCGCCGAAGCCAACGTTCTCTTTTCACTCTTCACTCTCTGGCCAGCTGGGTAAACCAAAAAAAGTCCAAATCCGCGTCGCTCACCCCTTGCCCACTTTACCCACTGAGCTGTTTTCCATTTCCACTTTCTTGATTCTTCTCCTCAGCAAAAACAAACCAATAATATGAAATTAAAATTAAAGAAAAAAATATGAAATTCCTCTTCACGTGTTGACTGATCACCATCAATCATATGTGCAAGCCTCCTTGAGAGAAATTGGGACGTTGAGCTTCTTTGGATCAAAAGTAAAATCACACTCAATTTTCCTGTTAAATTTTGTTTTAACCAGCTTTCCCAAAACATAAGCTCTTGATCTAACGACGAAGTTCATTTTTAGAGGCACTGGTAATGTGGTTGTCCCTGTTGAACTGCTCAGCCCAGCTCCACTTCCGTACAATGGTATTTTGTTGCTGATGACAGGTATTGCCACGGGTCTCTGGCTCTTCCTTGTTTGGTAAAACTTCTTGATCTGCAATACCCAAACACCAAATTAGAAAAGAATCCACAAATACCTTCTTCTTCCTCTGTTTTTTTTTTTGGATCTGAATTGGCTTACATTTCCTGATGCAATAGTGATTTCAGAGTAGGAAAGATCAAGAGGTGTTGATGTTACACGGACGCCGAAAAATGTTCCTTTGTTACGATAGGTCATTTTCACTGTAGAGTTCACCGAGATCATATCAGTTGCCACTCCCGTTGAATCAGACCCGGCTTGGATCCTAAATTGCTCAAATGTAATACTCTGCAAGAAAAAATAAACCAATTTCTCGAATTGTAATATTTTTCGTGAAAATAAATAAAAGAAAGATATATATAGTATATATAATAATATACCTTCATTGTAATCTTGGGTTTTTGTGGCTTACTAGCACCCCAAAGAATTAAAGAAAAGAGAGAGAATAAGATAAAGAAACCAAGAACAAAAGCAAGAAAATAGCATCTACGAGGGAGACCCTTTCGACGCTCTTCATCTTCAAGAAGTCCTTCTTCTTCAATAACATCACACTCTTTCCACTGCTTTTGTCCCTTTCCTTGACCCCCTCTAGACGCATCATTTGGTGAGATCTTGCGCGATCCAGGTTTCAGCGACCCGGAAAACCGGCTTGAGGAGGACTCGCGCGAGTGGCGGCCAACAGAGGAGTGAGAGTGAGGTGGGGACCCCATGGGGCTGAGTACAGGAGTGGAGTGAAACGACGTCGTGGTTTTCTCTCCATCGTGAGAGTCACGTGATGGGCTCTGTACGTAGTAGACTGGCCGGCGAGGAGATCTTGTCGGGGATGATGGTGCTAGACTAGTGACCTCTGAGTCTGTCTTGGCGTGCATTGTCTGTCTTAATCAGGTTCTTCTTCTTCTTCTTCTTCTTCTTTTTAGTTTTGATTGAGCACCGAATTCTATACAATTGGAGATACTGATTTGCTGTCTTTTATCTTCTCTGTGGGTTCGCTGGAGATGATGGTGACTTTGTGGGAATTGCGAGGGGTGGATCGGTCAACTCGAGCGCAATTGAGAAATAGGCTTAATAGTGTGGGGAGAGAAGGTACGAGGGGTGGGATGTTTAAAGCAGAAAGACGAGTGTTTGGTGTCATCTGTCTGGAGTCAGGACTCGTGCTGTTATGTTAGGGTTGGTTAGTAGAGGAAGATGCGAGGAACTAATTACTCGACAGCCAATTACAGTTGGCGCCGCACAGCGAATCTATTTATTCAGTAACTGAAGCCGTATCGTAGACAGTAGATAATGGAGAGATAATACGGCCTTCTAAAAAGCATGTCACGCGGTAACTTTTTAGGAAGGAAAGAAGCAGGGATCCAAGAGCAAAGAAAGAAAGCATGGTCCAAGCTTCCAGCAAAATGGAGCTCGGCTCATCATGCGCAAGTCTTTCTTTTCCACTAGGAAGCTCAAAAAAGAAAGAAAATATGATGGAGTCATCACTCATACCATTGATGATTCACTGGTGTATGAATTTGGGTCACTCACCTAAAGCGAACTTGTTATAACTTACGCGTGTAGAAGTACAAAATGCAAGTTTCTCCTGCTGGTTACTTTTTTTTCCCAAAACAATAGTAAAAAAATAAAAGTATTGTTTGATACCAAAACTGCTGTTTGGACTTCAAGTGTCCAGGTTCAAATATGGAATTGCCTTTCTCTGCATAAAAAAAATCCCTTGTCAAAATATACAACTTTTTGAGACACAGGATGGTGAGACAAGGCCCGGTTTCTTAGAAGTGATGGCTCTGTTTGAAGTGTGCACCCACGACTAAACTTTTTGAGCATTTGTATTGTGAGATGAGGCCTCGTTTGAAATGAGTGCTTGAAAAACACAGACAAAACGATCAACCTCATTGTAGACATGGATATGTGGAGACATGAAAAATTCATTTGAAGATCTATAGAAGCATTGTTGATTTTATTGAAAAGCTCAAAAGATTTTCTCATATAATCCATGGATCCTATCTGATTTCAGGAAACTCATCATGGCATGCATCAATTTCTTTCTCTTTATATTTGGGTTGCATTTTGTTTCTTACAAATTGTTGAATAACGATTAATTTTTTTTTTAAGAGTACTACAATTCTCAATATCATGTATATGGTCGTGGTGGAAGAAATAAAATTTATTAGGGTTTTTTTTATATAGTTATGCTGCTTTTTATAGAAAGGGGATGCAGCATGAATCCTTTTTTTTTTTTAATGGCAATCAATACCTAAGTGCAAGTGGATGTTAGATGTGTGGTCAGAAGCCTAGCCATCACTTTGCTCAAAGATTACAGTTGGTATTTTACTCAATCTTTGCTGGCCATTAGGAATTAGGAATTATGTAAATACGTACCGTGCAGTCCAATTATCCATACAATTGGATTGTATCTGCCTTTATCCAACATGCAAAATATATGTAATTCTAGAGTAATATTTTTGGCCATCAAAGAATTATTCACACACAAAATGTATATATTCAATTATAATTATTTGAATTTGCAACTAATTAAGCTTTTTATAGTGTAACATCTCTAAAATCTCACGGACCAATTGATAAATAAATAAATATAAAAAATAAGCACAATCAATCACATAAGAACACACACCGAATTTACGTGGTTTGGTAACTTAGGTTTGCTAAACATGAGAGAAATTCACTATGAGAAAATATAAGATTATAAGGTATCTTGCAAAATTATATTTTCATTCAAAATCCCAAAGTAACAAAAAAAATCTTTCTCTCTCTCTCTTTTTTCTCTCAAACCATCAAAGTGTAGAGAATAAAAAGACTTACAAATAAATCTTACCCTAAAATATGATAACTTTCGACTTTTATGTGGTCTAAATACATAGGTATTTGTTTTCTCTCGTTGGCCCACAATTTAAGACAAGCCAAACAAATCTCCATCTTGGTTTAAATAGAGCCAACTTGAGTACCTTTCTGATCATTTCCACCAAGCACCTCTCAAATACTACACAAACCAATCAAGTCCAAGCAATCCTTGAACTTAACTATACAAATAGACTTCGTCAACATATCTGTAGGATTCTCAATTCTAGCAATTTTTTTCGCTACTAAAACACTTTGTTACATTATATCTAGAATAAAGTGATATATTCTATCAATATGTTTGGTTCTTTCATGATACATCCAGTTCTTGACCATATGCATAGCACTCTAACAATCATAATACACATCAATTAACTTATATGCAAACCAAAATTATCAACCAAACATCTTAATCATCAGGCTTCTTTCATTACCTCTAGCAATGTCATATGTTCAATCTCTATTATAAACTAGACAGTAATGGATTGCAAAATCACTTTCCAATTAGTGACACGCCTGGAGAAAGTGAAAACATAACATGTCATGTACGTCTTCCTGTCAAAATCATCTTAGCTTTTCATTTTTGCCTTTCTTTCCTTCAAATCATATCATTAATTTAAAATAATGAAATCATAACAAGAAATTAGTTATTTGACTAAAATGTTTAAAAATAGAACACAAAATGAAATAAACATAGGTTTAGATCTTGGTTTTCTCATGCCTTTTACCTTTAATTTCATGATGTGAATTGGTCTATCTTTTGTTAGGTCGTTCTATTTTGTGAGATGTGCGTGCTTCTTTTAACATTCTCAATGTTCTCAAGCCTGAACATCATGTAGCAATGAACACAATTCTCTTTTTGTTTGAATGGATACAAACTCCTTTTGTGCTATAAAAGTGCTGCTATGTTTAATGAGAAATTAACCTCCTCTGTTGTTAAAAACTATAATTTGTCACGAACATATAATCAACCTTAATAACAGTATCTCATTCTCTTTATAATTTTTCTCCTATTTTGATTTTTCTTTGATTCTTAGTTAATCTAACCTCTATCCCATATAAAAACTTACTACAACTCTCATTATTCATTCTTGTAAAACAGGAATGGTAAATGTGATTACAATAGCTCTGATCTAAATATTACTTTTACTATTTGAAAGATCAATAGCCCTTGTGTATGATATCAAACAGACACGCCGATGATTTTGCAACCAAATAAAACTGACACTATCCATGAAAGCTGAAAGCTCCTTCGCTGATTATATGTAATTTTATTCAAAAATAACACGGACATAAGTTAACTTGTCAAGTACACAAGTTTGTTAGTTGTTCTAAGACAATTGTGGACTCAAACTTGTTGACACTATGGGACTCCTGACAATATGTTTACCCCCCACATCAACCCAACTAAGATAACCGAAAGTTACAGTCTCATCCAAGAGTGCTGGACCTTCAATGATCAGTTTGTAGCTTAATTTCTCATACTTGGCCCTGAACTCCAACTTGTCTGGAATGACACTTACCTTTAAACCAATCATGGGCGTCACATTTACGGTGTAAGTAGACATTTCCGCTCCAACATTGGTCACTGTCCTTTGAAATTCTCGCACGGTGGTCAAATTTGATGGCGAATCTTTTGCATTGAAATAGGCGATAAAAGAAGGGTAGTTAAGGTCGGTGGATGGGTTGGAACAATTTGTGGAAGATGACCTTGTGATAGCTTGGATTTGTTTTTCTGTGAATTTTAAAGCACAGAGTAGCCTCACATAATCATTTGAATTAACATCATAAATGAGACCAGGATCTAGAGCTTTGTTGGGATTAACTTGTCCAGCTCCCATGGCAAGAGGACTGGCTAGTTGTGTCTTGTTACCAAAACCGATGTCGTTGATAGGTTTCATGGTATGATCCATTATATCAGCGGTTGTCATCATGGCTGACCGTATAGCAGCTGGACTCCAATCAGGATGTGCCTTCCTCAAGAGTGCAGCCACTCCTGCTGCATGCGGGCAAGCCATAGATGTCCCTGATAGTATATTAAAATTACTGAACAAAGGTTGTGAATTGTTCAGAGCCACGGCAACATTTTGAGGCCATGAAGCTAATATTAGTGAGCCTGGAGTCATAATGTCAGGCTTCATTACCAATGGACAGCTCGTCGATGGCCCTCTAGAACTATAACCAGTAACACTTGGAGCTGATTTAATCCCCAGATTTGTTTTTCGAAATTCTACGCTTGCTTGTGGCTTGTTGCTGTTCTTGATGTAATCTATTATGGTTTTCCCATCTTTCTGATTCAGAAGAACAACTGGAAATTGACTTTGGATGAATTCTTCAGTATCTGTAAAATTTGTTATGAAAACACCAGCTGTAACGTTTGCCTCGATGACATTTTCAACTTGGTCGCTTAAGTCATTACCATCGTTCCCACCTTGACAAACCACAATCTTCGGTCCAATTTTGTTCAATTCGCTCACTTTGTGACACCCGTCCATAAAAACAATAGGCACTTCATAAAAATATGTAGTCCCCAAATAGAGAGATGAACCTGTGATTGAAATTCCATTGCAAAGTGTCAAAACTGCATTAAATTCACGGTCTAGAGTACCAGCAGCTACTGTTAACACCCATGGTATGCCATTATGTAGAGTTTCGTAGAAAGGCCCTTCGTTTCCAGCAGAAGTGGACACAAATACATTCTTCTCTACGGCTGCAAATGTTGCCAAGGCAATGGGGTCTTCATTCAAAGGAATCCCATCCAAGCCAAATGATAAAGATAATACATCTACACCATCGCTAATCGCTTGGTCGATTGCAGCAATTATATCAGTTGTAGAAGCACCTTCGTCAAAGAAAACCTTGTACATGGCTACATGCGCCCGAGGAGCTACTCCATTAGCAGTTCCAGGGGCATAGCCAAAGTATGACGCACCTTCCACATAATTTCCAGCAGCGGTGCTAGATGTGTGTGTCCCATGCCCATCCGTATCACGCGTCGAATTCATAGATATAGTGATGTTAGGATACATTGCAATTAGGCCTTTGTTGAAAAATCTTGCTCCGATGAGCTTTTTGTTGCACAATGAGGAGTTGAATTGAGTGCCACTTTCACATTCTCCTTTCCATCTTTCTGGAATCTCAGGCATTCCATGGTCGTTGTAACTCTGGCTTTCTGGCGAAACACCAGAGTCCACCAACCCAATAATGATACCTTCACCATAATTTGACACCTTCCAGGCAAGGGACTGAGGTGTAAGGCCAAGAAATTTGGATGAATGAGTTGTGTCCTGCTTAACAGGTAAGTCTTTGATGGAAGAAATGTAGCCTGGAGAATTTTTTAAAACCTCAAGCTCTGAAGGAGTGAGACTGGCACTGAAACCATTGATAACATGAGTATAACTGTAAAGCAGTTTAGAAGAGGCAGTCAGAGTGGCAGAAGTAGCCCTAGTGGTGCTATTATCAGAGACATCAATTATAGAAGCAAGAGTGGACAAGTACCAATGATACTGGCCTGAAAAGGCTTTGGGCATCACCGATAAATCCATGTGAACAATATAATTTTCGGGTTGTGATAATGTTTGAGTGAAAGGGAGGATAGTGATAACTGAAATCCACAACTTATACAAGGAAACACTGTCACGAGTCGCCATGTGCAATGAATAGTGGAAGGAGATGGTCTTGTAGGAGTGCACTGTGGTGAACTTGTCTGTGCTTTATATAGAGAACTGGAAAGTATGGAATCTCAATATCCTCCATGCATGTATAATTTTATTTTTAATTATTGGTATGTCCTGATTGTTACCTATTTTGTCCATATGGTATATAGTATATACTAGTGGACCTACCTCTATTCTTTGTTATCATGCAGAAGTCTTGATCAACGCGTTTTGATCCATGTGATTC